>Ga0335073_10005658_pt1 | contig 17541 bp, 15 predicted proteins | sample Lox_Sample_22_FD_207093 | JGI IMG/M metagenome (GOLD analysis project Ga0335073, IMG submission 207093) | Soil microbial communities from Loxahatchee National Wildlife Refuge, Florida, United States - Lox_Sample_2.2 | ecosystem: Environmental > Terrestrial > Soil > Wetlands | place: USA...
CGGCCATCGCCATCGCGGCGATGTTGCGCTCGAGCGCGTCGAGATCGACGATGAGCGCCGGGGTGTCGAGAGCGGAGCGGCTGCCCGCTCGGCCGATCAGCGCCTCATTGGGTCCCAATCCCGCCATGCGGCGCATCATCGCGCGCGAAGGCGGCCTTGTCGACCTCGCGCAGATGGCAGGCGACGAATTGCCCCGGCCGCAGCTCGCGCAACTCCGGCTCCTCGACTCGGCAGCGCGGCTCGGCATAGGGGCAGCGGGTGTGGAAGCGACAGCCCTTGGGCGGGTTGATCGGGCTCGGCACATCGCCCGAGAGGATGATGCGCTCGCGCTTCACATCGGGATCCGGCACCGGCACGGCGGAGAGCAGCGCCTCGGTATAGGGGTGGAGCGGCGCCCGGAACAGCGTGTCGCGGTCGGCGAGCTCGACGATGCGGCCGAGATACATCACCGCGACGCGGTGGCTGATATGCTCGACCACGGCGAGGTCGTGCGCGACGAAAAGATAGGAGAGCTTCAATTCGCGCTGCAGATCCTTGAGCAGGTTCACCACCTGCGCCTGGACCGAGACGTCGAGCGCCGAGACCGGCTCGTCGCAGACGATGAGGCTGGGGCTGAGCGCCAGCGCCCGCGCGATGCCGATGCGCTGGCGCTGCCCGCCCGAGAATTCATGCGGATAGCGCCGCATCGCCTCTTCGCGCAGCCCGACCTTGGCGAAGAGTTCCGCGACCCGCTGCTTCAGCGCCGGGCCGCGGGTGATGTCGTAGTTGAGCAGCGGCTCGCCGACGATCTCACCGGCGGAAAGACGCGGGTTGAGCGAGGCATAGGGATCCTGGAAGACCAGCTGCATCTCCCGGCGATAGGGCCGCATCTGCGTCTGCCGCAGATGATCGACGCGCTCGCCGCGCAGCTTCACCGTGCCGGCGGTCGGCTCGATCAGCTTCAGAATCGCGCGCGCCGCCGTCGATTTGCCGCAGCCGCTTTCGCCGACGAGGCCGAGCGTCTCGCCTTCCTCGATGCGGAAGCTGATGCCGTCGACGGCGTAGACATAGCCGGCAATGCGCGAGAAGACGCCCTTGCGCACCGGGAAATGCTTCTTCAGCCCCTCGACCTCGACGAGCGGCGGGATCGCGCGCGCGTTCACGAGGCGAGCCGCATGGCGGCGAAACAGGCGGCGAAATGTCCCGGCGCCTTTTCCTCGAGCGGCGGCGCCTCGCTGCGGCAGCGCTCGGTCGCGTAAGCGCAGCGCGGCGCGAAAGCGCAGCCGCGGATCTCCGCGCGCAACGAGGGCACCGTGCCCGGAATCTCGGCGAGCCGCGGCGCGTCGCGGCCGTGAGCGGCGCCGAGCCGCGGCACCGAATTGAGAAGGCCGCGCGTATAGGGGTGGAGCGGACGGCGGAAGAGCGCGCGCACCGGCGCCTCCTCGACCTTGCGGCCGGCATACATGACGACGACGCGCTCGGCCATCTCGGCGACCACGCCGAGATCGTGGGTGATGAGGATGATCGCCGCGCCGATCTTCGCCTTCAGCTCGCGCATGAGATCGAGGATCTGCGCCTGGATGGTGACGTCGAGCGCGGTGGTCGGCTCGTCGGCGATCAGCAGCTTGGGATTGCAGGCGAGCGCCATGGCGATCATCACGCGCTGGCGCATGCCGCCCGACAGCTCATGCGGATATTGCCGGGCGCGGCGCTCGGGCTCGGGAATGCGTACCAGACGCAGCATCTCGACCACCCGGGCCAGCGCGGCACGGCCGTCCAGGCCCTGATGCAGCCGCAGCGTCTCGCCGATCTGGTGCGACACGGTCAGCACCGGATTGAGCGAGGTCATCGGCTCCTGAAAGATCATCGAGATTTCGTTGCCGCGGATGCGGCGCATCTCGGCCTCGGGCAGCTCGAGCAGGTTGCGGCCCTGAAAGCGGATCGCGCCGCCGACGATGCGCCCGGGCGGCGACGGCACCAGGCGCAGGATCGAGAGCGCGGTGACGCTCTTGCCGCAGCCGCTTTCGCCAACCACCGCCAAGGTCTCGCCCGCGCGCACCGCGTAGGAGACGCCGTCGACGGCACGCACGACGCCGTCGCGGGTGAAGAACTGCGTGCGCAGGTCGTCGATCGCAAGAAGCGGTTCGCTCATGCGCCGCTCACATGCGCCGCGCGAGACGCGGATCGAGCGCGTCGCGCAAGCCGTCGCCGACCAGGTTCACCGCCAGCACCGTCGCCGACAGGAAGACCCCGGGGAAGATGATGAGGTATGGCCTGATCTCGAAATAGAGCCGGCCCTCGGCCATGATGTTGCCCCAGCTCGGGATCTGCGGCGGCGTACCGGCGCCGATGAAGCTCAGCACCGCCTCGGTGATCATCGCCGAGGCGCAGATATAGGTCGCCTGCACCAGCACCGGGGCGATGGTGTTGGGCAGGATGTGGCGCCAGAGCGTGCGCAAGAGCGGCGTCCCCGCCGCCCTCGCCGCCTCGACGAAAGGCTGCTCGCGCAGCGACAGGACGACGCCGCGCACGAGGCGGGCGACGCGCGGCACTTCGGAGATGGTGATGGCGATGATGACGTTGCCGAGGCTCGCCTTGGTCAGCGCCATCAGCGCGATGGCGAGCAGCACCGGCGGCACCGACATGAGCCCGTCCATGACGCGCATCAGCAGCGCATCGGCGAGCCGGACGAAGCCGGTGACGAGGCCGATGGCGAGGCCGAAGACGGTGGCGAACAAGGCTACGCCCAACCCGACCTGCAGCGATACGCGCGCGCCGTAGAGCGTGCGGCTGTAGACGTCGCGGCCATAGGCGTCGGTGCCGAACCAGTAGAGCTCGGAGGGAAAGCGCAGGCGCTTCACCGGCGCGACCGCGATCGGGTCGACGGTGCCGAGATAGGGCGCAAAGATCGCCATCGCTAACATCGCCAGCAAAATCAGCGAGCCGGCAACCACCGTGGGATGACGCCGTACCGTCTCGCGGAGCCAGCGGCGACGCGGCGCGCGGACGACGATATCGGCGGAGATCGCTGCCATCTCAGTACCTCACGCGCGGATCGAGCAGAGTATAGCTGACATCGACCAGCAGGTTGACCAGCACATAAGCGGCCGAGAACAGCAGCACCACGCCCTGGATGATGGGATAGTCGCGGCGCAGAATCGCATCGACGGTAAGCCGGCCGATGCCGGGAATGGCGAAGACCGTCTCGGTCACGATGACGCCGCTGATGAGCAGCGCAACGCCGATGCCGATCACCGTGGCGATCGGCACCGCCGCGTTCTTGAGCGCATGCCGGAGCAGCACCTGGTCATTGGCGAGGCCTTTGGCCTGCGCCGTGCGGATATAGTCCTGGCTCAGCACTTCGAGCATGCTGGCCCGGGTGAAGCGGGCGATGAGCGCGCCATAGACCAGGCCGAGCGTGATGCTGGGCAGGATGAGATGCTCGATGAACGGCAGAAAGCCGTCATGGAAGCTGACATAGCCCTGCACCGGCAGCAGATCGAGCTTGATCGAGAAGGCGAGGATGAGGAGATAGGCGAGCACGAAGGCGGGCAGCGAGAAGCCCGCCACGGCGACGATCATCACTACGCGATCGATCCAGGTGCCGGCCTTCCAGGCGGCGATCACGCCCAGGGGAACGGCGAACACGATGGTGACCACCAAGGTCGTCAGGGTCAGCGCCAGGGTCGGCTCGAGCCGCTGGCCGATCAGTTGCGTCACCGGCAGGTTGGTGAAGATGGAGATGCCGAGATCGCCGTGCAGAACGGCCCAGAGCCAGTGGCCGAAGCGTACGAGGAACGGCTCGTCGAGGCCGAGCCTCTTGTGGATGGCGGCGATCTGCTCCGGGGTGGCGAAGTCGCCGGCGATCACCGCCGCCGGATCGCCCGGTGCGATATAGAGCAGCGAGAACACGAAAAGCGCGACGACGCCCATCACCGGGATGGTGGCGAGGAGACGGCGAACGAGATAGCCGAACATCGCTATGCCCGAGGCGTGCGCGACAGCACGGTCAGCCGGACGAAGAGACCCGCGCCCTCACTCCTTCGACACATTCCACAGGAACACGACCGGCGCCGGCACCACGCCCGTTAGATTCTTGCGGAAGGCGGTCGGCATGACGAACTGGCCCGTGGGAATATAGGGCACGCTGGTAAAGGCCTCTTCCTGTATCTCGGTGGCGATCTTCTTCTGCGTCGCGAAATCCGACGCCTCCATCCATTGCCCCCGCAGCGCGACGATCTTGTCGTCGGAAGCCCAGCCGAACCACCCCTTATCGCCATTGGTGTTGAGCGGGAAGTTGAGCGACGGGTTGAGCATGTCCGCGCCGCCAAACCAGGTGAAGAACATGTTCCAGCCGCCTTTGTCGAGGGGCGCCTTGCTGGCCCGGCGATTGACCAGCGTGCCCCAATCCATCGCCTGCAAGTCGACATTGAGCCCGACCGCTCGCATTTCGTCGGCGATGACATTGGCCTGCGCATTGATGCTCGGCTGATCGGTGGCGGTCATCAGCACGATGCGCTCCCCCTTATATCCTGCCTCCTTGATAAGCGCCTTGGCTTTCGCCGGATCACGCTCGCCCATCAGGGGCGCGGCGCCCGCCTCGCTCGCCAGAGGCGTGCCGCAGGCATAAAACGAATAGCAGGCCTTCCAGTTCGAGGGATCGCCGGCGACCGCGGTCATGACGTCGGTCTGATCAACGATGTAGAGCAGCGCTTGCCGCATCTTCACATTGTTGAAAGGCGGCAGCAGCTGATTGAAGCGCGCGACGCCGACGCTGCCGATCGGATCGGTATTGGCGACCACCACGTCCTTGTTGCGCTTGAGCATCGGCACCAGGTCGGGGGGAAACTGTTCCCACCAATCGACCTCGCCGGCATTGAGCGCGGCGGCGGCGGTTGCGCTGTCGGGAATGACGTCCCATTCGACACGGTCGACCTTGACCACCTTGCCGCCCGCCGCCCAGCTCGGCGGTTCCTTGCGCGGCACGTAGTCGGGGTTTTTGACGAAGACCGCCTTGCTGCCCGGCACCCATTCATCCTTGAGGAATTTGAACGGGCCGGAGCCGGTCGGATCGGTGATCTGAGTGTTGGCGTCGGTCTTGGCAATGCGCTCTGGCATGATGAAGGGCACGTTGCTCGAGAGCTTGCCGATGGCATCGAGCAGCAGCGGGAACGGCTTCTTCAGCACGATCGAAAACGTGCGGTCGTCGGCGGCTTTCATCTCGCCGACCGCCAGGGCCATGGCCTGGCCGAGGGCGTCGCGCTTCATCCAGCGCTCGAGCGAGGCGATGCAATCGGCGGAGCGCACCGGCATGCCGTCGGTGAATTTGAGGTGGTCTCGCAAGGTGAAGGTGTAAGTGAGCTTGTCGTCGCTCACCTTATAGCTGCCGACCATCTGCGGCTGCGGATGCAGGTGCTCGTCGAGCGCAAAGAGAGTGTCATAAACCATATAGCCGTAATTGCGCGTGATATAGGCCGTGGTCCAGATCGGATCGAGGACGCGCAAATCGGACTGCGGAACGAATTTGATCGTTTTGCCCGAAGTTTGGGCATGCGCCGGCGCCCCCAGCAATGCCGCCAGCACCGCCGCCGCCGCCAGCCGCGGCAATCCACGCTTGATGCTTACCATACCGAGCCTTCCTCTGATTATTCTTTGCCACCCGCGCCTCCTTTGCAAGTTCGATGCCGGAACCGCCGCTTGTCGGGACCCGCGGCCTTGGCCGATAGTGGCGTCGTCCTGGACGCGAGGTTCCCTTGACCGAATTCTCCGAGCGTGAGATCGCCTTCCTGACCGCCGGCGAGCTCGTCGATGCCTATCGCCGCAGAAGCCTGTCGCCGGTCGAGGTGACGGTGGCGCTGCTGCGGCGGCTCGACCGCCTCGAACCCCAAATCAACGCCTTCGCCCTGGTGGCGCGGGACAGCGCCCTCGCCGAGGCGCGCGCCGCCGAAGCGCGGTGGATGAAAGGCGCGCCGATCGGGCTCCTCGACGGCGTGCCGGTGACGATCAAGGATCTGTTTCTGACCAGGGGCTGGCCGACCTTGCGCGGCTCGACCTTGGTGCAGCGCGACCAGGCCTGGGACGAGGACGCACCGCCGGTGGCGCGGCTCAGGGAGCATGGCGCGGTGCTTCTCGGCAAGACCACCATGCCGGAATTCGGCTGGAAAGCCGTGGGCGACAGCCCGCTCACCGGCGTCACCCGCAACCCCTGGAACCTGGCGCACACCCCCGGCGGCTCGAGCGCGGGCGCGGCCGCAGCGCTCGCCGCGGGCATCGGTCCGCTCGCGCTCGGCACCGATGGCGGCGGCTCGATCCGCATTCCCTGCGCTTTCTCCGGTCTGCCGGGGTTGAAGCCGAGCTTCGGGCGCGTGCCGCATTACCCGCCCAGCATCTTCGGCCTCGTCGCGCATAACGGGCCGATGGCCCGCAGCGTGCCGGATCTGGCGCTGCTGCTCACCGTGATCGGTGGTGCTGACGACCGCGACGTCTATGCGCTGCCGCCCGAGGCCACGGACTGGCGCCAGGGGCTGGAGGATGGCGTCAAAGGCCTCAAGATCGCCTATAGCCCGACGCTCGGCTATGCGCGCGTCGAGCGTGAGATCGCGGTCGCGGCGGAGGCGGCGGCGCGGCGCTTTGCCGAGCTGGGCGCCGAGGTCGAAACCGTCGAGCGGGTGTTCGACGATCCCGCCAGCGCCTGGCTCACCTTGTGGTGGTCGGGCGCGGCCAAGGCCTTGAGCGCCTATTCCGCCGAAGCGCGGCGCCGGATCGATCCCGGGCTCGAGGCCTCGGCGCAGCAGGGCGCGCGGCTCAGCGCCGTCGATTACGTCACTGCGGATATGGCGCGCAGCATGCTCTCGCTCGAGATGGCGAAATTCCACCGGCGCTTCGATCTGCTGCTGACGCCGAGCGTCGCGGTGCCGGCGCTGCCGGCGGGCGCGTTGCTCAGCGATCCCGCGACCCAGCGGGAATGGATCGAATGGGCGCCCTTCAGCTATCCCTTCAACCTGACACGCCAGCCGGCGGCAAGCGTCCCTTGCGGCCTCACCCGCGCCGGCTTGCCGATCGGCCTGCAGATCGTCGGCCGGCGTCATGATGATGCGCTGGTGCTGCGCGCCGCGCGCGCCTTCGAGCGCGCGTACCCCTTCCCGCCCTGTCCGCTCGATTAGAGCGGGCAGCCACAAATGAGTTGATCCCCGCTCGCGCGATGTGAGGCGGACGCCCGAATAGGCAAATTCCGCGCCGCGTCTCAGGTCAATCCCTGATAGTTCACCTCGGTCCCGAGCGCGATGCTGACAAGCATGGCGCCCGCGAGTGACCCGTGCGATGCCGCTCGCGGTCGCGTCAGTGGTGAATTCGATCATTTCAGGCTCGCAGGACAGCGATCACCAAGCCGCGAGGTCGTGCCATGGCCACGCCGTCCCTACGCATTCTGTGCTCCACCGCTCTCGCCGCTCTGTTGCTGCTCTCCGCGCCGGCGCTGGCGCAACAGAAGACCGCGAAGCAATGCAACGCCGAGTGGACGGCGAACAAAGCCCAGCTTCAGGCCAACGGCACCAAGAAGAAGGATTTCATCGCGCAGTGCCGCGGTACGGCAGGCGCGACCGCGGGCACGACCACGCCCGGCGCGACCGCTCCCGCTCCGAGCACGGCGAAGAAACCCTCGGCGGTAACCAACGCCGGCACGCCGACCGGCGCGGGGCAGTTCGCCACCGAAGCGCAGGCCCAGTCGCATTGCCCGGGCGACACCGTCGTCTGGGCCAATCTCTCGAGCAAGGTCTATCACTTCAGCGGGAACAAGAACTACGGCAACACGAAAAAAGGCGCGTATATGTGCGAGAAAGATACCGCGGCGGAGGGCTTCCGCGCGGCGAAGAACGAGAAGCATCCATAGCCCGGCGCCCCGCCGTCGGCGCTATACCAGGCGAGAGGCCTCCTGCTCGGTCGGCAAGCGGCCGTTCGGCGTCAGCTGATTGATCAGCTCCGGCAGATGCTGGCTCAGAGAAGCGAGCAGGTCGTCGCGGTTCATGCCGGTCTGCTGGGCAATCGCATTGATGGCATCGGGGCCGATCGCTTTAGCCAGATCGTTCGGCGCGATCTCTTGATTGGCGCCTTGGCCGACCCAGGATTGCGCGGCTTGTCCGTAGCCGCCGTTCTGGAAATCCTTGATGAGGTTGCCAAGGCCGCTGCTCACGACAGCTCCGGGCGAACTGCCGCCGAGAAGACCGCCCAGCCCGCCGCCGGCGGCACCGCCGCCGAGCAAACTGCCGACGATGCCGCCCAACCCGCCGCTCGCCATGCCTGCGCTCGCGGGGTCAGCCGTCGGCTGAGCGGCCGCCGAAGCGCCGGTGAAGCTCTTGACCGCCTTGTATGCCAGCAATCCCATGAGCGCCATCGTCACCGGCGACATTCCGCCGCCGCTGCCGCTGGCACCGCTCGGTTGGCCGCGAGGACCGCTCATCATGCCGTTGAGAATATCGAGAAGTCCCATCTCTCTCTCCCTCTCCTCGTTTTGCTAGGGCGAGGCGCGCCAGGGCGGTCCCCCCGCCTTCGTCTGGTCGCCGGGATCGCGAACGACGTGGTGCACCACGAGCCTGTTCCAGATGATCAAGACGATCACCGCGCCGATCGTCGCACCGATGAACCCCGCACCCTGATAGGGGCGGTACCAGCCGACCATCTGGCCGAGGAAGGTCGCGACGAACGCGCCGGCGATGCCGAGCACGGTGGTCAGGACAAAGCCCGACGGTTTATTGGGCCCAGGCGATAGCAGGCGCGCCACCAATCCGGCGATGAAACCGATCACGATGATCCAGATGATACCCCACATGGCTGTCTCCCCGGTGATCTTGCCGCCCTGCACACAGCGGCGGCGACGCCCCTATCGACGAGGCGGACGACGCAACGACCGCAATCCTCCCGTCTCGCCGAGCTGGCCGCCTATTGCCCTTTCAGGCAGGTCGACATGAAGGTCTTGCGCGCATCGCCCGTCAGATGCTGCGTGCCGGCTTGCGCGTTGCAAGACTTCATCAGTTGCTGCTGCGAATTCGCGGTGGTGCTGCCGCTGCCGCTCGTCTTCCCCGCGAGGCAGTTCGACATGAAGGTCTTGCGCGCATCGCCCGTCAGATGCTGCGTGCCGGCCTGCGTGTTGCACGCCTTCATGCGTTCCTGCTGCGGATTTGCCGATTGCTGCGCAAACGCGGGTGCCGTCAACGCCATCACCGCCACGGCGGCAAATGCGAGGATCACGCGCATGGATACCCTCCCGAGCCGATGGTGCAGCCGCGCGCGGCTCAACCCTGCCGCGCCCTTCCCGATCGCCGGTCGATGTTCCTCCCATCGTCGCAAAGTGCCGCGCATCGAAAGGGCGAGCCGGCGCCAGCCTGTGAACGCCGTCTCTCGCGCCTCGTTCATCCGATTCGGCGGTTCGTGCCGGCGCAGAGAAGGCCTGCGGCCGATCACACCATCAGGCCGGCGCAGCCGGTATCCAGCGCTTCACTGAGTGAGCGGCGGATTTCTCTGTAGCGAGCGCGGCGACCGAGATAACTCGGCTATCCCCTCACCGTTCGCGTTGCTGATGAGCGAGATAGGCGAGTGTCACAGCGTCTCGCTCAATCCGCGTTCGCGATGGTGTATAGTCGATGGATCTGGTCGGCGAACCAACTCGTGAGGCGATTCGTCGGGACGCTGCGATCCAACTCGCCCGTTTCCGTCGAGCGGCCCTTGACCTGTCGTTCCGCGAGGGCGCGGGAAAGCTCTTGCGAGACTTCCGGCCGCGCTTCGAGAAAGGGCGCAAGATCGGTCTTGGCGAGCTCGTAGATCATCGCCGGCGACAGCGCCCTCACCGTCACAGCGCTGGCGGAGCCGGTCAGCAGCCCAATCTCGCCGAAATGGTCGCCGGGTCCAAGTCGTGCCAATTCGGTTTCGACCTCGGCCTCGTTGCGAATGATCGACACCACGCCGCTCGCGATGATGAACAGCGATTGCAGCACCCGCCCGGGCTCGACCAACGTCTCGCCCAGATCATAGGAACGTGGCTTGAGCTTTGCCGCGATGACGGCCCGATCGGCGCCGGTCAGAGCGGCGAACGTCGCCACCAGCTCCAGCGCCATTTCCGCCCGCGTCTTCACCTTCTTCGGGGCCGGATGCTCCGCGCTCGGATAAACGACGTTCTGCGGCGATGCCAAATCCAGGCCGGCAGCGCCCAGGTGCCGGAAAATCAGATCGAACAGCTCGTTCTGCGCCTCGGTCGCCTCGGCCAGCTCCTCGACGAAGAAGGTGATTTCGAATTCGGTATAAGCCGCGGTGATCGATTTCACCATCACGGTCGGCACCGGCACCGCGACGACCAGGCGACAATTGAGGAGAGCGCGCTCGAGGAGCTCAGTCGCGACCGACGGCGGTGTCCGGGGATCGAGCTGGACGGTGATCGTGATGCCATGAACGCCGGAGGGCGAGCTCACATTGACGATCTTCGATTTGGCGATGGTGCTGTTCGGCACGATGGCGAGATCCTGCCGCGCGGTAAGAACATGTGTCGCGCGCCAATTCATCTCGATGACGCGGCCGGTTGTCCCGCCTTCGAGGTTGATCCAATCGCCCGGCCGATAGGGCCGGCTGAAGTTGAGCACGAGGCCGGAAAACAGGTCGCCCAGCGTGCTTTGAAGCGCGAGGCCAAGGATGATCGCAATGGCTCCCGAGGTCGCAATCAAACCTTGGACGGGCAGATCGAAGACATAGGAGATGATGGCGAAGACCGCGGCGAGATAAACCAGGCCGGCGATGAGGTCTTGGACCAGCTTGGCTTCGCGCGGCCGGCTTTCAACGATGACGAAGGCGCGCAACACGCCGACGACGAACCAGGCGGCGCCAAGCCACCATGCGATCTTCAGGATGGCGCGGACCGCATCCTTGAGGGGCGAGCCCGTCATTTCGAGCGGCTTGTAGGGAACGACGTCGGCGTGCAGGAGGGCGACCGTCAAGAGAATGAGGAAGACGATCCGCACGATCGCGCGGCCGACCGGATATTTGCGGAACAGCCAATGCGTCAGCATCCCGCCGACGGCAAAGAAGCCAAGGGCCATAGCCAGCGGATCCTGCGCCGCCGTCTCGAGTGTCGTCGGCAGATCGGTCATTGTGGTCCCCGGCGAGTGCTGCTGGCCGGGACAGGAGCCGGTTCGTCTTGCGCCATGGCCGCATCATCGCACCCCGCCGCGAGAAGACAAGCGGCCGGGGTTTGGTGGTCGGGACTAACAGATACTAGCAACGTTTAACGTGCCAAGGCCCTGCCGGTCCTTCATGGTGAGGTCTGCGATGCCAGGCACGGCTCGCACCGGCGCTGCATCGTCGGCGGCCGCCGATCACTAATCTGAAGGGATCTGCGTTAAGGCGTAACGGTGAGGTTTGAATGACCCAACCCGACCGATCCCCTGGGCGCTCCATCTTTGGATCGCTGGTGCTGATCGCTGCCGTCATCGGCGGCGGTGCGGCTGCCTTCGCTTATACCGCAGGCTGGCTCTCGCCCGACCGCCTCACCCCGGACCGGCTGGTGAATGCGTTCGCGCCGCCGACGGGGGTGTCGCTCGGCCATCGCCGGAACCATGCCAAGGGAATCTGCTTTACCGGCACGTTCGAAGCGAATGGAGCCGGGTCGGCGCTGTCACGGGCCGAGGTGTTCGCCCGCGGCCAATATCCGGCGCTTGGGCGCTTCAATCTCGGCACGGCCGACGCGAACGCGCCCGATGCGACGGTCAGGGTTCGCGGCATGGGGCTGCGTATATGGACGCCGGCTGGGCAGGAATGGCGCACCGCGATGATCAACGCCCCGGTCTTTGCGGTGTCGACGCCGCAAGCCTTCTACGCGCTGCTGTTAACCGCGAAAAGCAAGGATCCCGACGCGTTGAAGGCATTCGCTGCCGCGCATCCGGAGTTCGCGGGTTTTGCCGCCTGGACCACGAGCGGCCCCTGGACCGGCAGCTACGCCGAAGAGCGATACAACAGTCTCAACAGCTTCGTCTTCACCGACAGTGCCGGCGCGGAGAAGACGGTGCGCTGGTCGCTGCTGCCGACGGTGCAACCCATCCCGGTCTCGCCCGAGGAGCTGGCGAAGCGCGGGCCTGACGTCCTCGAACAGGAGATCACCGAGCGGGTCGGCCGCGGGCCGGTCAGCTGGTCCATGGTGGTGACGGTCGCCAACCCCGGCGATCCCACCAACGATCCGACCAAGGCTTGGCCGGAAGGCCGCCGCACTGTCGAGGTCGGCACGCTCATCGTGCAGCGGATCGAAGCCGAGCGGAACGGTCCCTGCCGCGATATCAACTTTGATCCGACCGTCCTGCCGCCGGGCATGGGGACCTCGGACGATCCCTTCCCGGCCGCGCGATCGGCGGCCTACGCCGTATCGTATGACCGTCGCACGGCCGAGGCCAGTGACTACCCCAGAACGGCGGCGGGGGCGAAGCCATGATCGAGGACCGCCAACGCTTCACCGCGCTTCAGCGCCTGCTGCACTGGCTCATGGCCGTGTGCATTCTGACCATGCTGTTCATCGGCGTCGGCATGGTGTCCACGATCATGCCGAAATATCTGACGCTGGTTTCGATTCACAAACCGCTCGGCATCGCCATCCTGATCCTCGCGCTGGTCCGCCTGGTGGTGCGCCTGCGCTACGGCGCGCCGTCGCTTCCGGCCGATCTGCCGGAACCGATGAAGCTCGCGGCCGTGCTGTCGCACTACGCGCTCTACATCCTCATGATCGCGATGCCGCTCCTCGGCTGGGCGATGCTGTCGGCCGCCGCCTATCCGGTCGTGTTGTTCACCGGCGTGAACCTGCCAGCGATCCTGCCGCACAGCGACAGGCTGCACACGCTGCTCTGGGACGCACATTTCTACCTTGCCTTCGCGTTCTTTGCCCTGATCCTGTTGCACATCGCCGCCGCGCTCTTCCACGCGCTGGTCCGCCGCGACGGCGTCTTCGAAGCCATGGCACCCGTGCCGACCCGCACCGTCGCGCCCGCCGACCGCAAGGTTGCGCCCGCCGGATGAGGGGCGATTCCGCGGCGCATTTGCTAGGATTAAGTGATACCTTTCGTACGGGCTTCGCGCTTGCGAGTGGGTGCCGGACGTGGCCGAGGAACGCGCTCAACGCCGCCTTGCGGCCATCTTAGCCGCCGATGTCGCCGGCTATGCGCGACTGGTGGGCGCCGATGAAGTGGGAACGCTCACCGCCCTCCAAGACATCTGGAGCGAGCGCCTGAAGCCATTGCTGGTCACCTACCACGGACGGGTCGTCAAGCTGATGGGCGACGGTGTGCTGCTCGAGTTCGCCAGCGCGGTCGACGCGGTGGAATGCGCCGTCGCCTTTCAAGAGGCGATGGCGGTTTACAACAATGCGCGACGGGACAACGCGCCGATCGAGTTCCGCATCGGCGTCAATCTTGGTGATATCGTCATCTATGGCGACGATATCTTGGGCGATGGGGTCAACGTCGCGGCGCGTCTCGAGAGCCATGCGCCAAAAAACGGCATCCTCATTTCCGACGCCGTCCACGTGCAAATCGCGGGCAAGGTTGCCGCCGCTTTCACGCAAGCCGGTGAGCTGCTGCTCAAAAACATCGCGACGCCGGTCCGGGCCTGGCGCTGGGGCGGTGGAGAGGCATATTCGTCGGCCGTGGATCCTGGCAAGTTGCCCTCGATCGCCATACTGCCCTTCGCCAACCTGTCGGGAGATCCGGAACAGGAATTCTTTGCCGACGGACTCGTCGAGGACATCATCACGACGCTGTCGAAGCTGTCCGGAGTGCTGGTGATCGCGCGGAATTCGAGCGACGTCTACAAAGACCGCGCCATCGACATTCGCAAAGTCGCCGCGGAACTGGGCGTGCGCTACGTGCTCGAGGGCAGCATACGCAAGAACGGGCCGCGCATGCGTATTTCCGTTCAATTGATCGACGCGGTCACGGGCGCGCATGTCTGGGGCGAACGCTACGACCGCACGATCGCCGACATCTTTGCCATCCAGGATGAGATCACGCTGATCCTGGCGACAGAAATGCAGGTCAACCTGATGGAAGGTGAGCAGGCGCGGCTGCGTTACACCACGACCAGCAACGTCGAAGCCTGGAATTTCTGGGCGCGGGGCCTCTCCCATTTCCGCCAGGCCGTCACCAAGGACAAGGTCGGCGCCGCACGGCCGCATTGGGAGAAAGCGCTTGCGCTCGACCCGGCTTCCGCGGCGCTCAACGCGATGCTTGGCTTCGTGCACTATTTCGACGCCCGCTTCGGCTGGTGGGACGACCGCGAGACCGCCCTTGGCAGGGCGACGGCCTATGCCGACCGAGCGCTCGAGCTCGATCCCAACAACGCCGACGCGCATACCACCTCCGGCGTCGTGCTGATGTTGAAAAGGCGCTTCGACGAGGCGCTGGCCCACGCCCGAAAAGCGGTGCAGCTGGCGCCGGGTTCGGCGGACGCGGCAATCTTCGCATGCCTTGTTCTCGCCTCATCGGCGCTGCTCGAAGAGGCGGTGGTGCAGGGCGAGAGAGCGATGATCCTCAGCCCCCATCATCCCCCTTACTATCTGGGCATCCTCGGAAACGCCTACCGCCTGTCGGGACGGATCGAGGAGGGCATCGCCGCGTTCAGAGCCTACCACGCGCGCAGTCCAGGATTTGGCCTTGCCGACCTCGTCATCACTTATCAGCAAAGCGGTCGGCTGGCGCAAGCGACGCGATTGGCGGAAGAGCTGCTCGCCATCCGCCGCAGCTTCACCATCGCTGCCTGGCTGAATACGCAGTTTCGCCGCGACACGGAACAGCTCGAGGCCGATGCCGCGGCCCTTCGCGCGGCCGGCCTTCCTGCGGGATGATGTCGGACGTCATCGACGCCGTCGACACCATCGCCTGAGCCGGTCGTCTCCCGGCTCCTACTCCGCCGCGGCGCGCGCCGCCGTGCGGGCAGCGGCGCGGCGCGGCAGGTCCAGCGCCAGCGCTGCGACCAGGGCGGAGACCAGCGAGAAGACCGCCAGGCCGTAAAGCCCGCCGGCGAAGCTGCCGGTGACGTCCTTGGCGATGCCGACGACCGACGGGCCGAAGAAGCCGCCGAGATTGCCGAGCGAGTTGATCCAGGCGATGCTCGCCGCCGCCGCCGCACCGGTGAGGAAGGTCGAGGGCATGGTCCAGAACGGGCCCTTGGTGCCGTAGAACCCGATCGCCGCCAGCGACATGCCGAGCAGTGACCACCAGGTGCCGACGAAATAGCCCGCGAAGACGAGGCCGATGGTGGCGACGACGCAGGCGGCGAACAGGTTCCAGCGCCGCTCGCCGGTCCAGTCGGAGAACCAGCCCCAGCACACCATGCTGAGGGAGCCGCAGAGATAAGGAATCATCGCCACCCAGCCGACCTGCATATTGGTGAGGCCGAGCTGCTTCACGATCTGCGGCAGGAAGATCAGCATGCCGAGGCTGGCGGTGACGATGCCGAAGAAATTGAGCGACAGCAGCAGCACCTTCGGCTCCCAGAAGGAGCGGAGCAGGCTGATCTTATGCTGGGCCTCGATCTGGCGGCGCTCCTCCGTCATCTCGGCGGTGAGCCAGCTGCGCTCCGCCTCGGTAAGCCAGCGCGCCGCCGACGGCCGATCGGTGATGACCAGGAGCACGGCGAAGCCGAGCAGCACCGTCGGCACCGCCTCGGCGATATACATCCATCTCCAGCCGGCAAGGCCCCACAGCCCGTTCAGCTCCATGATGCCGGTGGAGAGCGGCGCGCCGAAGGCGGCGGCGAGCGGCAGCGCCAGGGTGAACCAGGCGATGACGCGGGCGCGGTGACGATCGGGGAACCAGTAGGTCAGGAACAGCACGATGCCGGGATAGAACCCCGCTTCGGCGAGGCCGAGCAGGAAGCGCACGGTCATGAAGCTCCACGGCCCGGTGCAGAAGGCGGTGGCGCCGGCGAGCAGACCCCAGGTCACCATGATGCGCGCAATCCACAACCGCGCGCCGACCTTCTCGAGGATGAGGTTGCTCGGCACCTCGAAGAGAAAATAGCCCCAGAAAAAGGCACCGGCGGCCAAGCCGAAGGTCGAGGCGTCGAGCCCCAGATCCTTGTTCATGGTGAGCGCGGCGAAGCCGACATTGATGCGGTCGAGATAGCACAGGAAATAGGTCAGGATCGCAAAGGGCAACAGCCGCCAGTAGACCTTGCGCATAGTCGCCCGCTCGAGCGTCCGGTCCATAAACCCTCCCCTTGAAATGACCCGCCGGTTGGCCCGGCTTTGGCGGCAGCATACGATGCTCCGGTGCCGGCGGAAACCCGGAAAGCGCTACGTGACTACTGGATCACCGTTGCGCTCACTGGCCGGGTCTCACTTTCTCGGATAGAGACGATGAAGTATTTCTAGATCGGGCCAGCTTGCAGACGAATGGGCCCTCTCGGTGGCACGCCAAGCGCCCAAATAGCGCAGCGGCCGACCTCCGCCAGGCACATACTTCCTGACGACAGGATGTTTGCGACGAATTTCATCCGGAACCGTATAGATCTGAAAGCCAGGACCCGTGGGGTTCTCGTCAGTTTCCAGCCGTGGCAGACCATAATACTCCCGAAGCGCAGCCATATGTTCCTCGATCTCAAGTACTATCTTCCCGTCGACGTCATAGACGGCATCGATCGCGTCGGGATTCTCCTCCGTCGAACGAAGCGACAGGCGGGCGCGGCCGTTTCGCAAGGCAAGCATGAGAGCTTGCTGAGGAGCAATCTCGCCATAAGCTTCTGCAAAAAGTCGTCGCCAGCCGGCACTGTCGAGCTTCGCCAACACCTCGAGCGCCTCTGCCATCTCGGCCGGCATTGCCGAGGTCTCGCCCTTACTCGAATCCCAGATTGCAGTCCCCAATTGGACTGCGGTCCAATCGACGTCGTAGCCGGCACCATTGGATCGCTGAGGGCAAGAGGCAATAGCGATCGGGGACTTCTTGATCGGCGCGAGATCCTGCACGGCCGCTTGCAGAATTGGACGCAGCGCTTCCAGGGACTGTTCGTTCCAAACCCATGCCCGGGATGGACTGAGCTGAAGCAGTTGCGCTTCACCGCGCATGCGCTGACCAAACCAAGCGCAGACGCCTTCGTAAAGAAAAGTTCCGTCAGGCGCGAGGAGGTAGACGCCCTCTTCGCCGAAGCTACTACTACTTACAATAAGGCGGGCTTCGCCATCCTGGATGAGGAGGGCAAGCACGTCGTCAAGTTTGGTCGTGAAGAAGGCGCGATCGAAGAGTTCGCGCCACCTGCGTGTTTCCAGCTCTTCGAGCACCTGCTGCGCCACCACCGCTTCTCGGCGGCCTTCCTTTGGCGGTTGCCCAAGGGCGTCCGGCGTGCGGAAATATCCCGTGCTTTCGGCAAAGACGTCTCCGACTCGGACGCCTCGCCAATTCTCGTCGTTTCCTGTGTCATTGAATTTGCATGGGGACGAACCGACGGCGACCAACCGGTCGAGTGGACGAAGACGGACGATGGCAGCGTCGAGCACGGAACGCAGGTCCGCCATTGCGGCCTTGTCGCGCCCGATGACCTTCGGCTTGA
>Ga0335073_10005661_pt1 | contig 17538 bp, 14 predicted proteins | sample Lox_Sample_22_FD_207093 | JGI IMG/M metagenome (GOLD analysis project Ga0335073, IMG submission 207093) | Soil microbial communities from Loxahatchee National Wildlife Refuge, Florida, United States - Lox_Sample_2.2 | ecosystem: Environmental > Terrestrial > Soil > Wetlands | place: USA...
CCCGCGTGGCCCTTCTCGTACTCGATGAGCTGGCCGAGCTGGCCGGCCGAAAGGTTCCGCAGCCGCGCGCGCAGCGACGCGATCGTCAGCTCGTCGTAGTTCGCCAGCGGGAGGTCCGCGGCGCCGGCGGCCGGCATCGGCATCGTGGGGGGCGCGGGCTCGGCCACGGCAGCCGGCTCGGCGGGCGCCGTGTCCGCCGGCAGCAGCTTGACGTTCCCGCCCGGCTCTACCGACGAGGCCTCGGGCGCGACCGTGGCGGGCTTGGCCGCCTTCGGCTTGGCCGCGGCCCGCGGCTTGGCGGCCGGCTTCGGCTCCGCGGCTGCCTCAGGCGCGGCCGCCGCCACGGTGGCCGCTGCCTTCGGCTTGGCGGCTGCGCGCGGCTTGGCGGCCGCCTTCGGCTTGGCCGCCTCGGGCGTCGCGGTCTCAGGCGCCGCGGTCTCGGCAACGACAGTCTCCGGGGCAGCCGACGTCTCCGGTGCGGCCGTCTCGGGCGCAGCGGTCTCGGGGGCCACCGTCTCGGGGACGACAGTCTCAGGATCGACGGTTTCTCCGGCGGTCTTGTTGCGGAGCCTGTCGGAGACTCCCAGCAGCGAGCCGATAGCAGAGAACACCGCCCGCAGCCCCTGGGCCGGGGCTTGCTTCACGCGCTCGTTGACCTGCGGGACGGGCATATCACACTCTCCTAAGAGGACGGGTACAACCAGTGTGCCCTAGGCAGGCCCCGCCCCGTTGTGCCTTGATTAAGGCGCAATCATCGCGCTTCACCCCGCGCGTGCGCAAATGTGCCTCGGATAAACGTGTGGGGTGATACACGGCCACCGATACAACCCCTAGCCTTCGCCTGACGCGTATGGGCTCTCGCCTACGATGGGAGGCATGTCTGAGACCCACCGCCGGGTCCTGCTGGCGAAGCCACGAGGCTACTGCGCAGGGGTCGACCGTGCCGTGCAAGCCGTGGAGATCGCGCTTGCCCGGTTCGGCGCGCCGGTATACGTGCGCAAGCAGATCGTGCACAACACCCACGTGGTCAACGAGCTGGAAAAGCTTGGCGCCGTTTTCGTCGAGGAGACCGACGAGGTGCCCGAGGGCGGCGTCGTGGTGTTCTCCGCGCACGGCATCGCGCCGGAGGTGCGCGCCGCGGCCGAACTGCGCGGCCTGCGGGCCATCGACGCCACGTGCCCGCTCGTCACCAAGGTCCACAACGAGGCGAAGCGGTTCGCGGCCGGTGACTACGACATCCTGCTGATTGGCCACGAGGGCCACGAGGAAGTCGTCGGCACGACCGGCGAGGCTCCTGCCAGGGTCCGGCTCGTCGACGGGCCGGACAACGCCGCCACGGTCCAGGTGCGCGACCCCGCCAAGGTGGTCTGGCTCTCGCAGACGACGCTCTCGGTGGACGAGACGGTGCAGACGGTGGCCGCGCTCAAGGAGCGCTTCCCGCAGCTGATCGACCCGCCGAGCGACGACATCTGCTACGCGACGCAGAACCGGCAGGCGGCGGTCAAGGTGATCGCCCGCGATGCCGACGTGGTGATCGTGGTCGGCTCGCCGAACTCCTCCAACTCCGTCCGCCTCGTCGAGGTGGCCAAGGACGCCGGCGCGGGCGCGGCCTACCTGGTGGACGACGCGGGCGAGATCGACGACGGCTGGCTCGACGGGGCGTCGACGGTGGGCGTCACAAGCGGCGCCTCGGTGCCTGAGGAGCTCGTCGCCGGCGTGCTCGCCAAGCTGGCCGCGCATGGGTTCGGGGACGTGGAAGAGGTCGAAGCCGTCAAGGAGCGCATGGCCTTCCAGCTCCCGCGCGAACTGCGCAAGTAGCCGGCGTCGCGGCCCTCTTCAGTGGCCCGCCTCTCGTGACCCGCCACTTGTGGCGGACCGCATCCAGTCGCGGTGGCCTCGCTCGCCCGTCGCCGGCGGGCATGTTAGCGGCATATTGAATTATTGGCGAATTTTTGCATATCTGTTTTCTTTTGTTTACGCTGCCGTGATGTCAGGCGCTCCGAAGGCTGCCCGCCACCGCGCGCGCTACACGTGCACCGTGCTGACAGCCTTCCTGGTGAGCGCGTCCTTTTCGGGAAGGAGCCTCTTGGGTAGCGCAGCTCAATCAGCACGTACCCGTTTCACGCACCGGCTGCCGGGCGTCGCCGCGCCCGCGCTCGTCGGAGTGGCCGCGGCGTTCGCCGCGGTCAGCGGACCAGCGGCCGGACCGGCGGCCGCGCAGGGATCAGCGCACACCAAGGCGGCTACGGCCGCCGCGCGGCAGTCCGGTGCCACTGCCGCGCAGCTGCTGTCGGTCAGCGCGCCGACGGCGCGGCATAACCGCGCGCTTCCGGCCAGGTACGCCGTCAAGCCCGGCGACACGCTGAGCGCGATCGCGGCGCACCTGTACAAGGATCCGGACTTCTGGCCGGTGCTCTACTGGGCCAACCGCGGCCAGATCCGCTACGCGAACGAGATCGCGGTGGGACAGGTCCTGGTCGTCCCGGCCAAGCCCGCGAAGGCCCCCGCTCCGCCGTCCGCGCTCGGGCCGGCCGCGCCGCCCGCGCAGGCCGGGTCGACACCGCAGGCCGGATCCACACAGGGCACGAATGGGCAGGCCACGTCCGCGCAGGCCGCTCCCACGCAGAGTGCGGGCACGTCATCCGGCGGAGACGGGTCGTTCCAGCAGTGCGTCATCGCCCGTGAGTCGGGCGGCGACAGCCAGGTCATGAACTCAAGCGGCCACTACGGCCTCTACCAGTTCAGCTCGTCGGCCTGGTCCGAGTACGGGGGCAACCCCGCCGACTTCGGCAATGCGAGCGTGGCCGAGCAGAACCAGGTGTTCGACAACGCCATCGCGGCCGGCGGCCAGTCCGCCTGGTCGGCTTATGACGGCTGCTGACCTGGTCAGGCAGGCCCGGTGAGGCAGGCCCGGTCAGGCAGGCCCGGTCAGGCAGGCCCGGTGGGGCAGGAAGGCGGGCTGGCGGCGCACAGCCGCCAGCCCGCCGCTACTTCCAGGCGAATACCGGCTGCTCGAGGTGGGCCACCCGGACGGCCTCGCCGTGCAGCCCGACCCGGCAGAACTGGTACACGATGGCCGCGGTCGGCGCGTGCAGGTGGCCGCCGAGCAGCGGCAGCCGGATGACAGGGAACTCGGACTCGGGGATGCGCAGCAGTTCCGGCTCGACGTCGAAATCGGCCAGCGGGATGGCATGGATCTGGGCGACCTCTGACGCCTGCCGCCGCAGCTCCGAGGTGACCCGGCCCGCCCACACCACGACCGGGGAGATGAGATAACCCGAGCGAGTGGCGTAGTCGTCGAGCAGCCCGAGAACGGCATCAGGCCCGAGCTCGACGCCGGTTTCCTCGGCCAGTTCCCGCCGGGCCGCGTCCTCGACGGATTCTCCCGGATCGCGGCTGCCACCGGGGAGCGCCCACTGGCCGGCATGGGAACGCAGCCGCGGCGCCCGCCGTGTGATCAGCAGGCACTGCCGGCCCTGTTCCTCGACGACGCAGACCGCCACGGACGCGGGCCGCAGTCCCGCCGTGGCCGGCTGGAGGCGGGCAAACCCCGCCAGGTTCGCGGCGATCTCGGCGCGGCTCCACGCCGTTGCGCCGGACTGGCCGGGACCAGGCGGTGGTGGCATCTGCTCAGGGCTCACTACGTGACTGTCGCACGGCGGCCGTGTCGCGCCGGCCGCGCCAGGCAGGTTTGTCCCCGACTTCTGCCGCTCTGAGGACGGAAAGCGCGAACACGGCGGGCTAGTGAGTGCCTGCGCGTGCGCGTGCCTGGCCGCGTTCTGTGCCCGCGCCGTCCCGCACGCCACACAAGCCTGCCTGGCCCCGCCGGCCTCGCCGGTCCCCCGGTCCCGCGCCCCCCAAGTATCGTGCGCCACTCGTGTCACGCCCCCGCGGAAATGTTTGAATTAAGTGCTGTCCCCACGACAGTTAATTCAAACATTTCAACTAAATGATCATGCAGTGTCCGTCGTGCGGGGCGACGAATGTTTGAGAACACTCCATACACTGCTACGACGGCGGAAACCTAAGGCGAAGCGAGGACCTGGAGACGTCAGGACCGCAGCGCGAGCACCAGCGCGCGCATCTCCCCGCGCAGGCCGCGCAGCAGCGCGATCGCCACGGTCAGCCCGGTCCCGGCGAGCAGCCACGGCGCAGCCCCGGCCAGCGTGGTCAGGGTCGTCCCGAACGCCGCGGGCAGCCCGTGCGCGGTCACCGTCTTCTCCAGGACGCTGGCGAAGAAGAACAGCAGCGGCGGCGAGACCACCACCGACGGCAGCCCGTTCGGCCGCACGTAGTACGCGGTGAGGCTGCTGGCCATGAAGAACACCGCGTCGGCCAGCTGCGCCCAGCGCGCCCAGTCCGCGAGGAGCAGGCCGAGGAAACACGTGCCGAACACCACCACGACGCCGCCGCGCCCGGTCAGCCGGCAACCCGGCTGCCGGCCGCGACGGGCGCCAGGCCGTGACCCGGGGGAGGTGCCACGGTCCGTTCGGGACAAGGAACCGGTGCTCATCCGGCCGCCGCTGAGCGCAGCAGCTCAGCCGGCGCGGGAGCGGGCTCGAGCCCGGTCTCGGCGAGCAGCTCAGGCGCGGACAGCGGCCGTGCGGTGTCCGTGACAGCGTCTGGCGCGGGCAGCTCAGCGTCCACGATGCCGAGCTGCGCCAGCCGCCTGGCGCTGACGAGCACCCGGGTTTCCAGCGACCCGACCGCCTGGTTGTAGGCGCCGACCGCGGCGGTCAGCGACTTGCCGACCCGTTCCACGTGCCGCCCGAGGGCCGACAGCCGCTCGTACAGTTCCCTGCCGAGGTCGAAGACCGCCCGCGCGTTCTCGGAAAGCGCCTGCTGCTGCCACGCGTACTGCGCTGTGCGCAGCATCGACACCAGCGTGGTCGGCGTCGCGATGTGCACCCGGCGCGAGATCGCGTGCTCGAGCAGCCCAGGGTCGCGCTCCAGAGCCGGGGCGAGGAACGCCTCGCCGGGGATGAACAAGATCACGAACTCCGGCGTCTGGTCGAGCGCGCTCCAGTAGGCCTTGGCGCCGAGCTGGTCGACGTGCTGGCGCAGGTGCCGCGCGTGCGCGTCGAGCCGGTTCTCGCGCACGTCGTCCTCGGTGGCCTCGGCGGCTTCCAGGTAGGCGGACAGCGACACCTTGGAGTCGACGACGATGTTCTTGCCCCCGGCCAGGCGCACCACCATGTCGGGCCGCTGGCCCCCGTCGATGATCACCTGCTCGTCGAAGTCGCAGCGGTCCGCCATGCCGGCCAGCTCGACGACCCGGCGCAGCTGCAGCTCGCCCCACCGTCCGCGCGCCTCCGGCCGGCGCAGCGCGCTGACGAGGGCCCGGGTCTGCTCGCGGAGCTGTTCGGCGCCGCGGCGGGTGAACTCGACCTGCTGGGCGAGTTCGGCGTGCGACCGCGTGCGCGCCAGATCGGACTCGCGCAGCTGCTGCTCGAGCCGGGACAGCGTCTCCTTCATCGGCCCGACGAGCTGCTCGACGTCGAAACGCTGTGCCAGCTGGCCGTCGGCGAGCGCGTTCCGCTCCCGCGAGGTGCGCTCGATCAGCGCCGCGGCCTCTTCGGCGGCGCGAGCGCGCTCCCGCGCGGCGACAAGTCGGCTGCGTGCCAGCAGGTATCCGATCACCACACCGATCGCGATCCCGGCCAGCAAGGCGAACACGGTCATGTGTCCAGTATTGACGCGCCGCCGGCGACCCGGCCCGGCGACACGCGCGAGAGCGGGCGACAATAGTTCTCGTGCCGCCGGCTGGTTGTGGCCAACAGGAAAGCAGAGCTGGGTTCGCGCCAACAGTCCGGCCGGTTTGCGCCAACGGGGAAGAACTGCGGAAGAACAGCATGGCCATCGAGGTGCGCGCGATCGGGCAGCGAGCCCGGTCCGGTGCTGTGCTCCTGCGGGACATTTCGCTCGAGGTCGGCCCTAGTGAGCTCGTCGCGATCATCGGCGCGAGCGGTTCGGGAAGAACGGCGCTGCTCGACGCCATGTCGGGGCTGCGTCCGCCGTCGTGCGGCACGGTGCTCCGCGACCGGGGCAACGTCGGATACGTCCCGCGAGGCGACGCGATCCACACCGCGCTGCCAGTCGCCCGCGCGCTGCGATACACGGCATCGCTGCGCGAGGTCGACGGCGATGGCGCCATCGACGACGTGCTGCGCCTGCTCGGCCTGTCGAGCCAGTCGGTGGTCCCGGTCGGCGACCTGTCGGGCGGCGAGCGCAAGCGCGCGTCGATCGCCGCCGAACTGCTCGCGGGCCCTGGGCTGTTCTTCCTCGACGAGCCGACAGCCGGGCTTGACCCGGCTCGCGGCGCCGAACTGATGCGCGCCCTGCGACGCCTGTGCGACGACGGGGCGACGGTCGTGCTGACCACGCAGAACCCGCTGGACGCCGACCGGTGCCACAAGATCGCGGTGCTGGCACACGGCGGCCACCTGGCGTTCTTCGGCACCCCGGCGGCCGCCCGCGAGTACTTCGGCGCCGACAGTCTTGATGAGATCTACGAGCGGCTGGCTGGGCTGGGCGATCCGGCGAAGGCATGGTCCCGCCGCTTCTTTCCCATGTCCCGAACGGCCAGTGGCCTCTCCCCGACCCCCACCATCCCGCAAGCGGGCCCGACGGCGTTCCTGCCCGACTCCGCGGGCCCGCTGTCCGCGGGTCCGGTCACCGCCGCCAGCCCAGCCTCGCCCGCCGGCTCCACGTCAGCAGACGCCTTCACCACGTCCGCCGCTCCCGCATCGACGAGTCCTGCTCCCAGCACGGACCCGGCCGGTCCAGCCCCGGCCACCTCGGCCGCCGGCCCAGCCACCTCGGTCACCGGCCCAGCCACCTCGGTCACCGGTCCAGCCCCAGCCACCGCGGTCACCGGCCCAGCCACCGCGGCCGCCGGAGCGGCCACGGAAGCGCTCCGCCCGCTGCGGCAGTGGCTCGTGCTCACCAGGCGCAACGCCGACATCCTGATCCGCTCCAAGCGCAGCCTGGCGATCCTCGCCGGATCGCCGCTCGCGGCGGCGCTGCTGTTGCTCATGCTGTTCCGGCCGGGCACGTTCAACTCCGCTGACCCAAGCCCCGAGGCAGCCGTGATGATCGCGTTCTGGGTGGCGTTCGGCGCCTTCTTCACCGGCTTCGCCTACGGGCTGCCGCAGATCTGCGCCGAGTTCAGCGTGCTCCGCAGGGAGCGCTTCGCCGGCCTGGGCGCGGGCTCCTACGTGCTCGCCAAGGCGGCGGTGCTCGTGCCGCTGCTCGCCGTGGCCGACGCGGTGTTCCTCGTCGCGGCGCGCGCGCTGGGCCGGCTCCCTCCCGCGGGCGACTACCCGGCGGCGTTCGTGACCCTGCTGCTGTCGTCGGCGGCTGCGCTGGGACTAGGACTGCTGATCTCCGCGGCGGTCTCGCGGCCGTCGCAGGCCGCGGTCGCGATGCCGATCGTCTGCGTCCCGCAGGTGCTGTTCGCCGGCGCGGTCCTGCCGGTTCCCGCGATGGCCCTGGCGGGCCGCTGGATCAGCTACGCGCTGACGGACCGGTGGGCCTTCGAGGCGCTCGGGCACAGCCTGGGCGTCCGCGCACTGTGGGCGAACGGCAGGTCGCCGCTCGGCGCGCCCCTGCTCGCCTCCTACGGCACGACGTTCGACCGCGCGGTGGCGGTCGACTGGCTGATCCTGGCGTGCTTCACCGTCGCGTTCTTCGCCGCCACGATCGCCGTCGTAGCCCGCAAGACCCGGACGGCGAACGCCTCGCCGACCGACCGCACCTGAGGCAAGGCCGGGCGTTTCTCACCAGGCGCTCCCAGAACGGGAATGCGCCACCTCCAGACGGTGGCGGGCCGTGGAACCGCTCCGGCGGAACCGCGGTGGCGCCGGAAAGCGTCTCAATGGCATGAGACCGTTGCTGGGACTGGCGCTCTTCGCCTCGTGTGGTGCCATGGCTGTGACCGGATGCGCGGCGAACGCCGCCCTCTCGCGGACGGGGCCCGCGGCTACGGCGCCGTCCACTCGGGCGCCGGCGTCGTCTCAGGCGCCATCGTCATCCGCGTCGCCGTCGCCGTCGGCTACGCCCTCCCCGCGCCAGCGCGCCGAAGCGGACGCGGCGGCGATCCGCGCCTCGTTCGTGCCCCCGCCAGGGGCGCGCCGCCTGACCGCCGCTCCCGGCGCCGGCGGCGGCGTGCTCAAGCAGCCCGTGCAGATCCCGGGGACGCCGGACCTGGTGGACGACACGTCATGGTGGCAGGCGCCAGGCCAGCCAACGGCGGTGCTCGCCTGGGAGAAGGCCCATCTGCCGAGTCGCTTCGCCAGCGACGGATCGAGCATCAGCAGTCAGTACGGCGTGCCGACGGCATGGTCGGACGAGTTCTCGCTGCCCGCCGTCCCGGCCGTGCTCATCTCGCGAGAGCTCGTCGTCGAGGTGGTCAGCGCCGGCAAGGGGCAGACCGCGATCAGGGTCGACTCCCAGGTGACCTGGCTGCCGGCCAAGCCACCCGGCGAGCGAGTGCCGGCCGGCGCGACGTCGGTGACGATCACGGAACTGCCCGGCCTCAGCCGAGGCAAGCCACCCGCGCCGGTCACCATCACGAACCGGGACGAGGTGCGGCGGATCGCCTCGCTCGCGGACAGCCTGCCCGTGTTCCCGCCGGGCGACTACAGCTGCCCCGCGGATGACGGCCTGGCGGTGAACCTCACGTTCCGCGGCGCCCACGGCCAGGTCCTCGCCGTGGTTGTGGCCGACCAGACGGGATGCGGGACCGTCTCGTTCACGGTCGGCGGGAAGTCGCTGCTCACGTTGTGGGACGGGGAGACCTTCGTGCGGCAGGTGCTGAAGGTCGCGGGGCTGCACTGGCCGGGCTCGCAGACCGGGGTGATGATGCCGGGCTAGCAGGTTCGGCGGGGAGCCAGGCTGGCCAGGTCGGGCTGCCGGTCGCGGTATGTCCGCTCGGCGAAGTCGAGGAACGACTCCACGTCGGCGAGTGTCGACGCGAGGCCGAGCGAGACGCGGACCGCGCCGCCTGAGGCCATGCCGACCGCCGCCAGGAAGTCATCCATCGTGGAGCCGCGCCGCAGCGGGGACCGCGGCCCGCCGAGCGCCGCCGGCCATCTCGGAGGGCTCAAGTCCGCCTTGGTCAGCCCGAATGCCCACTCCGCTGCCCCTGGGTTGCAGAAGCAGCCGGTCCGCAGCGAGATGCCAGCCGCGCTGGCGTCGTGCGCGACCGCGCGCTCGTCGACCACGTGGCCAGCCGGGTCGAGGAAGTTGAACGTGACGGTCGCGCCCCGCGCTTGCCCGGAGCCCGGACCGTACAGGCGAACCAGTGGCGAGCCGTTGCTGTGCTTGAGCTTGGTCAGGGAGTCGATCAGCCAGCTTGTCAGGTAGCCGGCCCGCTCGTGGATCAGGTCGACGCCGATGCCGCGGATCCAGTCGAGACCAGCCGTCACCTCGGGGATCGCCAGGTAGTTCACCGTGCCGTCTTCGAACGCGCCCTCGCCGTCGAGCATCCGGTGCCAGCCGCCCTGGGCGCTGGCTCCCCAGATAGCGCCGCCGGAGAACCACGGGCGGCGCAGCCGGGCGAGCGCGTCGCGCCTGGCCAGCAGGCAGCCGACCCCGGTCGGGAAGCCGAACACCTTGTACCAGCTCAGCGCCACGAACTCCGGCCGCACCGCGCTGAGGTCGAGGCGGTTCGTCGGGACAAAAGCCGCGGCGTCGAGCAGCACGTCGTAGCCGGCCTCCTGGGCGCGGCGGACGAACGACAGCGGATGCTGCGCGCCGCTGAAGTTACTCTGCGCGGGGTAGGCGAACAGCCCGCGCCGCCCGCCGCCGAGCGCCGCCGAGAGGTCCTGCTCGCTGACGCGCAGCTCTGGCGCGGTGAGCGCCACGTACCGCACTCGCGCACCGCCCGCCTTCGCGAATTCCCTGATGCCGTGCACCGAGTTGTGGTTGTCGGCGGTCAGCACGAACCGGGTCTGGCGCCGGAACGGGTAGGCCTCGCCGACTAGGCGGCAGGCGCCGGTGGCGTTCGGGGTGAAGATGACGGCGTAGTCCTGCGCGGTGGTGTTGAAGTAGCGCAGCACAGCCCCCCGTGCCTGCTCCACCAGCAGGGTCGACGCGGTCGAGGTCGGGTTGTGCGAGTGCGGGTTGCCGTAGCAGCCAGCGCAGAGCCGGCTCGCGTGCTCGCGGACCTGCGACCGGGCGGCGAGCCCGGCGCCGGTGTAGTCCAGGTAGATGTGACCGCCCTCGTCCAGGTAGGAGTACTCGGACGCGCGCAGCTCGTCGAGCCGTGACGTGGCCGCGTACCCCGGGTAGGCGGCGTGGAAGTCGCTCATGGCAATGGCCCCCATCGCGCTGTCTTGTGCCAACCAGCAGACCAGGCGGCTGTTAAGCAGTGCTTTTGCCGCCATTGACCGGGCCGGGGCGGCGCATGACCGGGACGCGCGGAGCAGGCGAGGCCAGCACGCCGCCCAGTTCTCGGCGAGCCTGGCGGGTGTCCGCGCGCCGATAGACTGGCCCTTCGTGAGCCTTTCCATCGGAATCGTCGGCCTGCCCAACGTGGGCAAGTCCACCCTGTTCAACGCGCTGACCCGGGCCGGAGCGCTGGCGGCGAACTACCCGTTCGCCACGATCGAGCCCAACGTCGGCGTCGTCGGCGTACCCGACGCCAGGCTCGCGGCGCTGGCCAAGCTGTACAACAGCGCGCGCATCGTGCCCGCGTCGGTGCGGTTCACCGACATCGCCGGCCTGGTCCGCGGCGCCTCGCAGGGCCAGGGCCTGGGCAACCAGTTCCTCGGCCACATCCGCGAGACGGACGCGATCTGCCAGGTCGTCCGCGTCTTCGCCGACCCGGACGTCACCCGGGTGGAGGGGTCGACCGACGCCGAAGGCGACATCGAGACCGTCGTCACCGAGCTCATACTCGCGGACCTGCAGACTCTGGAGAAGGCGCTGCCCCGCCTGGTGAAAGAGTCAAAATTCAGTAAGGATCCCGAACGCGCCGAGGGGAGCGCCGCGGCCACCGCCGCTGTGGACGTGCTCAACAACGGGACGACGTTGTTCGCCGGCGCGAAGGCGGCTGGGATCTCGCTGCCGGCGCTGCGGGAGCTGCACCTGCTGACGGCCAAGCCGTTCCTCTACGTGTTCAACATGGACGTCGCCGACCTGGCCGATGAGGGGCTGCGCAAGCAGCTCGGCTCGCTGGTCGCGCCCGCCGAGGCGATCTTCCTTGACGCGAAGACCGAAGCCGACCTGACCGAGCTGCCAGAAGACGAGGCCGCCGAGCTGCTGGCAGAGGCCGGGATGGGGGAGCCCGGGCTCGCCCAGCTGGCGTCCGCGGGGTTCCGGACCCTCGGCCTGCAGACGTTCCTGACCGCCGGGCCGAAGGAGACCCGCGCCTGGGAGATCCCGATCGGCGCGACCGCCCCCGAGGCGGCGGGCGTGATCCACACCGACTTCCAGCGCGGCTTCATCAAAGCCGAAATCGTCTCGTTCGACGACCTGATCGCCGCCGGCTCCGTCGCGGCCGCCCGCGCCGCCGGCAAGGCCCGCGTCGAGGGCAAGGACTACATCATGCGCGACGGCGACGTGGTGGAGTTCCGCTTCAACGTGTAGCCCGGGCGGTTCCTGTCCTGCACCTCTGGTCGGCCCGTACACGTCCTGGCCAGTCCCTGCGCGGGCCTGGGTCACTCGCGCAGCGATTGGTCGCGTCTCCAGATGCATGTGCTGTTAGTGTTGCATGCCCCTGACGATTGCGGAGGTTATCGATCGATGGCGGTCGGGTTGACCTATTAGGTCTATGACATGCCCATTTGTAGAATTGTCGTAGGGCTGGGGTACCTATGAGCCTGAGGTCGCAACCGTGTCAGTGGCGACCATGGCTCTACTGTTGAAGTCCAGCGAGTGCGAAGCCGAGAGGGGGCGACGCCATGGTTGACCGTGTGAGCGTTGCTCCAGAGATGCTGATCTGGGCGCGCCAACGTTCGGGTCGGCAAGTGGGTGACTTCCTCAAGCGCTTCCCGAAGCTTCGAGAGTGGGAGAGCGGCGAGCTGGCCCCAACGATGCGCCAGCTTGAAGACTTCGCGAAGGCGACCCACACGCCGGTCGGATTCCTCTTTCTCCCTGAGCCGCCAGTAGAAGAGGTTCCGCTACCAGACTTCCGCACCTTCGGTGATGAAGCCGTGCGCACCCCCACACCCGACCTGCTCGACACCATCTATGCGTGCGAGCTCCGTCAGGACTGGTATCGGGACTTCGCGGAGGACCGCGGCTACGACGAAGTCGCACTCGTCGGGAGCCTCACCGTCGATGTCGGGGCGCGGGAAGCTGCTGCTCAGCTCCGTGATCTGTTGGGCTTTGGGCTTGCTCGCCGCGTCGACTTTCGGTCGTGGAGCGAGACGCTTGATGGCCTTCGGGATAATGCCGAAGCGGTCGGCGTCATGGTCATGATCAATGGCGTCGTGGGCAGCGACACTCACCGGAAGCTGAACCCGAAGGAGTTTCGAGGTTTCGCTCTGGCCGACCAGCTAGCGCCCGTCGTGTTTGTCAACGGTGCCGACACCAAGGCTGCGCAGATCTTCACCCTGGCCCATGAGCTTGCTCACCTGGCGCTAGGCGGCTCGGCACTCTCGCGTCCAGATTTGGCAGAGATGCACATGGGCTCGGGCGTCGAAGCCTGGTGCAATCAGGTTGCGGCTGAACTGTTGGTTCCGCTTGCATCGATCGTCGAGGAGTACGTTGCCAGTCCTGATCTCGCGACTGAGTTGGATCGGCTAGCGAAGTTCTACAAGGTCAGCACTCTTGTCGTGTTGCGTCGCATCTACGACGCGCGCTTGATGGCATGGGATGTCTACCGGCCTGCGTACCAGGCAGAGCTTGCGCGTGTGCTTGAGCTCGCAGCTTCGAGCGCTAGCGGCGGTAACTTCTACAACACTGAACCGATCCGAGTCAGCCGCCTGTTCGCTCGCGCACTACTCACCGACACGGCTGAGGGGCGAACACTGCATCGAGATGCGTTCAGGTTGCTTGGTTTCAAGAAAGTCTCCACTTTTGTCGAACTAAGTCATCGCCTCGGGGTCGCTTGATGTACCTCCTGGACGCAAACGTCTTCATTGATGCCAAGAACAAGTACTTCGCTTTTGACATTGTTCCTGCTTTTTGGGACTGGATGGTCGTGCAACACCTGGCTGGCAAGGTGTTTACAGTGCAGGCGGTCTACGACGAAGTCGTTGGCGGCGGGGACGACCTGGCGCAGTGGATGAAAGCGCAGCCGGCCTCGTTTCGAATCGCCCCCGGCTCAGCTGATTCAGCCGGACTGACGACTGTGAGCGCGTGGGTCAGCGGGGCAGGCTTCAGGCCTGCCGCAGTCTCTGATTTTCTGGCCGCGGCCGACTACTTCATCGTCGCTCAGGCGTTGACGTTGGGTTATACCGTGGTCACCCATGAGACGCCCGATCCAGCGTCGAAGAGGCGCGTCAAAGATTCCCGACGCATGCTCTGCGGCCGGCGTCGCATGGGTCAGCCCGTACAAGTGGCTGCGTGACTCGGGAGCCAGGTTCTAGGCTTTGAAGCTGCCAGTGCGTGCCGTGGACCAACGGCGCCGCCCACGGTCTGTGATAGCAGCCGCCACAGACGGCGTCGATTCCGCTGACGCGATACGCACGTCCACCGGCAGGCGTCTCTTCTGATGAGGCCTTCCCGCGATGTGGTCATGATCAGCGCCGTGATGCTTATCGGCAACGGAATCCGCTGGAGTTCAGGTTCAACATGTGACGGAACGCTATGGGGTTGCCAGGTCGACTTCCCATGACCGGAGGACAGCCGCGATCTCGTAGCCAAGTCGTTCGTTGATGGCGATCATGTGGTCGTTCGCGCCGGCGTTGCCGGTGATGATGTCTTGCAGACCAGGCTCGCGTTCGGCGAGCAGGTTCAGCATCGCGATCTTGACGAGCAGGCCGAGCCGGTGTCCGCGGTGGTCGCGGCGAACCGACGTGAGCTGCTGGAATCCCAGTTCTGGCATGTCCGGGTCGATGGCCATCTCGGTCATGGCCACGAGCTGTGCGCTGGCCGTGTGCCGTGACACCACCGTGTAATACCTGGCGCCCCTGGCGAGGAGCGCCTCTTCCATTTTCCTGATCCGGTCGGCGTTCCAGGCCATCGGCTCGATGCCTGCGTCCCTGGGCGCGTCCCCTACGAGCTTCTGCAACTCCACAAGCTCGCCGAGATGCTCCTCCGGCACCGGAGCCTGCCAGGACAGCATCTCGTAGCCTGCGGCGTGCGGCTGCGCTTCCGCCCACAGTGCGGACAGCCTGGCCGGCACGCCCTCGTCGATGTGCATGGCTCGCAGGACCTCGTCGATGCCGCCGCTGGCGCCCTTTCCCCGAGCGAACGTCTCGCCGGCCGAGCCGTCCGGCGCGTAACCACGCAGCCGGGAACGGCCCGCTTCGCGCGTTCGGCTAACGCAGTGCGCCAGCAGCTCTGACCCGGCGCCGGCCCGTCGCCGTTCCGGTCTCACCCTGAGCTCGCAGAAAGCAACGGTCGGGTTCTCCTTCTCCGGCAGCCTTAGCAAGTAGCAGCCGATGACCTCGCCCGCGTCGTCCCGGGCTAGCCAGGCCTGGCGCGGTTCATCGCTGCCCCAGCCCTGCCATCCGGCTTTGAACGCGTTGAACGAGATGCGCGGGAGCCGCGGGGTGTCGCAGGCCGAGGCCGCGAGCTGGATGCGGTAACACGCCCTGAGGCTGTCGGTGTCCGCATGGGCGTCGAACGACTCGATCCGCATTGCTCGAGGATAAGTAATATCGCGAGTCGGAGCAACCGCTGAGGGTGCGGCGGAGACGGCCTGGCCTGCTCCTGACGCGTCCGCGGTGCCGCCTTCCGCGGAGATTGCCCCACGTTGTCAACCAGCCGCACGTGTCGACGGGGCCACGTCTATCGCTGTTAGTGTTTATCTCGATACTCATCGTCAGAGGCCAGACGGGGGAGTCGATGAGGCTGTACTTTGACGAGATTCCGTTCGACGGCCAGCTGCAGCGAAGTGCCGGGAAGGCCGATTCGGGGATGGCCAACGTCGGTGAATGCCTGTCCATCGCCGAGCAGATCACCCCCGGTGACCGGGACAGCTGGTACCGCGCCTGGTCGGGGTTCGGCAGTCGGCTGGTCAGCCAGGCCGACCACGCGGTCAAGGCGGGACATCCGGTCAGCGCGCGGGGCGCTTACCTGCGCGCGGCCGAGTACTTCCGGCAGGCGTTCTTCTTCCACCGCGACGACTTGGACAGTCATGAGCTCCGCAGCGCGTACTCGTCAAGTGTCCAGGCGTTCCGCTCGGCCATGGACCATGTCGGTCACCCCGCCCGGATCCTGTCCGGCCCGGTGTCGGGCTACCTCTTCGCCCCGCACGCGGGCGCGAGCCGGTGCCCCGCCATCATGCACGTCGGCGGCTATGACAGCACCGCCGAAGAGCTGTACGCCTCGGCGGTGCCCGCTCTTGACCGTGGTTACGCGTTCGCCGCCCTCGACGGGCCCGGTCAGGGGGCGGTGCTCTACGACCAGCGCATTCCGATGCGGCCGGACTGGGAGAACGTCGTGCCGGCCATGTTCGACGCCATCGCGGCGTATCCCGAGGTCGATCCCCGGCGCGTCGTGCTTGTCGGGCGGTCCTTCGGCGGGCTGATCGCGCCACGCGGTGCCGCTGCAGAGCACCGGCTCGCCGCGATGATCGTCGACCCCGGAGCGTGGGATCTGGGATCGGCCTCGATGGCACGGCTGGGCCCGCTGGCGGACCGGGTGACCGACCCGGCGGCCGATCCGCAGTTCGAGGCCCTGCTGGGCAATCCGGCGATGCGGGCCCTCCTGGCACCCCGGATGGCGACCCACGGGCTGACCAGCGTGCGCGCGTACTGCGCCGACCTGCTGCGGTACACGAACGCCGAGACCGCCGCCCAGATCAGCTGCCCGGCCTTCGTCACGGACAACGAGACCGATGAGGTCTCGCCCGGCCAGGGCAAGATCCTTTTCGACCACCTCACCTGCCCCAAAGAGTTCCGTCTGTTCACAAAGGCAGAAGGCGCCGAGGGACACTGTGAGGGAATGGCCCCCGTCGTGTTCTGGGACGCCGCCTTCGACTGGCTGGACGCACTGCTGGCGAGCTGACGCGCGCTGCCCGCGGGCCCGGGGGTTCCGCGGCGATGACTTGGCGTACTTTTCGCATGGACATTCCGGTCATATCGGGCAGAAAAACGTCAGAAAGTACGCCAAGTGGACACGAGTGGTCTCGTGTGACCTCGTGTGACTGGCGATGCCGACGTCGGTCTTGACGAGTGCACCCGCGTGGCAGCGGCGGCTAGACAGGGTGTTCCCCTGCGTCAGCCTGGACACCTGCTGTCCCGGGAGATGGCACGAGACGGCAACTCCGCCCGGCATCGGCGAGCTATATAGCTACCTGAACTATCCCACATCAATTTTCTGCGGCCCTCGGACGGCTCGCCTGGTCGCGCTCACGCTGATCGTGGCCGGGTGCAGCCTGGCGGTCTCGGTCGGCGGCGGCCTCGTCGACAGGAAGCGCCCGGTCACCCTCTTGCGGGTGACCGGGGCCCCGGTGGGCGTGCTGTCGCGAGTCGTCCTGCTTGAGGCGGCGGTGCCGCTGGTGGCCGCCACCGTGATCGCGGCCGCCATCGCTTACGGGATGACCATCATGGCGTTCCTGCGGCTCGCGCCGGCAGGCACCGCGGTCCCGCAACTCGGCTGTGACTACTACACGATCATGGGCATCGGCCTGGCCATCGCCTTCGGCGTCATCACACTGACGCTGCCGCTACTCCGCACAATGACGGCACCCTCGACGGTCCGCTTTGAATAGCCGCGCACTCGGCTACCTGTCCGCCCAGCGATTAGCCGGACATTATCGGCGTGTCTAGCCCATATAACGTATATCGGGCATTCTGGCATCGGTCCCTGAGCGCTCTGTCGCGGCCGGCCGCGGGCCGCTGGTCTGCCCTTGTGTCGCGCGGGTCGTATCTATTGGCCTCGTGTCCTTCAGGGCCAATAGCCGAAGCCGCCTGCGGCTGGATCCTGGCCGGCCGGAGACCGGCGGGCCGGCTTCTGTTCTGGGAGTCGCCAATGTGGTAAAAGGTGCGACGTTGGCGTCGGTCATTGTCCGTTCGGAGCGATTGCCCGCGGCGCACGCCAGATAAGCCGTGCGCGCCGCGCCAGGGTAGTCCGCTTACGGAGTGTGATCGGCCTTTCCGGGCGGATGGACGCCTTTCGGGCTGACTACGAGCAACGATGAGATTTGTCCCGGATGAACTGAACCACGTGCTCTGCCTGTTGCGTATCAGTATGTGATGAGTTACTTTCGGTAGGTAGCAAGTTACGTTCAGCAATCATGAGTCTGACCGTAGACAGATCTGCGGGTGGGCTTGGTGTCACTGAAAGTAACTGCGAAACGGATTAGTGTGCCTTGATCGGCTCGAAATGCTGCGCGTGCGGCAGGGTTTTGACGCACAATGTGAGCACGGACCGGGCAGGGAGCACGCCCGTACCTGGCTGCCCAGGACGGGAGCGGGC
>Ga0335073_10005662_pt1 | contig 17537 bp, 8 predicted proteins | sample Lox_Sample_22_FD_207093 | JGI IMG/M metagenome (GOLD analysis project Ga0335073, IMG submission 207093) | Soil microbial communities from Loxahatchee National Wildlife Refuge, Florida, United States - Lox_Sample_2.2 | ecosystem: Environmental > Terrestrial > Soil > Wetlands | place: USA: Florida...
TGCCGTGCAGTCCGGGACGATCCCGATAGCCCAGCTTGATGATCATGTGCGGCGCATCTTGCGCTCCGAGTTTGCCAGCGGAATCGTCGATTACCCCATGCAGAAGAGCGTAGTGGATGTAGAGGCCGGTTTTAATACTGCACAGCAGATTGCCGAGCAAAGCATCGTCCTGTTGAAGAATGCGCAGCATGTGCTGCCGCTTGATGCGACCGCCATACATTCCATCGCAATTATCGGGCCCCATGCTGACACGGGTATGATCTCCGGCGGCGGATCGGCGCAGGTCGATCCACCCGGAGCCGCGGCGTTTCAATGGAACAAGCAGGTGTGGTTTCCCACCTCTCCATTGAAGGCGGTGAAATCCAAAGCGCCGGAAGCAGAAGTGAAGTTCGATTCTGGGGAGAATCCAGCCTCTGCCGCTGCGCTCGCTCGACAGTCGGATATTGCGATCGTCTTCGCGTATCAGTGGATGAGTGAAGGAATGGATCTTCCCAACCTGTCGTTGCCGGACAAGCAGGACCAGTTGATAGAGCAGGTGGCAACGGCGAACCCGCGTACCATCGTGGTGCTCGAGACCGGCACTGCCGTTCTGATGCCATGGCTCGATCGCGTAAGTGGTGTTGTCGAAGCATGGTATGCGGGTACCAAAGGTGCGAATGCAGTCGCCGATGTTTTGTTCGGCGACGTGAACCCGAGCGGCAAGCTACCTATCACGTTTCCCCGGACCGAAGCAGATCTGCCGCATCCGCACATCGTTACTCCACCTCCCGGAGCCCAGGGAGCCGCCGCAGTGATGCGGACTGGGGAGGCGAAGCCAACCTTCAGCGTGGAGTACAAGGAAGGTCTCCTGGTCGGGTATAAGTGGTACGACGCTGAGCATAAACCTGTTCTCTTCCCCTTTGGTTTCGGGCTCTCCTACACAAGCTATAGCTATTCCGACCTACAGGTCGAGCAGGGAAGCACGACCGCGGTGTCCTTTACGGTGAAGAACACCGGCAGTCGTGCGGGCGCGGAGATTGCAGAGGTCTATGCAGCACTCCCAGCCAGCGCAGGTGAGCCGCCGAAGCGTCTGGTCGGCTGGAGCAAGGTACAACTGAACGCCGGCGAGAGCCGGCAGGTGCAGGTCATCATCAACCCACTTTACCTCTCCGTCTATGACGTGGCACAACGCAAGTGGCGTCTCGATGCCGGCAACTACATCTTCAGTGTGGGCGGATCTTCAGCAGATCTTCCACTGGTTAAACAAGTCAACATAAAGTGACGTTGCGATTCACTTTTACACTGGAAGGATTGAAGGTCTATTTCGTTGAAGCAGTCGTATAAACACGTTGCATTACTGGCCGCACTCGGCTTCTGTTTCACGGGCGTCGCACAGACAAATGACGTTCACAAGACGAATGGCGGTCGTCAGTTTTATTTGGACTGCGGGAGCACGGGTTCCTCGGGTACGGGCATCTCCGAACAATCACCCTGGAACAGCCTCGAGCAATTGAACTCCTTTAGCTTTGCGCCTGGCGACACAATCTCGCTCAAGCGCGGCACGGTATGTCATGGAACCGTTGCTCCCAAAGGGTCAGGAAGTGAGAGCGCGCCGATCCGGCTGACCGCCTACGGCGAGGGGCCGCGGCCGAGAGTAATAGCGGAAGCTTCGGCCCAGCAGTCGCTGAGGCTTTTCAATCAGGAATACTGGGACATCGATTCCCTTGATCTGAGCGGAGGCACTATCCACGGTGTTTTCGTCAGCGGAGATAAAGGCGTCCTGCACCACATTCATCTATCCAATCTCGCGGTTCACGATGTTATTGGGGGTGAACTGAAGCACAAAGAGAGCGGCCTTGTTGCCATCACCCCTGGTAGCGTGAATCAACACTTTGACGATGTGGTCGTCGATGGTGTCACGGCGTGGAACACCAACCAGTGGGTGGGAATCATTGTGGGCGGCGGAGACTTGGGCTACCCACCAGAGCGCGACTGGAATACCAATGTAGAGATTCGCAATTCTGCGATTCACGATGTGCAAGGCGATGGCATCGTGCTCTTTCGGGTGATCCACGGCAGAATCGATTCGAGCCTGGCCTGGAATACCGGCATGCAAGTCACCGAGACCATCGGCACGCCCAATGCAATCTGGACCTGGATGTGCGACGACTGCACTGTCCAGGACAACGAGGCGTATCTGACCGACAGCCCGGGAGTGGATGGCGGTGCCTACGATATCGACTACGGGAACACAAAGAATTCGGTAATCGATAATTACGGCCACGACACGCAGGGATACTGCGTCGCGGTCTTCGGCGCCGGATTTGTCACTAGAGAGAGCGAGGTGCGTGGAAATCTGTGCATCAACAACGGTCGCAGCCCGCGCATGGCCAAGTATCAGGGCGCCATCTTCCTGCTCTCCTGGAATGGCGGTTCCATCGATGGGCTCACTGTGGAGAACAACACCGTCTACTGGAGCCCCTTCGAGAATTCGCCTGCTTTTGTGAACAAGGCAGCTATCAAGGGAGGATCCGCAGCCTTCCGCGACAACACGATTTACTCAACCTCGCCGTGGCTTGTGGACAGCAATACGTCATCGTTACTGGCACAAAACCACTACAGCTATTACGGTGGGGGAACCGCAAAGTGGCGTTACGGAACAAAGGAATTCGGCAGCCTGCAGGAATTGCAAAATGGACCAAAGCAGGAGACTGGCAGCCGCTTCGTTCAGCAGCCATTGCAGGAATGGCTCGTCGCCGGCGAATCGTCAGCAAGATCTGCGCAGCGCCCAGCTCAGATGGAAATGCGTGAGGGATGGAAGCTCGAAAGCGTATTGCCGTTCTCGCTCGACGCTCGCGGAGTGATTGACGATGCGGCTCTTCAACAGTTGACGATCTTGAAAAGCGTCAGTCAGCAATATTACCCGCAGGGGCTGCAGGTGACCGTTCGACTGACCTCGTCAGACGCGCGGGTTTTCCAAAGCGAACACTTTCGCAACGCATTAATTGATCTCGACCTCAAAGGCATCATGGTGCTTAAGGGCGCCGGTACTGGTCAGGAGCGCACGACGCTTTCGAAGCTCGACGGCACGAGCGTGGGCCAATGGGATGGATTCGCAGGCCCAGTAAAGCTCGGACTCGCCCTGCGGCGAGCAATGGGTGAACCCGCTTACGCACAGATGGGAGTCAAGGCAAATGAGTAGTGGAAAACACGTCTGGGTGGCTGCTGGCAGCCTCATATTGATTGCGGGCAGCCTGATGGCATCGGCTCAGGAGCGGTATTCCAGAGACCGTCTTGGTTCGCCCACGATTCCCGACCCGATCTCGGTCTACGACAACTGGTCGGTCTATGACGAGCTTTCTGACAACGTTCCTCTGACCCAGGCACTGACCATGAAGGAATTGGACCAGGTCTTACGCCTTAGGAAATCCGGCGTCCACTTCGACTATTACGTGATGGATGCCTTCTGGTTCGACCCGAATGGCGGCTATCGCACATGGAAGAAGCCGAGTTGGCCCGAAGGCCCGGATCTGTGGATAAAGACATGTCAGCAGAATGGCATCAAGCCCGGTCTTTGGTTCAGCACGAACACTCTCGTCAAAATTAACGCGGCGTCCCAGTGGCGCGATTCGCTCAATAAAAAGGGAACTGCAATGTCCATGTTCGAGGGCGGCTTTCTGCCTAATTTCATGGACACGCTGCAGTACTGGTACGACCACGGAATGCGCATGTTTCTCTTCGATTTTGCCGATCTGACCGCCGCAACTCCGAAGTCGGAAGCGACAATGACAAAGGAAGAAATCGTTCAGCGAAATTCAACGGCGCTGCAGGATGCTCTCGCGAGCTTTCGTCGCAAAAATCCTGACGTCGTTCTCGAAGCGTTCAATGGATTTGGCGGCGACATGGACTCTACCTACTATCCATTTCCCTTTAAGAATCCCGTTGATCTGCGCTGGCTGAAGGTCTTCGACTCCTTATATAGCGGCGACCCACGCCCTGCGGACGTCCCCGAAATGAATTTCTGGAGGACCCTAGAAATATACAGCGACCATCAGGCGCGACGTTATGAGCAGGCGGGCGTGCCGCTGGAACGCATCGACTCCACCAGCTTCATGCCGGGCAAGACGAGCACCATCTATCGCCGCGCAATGCAGGAGTGGAATGGATCGCTCATCCTCATGCTGGCTCGCGGGGGCTGGATTAATACCACGTACGGAAACCTCGAGTTGCTTAGCGACCAGGACGTAGCCTGGTTCGCCCGTGTCCAGTCGCTCTTTCTGCACCTCCAGTCCGAGGGAAGGATTAAGGCCTTCGGAGGCATCCCCGGCGAAGTGCAGACTTACGGATTTGGCGCACTCGACGCTGAAGGCAGCGTTTACGTGCTGGTAAATCCAGCGCAAGAGGTGGCGAAGATCCAGATGCCGCTCCTCTCGCAGGTACAAAAGCCTTTGGGCCAAGGAAGGCTGCTTTTTCGTGATGCAGGCTTCGAACCGCATCTCAGCGGTGACACAATCGAACTCGGCCCCGGACAGATGGCCATGGTGGGCTTCGGAAAATATGCGGCGTCTGAATATGATTTCGGAATTCAGAAGGATATAGTGATACCGCATGCTATACGGCCTGTAGCCGCGGAGTTTCGTAGCACTGGCAAGGGCGTGATTCAGGCGACAATTCCGGCGCCAGCGGGTGGCGACCTGCGCCTTATCATGCAGCAATACTCGCCAGATGGGAGTCTCCGCCGCACATGGCCAACCGGATCTCCGAATGTCGAGAACATGGGAAAGCTATTCCTGCTGAAGGCAGAGCAGAATGGCAAAGAGCTGCCCATTCGCGAAGATTACAACCGAGAGATATGGGCCGGGCTCTCGTGGGCTGCCGGAGAGATCAGCCAGAAAGACTTGCAACCCGGATCTCCACTGACTCTAATCTTCCAGTCGATGGAGAAAGATCCCGTAATGCTCAAAGGTCAGGTATATTTGGTCAACTACTAGCCGGAGTCGGGTTGCACAAATCCGACCTCACGGGCCCGGGACAGGCCGTGAGGTTGCGTCATCAGGACTGAAGAGTCGCGGGTTTATTGCTCTTCGACAATGGCCAGATCCCACGGCTTCAGCGTGACCTGCTGAGAAGTGGCGACATGCCCATCGGTCAGCAGATCTTTGCCGCTTGCGTGAGCGTAGGTAAAGGATGCAGGCGTTGCCGAGTAGTTGAAGAAATAATGAAGTTGCTTGCCAAGGCGATCGACGCCGTTCACAACATGGATCGCCGAAGGAAGCTGTTGGTCAGGCCCCGCAAGTCCGGCACTCTTTAGAGCATCGCCCAGAATTGCGCGCTGCAGCCCGTCGCTCAGGTATGTTCCTTCATAGAGAAGAGTGCCTGCCCCATACTGATTCTCGGTGATCGCCGGCCATCGTCCGAAGAACGGGTGATCGTAATATGCCAGCGCTTTCGCATGCTCAGGCATCAGAAATTCGGCCCAGTACATCACCTTGTTATCTGCGCCAGCATGGTACGGATCTCCCTTAAGCGTGAGCGGTTGCTCCAGGTTTGAAAATTCCTGATAGCTGAAGCCAGCAGCTTCGCGAAGCGGGCCAGGTGCGCGGACCCAGCGGACCGCGGAGTTCTCATTGGCGAAACCGCTCTTAAAGGTCATCACAACATGGCCGCCATTTTTTACGTAGTCTGAAATTCGCTGCAGCAGGGCGTCATCCGCAATGTACAGAGCGGGAACGATGAGGAGCTTGTATTGTGAGAAGTCCGTCGTCTCGGGAAATACAAAGTCCGCACCAATATTGAGCGAATAGAGGGCGTGGTGAAATTGCCGGACCAGCGAGCCATAATCAGCCACAGGCGGAGCGAACGACCACTGCGGACCGCTCGAGGTGAACGGCATGAAGCTGATCGCGTTCAAGGAATCCCGGCTCCACAGGATCGCTACCTGGTTGTTTAGCTGCATCCCCACAAGCTGCGGTCCAATTTTCTGAAGTTCGCGTGCGGTTCGGGAAACTTCGGCGTAGGCACGGTTGGGTTCAAAATCGTGCGAGAGCACACCTTTCCAGTAGGTCTCCTGATTCGCAGGAATTGAAGCCCAGTGCCAGTACTCCACCATGTCGGCGCCGTTGGCAATATGCGTGTAGACATCCTCGCGCATCTGCCCATCATAGGGAGGGAACTGGAATGCAGAAGTCCAGTCGGTGGTCTGGGCATTGGTTTCCGTCACCAGAAAATTGTTGCGTTTGAGGGAACGCGTGTAATCCTCTGCAAACGCCTGTCCTGCCCCATCAAAATGATCCTGAGTTCCGTGATAGTTGTTGATCGCTGCGATATCGAGCGAAGCTGCGACGGCTTCTTCATTCACATCCGGCTTGAACCCACCGGCAAAGTCCGTTGTGACGAACTGATTAGGCCCCCGATATTTCCTAACCAATTCAGCCTGCCATGCAAGGTAGTCCGTCACCCGCATTTGTTGCCAGCGCGACCACTCCAGCTTATAGCCGGTGCTCTGCGCACTGTCGCGAGTCGGCATATCCTCCCAGGAGTTCACGTCCTCGCCCCAGTAATTCAGGAACCACGCCTTATTCAGCTTGTCCGGAGTGCCGAACTTCTCCTTGAGGTGATTGACAAAGCCGGTAAAGACATCATGGTTCGATGCTCCGTAAGACGCCGTCTCATTGTCGATCTGCCAGCCGATGACGTAGGGGTTGTTCTTATAGTGCTCTACCAGGTTCGCAATCATGCGCTGCGCGTAAAAGCGAAACGTGGGATTCTCGATATCCATGTTCTGCCGCATCCCGTAGAACGCCTTCTCCCCGCCCAGCGGCCTCGCCAGCACTTCCGGATGTTCGTGATAAAGCCAGGTTGGGATCGAATAAGTTGGCGTGCCCATAATGACCTTGATTCCGGCCTTGCCCATGGCATCGACGACGCGATCCATCCACTCGTACTGAAATTGGCCATCCTCCGGTTCCCACAGACTCCATGTGGATTCACCCATGCGCACCACCGTCAGGCCGGCGTCCTTCATTAGCTTCACATCCTGATCGAGCCGCTCGTAAGGCTCATATTCGTGGTAGTAGGCCGCACCGTAAAGCACAGTAGGCAATGACACCGGAGAGCCTGAAGGATCCGGAGCAAGAACTGCGGCATCCGGTCTCTCGTGGTGCCTAACCTGGCCCAGCAATGTGTTCGCTCCGCAGACAAGGCAAGCGGCTATCATGAAGGTGAAAAGAAGATTTATACTGCTGTGGACAGCTGGTTTACGGTGCGTCATGGCCTGACTCCTGGTGTGTCGTTGTTCCTGATTCGATTTTGTCGATTCCCCGCCCAATTAGCGCGACCCGGAATCTTACCAGTAAACGCTTTCTGGGCTGACCGCAGGATTCCCATGACGAGGCGTCCGGTAGGATCGCTCTTGTTCGGCAGGTGCCTCCAGCTTGCATCAGCGCAATCAATTAAGAGGTCTCTCCGTCATGTCGTGCCATTTCTCCCGCAGGAATTTCGTTCGGTCGGCTGCCGCTACCGCTGCTGCCATAGCCGCCAGGGGAACCTGGAGCAATCTGTCGTTCGCCGATACCGCCCGCCATCAGAATCTGCTCTCACAGTTCGATTACGGCGACGTCTTTCTCTCCAGTGACTTGCACGAAGCGCAGATTCACGGCACGCACTCCGTCCTGATGCAGTTGAGCGATGACAGCCTGCTGAAGCCGCTCCGTCAAATGGCCGGCATGCCGGCGCCGGGCGAGGATCTCGGCGACTGGTACCACTATGACCCTGATTTGAATCACTTCGCCGGCGACTCTGCGTTCGCGCCCGGCTGCACCTTCGGACAGTGGGTCTCCGCGCTTGCGCGCATGTATGCCATCACGGGCGACGAGGCCACACGAGCGAAGGTGTTGCGCCTGAACCACCTTTACGCCCAGACAATCAGTCCCGATTTCTACATCAAGAATCGCTTTCCCGCCTATTGCTACGACAAGCTCCTGCTTGGGCTCCTCGATTCGCGCACCTACGCGAACGATCCCGATGCGATGGCAATCCTTGAGAAAACTACGAAGACCGCGCTGCCACTGCTGCCACCGCATGCTATCGAGCACGATGTGCCTTGGCGAGCGGACAGGCATGACGACTCCTGGAACTGGGACGAGTCGTACACCATGCCGGAAAATCTCTTCATCGCCTACCAGCGCGGCGCAGGTGGCCAGTATTACGACCTCGGCTTTCGCTATCTGGACGACAAGACCTGGTTCGAGCCGCTTGCACGCGGTGAGAATGTGTTAGCTGGCCGCCATGCCTACAGTTACGTAAATTCACTGAGCTCGGCCATGACGGCCTACATGGTCGGCGGCAGCGAGATGCACCTGCGTGCGGCGAAGAATGCCTTTACCATGCTGCAGGAGCAAAGCTTCGCCACCGGTGGGTGGGGACCCGATGAGAAACTGCGCGCGCCCGGCAGCGGCGACCTCTATGCAAGCCTCAGCAACACACACGCCAGCTTCGAAACCCCCTGCGGCAGCTACGCGCATTTCAAGTTGACCCGCTACTTGCTTCGCGTCACGCGCGACTCACGTTACGGCGACAGCATGGAGCGCATGATGTACAACACGGTACTCGGTGCCAAGCCACTGCAGAATAACGGCCAGACTTTTTACTACGCCGACTTCAACTTCAATGGAAAGAGGGTATACAAGCAAGCTCGCTGGCCATGCTGCTCCGGCACTCTTCCGCAAGTGGCCGCGGACTACCACATCCAGGGCTATTTTCACGACGGTCACGATGTCTTCGTCAATCTCTATATCCCGTCCACGCTGCGGTGGAACCGCAGTGGCAATGTCCTTTCAATTTCGCAGGAGAGTGCCTGGCCCTACGAGCCAAACATATCGTTTGTGGTGAACAGTCAAATTCCCGCGGACATGATCGTTCACTTTCGCATTCCACAATGGACAAGCAATGCTTTGCTCGCGGTAAATGGCGAACACTGGGCTGGGGATCTCGAACCAGGACGCTTCGCGGCGGTAAAACGGACCTGGAAAGGCGGAGACCGCGTTGAGCTCGAATTGCCGCTCCCCGTCCGGCTGGAAGCGATCGACCCGCAGCACCCGGATACGGTCGCGGTCTTGCGCGGACCGCTGGTCCTCTTCGCGCTCAAGCCTGAACAGAACAGTTCCATGCCATCCTTCGCAAGAAATGCGCTGCTCAATTTGCAGCAGGTGTCCCAGCGTGAGTGGAGATCCAACGCGGACGGCAAGGTTCACCGCTTCGTCCCGTTCACCGAAGTGGGATCGGAACCGTACACTACTTACCTTCGCATTACGTAGTGCGCCGCATGGGCCGACATCATCGCCAAGTCTGATTGATCTGCGACGGAGTGTGCTCTTGCGGCTATCGAAGACGAAAGCTGTTGCGTTTTCGGGGACCCAGGGGGTCCGGAGGTTCAAATCCTCTCTATCCGCCATTGAAATCAACTACTTATCCGATGGAGATCCGATTCGCTTCAGGGCACCCAAAGAAGGGAACCCAATCGGCATTCGTGTCGTTCCGTCGTATCCGGAGTTGCTAGTGGTTTGGCTGCCGGCGCGGCAAACACCGCCGTCAACGGCGCTCGAAACCGCATTCAGTCGCTCGTCCCATCAGCTGTGGGAGTATCCATCGAGGGTCATGCTGGCTTGCGAATGATCCATGCGAAGAGCAGATCTTCTGGGCCGCGACGCGTTGAACATTCACAGGCTTGCCCAAGCTCCGAGGCAATCTCGCCGGCAGTATCGAAGGAATTATCACGTTCGCCGGCGTCGGTCTTCACGTCGTCAAACTCTTCGGAATCTCGGTGAATGCAATGGCAAGGTTTTCCGGCATCGATCGGACGTGCAGCACTAGATTGGGGTTGAGGGTTGGTCAGGTTCAATTTCGCGTTCGGGTGTGTCGCCTGTTGGAATGAGCATCATTGCGCCACGGCGAAGCGCTCCGGGGTAGCGCGATTCTCGCCACTGCATGTAAGCAAAGCCCGCGACCAGTCCTGCGAGAAACAGATAGGGAGTCAGACTGTAGGGCCACGCAGGTTTCGGGTAGACAGTTACGAAGAGGACAGGGATCAGAACGAGGGTCGCGATCCATGGAATTACTGCATGTTGCCAGATGGTGAATCTGGCTCGCTGTTCGCGGCGCATATAGTTCGTCAGGGCCAGATTCGCCATCACGTAAAGGATGATGACAGCAAGCGTAGTTATTGTTCCAAGAAAGCCAAAGATGGTATCTGGACTCAACAAAAAGCCAACCAGCAGGATTGCCGCCATGCCGGATATCTGCACAAACGCGATCGCGAAGGTGGGCGTCCGATGAACAGGATGGATATACCCGAAACTGGCGGGTAGGGTGCCCGCGCGGCCCATCGTGTACATCACACGAGATGCGGCATTGGTGCAAGCGAGACCGGTGCCAACGGCGCTGTTAATGATTGCGAGGACGACTGACCACCAGCCGACACCCCAGAGTGATCGGCCAAGAGCGTAATACGGGTTTGGGCTGGAGGCAAAGGCCGCCATGTCTCCGGTGCCCCAGCCGATTGCACTTGCATACGAAGTAAGGATGTAGAAGATTCCGATACTACCCAGCGAGAGCATGATTGCCTGGCTTATAAACTTGCCTGGGCGACGAGCCTCCTGAGCGAGCGGTGCCGGAGCTTCGAAACCACTGAGGGCGAGAATGGAGAAAACCATGCCGGCCAGGATGCCTCCAAAATGATGCGGCGATGATGAGAGCTTCAGCGGCGCAAGATACTTAGAACCCGGACCTGGATGAATCACGAATGTGATGGCGAGGGCTAACATGATCAGCAGTTCGAGTCCGCCCAGGAGCGCTGTCGTTCGAGCCGACAACTGGATGCCGTGGTGAGTAAGCGCCCAGATAATAGCAGTTGTCGCCAAAGCAATAGACCACCATGGGATGTTCACTTGGAACTGCTTTTGCAACATGTCGGAGACAAGGTAGCCCAGAAAACCAATGCCGCCGGCCGCGCCGACAATCTCATAAATCAGATAGCTCCAGGTGGCCATGAATCCGCTGCGGCTGCCGAGTCCGCGCGTCGCGAAAGAGTAGTAGCCGCCGCTCGATGGCATATACCGGGAAAACTGAGCCACAGTGTTGCCGATGAAGAAGCAAACCACAGTGGAGAGCAGGAACGAAAGCGGCATAGCCGGTCCTGCCTGGAGGGCAATGATGGGAAAGGTAAAGATGATGTTGGCTGCCGGAGCGATGTGCGTGACGCCCTGGAAAACAAGCTCTGAAAGGCCGAGCGAATCTTTTAGAAGCTGAGGCTCTGCACCGGAATGGATGGTGTCATCGGCCAACCTGGAATCTCCTCGAATAAAGGCATCTGCTAAGCGATCTCGTCGACTCAGGGATAAGGTCTGCTAGGTCTCCAGTGCGAGCACAGTATTTGGCGACAGGAAAAACGGAGGCACAATGGCGCACGTATTTGAAAGCGGCAAGACTTCTTCCGGTAATTTAATGCCCAGTACGTCGCTCATAAACGACCGTCTCTTTTGACAGCGGTCGAAGCAATCCGGAGAGGACTCTTTCAGCTTCCTTCTCAGGTTTGCGTCGGCAATGACTATTCCGTCTTCCATGCGGGTGGAGAAATATCTGCTGGATTGCGGGATGACATCGACCTGGATAGCCATGCCCGAGGCCACCGGAATCTCAGAGCGTGGAAAAAACGGCGAGCTCATCCACTCATCCAGGTGAATCAGATGGCCAGGGTTGAGGTAGATCCCAAATCTGTCAAAAGGCAAGCGGTCTTGAATCAGATCGTAGACGCGGTGACCGGGGGTGCCCAACTTCATCGATCCGAACCATTCGCTCATCGCTTCGAAATAGGGACCGGCGAAAGATGGGACGTAGTCTGAGGCGGAATCAGGCAAGTCCGCGGCACTCCTGGCAATCCAGCCGGCACGGCAGATGTTACTGCCCCAATAAGAAACGTTGAATGCAAGAGGTTGGCCACGGCGAATCAACTCGCCGCTCGGTCCGCAAAGGCCGTAGTCGGTGTTGCTACCCGTAACAAACGTAACGTGGCAGCCGAGTGGGTCTCCATTCAAGCGGCCGGATTCGACCACCGAATGATCGGTCATTCCTTCCTGCAGGGCAAAGATGATGCGCTTAGCCGATTCGGCGGCTTGCCCGTTTGTGTATTCAAAATAGGCAATCTCGTAGGGAGAGCAGTTTGCGCGCAGACCGTAACCGGGGTGCATGAACAGGTCGGTGGCGTTCGAGACGTTTTCCGGGCCTGCCAGTTCCCGCAGGGTGTCTGCGATGTAGGAGGGTATGTCCAATGCATAGGCCGCGTCCGGGAACTCATCGTTGGCAAAGTATTTATATCCGACGACACCCACAGTTGCGGTCGGAGCGATGCCTTCGTCCGCGAGGATCTCGCTCAGGGTGCGGCTCCGGTCGCGCGGCTGACCTAACAGAGAAAACGACTGGAAACGCTCATGGCGCATTCTCCCCGCGGCGTGCAGGGCGCTGATGCCCAGATACGCCTCGCACTCGTTTCCCACGAGGATGAGTGGGGTTGCCGCTTGGCCGATGATAAGCAGGGCTTCTTCGAACCGGGGATCGAACCCGGTGACATAAGTCAAATTGGCGAAATGTTCGCGATCACCATAAACGACAATATGGGTGATTTTGCGATCTACCATTCTGGCTTGCAGGTTGCTGATTCTCGCTTCAAGCTCAGAACGCGATGGTCGCGGCGGGCAGGCGGCCACACCGAATTCGGGCCAGTCGATTTCGATCAAGCGATGTCTCCGCGATCTGGAAGCCATACGGATTTGTATCCTTTCCCGTCCACTGTGGACGAACGAAGAGCGAAGCACAAGGAGATTTCACAATCTCCCCCGGGGCTGTGCTAGATCATTCAAAAGACCATAAGCAATTTGACAACGTGCACGTGCAGGAATAATGCAATCCGCTTAAATATTAGTGGTGACGCGTTGTCAGTCTCCTTGAGGTCTGCCGACGAGCTCATGATCTACTCACCGGTCCAGCCGGGTTGCTGCTGCTGGCTTCAGCAAGGCGGAGATAGCAGTAGAGCGGCCACGCATGGGCGTGGGCGCACCAGGGGATCGCGGTTGAGAGTCCGCTGGTGGGCAGTAACGAAGAGTCGAGGCTATCCGACGCCGACCAGCGCCCAGTCCAATAATCAGGAAAGTGCTCGGCGTAGTTGCTGAAAGTCATGCGACGCAGCAGATCACGTGCAGCGCCCGGATCGAAGGTGGCGACCCCGAGGACCACCGGGCCGTTAAGTGCGTACCAGAATCCACCGTTTTCGCGCGAGCCCTGGGGAGTTCCCGAGCGCGTCGAAGGTTTTTCAACCTGGCGCGGACCGAGGGCCTCTCCCTTGAGAAGGCGATTCTGAAGCTGAGCGAAAAGGCGGCGCTTGCCTTCGACGCTGAATTCAGGAATGAGCAGCGTGTAGCCCTGCGGCTCAAGCCACATCTCGTCCTCGCCCAGAGCGGTCTTCGCACCCATCCATGCACGGCGTGGGAAGGCTCTGTCATCGAGGTCGCGACTCCATGCGATCTGTAACTCGGATCGGTACTCGCGTATAGCGCCGGTAAGCTCGGCGGCCTCTGACAACTGGAGCGCGTCGATGGCAGATGCGAGGTCGCCAAGGATCACGAGCGCCATCGCGGAATTCATGTGGCTTTCGCCCACCACGAACTCAATGTTGTAAGGGATGGTGCTGGGCCACCAGCCGAACATGTCGTTCCAGTCCGAGTTCCAGCGGCAGATGATCCCGTGCGAGGCGGTTCCGACACGGTCGCGCAGGAAGAGGAATGCCTGACGGACATGCGCAAGGCCAGTCCCGTGACCGGAGTTTTCCAGTGGGTAGTAGCCGATGGTTTCCGTGAGAATGCGTGCATCGTGTGTGATGCGGAGGTATTCGGCAAGGAGCAGAAAGAAGTAAAGCTGCTGGTCGCTGGTTTGCTGTGCCCCGCTGGGGCACCACCCAAAGCCCTCGTCGTTGAGCTGAACGGTACCGTCCGGGAGCATGCGCTTCATGATGAATCGCAGGGTGGAGCGGGCAACGGCGGGATTAGTGTGGCAGAAGGGGAGTGCCTGCTGGGCGAGGTCACGGCTGGAAGCCATGTTTCCCCAGATGTAGTCGTACATGGTGCCTTGCGGGACCACCGTCTCATCGTAGTACTCGCGCCAGGTCGTCATGGATTCGAGCGCAGCGGCATTCCAAAGCATCTCGCGGCGGAGAATTGGATCGGACTCTCCGGAGAATTTGGGCAGCACCCTAAGCCAGGCGTTGCCGAAGACCGAACCAAGCGGTTTTGCGGATGCTGGCGCGGCGAGCGAAGCGCAAAGCGAGTCGATGGAGCCGAGGTCGCGGGTGTATCCGGTGACGAAGGCGAAGGTGCGCGTTTCGCCGGGCTGAAGGGTGAGCGTGGCAGTAACGCCGATGTTGCGGTGATCGGAGTCGGCGTGAGAGACGGCAATCAACCCGCCGCTAATGGCTTTGATGAAGATCGTGGGCGGGAACTGCTCGTAGCGGGACATTTCACCGCGGGGTGGGAAGGTGAGCCTGCGTTTGCCGATCGCGGTGAAGGATGCCATCACGATTTCGTTGACCGGAGAGGCGGCGGGCTGGATCGGCCACGTGGCCTGCCGGGAATCGTCCCACTCGGCGAAGAGCTGCTGATACTTTGCGCGGGTGAACTCGGAATAGCGGAGTTGAATCGGAGCAGAGCCGCTGTTGCGCAATGTGACCTGTGTAAGGAATGCAGATGTGCCTTCGCCGACTGTCGTGGATGGCATAACCGAGAGCAGGCGCGTGACGGAAAGCGATGGGGCGAGAGCATAGTCGTAGCGTGCAAATCCGACGCCGAAGCGCTTGGTGGCGGCAATGGCAGCAGGTGCATCCAGCCCAATGAGATCGTGGCGCTGGCCGGAGATTTCGATGGTGGCGGAATTGGCTCCGCCCCAGCGCGCATCGCCCTGGTTCATGCGGCCCCAGGCGCGCTCACCGGTGAGGATCTGGTACAGACCGCTGGCGTGGGTGAAGAGGGTTAGCCGGTAATTGCCGGTGAGAAAGAAAGGGTCGTCGGGGATCATGGGAGCGCCGTCTCGCTGCGGGCTGTTGGGGAAGCGCATCGGGCCGGTGTAATGGTAGGCGGGAAGACCGTAGTCGTCTTCGATCCAGTCACCCAGCGAGGACGCAGGTGCGCCCGACGCGGCCCATGAGGGCGTAGCGGATGCGGCAAGAGATGTGGCCGCGAGCGCTCCGGCCCGGGCGAGAAAGGTGCGGCGAGTAAGGTGGTCTTCAGCGTCTGACAACTATGGCCTCCAGAGGTATGAGTTTCCCCGGAGGAATTCTACGTCCACAGGATTGCTTCGACCCACCTCGACGCTTCGATCGTGCCTCCGTAATCTGCATCGGCAGGAATAATGGCTTCGCACAGGCTTTGCAGTGTTTTGTACTGTTCCGGAGGATGACCTACGCGTCGCCAACCCGCAATGCATTCAATTTTGCTTACCACGCTACCCGTCGTCACGCAGCCTTAATCCTCACGCGTACCTCAATGCCCGGCTGAATCGCAACGATCAGCGGAACTGCTTCGAAGCCGGGGACAAGATTGAAGGTCCGGTCTCCAGGAATCGGCTCGAAGCGATTGGCCGTATCAGTGCTGACGACGAGTGAACCCTTGAGCTTGGAGATGCGCACGCTGTGCGGGCTCAACTGCTCAACCCGCTCGCTGTCCCGGGCAATCACCGGAGCGATAAATTGCAGCGATGCCGATGCGGGCGGTTGGCCGGTGACACTGGCTGCGAGTTCCACGCCCGATTCCCCTATCGTCCAGCGCACGACATACAGGAGGCCATCGCCCTCCATCGCCTTGTGCGTGTTGCTCATCAAGCGGCCATGGGCCTCGAAAACCACCTCCGCGCCGGAGCGTGTCGCCGAGAGCGTGGCCTTGTAGTCGTTGAGACTGGTGTATATGTCTCCGGCAGCGCACTCGATGCGCGGGGTGAGCGGCATGTGCGGTCCGACGCGCTCCTGCTGCTGGTTTGAAATTTCGATCATCTGGTAGTGGGTCATGCTGGCGGTGAGAACAGGGCCAAGGGTCATGTGATAGAGGGCAGAGAGGGCGGCTCCGGTCACGTGGCCGCCAATTCCGTCGCCGCTGGTCTGCACATGCTCCTGATATTCCCAGTCGTAGTCGGTGACAGTGGCGCGCCAGGGACCAACGGCGGCTAGGTGCGTGCCGATCACCGGAAAGCTCTTGAGGCCGTAGGGCTCGTCGCGCGGGATTGCGGGGCGCTCGGGATCTGCCGGGAAGGTGCAGCGATCAAGGGCCGTGGCGAGCGCCTTGGCGTGCGTGAACGTGTGATGGATGCAGGGCAGGTCGCCGTGCGCCTTATAGTCGGGACCGCCGTAGAGCAGGCCGTCATCCGTGCACGCGGCCATCAGTTCCGTGTTGCGGCGGGCGGCTTCGCGGAAGCGCGGGTCGTGCCCGGCCATGAGGAGGAAGCCCGGTTGGCAACCGTCGCTCGTACGGCTGCCCCACCAGCTCCATTTGTAGTTGCGCGTGCCCCAACTGTTGTCCCACGCGCCATCGGGAAGCTGGAATTCCATGTGCGTTTCGAGAGCGGCGACCACCTGTTGCTCGACAGCCTTGTCGCCGGCGAGCAGGCTGTATAGGGCGAGCGCGGGCAGTGACTCCTCGACGTTGTAGCCGAGATCGACGGGACGGCAGCCTTTGGGCGAGACTCCGTCAATCGGATGGCCTTCACCAAAGAGGATGCCTCCGGGAGTGAACTGCTCCATGACGCGCTGGGCGAGCTTCCGGCCGCGGTCGATGTAATGGGGCTCACCGAGCACCTGACCGCAAAGCACGAAGGCCAGAGTGGCCGCGACAGGGTAGTTAACGTTGCCGGTTTCGATGCTGATGAAGCCATCGAGGAATTTGGCGGCGGACGCCAGACGCGCGTTCCATTCGCTGCGCGTGGCTATGTCGAGGACCTCGCCGTGGTGTGTAAGAGCCTCGGCCAGAGCGATGGAATGAAAGACAGTAATGCCCTGCCACTGGCTGAGCGTGACATCGTTGATCCAACTGCCGTCCGGCTGGCTCACCTGGGCTTGCGACCACTCATGGACGAGTATCGCCGCGTGGACGTATTTTTCGTCGCCAGTGGTGTGTGCCATTTTGAGCAGCGGACAGACAGCGTCGCCGCAACGTCCGTGAATGAGGGCGCAGGCCGGGCACAGCAGGCCGCCGTAGAACGCCGGATCGCGCATTGCAACGATCTGACGGGCGATGAGGCCATCGCACCAGGTCTTGAGGAGGGTGGAGTAGAGTTGGCTTTCTATGTTGGTCGGCGAAGAGGCCGGGGCGGCAAGCGCAACGGGCCGTGCGAAAAGTTTCTTACCTGGCAACGTGGCTGCGGCAATGGCGGAGAGGCGAAGCATTTCTCTGCGGGTGAGCTTGCCTTGCGGGTGCTCTGTATTCATCGCTACTCCCGTAACCGGGTCATTTGCTTGCAAAACTCATTGTGCA
>Ga0335073_10005663_pt1 | contig 17535 bp, 14 predicted proteins | sample Lox_Sample_22_FD_207093 | JGI IMG/M metagenome (GOLD analysis project Ga0335073, IMG submission 207093) | Soil microbial communities from Loxahatchee National Wildlife Refuge, Florida, United States - Lox_Sample_2.2 | ecosystem: Environmental > Terrestrial > Soil > Wetlands | place: USA...
CTGACCGGGGCGTCGAGCAGCAGGGCCGCGTCCGTCTCGTTCGTACGGGGCAGATCGACCAGCAGCGGGTTCGAGGCATAGTCCCCCGAGACACCCACGCTCGGGTCCATGCCCCACTCTCCGGCGCGAGCCAGGTTAGTGCACAGCATGACCGTCACCCAAAGGCTGAGACGCGCACGCCCGCTGTCGGTCACGGCACGACAACCGTGTCACCGCTCTCTAGGAGGATGTTCTGGGGCAGCCGTCGGCCACGCTCCACGTCCCGATACCTGAAGGGGATGGAGGTTTGATGCCCGTCGGTGCGCCGCAGGATCCGGATCCCGTTCAGATCCGCGAAAGGAGTCGACCCGCCCGCAAGACTGAGCGCCTGCATGACATCGAGCGGGCCATTGAGGGGAAACACGCCGGGGTGGGTCACCTTGCCGATGACGAAGACCTGGTTGCCGGTGGCGGTCTTGAGGATCACCGTGACGACCCCCTCGGGCACGTACTTGCGGATCCGCGCCTCGAGCGTCTTCGTCAGCTCGGCCACGGTGTGCCCCGCGGCCTGCACCTCCCCGGCCAGTGGGAAGGTCATGCCACCGTCGGGCCGGATCAGCACCTCCGCCTGCAGGTCCTTCTCGTTCCAGACGCTGACCTGAATTACATCGCCCGCGTGCAGCAGATAGTTCTCGGGCGCGGGCACGTCCGCCGCCTGGGACGCGCCCGCGAGCACGAGAAACCCTGTCAAAAGGAGTGCGGCCGGCCTGCCCAGGTGCCCCATAAGAGATGTCCACGCGTCTTCAGCAGAGACAAACGCGTGAGCCTAAAGAGCGGATGTGTGAATTTGATTGCAAACTCCCCGAATGTCGTCGCGAGCCGCAGCTGGGTGTTGTCTGCTCGCTACAGAGCGCCGGTTAGGATGGGGCCGCCTGACGGGGAGCCGCTCGCCGAAACGTCAGCGCGAGCACGGCAAGTCCCGAGATCATAAGGAGAAGCCCCGGCGGCAATGGGACGGGCGCCGTCGGCTGAAACTGGCAGGAGAGGCTGTACACCCCGAGCGACAGTGGGCCACTGGCGGGCTGACCATACCAGTTTACATAAACCAGGCCCGGCTGAACCGTCACTGTGTCGAAGCCGCCGTTCTGCTTTTGCCCGATGACGCTGCCGCTGGCCGTAGTGAAGAAGACATTCAGATTCTGCAGCGCATCGAGCCATGAGATGCCCGACAGCTTGACCGTCAGCGTGCCCGCCCTGGTGACGTCGATGGCGGAAGAAAACGCGTGACCGCTGTCGATGAAGCCGACGCTGTCGATGACGGTGCCCGCACTGCCGGCGACCGAGGCCGAGGGAGCGATGATCCGCGGGGCGTTGGGAGCGATCAACGGCGCTCCGCGGTAGACCGTGCCAGCCATCGCGGGCATGCCGGACAGCAGCGCCGCAAGCGCAAGAATCGAGAGATAGGACTTCATGACAACACCTCCGCTTTTCAGCTCGTGGCGAGCGCGGGCAGGGACGAGAGCTCGCGCACGACGTCGGATGCCTCGTCCGCGTCTGCGGGCACGGGCGAGCGCCGTGCGTGCCCGTCCCTGAAGACGTACTTGGCGTACAGGTAGTGGCGTAACGAGTCGGCCGCCGAGGCATCGCCACCCTGCCCCTCGTCGTTGAGGCGCATGGCCAGGTAGTCCTGCCTGAGGCTGCTCATGGCAAGCAGCACGATGTCGTCGCGCTCCACCCGATCCTTCGGGTCTACCTCATCGTTGATGATCGCCTCGAGCTGAAAGGCATCGAGCTCGAAGTGGCGAATCAGCTCGTCACCGGCCTCGGCGAGCACCGGAACGAGGCTCCGCCCCCGGATCGTGGGATCGCACAGCGGCCCCAGCCGGCTGAAGATCGACTTGATCGCGAAACGCACGATGTCCGAGTCGCGCACACCGAGGCGCTTCGCGAAGCGCTTGATATTGCGGATATCGGCGCTCGCGAGACGAATGGATACCGCTTGTCTGCGTAGATCCGCCACTGCGCTTCCCCCTGGCGATAGCTGTGTCAGCTCAGCTTTCGGTCCGCAGTGTGGTCGGGAAGTATGTCGATGGAATGTCAGATTGATGACGATGACGCAGGTAACGGTGCGGCAAACGCGTGCGAGATCGCGCGCGCATGCGCGCGATGAACGCGCAGTACGTGGCCGGATCGTCCGCGCGTCGGACACGACGGCGCTGTCGGCGGCTGCCGCAGGCATTACGAAGCGGTTGCGGAGGGCGAAAGCCCGTGGGTGGCGATCAGGAGCGCCACTTCTCCAGGTAGCGGGCGTACGCGGCCGTCCATGCCGGAGTTCCAAACTGCCCGTCGCTGGCGTGCAGCACCGACACGCTGCAGGTACCGAGCCTCAGGCCGCGCAGCTCCGCCTGGCGGCAGAAATCGAGATCGTAGAAATGAAACTCGAAGCGCTCGTCGAAACTGATGCCGGCGGCGAGCAGCCTCTCGCTCGACGCCGCGATGAGTACTCCATCGAGAAGCTTCACCGGCTGATACGGCGGACCGTAGTAGCTCACGTAGTCCGGCGGCCAGGACCGGCCGTGGGCCACGATGCCACTCAAATGAGTGCGCTCGTCCTTTTCCCAGCGGTCGTTGAGGAACCGCCACGCCGGCTGCCCGGGCACGCGCCGCGTATTGCCCGCGAGCCCGACGACGTCGAAGAGGCGCAAGGCCTCCGCCAGGTGATTCGGCCAGAAGAAGTCGTGGAACGCGACGTCGTCGTGAACGAACACGAGGATCGCCGGATCCGCGGCCGCCTCGCGCAGCGCGCGGTTGTAGAGCGCCGGCAGCCCGGTCCGATTCGAGGCAAAGAGTCGCAGCTCGACGAATGGATAGGCAAACAGCGCGAGCGAGCGGCCGAGGGCCGTTTCGCCAAACTCGCTCTCGGCGACCCGCGTGGCGACGACGATGCGAAACTTGGGGACCTGGTTAGCGGCCATAATCCGCGGATATGGTGGATGTCCGGGTTTGAATTGTCGATGACAGGGCCCGCATGACCGACGAAGCACAGCTCGCACGCGAACGTGGCCGGGCGACACCCGCCTGGCACGTGCTCGGGCGTGCTGCCCAGGATCGCGGCGAGCTCGACACCGCCATCGCCTGCTATCGCCGCGCGCTGACGGCCGAGCCGGGCGATCCGGCTTTGCTCACGAGCCTCGGCACGGCGCTGGTCCTCGCAGGGGAGCCGGAGCGCGCCGCAAGGCTGTTCCAGCAGGCCCTGGCGGTCGAGCGCTCGTACGCGCCGGCCGCAGCGGCGCTGCGCCTGCTTCGCCCCGCGTCGCATCCGTCCGCCCCGCACCCGGACCTGCAGCGGCTGATCGCCCACGGCGACCGCGCGCTCCTCGCGGGCCATTTGCCCGAGGCGCTCGCCTGTTATCGGCAGGCGCTGCCACTTGCACCCTGGGAAGCGGGGCTTTGGACCAACATCGGCTTGCTCATGGTGCAACAGGGGATGCAGCAGGCGGCCCTGCAATACTTCGAGGAAGCCGCTCGCCTGGATCCGGCTGCGGGGACTGCGGCCGAAGCCGCGCGGCGCCTGTATGTCAGCAACGGCATGCCCGAGCAGGCGGCCCGCTTTACGCCGCGCTCACGCCCGGGTACATCGCCCGAGGACCGCGAGATCGCCCTGGCGCTCACTCTGCCGGCGATCGTCGACTCGCCCTCTCACATCAACTCGTGCCGGCGCGCATACGGTGCGGCCCTCGAGCGCCTCGCGCAGCAGCACGCGCACATCAAGGACGTCATCGTCGGCCACGTGCCGAGCGCGTTCCTGCTCGCCTACCACGGCGAGAATGACGCGCCATTGCAGGTGCAGCTGGCGAAGTTCCTGGCTACGGCGATTGCGGACCTGCGGATCGAGGCGCCGCACTGTCGCGGCGCGGCGCGCCGCGAGGGGCGGATTCGTGTCGGGTTCCTGTCCGCATTCCTGCACGACCACTCGATCGGCAAGACGACCCGGGGCCTGCTGCGCGAATTGCGCCGCGATCTGTTCGAGGTCTGGGCACTGCGGGTCACGCCATCGTCGCGGGATCAGCTCACGGAGCAGCTCTTTGCCGCCGCCGATCATGCGCTCGAGCTCGACGCGGATTTTCGCCGCGCGCGTGAGCAGATCGCGCACCTCGGACTCGACGTTCTCTTCTTCCAGGACATCGGCATGGATGCGACCACGTACCGCATCGCCTGCTCGCGCCTGGCGCCAGTGCAGTGCGTGTCGTACGGTCACCCGGACACCACGGGTATTCCGCAGATGGACTATTTCGTGTCGAACGACTGGTACGAGCCCGAGGATGCACAGGCTCACTACACGGAGAGCCTTTTCCTGCTGCACGAGCTGCCGACGCTCGCCTATTACCACCGTCCGCCGGTGCCGCCCGCCGCCGCGCGCTTGAGCTTCGGCCTGCACGAGGACGATCACGTGTATGTATGTCCGCAGGTGCTGTTCAAGCTCCATCCGGAGCTGGACGCGGCATTCGCGGCGATCCTGGCGCGCGATCCCGCTGCGATCATCGTGCTGATCCGCGCGCCCTTCGACGACTGGACCGAGCGGCTGCAGGCGCGACTGCGGCGCAGCCTCGGGGACGCTGTCGGGCGGATTCATTGGCTCGATCGCATGGGCTTCACCCGCTTCCTGCAGCTGCTGCGGGTCGCAGACGTGGCCCTCGACACCTGGCATTTCAACGGAATGAATTCCTCGCTCGAGGCGCTCGCCATGGGATTGCCCGTGGTGACTCTGCCGGGCCGCTTCCAGCGTGGCCGGCATACCCAGGCGATGTACCGGTCCATGGGGATTCCGGACTGCATCGCGGCATCGGCCTCCGACTACGTCGAGATCGCAGTGCGGATCGCCGGCGATGCGGCCTACGCGCGCGCTCTGCGGCAGCGCATCGAGGCTGCCAGCCAAGTGCTGTTCGAGAATCGGCGGGTCGTGCGCGAGTTCGAGCGGTTCTTCCTCACCGCAACCCGTGCCGCGCGGCCCGGCTGGACCTGGCCCGGACCGGATGGCGCCATCCCCGCCTTGTGAATAGTTGATGACAGAAGGGCGGCTGGTCGCGAGGCAGGAGCGGCGGCCCGCTAGAATGCCGTTCCCTTCATCCCGGAGCCGCGCGCATGAGCTCGCCTGCAAGCGACGTCGTCCTCACCGTCCATCGGGCATACGACCATGCCCGTGCCGGCGATCTGGACGGCGCGGCCCGGCTCTGCAACGACGTGCTGCGCGAAGATCCGTCGCATCCGCAGGCCTGCCTGCTGCGCGCCGCCATCGCGATGCGCTCGGGAGAGCCCGCCGCGGCGCTGCTCGCCGCGCGCCGGGCGTTGCCGCTGCACCCGGCGCCTGCCGCGGTCCATGCGCTCATGGGCGATGCGGCGAGCGAGCTCAATCGCCCGGGTGAAGCCCTCGGGCACTACCACGCGGCACTCGAGGTCGACCCCAACCTCGCCAGCGCGCTCTTCGGTCGAGGCAAGACCTTGCTCGCCCTGTGCAAGCCGCGCGAGGCACTGGCCAGCCTCGAACAACTGCTGCGCGGCGGCGGCGGCGACTTCGAAACCCACATGCTGCGCGGGCGCGCGCAGTTCGAGCTCAGGGACCTGCCGGGCGCGCTCGACAGCTACACGCGCGCCGTGACCTGTGAGCCACGCAGCGCCGATGCGCACTGCAACCGCGGCGCGGTATTGCTGCTGTTGCTGCGCCTCGATGAGGCGCTGCGCAGCTTCGACATGGCGCTCGCTCTGGCACCCGACCTGGCCGAGGCTCATCATCACCGCGGACAGGCGTTGCGCCTGCGCCGCGAGCCGCAGGAGGCGCTGCGCGCATTCGAGCGCGCCCTGCAGGCGCGCCCGGACTTTGCCGACGCCTGCGTCGGCCGGGGCGGAGCGCTGCGGGAGCTCGGGCGCGCGACGGACGCTTTGCACAGCCTCGAGCGGGCCAGCAAGCTCGCCCCCGACTCCCCCGCCGCTCGCAGCGGCATCGGCGATGCCCTGCTCGATCTCGGCCGACCGGCCGAAGCGCTCGCCGCGCACGATGCGGCACTGCGCCTCGGCATACTGGCGCAGACCCTGGTGGGCCGCGGTAACGCCCTGCGGGCGCTCGGCCGCTACCCGGAGGCGATCGCCTCCTACGACGAGAGTCTGCGACTCGAGCCGCGCAACGCGACCACGCTTTGCGAGCGCGCCCACGCGCTGCTGCTGCTGGACAACCACAGTGGCGAGCGCGTGGCGGAGGCGGTCGACTGCTATGCGCAGGCGGTCGAGATCGACCCCAGCCTGCCGTTCGTGCCCGGGACGCTCTACTACACACAGCTGCGCCACGGCGACTGGTCGGTGCGCGTGCCGATCGCAAGCCGCGACGCGCTCCTCAGCGCCACCCGGGCGGGCAGCCCCGTGTGCGCGCCGTTCGCCTTTCTCTCGGTCAGCGACGACGCCGCAGCGCAGCTGCGCTGCGCACGAATCTTCACCCAACATCACCTCGGGACGAGCCTGCCCGAGCGGCCGCGGCCGCGCTACGCGCACAGCCGCCCGCACGTTGCCTACGTCTCGGCCGACTTGCGCGAGCACGCGGTGAGCTATCTCATGGCGGGCGCGCTCGAGCGCCACGATCGCGAGCGCTTCGAGATCAGTGCGATCGCGCTGCGTCCCGCGGAGGCCTCCCCCATGGGCACGCGCGTGCGCAGCGCCGTCGAGCGTTTCGTCGATGTCAGCGCGATGAACGATCGCGAGGTGGTCGAGCTGCTGCGCAGCCTCGAGATCGACATCGCCGTCGACCTGACCGGCTACACCCAGGGGTATCGCCCGCAGATCCTGGCCGCCGGCGTTGCACCCGTGCAGGTGAGCTATCTCGGCTACCCGGGCACCATGGGAGGATCGTTCATCGATTATCTGATCGCCGATGACTTCATCGTACCCGCCGATCGACGCGCGCAGTACGCCGAGGCCATCGCCTATCTGCCGGAATGCTTTCAGGCGAACGACGACCGCCGGGTCGTCGCCGCGCGCCGCTTCACCCGTGCCGAGGAGGGCCTGCCCGAAGAAGCACTGGTGCTGTGCTGCCTGAACAACAGCCACAAGATCAACCCGCCGATGTTCGACGTGTGGATGCGGGTGCTCGCGGGCGCGCCGCAGGCGGTGCTCTGGCTCCTCGGCCACGGCAACCACGTGCACGGTCACCTGCGCCGCGAGGCAGCCGCCCGGGGGATCGACCCTGCGCGGCTCGTGTTCGCCGCGCGGCTGCCGTACCCGGAGCACCTGGCGCGCCTGCGGCTCGCAGACCTGTTCCTCGATACGCTGCCGTTCAACGCCGGTGCGACGGCGAGCGATGCGTTGTGGGCCGGAGTGCCGGTACTCACCTGTGCGGGCGATGCCTACGCGGCGCGCATGGCGGGAAGCCTGCTGCGCGCCATCGGACTTGCCGAGCTGGTCACGACGAGTCTTGCGGACTACGAGGCGCTCGCGCTGCGCCTCGCCGCCTCGCCCGCGCTGCTCGCCGGCTGGCGCACCCGGCTCGCCGCCAATCGCAGCTGCACCCCGCTGTTCGATACCGCGCGTTTCACCGCTCACCTCGAAGCGGCGTACCTGGAGATGTGGGGCCGGCACGAGCGCGGCGAGGCGCCGTCGAGCTTCGCGGTGCGCCCGATCATTGCGCCTTGAAAACGACGGCTGTCGTCGTCGCCGGCATGCGATGCCAGCGGCACGTCCCGCAGGGGCTGTCGCGCCTGCTGTCCGCACTCACTCAGGCGGATGCCGAGGTCGTTCTCATCCTCGCAGATGCAGGCCCGGCGGCGCAGCAATTTGCGGGAAGCGGAATCAGGATCGGCTACGCCGCAGGTCGCCAGACACGGCAGCAGCTCTTCCGCGCGGGCCTGAAGCTGCTGGGTCGCCCTGAGGCGCTGTCCCAGCTGATTCTTTGCGACGATTCCTTCGTCGCACTGAATCCGACCCAGCTGCTGGCGCAGACAGCGGCACGCGCCGCGCAACTGGATCTCGCCGCGCTCACCATGCTGGAGGCTCCCGAGCCCTGCCTGCAGTCCTACTGGCTTTCGTTCGCCGGACAGCGCGCCGTGAGCTCCGCCGCATTCTCGCACTGGTGGTACACGGACGCCGGCGACTCGGACGTGGCGCTGACGCGGCACTTTCTCGGCGCGGGGTACCGGGTCGGCAGTCTGCTGCGCCTGGATCGGTCCGAGAGGATCGTGGCACTCTGCCGCGCACACGCCTGCGGCGCTTTGCCGGTGGCAAGCCCTCAGGGCGATACGTTCCTCCTCGACCCGGCCGCCGCGGGGCAGCTCGATCCCACGATGTTTGCCTGGGACCGGCTGCTGGCGGAGTTCGGCGTCGTGGCGCTGCGGCTCGTGGAGGAGAACCCCTCTGCTGTGAACATCGTCAAACTGCGCAGCTGGATCGCCGCAGCGCCGGGGGTGGCGCCGCTGTTCGAAACGCACGCATGCTGAATACCGCGGTCGTGATCGCGCATTACGACCCCGCGGGGCGGCTCGCCGCACACCTGCAGCGCTTCGTGGCGCACCTCGGTTCGCTCACCCGCCACGTGGTGTTCGTGTCCACGGGGTTGAGCGATGCCGGCGCGGCGCGCCTCGCACCGCACGCGCGGGTCGTGGTCCGCGACAACTACGGCTACGACTTCTGGTCCTACAAGGTGGGGATCGAGGCGCTCGGCGATCTCGCCGCGTTCGATCGTCTGTGGGTCCTGAACAGCTCGTTCATCATTTTCGACCCGGCGCTTCTGTGCGACCGCCTGCTGCAATGGCAGGGCGAGGCCGATCTCCTCGGCCTGACGCAGTCGGCCGATTGCGGCCCGCACCTGCAGTCCTACTGCATCGCGTTTCGTACGCGCCGCGTGCTCGAATCACGCGCCTTCGCCCGATGGTGGGGCCAGATGACGCCGATCTCGGATCGGCTGCAGGTCATTCTGCAGTACGAGATCGGCATGTCGCAGCATTTTGCGCGCGCCGGCTTCTCCAGCGGGGCCGCATTCGTGCCGACGACCGCGGAGCGCCTGACGGCGGTATTCCGCGGCATCGAGACGCGTAACCTCAAGGTCGCGGCGATCGCGGGCGAGGGTCCGGTGCGCCTGCAGCTGCGCGACGCCGAGCTCCTGAACCCGACCCATTACGCGTGGGAGGGGCTGTTGGAGCGCTGCGGAATTCTCAAGCTCGAGCTCCCGCGGGATAACCCGCACCACCTCGAGCTGCGGACGCTGCGGGCGAGGCTCGCAACGAAGCCCTCGTATCTGGAGCTGTATGAGGACGCGCTGACCCCTGCGCGATGAGAAGCCTGCGGCTACTTCGAGTCCGGCTGCGGGTGCTGGGGCTGGGCGAATTGCGCCCGCAAACGGAAGAACGCATCGAGGTACTGCTCGCGCCGCTCCGCGAGGTAGGCGATCTTCAACGCATCCAGGGCTGCGAGTGCGGGACCGAAGTGGCTGATCGGAGCGCTCGAGAACGGCAGGAGCATCGGATTGTAGGCCTGCACGCGCCAGGCTCCCTCGGACGCGAGCAGCGCCGGAGCGATGCGCTCGATGACGAACACCTTCGCCGGCGCGGCCTGCGACTTGTACTCGAGTGGCGCCGCGAGCGCGCGTCCGAGCGGGCTCACGCCGCGCTCGGCGCTCGCGAACAGCCGCTCGCAACGCACGAGCCATTCGCGCCAGAAAGTGCCGCGGGCGATGAAATAGTTGCAATAGACGGTGTTGCGCGAGCAGCCGACGGTCGCCTCGATGCGGAAGCTGGGCGCGACCAGCGCCAGGCTCTCCTCGAACAGCCCGCGTGCATTCGCGTGCGCCAGCGCGCCCTGCTCCCAGCAGTTGAGGAAGAAGGCGATCTGGTCGAAGAACGGCGAGAACAGCAGCACGTCGGCGGCGTCGGCGTGGGTCGCCACGAAGTCGAGCACCGCCTCGGGATCGAGGCGCGTCTTGGCGCGGAACGCCGGCGAGAGAAAGCCGTAGAACTCGCCGTCGCGCGGCGGATGCTCGGCGAAGTAGCGGCGGATCGGCCAGTACTCGCGCCAGTCCGGGCGCTCGTTGCTCGAGTTGTCGAGCGGCGTGTAAGGTGCTTCCAGCAGCCGGCGCGTGGCGGCGGAGTAATAAATCTGAAACAAATGAAGGTCGGGCCGGCGCGCTGGCATGGAGACGGGAGTGTAGCGAATGGCGCGCGACGCTGACGCGCACCGCGCGAGCCCCGGCGAGGAGCCCTTTGCGCGCGCCATCAGGCTGCAGCAGCTCGGCGCCGTGGAGGAGGCCGTCGCCGCCTACCGCGATGCGCTGCGCGCCCGCCCCGCCTTTCCCGAGGCTTTGAGCAACATGGCGGCGGCGCTGCGCACGCTGCGGCGCCTGGATGAGGCGCGGGCGAGTGCCGATCGGGCGCTCGCGCTGCGTCCCGCCTACCCGCGTGCGCTCAACAATCGCGGTCTGATCGCCTTCGATGCCGGGCACGGCGCCGCGGCCCTGGAGGACTTCCGCCGCGCTCTGGCACTCGAGCCGCGCTTCCCTGAGGCGCTGCATAATCTCGGCACCGCACTCATGCACCTGAAGCGCTATGCCGAGGCGCGTGAAGCCTTCGTCCGCCTCGCGCAGGCGGCACCGCAGTTCGCGCACGCCGCCGGCAATGTGCTGTTCGCGCAGCTGTGCGACGGCGATTGGCGCGACCTCGAGCCTCTGACGGCCGCCGTCACGGCGGCCGTCGCGAGCGGCCAACACGCGGCCGCGCCGTTGCCGTTCGTGTGCGTGAGCGGATCGCCAGCGCTGCAGCTGCGCTGCGCTGCGGCCTACACGCAGGCATTCTTTCCACCCGCCGCGGCCGCTGCGTCCGGCGCCGCGCGCGCGCCGGGAGCGAAGATCCGCATCGGTTACCTCTCCGGCGATCTCGGTGAGCATGCCGTCAGTTACCTGCTCGCCGGCGTGCTCGAGCGGCACGACCGTGCGCGCTTCGAGACTTTCGCCTTCGCCTGGGGCCGGCGCTCCGACGGGGCGATCCGGCGTCGGCTGGAGCGCGCCTTCACGCGCTTCGTCGCGGTCGACGAGCTTGACGATGCGGCCGTGGTGCGCCTGGCGCGCGAGCTCGGGATCGACATCGCGGTGGATCTGTGCGGCCACACGGAAGGGCAGCGCACCGGCATCCTGGCGCGCCGTGCCGCGCCCGTGCAGGTGAACTTCCTCGGGCTCCCGGCCACCATGGGCGCCCCCTACGTCGATTATCTGATCGCCGATCCCTTCCTCGTCCCCGAGCAGCAGGAGCCGCATTACGCCGAGCGCATCGTGCGCCTCGGCGGCGGCTTTCAGCCGAATGACGACCGCCGGCCGCACGCTCCGCCGACGCCGCCGCGCGCGGCGCTCGGACTGCCCGCCGACGCCCGCGTGCTGTGCAGCTTCAACCGCACCTGCAAGATCAATCCGCCGATCTTTGCGGCGTGGATGCGGGTGCTCGAAGCGCTCCCCGACACGGTGCTGTGGCTGCTCGCCACGCACGAGGCAGCGGCGCAGAATCTGCGCCGCGAGGCCGCCGCGCGCGGCGTGTCGCCGGCGCGGCTGGTGTTCGCCGATCAGGCGGGCTATGGCGCCTATCTGGCCCGCTACCGGCACGTCGACCTGTTCCTCGATACCGCGCCCTTCAACGGTGGCGCGACGGTGAGCGATGCGCTTTCGATGGGCGTTCCCGTGCTGACGCTCGCCGGCGAGAGTTTCGCGGCGCGCATGGCGGGCAGCGCGCTGCATGCGCTCGGGCTCGATGAGCTGATCACGCGCTCGCTGGCGGAGTATGAGGCGGCCGCAGTCGCACTGGCACGCGACCCCGCACGCCTGCTCGCCCTGCGGGCGCGGCTCGAGCGCGCGCGCCGCGAGAGTCCGTTCTTCGACAGCGACCGCTATCGCTCGGGGCTGGAGGCGGCGTACGCGCACATGGTGTCGCGCCAGGCGGCGGGACTGGCGCCCGCATCGTTCCGGGTCGCGGCGGCGGCGGCTTAGGTTGGCGGCAGTGCCGGATCGAGTCTGCGCAGCGGGCCGACGTGTGCCGCATAGCGCCGCCAGCGCTCGACCGACCCGGCGCTGATCTTCTGGCGCACCTGCCAGCGGCTGAAGGTGCGTACCGCGCGGGAGACCTCCTGGAACTCGAGGCACGCCTCATCCCAGGGAAGGCCGGCGAACTCGACCATGCGGCGGCTCCAGATCTGCGGCTCCGCCACCAGCGCCTCGTACGGTACCTCGAGGACTGCCTCCGGCGGCAGCACGGCCAGCCAGTGGCTCATGAGGCGCCGGTACTCCTCATAGTAGTGGGCAAGATCGTCCAGGTCGTTGGAGTAGGTATGCGCGACGTGAAAGTTCTGGAAGTAGATCGACAGGCAGGTGTCGAGCGGGTGGCGCCGCATGTGAATGATGCGGGCCCCCGGCAGCGCCGCATGAATCGCGCCGAGGTGCGCGAAGTTCACGGGCATCTTGTCGACCACGACCCGCTTGCCCCCGGCGAGCGTCGCCAGCAGTGCGTCGTACTCGGCCGCGAGCGCCCCCAGGAGCGCCGCGTCCGGGCCCGATTCGACACTCGCCGCCGTCACCCGCGGTGAGGCGTTCTTCCAGAATGGCAGCTCCCCCGCGCCGTAGACGGCCGGGTGCGCGGCGAGGATCTGCTCGGCGAGCGAGGTGCCCGAGCGCGGCATACCGACGATGAACACGGGCCGATGTTCGAGCGGTGCCTCGGCACGCGCCGCTGCGAGCCACTCGGCATCGTAGAGCTCGCGGAAGAATTCGAACGCACTCGCCAGCTGCTGCCGATCGTGCGGGGGCCGATAGCTCTTCACCAGCTCGTTGGCCTCGGTGTAGCGCGCAAATGCCCGGTCGTAGTCGCCGATGTCATCGAGGTATTTGCCCATCGCAAAGTGCAGCGGTGCCGCATCCCGCGCCGAACGCGGCCGCCTGGCCAGCTCCTCGGCCTGCGCGTACCAGGCCGCGTCCGCACGGCTCATGCGGCGCGTGGCGACGATCCCGGACCAGGCCGCCGCCGAATCGCCATCGTGCGCGAAGGCCTGCCGGTACAGCGTCTCGGCACCCGCGAACTCGCCGCGGTCGGCGGCGAGATCCGCCTGGACCACCGCGGCCGGCACCGCGCGGGGATCGAGCTCGAGAGCGCGCCGCAGCGCCTCTTCGGCCTCCCCCGCGCGCCCGAGCAGACGCTGCACTATGGCGAGATTGGTGAGTACGTCGGCGCAGGCCGGCTCGAGCTCGAGACTGCGGGCAAAGCTCGCTTCGGCCTCCTCCAGCCGACCGAGCTCGCGCAGCACGGTGCCGAGATTGTTGTGCGTCCTGGCCGAGTCCGGATTGCGCTCGAGCGCGGCCCGGTAGCTCGCCTCGGCCGCCTCGAAGCGCCCGAGGTCGAGCAGCGCGTTGCCGAGGTTGTTGTGCATCTCGGCGGCCTGCGGCCGCAGCTCGAGTGAGCGCCGATAGGCATCGTGGGCGGCCTCGAGCTCGCCCATGCCGCGCAGCGCATGCCCGAGATTGCCGTGTACCTCGGCGGCGTCCGGCCGCAGCGGCAGGAGCCGCCGATAGTGCCCGGCGGCGGCAGCGAACTGCCCGAGCGCGAGCAGCGAGTCGGCCTGGTTGAGCAGAGCGCCGGCGTGCTCGGGCTCGATGAGCAGCGCGCGGCGATAGCTCGCGACGGCTTCCTCCAGGCGGCCGAGTGCGCGCAGGGTGTTGCCCAGCTGCACGTGCGCTTCGGCGAAATCCGGTGCCAGTGCGAGCGCACGGCGGTGGGCGCCGACGGCCTCCGGCGCCTGGCCGAGCTCGCGCAGGGCGAAGCCGAGATTGTGGTGCGCCAGGGCGAGCTGCGGCTTGAGGGCGCACGCCCGCCGGTAGCTGGCGGCTGCGGCCGCCAGGTCGCCGAGGTCCTGCAGCACGCTGCCGAGGTTGTTGTGCGCCTCCGCGTAGCGCGGGTTCACCGCGATGGCACGGCGGTGGCGGTCAGCCGCCTCGGCGAGCCGCATGCGGGCACGCAGCGCGTTGCCGAAATTGGTCTGCGCCTCGGCGTCCTCGGGCAGGAGCTGTGCCGCGTTCTCGAGCGCCTCGAAGGCATCGCGGCGCTGGGCATGCAGCGCAACGCCGAGCAGCTTCCAGAGAATCCCGGAATTCGCCTCTGTTGCGAGCAGCGCCCGCGCCGCGCGCTCGAGCTCGGCATGCCTGCCCGCCTGCAGCAGCTTGAACAGCTGCGGCACCCCGGAGGGCACGGGTACGGGCCGCGGCCGGCTCGGCGCCACCACTGCCTCGGGACGCCCGCAGCACTTCTTGTATTTCCGGCCGCTGCCGCAGGCGCACGCCTCGTTTCTGCCGATCTTGGCATTCATCCCCGTGGTGCTCACTCACCGGGCGGCCGGGGTTTGCCTTCGGCGCCGGGCTCGGCGGATTTGCTCTTCTCGCGCAGCTCGAGCGCGCGTGCATGTGTCTCATCAACGAGGTTATCGAGGCGCGCGCGCGTGATCCGCGTGAAGGGCTCGTTGGCGCTGACGCGCGTGAACAGACCCACGTGCTCGTAGCGAGTCAGGATCTCGCCGTTCAGCTCGTAGAGGGCCTGGTTGGCGCTCGCGCAGCGGTCGTAATCGGCTGCGCGCTCACGCAGCTGGCCGCGCAGCTGCTCGCGATCGGTCTCGACCTCCTTCAGATTGGTGAGGGTCTCGCGGAAGTGCGTCACCAGCTCGTTCATGCGCGCCTTGGTCTGCTCGGAGGACTTCTCGGCCGCCTCCCGCGCGGCGTTGGCCTCGGCGATTCCGGCACCGGCCGCCGCCGAGCGGGCCTTGAGGGCGTCGCGCTCCTTCTTCACGGCCGCGAGCTCCGCATGCGCGGCATCGGCATCCTTCCTGAGCGAGGCCACCTGCGCCTCGAGCGAGGTCTTCTCCGCGGCGAGCTGCTGGTACTGCTGGATGATGCGCTGGGCCTCGCCGCCACCGCCGCCGGAGCGCGCCTCCTGCGCAAGGAGCGGAGCCGCGAGGCTCAGGAGCACGAGCCCGAACGCGGCCCGACTGATGGTTTGCCACCTCTCCACGGGACCTCCTAGAAGCTCACCCGCAGGTCGAGCTGTGTGTAGTCGACCCCGAAGATCGGGCCGTCGATCTCATTGGCGCTCATGTATTTCAGGCGCAGGAACAGGCGGTCGGCGAGGCCGTAATCCATGAGGAGGTAGTAGCCGCGCGCGTTGGTGCCGCCGAAGTAATGGAAGTCCGAGTCGGTGTACTCGTCCATCACGGCATCGCCCTGCAGGTAGCGGTAGCCGACCAGTGCGCGCCACTCGCCGCGGTGCTGCGTCTCCGGATAACCAAAGGCGATTTCGGACTGGGCGCCCAGGTCGCGCACGCGACTCGCCGGCGGGGTGCCGGTGCGCGCGAGGATCTGCTGGTAGTTGTAACCGAAGTTCTTCACCCCATCCGCCGTCCAGCTGAGCTGATAGGGCCCGACACCGAAGGCAAGGATCGAATAAACGTTGCCGAGGCGGAACTTCGAGGCGTACGCGAACAGGTTCGCGGCCGGATTGGCCGCATTGGCGATGTCGAACACGGTGTTGCCCCAGCGCATGAATTGCGGCGCGGTGTAGTTGTAGAGGCCTGGCTCGCCGATCGGATTCACCCGCCCGGTAACGTTGAAATAGTCGAAGAACGCGCCGCTCAGCCGGAAGAAGTCCCGGTCGTCCCAGCGCAGCTCGGTGCCGAGCTGGGCCGCGGCCAGCCACTTGTCCTGGGCCGAGAACTCGATCTCCTGCAGCGGATGTCCGCCGACGGTGAAGAAAATGTTCGACTGGTCCGCGGCGCCGTCGCCGAGCCCGACACGCGCCGTGGCGGCGGCGCCGGTGAACGTCAGGTCCTGGTGGAAGATGAGGTTCGTGGGCGTTCCGTAGGGGTTGAGAAAGCGGCCGGCTTCGGCGCTCAGCCACGGAAAGCGCTGGTCGTTGCGCTCATCGAGGCGGATGTAGAGCTGGTCGATCCCGAACTGATAGGGCGCGGTGCCATCGAGGGTCTGGGTCTCGGAAACCAGGTCCGTCGTGTTACCGGTGACGAGGCGCATTCCGGTGGTGATCGAGTCGCTCAGGGCCGCCTCCATGCCGAGCCGCGCGCGGCCGCGAAAGCGCGCGCGCGTCTCATCGGTGTCGAGGAAGGCATTCTGGCCGGCCGCGGCGATGGAGCCGGCCTGGTTGATGGCGTAGTAGTTGTAGATCTGGCTCGAGATGTTGTCGCCGGGATAGAGCAGTCCCTCCTCGCGCACCACCAGGTCGCCATAGAAATGGATCCGGCTCAGCCAGTCGGGCAGCGCGCCCGGCACGCCCCACTTCTCGGTCTTGGCCTCCTGGATCACATCCTGGGTGACTGCGGGCTTGACCTCCGCGGCCACCTGCTTGGCGATCTCGTCCTTGACGATCTGCGGCACATACGGGACGCGCACCGCCCCTTCCTCCGCCTTGGCCTGCGCGGCCTGGGTGGCCGCTTCGGCCGCCGCCTTGTCCTGCGCGGCCTTGACCATCTGCTGGGCCTTCTCGCGGCTGATCACGCCCTGATCGACCAGCGCCTGCAGCAGATTGATGACCGTGTTGCGCAGCTCCTCGAGCGACTGGCGCTGGTCGTCGGCGCGCGCCGCGCACAGCGGCAGCATGTAGAAGCCCATCAGCGCCGTGAGAGCGAGCGCTTTACAGATACGCATAGAAACCTGTTCTCCCCCCGCGTTCCCCGATTGGATTGCGGACCCTTCTTAAAACACGACTTTCAGATTGACCGCCTGCGGCATGCCCGGTGGCGGATCCGCGCCGACCTGGGTGATCGAGGCAAGCACCTTGCCGAGGCACTCATCGACGTGCGGATTGCCCGTCGAGGTGGTGAGCTCGATGTGCTTGATGCGCCCGCCCGCGCCGATGACGACCTGGGTCGTCACCGATCCCTTCGCCGACTTGACGCAGGTCGAATTGGCCAGTTTGTCCTTGATTGCATCGCGCATGCGGTTCGTATACCAGGCAAAGGGCGCCGTGCCCGTGCCGCCGATGACTCCGCCCGAACCCTGGTGCATGCCGAAGGCATCGGAGCCGCCGGTCCCCGGGCCCTCGTTGGCGAGCAGGTCCGGCGCCTGCTGTTGATCCTGGTCCGGAGTCGGCACTGGTTTGTCCTGCGGCAGCTGCTGCTCGACCTTCTCCGGCGGCGGCGGCGGCGGCTGGTCCGGTGGCGGAGGCGGCGGCGGACGGATGAGCTGAATCGTCTGGATCTGCCGCTCGGGCTTGCTGCCCTTGAGCGCCATCATCCTGTGGACGAACTCGGCGAAGCCCGCGATGAGCAGCAGCGCGGCGAGCGCGCCCGCGATCCTCGTCGCGGCTTCCCGGCGCCGCCGCCGCCCGTCCTTCATGGCGCACCGGCTACTTGTTCGCCCGCTGCGTTACCAGGCCCAGCTGTGTGATATCGAGCCGGCCCAGCAGGTCCAGCACCTGCACCACGCGGTCGTAGGCGATCGATGCGTCGCCCTTCACGATGACCGGAAGGTTGGGATTGACGGCCTTGGCATTGCGCAGCTGG
>Ga0335073_10005664_pt1 | contig 17529 bp, 24 predicted proteins | sample Lox_Sample_22_FD_207093 | JGI IMG/M metagenome (GOLD analysis project Ga0335073, IMG submission 207093) | Soil microbial communities from Loxahatchee National Wildlife Refuge, Florida, United States - Lox_Sample_2.2 | ecosystem: Environmental > Terrestrial > Soil > Wetlands | place: USA...
ATGTCCCACTGACCCGTACGTCTCTGTCCATATCCGCCAAGTAGGCGACTTCACAAAACGACTAGGACAGGTTTTGGGAACACAAGCTGTTGTAGCTGGAATGGAAAATGCTTTGACAAACGGAAGAAATATGCCTGTTTTGAGAGTCGATGGTCCCTTTGGTGCACCTGCAGAAGATGTCTTGGATAATGAGATTGCAGTCTTGGTGGGTGCTGGAATTGGAGTTACTCCCTGGGCTTCCGTCTTGAAACATATTTTGAATCAATTTAAGAGTGCTCATCCTCCTCAACGTTTACGTCGTGTGGAATTCATATGGTACACCTCCCCCTTCACAAAACTTTGAGAACTTATGCTAATCTTTCCAACAGGATTGTTCCAACGGTCGATTCATTCGAATGGTTCCAAGCACTCCTATCAAGCCTCGAAAAAGAAGTAATCTGGAACGGCCGCGACGAAAAAGCCAATCCCTTTGAAAATCCCGAACAGTTCCTCCGAGTACACAACTACCTAACTGCAAAATTGGACCAAGCCACCGTTCAAAACATCTATCTTAACGATGCAGGAGCCCCCATCGATGCCCTTACAGGTCTTAAATCACGCACGCATTATGGAAGACCGAATTGGAAAGCCATGTTCTCGGGGATGAGAGAGGGAATTGAGAGGGGTACTTATATCAGAGGATTGGCAGGACGAGAGAGTAAAGTTGGTGTTTATTTTTGTGGACCTACTCCACTTGCTAAGGTTCTCAAGAAGGAATGTAAAGCTGCTTCGAGTGAGTTTGTGAAATGTATGCATCCCCTCCAAGTACCTGACTCACTAATTTTAGTCACTTTATGGAAGGAGCATTTCTAAAGTGAATGGTTTTTTTCAAGCGAGACATTTGGAGTTTTATTCAGTTTGGAGATATATTAGTATAATCGATTCCTAAGCATATCGAGATAGCATACGGAATCTCGGAACCACTTTCACTTTAGAAATACTTTCTTCTCCGTCCCAAAAGTTGTGCCCCTGTCCCCGCTCAAGATCCGGTCGCGATCTGAAGCTGATTGGTCCCCGGAGTAGGCTCCCGTGGTGGTCTCCGCATCAGACCCCACACGGGCCCTCGGACGTTCCCCACTCGCAAACTTGATCATATAAGACCACCAGCACTAGCACCCTGGGTCAATCCAACATCAGTAATTTGAACAATGACTGAAGCAGGAGACGGAAGATGGGCTCCAGGAGCACCTGAACGTCTAAAAGAATTTGAAAAGATTATCAAGAAAAAGGTTGAAGATAACACAACTGCAAAGTTAGATGGTCTTCCAAGAAGAGAATTACCTCAGGATCTACCTGTTTTGCCTCCTGGTGTATCCAGAGGAAAGTTCAATGCTGCAATTGACGAGTTGAAGAAAGCAATTGGACCGGAAAATGTCGAATTGAACGATAAACCCCTTGTAGATGGTTGGTATCTCGAACAGCCAAAGGTACTTGAAATTCTTCTGTACAATGGCTGATGACAGACGCACGATGGATTCCATGTTCTTGATCAAGATGATCTTGTTGCTTCAGCTGTTGTAAGTCCCGGAAGTACTGAAGAAACTGTCCTTGTCGTGAAATGGGCAAACAAGCACAAAATCCCCATTTTCCCAGTTTCGATCGGTAGAAATTTGGGATATGGAGGAGCAGCCCCCCGAGTTCGAGGATCTGTTGTCTTGGATATGGGAAACAGAATGAATCGGGTTTTGGATATTGATGAGGATTCATGTACTTGTCTTATTGAACCTGGTGTTACCTTCTTTGGATTATACGAGGCTGTTCAGAAGAAGGGTGCAAAACTTTGGGTGGATGTACCTGATCTTGGTATACTTGCATTCGAGAGTGTGACTAATTGAAGGTGGTGGATCGGTTATTGGAAATACTGTCGATAGAGGAGTTGGATATACTCCTTATGGAGACCATTTCGGCATGCATTGCGGTTTTGAAGTTGTTTTGCCTACCGGCGAGGTTATTCGTACTGGTATGGGAGCCATGCCCGGTTCAAATACATGGCAACTCTTCCCTTATGGATTTGGTCCGTATGCCGATGGCCTCTTCACTCAATCTAACTACGGAATCGTCACGAAGATGGTAAATCTCACGGTATATCATACTAATATACCAGGGATTATGGTTAATGCCTGAACCGGAAGGTGCCCAAGTATTCATGTTCACCTTTCCTCGTGAGGAAGATCTCGAAGCCTTAGTCGACATCGTCCGTCCTCTTCGTATCCAACAAGTCATCGCCAACTTCCCCCACTTACGTCACGTCCTGCAAGAAGCCGCTGTATACGGCAACAAAGCATCTTATTATGACGGACCAGGTGCAATTCCAGACGACAAGATCGATGAGATCAGTTCGAAATTGTGGATGGGTAAATGTCGATGGCTGTATTATGGGTGCGTATATGGAGATGAAGCATTCCGAAATGCTCAATTGAATAATATTAAGAAAGCTTTCTTTAAGATTCCTGGTGCTAAATTCTTCCTTCCTGAGGATTCTCCAGAATATTCTTACCTCAGAAGCCGTGTCAACATTTATTGCGGAAGACCAGATCTTCGTGAACTTGAGTACGCTCCCCTGCCTCTTATTTCATTACCATTTCTCTATGAGCTTACGCTGACTTGTAGATGGGTCAATTGGATGCCCAATGGTGCACATCTCTTCTTCGCACCTATCTCCCCCGTCACCGGGAAAGACGCCCGTGCACAATTCAAACTCTGCAAAAAGCGCTGCGACCAATACGGTCTGGACTTTCTCTCAACTTACGTTGTCGGCATGCGTGAAATGCACCACATCGCCTCAATCATCTACGACCGCGGTGATCCCGATTGCAAACGTCGTGCACACGCCCTATTACGTGATCTCGTCAGCGATGCCGCAAAAGTAGGTTATGGCGAATACAGGACTCATTTGATTACGCAAGATCAGGTGATGAATACGTATAATTGGAATGGGGGTGCGTTGTTGAAGTTTAATGAGAGTATTAAGGATGCTTTGGATCCGAATGGGATTATGGCGCCTGGACGGTGTGGGATTTGGCCGAGGGAGTATAGGGGGAAGGGATGGGAGATGAAGAGTGTGGATGACTCTAGTACGGGCGAGGATGGAGTCAAGTCAAAGTCGAGTTTGTAGACTGTTAAATTTGGTATTTAAGGTACAAGCAATCAAAGTTCCTTATGCAGCTGCAACTGGATCCTATTCATCGTCAATGGGAATACATAATTGCATCTCATCTCAAGGTCATGCTTGCGATTTATACCGAAACGTCATAGATGTCGGCAGAGGCCGCCAATTGAATTGTCCATTAACGGGGTATTTATATGTAGTAGTGGTATTTCAAGTCATTCCGGGGTAGATACTCGTTATCTTAGTTACAATGATAGAGTGTTCGGGTGAAGTGCCGCCAATTATTTCCCGACTGCGCGTGATGCTCCGTGTGTCCGAAGCAGTCCCCACCACCACCAATCTGCTCGCAGCCAAGCAACCATGAATTGATATATGTGATGCGGATTCGGTGTGATCTGCAGGGTTTAAATACTTATGGCTTGGCAGTTAGTTGGTTGCAAGGGGTTGCTGGACTGGCTGCAATTGGAAGTTGAGTGGGGGGAGGGAGGGAGGACCGGGAGAAGGAGATACATGAAATGAAAAAGCTGAAAATGAAAAAGGGGTGCATCAAGGCGCTTGAACGTCAACGGTTAGCCAATAGGGGGTTTGTCAGAGGATAAGCACACGCTGGGATCGGCGAACAATCACTCAACCGTTAGCAAAGCATGACGATGATTGGACAAAGGGAAGGAAAATTTATTATGCCATGCTGCTGCGTGTGAATTGCATGAGCTGGAGCATGGGCGGCAAAGCTGTGTGTCTATTGCACACACCCACTCGGCTCGACTCTGCAATTGGAGGCATTACAAGCGCTGAGCACCACCACAGCTAAACTCAAAACCGAGTAAACTTTCTTTGCCATTCTCTTTCTTCCAGCTTCCCTCCTCAGCCTCACCACCACCAAACTTTATTTTCAATCCCAATTTCTATAGTCAGTCCTTTTATCCTTTTCCTATTCGAAACCCACAAAGCACCATCCTGATATCCCTTCCCTCTCTCCTTATCCGAATACACCCAACATGCCCTCATCAACACCAGACTCTCAGAAGTCCTCAGTCATGCCTTCTCCCAATCCTTCAATCTGGTCCCTCCCCAATGCCGCACCCAAGGGGCAATCGCCACAACAGTTGACTGTGCCGCAGTCAGAACCTTCCCCATTCCCCTTGATGGTAGTCGCTCAGCACGGTAAAGATCCCACTCAGCCCACTCTCCACTCTAATCTCGTTCTTCAATGCAATGCTAACGTGCTTCCCTTTATAGACTTCCCTGGTGAAGGAGAAGACGAAATCGCCTTTCAAAAGGGTGAAATAATTGTCGTCATTGCAAAAGATGAAGGTTTCGGAGATGGTTGGTGGACGGTAACTACCCTTCTTATCCTTCTTCCGCCTTTTCATTTCGTTCTCTTTCTTTCTTTGTCCTCCTTCGCCTTCTCTTGTGCTCTGGCCGCGTTCCATTTGGGAGGTTGGCTTGCAGGTGGGAGGTCAACACGATATGCACAATTGAGGTACTTTGCATTGCACATGCATCGGTCTTGCGGGGCGTGTCTCTGGGAAGAAATCTTCCCAAGGCCAGAATCTCTCATTTCTATCTCTCTATGACTTATCGGCCTAAAGCGACCGGTAAATGAAGTAGTAGAGTGTGATCTGACGAGATTCAAGGTGAGAGACATGGCACCAGCCCTATTGTCTCCTACTCGCCCTCCCTCGGGACGTTGGTCATGTCAACTTGTTTTCTCTTCTCCTTATTCTCCTGTTTCTTCTTCACGCTATTCTGAACTCTTGACTAAATCTCTTCCTCCACAGGGTCGAAATGCTCAAAATCAAATCGGTTTATTCCCTCAAGTCTACACAGCCCCTTATCATCCACCTACACCACCCGTCAGTGAAACCGCTCCGTTATCGCCAGAGAAAAGTGACGTCAAACGTACTCACTCGACAAAGTCAGAAGGAGTATATTCAGGTTTAGGAATCGAGACAGAAGAAGTCTATGTAGTAGACCATCCACTCGATCACGCCGATGCGGCATATAGTGACGTTGAAGAAGCCATCGCCGAATTATCGATAGAGTCATCAGCTTCATCACAAGTATCTCCCGAAAGCACGAAATATGAAGCCTCAGAAACATTACAACAACGGCCAAGCGGCTACTCATCTGAAGACGAAATTTCCAAATCTTCAAGTTCTTCCAAGAGTTCGATGTTACAGCAAATTCGACAATGGACGCCTCAGGAAGTAGCTGCATTCATGGTCGATCGAGGGTTCAATAACTATGCATCTAATTTTGTTCGACATGAAATTACAGGCTCGATATTACTTGAACTGGATTTATCAATGTTGAAAGAAGTCGATATTATCCCCTTTGGTGTTCGTTTCGGAATTATGCGCGAAATAGATGGTCTCAGAAAATTAGCTTCTCCTGAAGAGCATTCACCATCTCGCAATGCTAAGAACAACGTCGGTCTTCCCGCACGGAGTCCCTCACGAACATCTGCTGAAGAATCACCAGACCGGTACATCCGCTCACCAAGACAATCTCGTCTATCTCCCTTCCTATCATCAAATACCACCAAACCAGTCCACAAACGACAAAGCTCTTATGATCCTTCTACACCACGATCTGCCACGTCACCACGTCCACATTCGATCTCTCACGAATCGCCTCGATTACCGAATGTCAATGGAAGTTTCCAGGGACATCGATCTACACAGAGCACTGATTCCGGATTTGTCGGACCGATGACTCCGGAAAGTATGGATAATCGCAATGGTAAATTCGGAGCCGCCGGACGAGGAAGAGTTGATTCATCCGATAGTGGATTAGGCCACTCAAGGCATGCCTCTGCAGACACACTTATAAAATCACCTACCGCCGCTGGACATAAACGACAGTCTTCCAGTTTAGTCACTGTGAAACCGACTGCCGGCACGGTCATCGAAAGTCCAATGTCTCCCATTAATGGGACAAATGGATTAGTGTTACCTGCCACGCGAGCAGAAACACCAACTTCCAAGCCAACTGCAAAATTCCTCATTAATCCAAATAGTACCCGGTCACCCGTTACTGGAGGACAAGAAAATTTGGCAAATGAGAATGGTGTTCGTCTGGTGAAAAGTTATTCACATTTACGAAGACGGAGTGATTCGACTGCTTCGCCTACAACACCGTTTGACGAGAAGGAGTCTAATGGCAGTGAGAGTGATTTACATCATCACAGGTCCCAGCTCTTGAAAAATTTATCTGCGAAAGATGCGGTGGCGCAAGCGGATTTTAGTGGATGGTTGAAGAAGAGGACTGAAAAGGGGAGTAGTGTAGCCGGTCTTGCGGTTGGACCGAGTGTCGGTATTGTAGGTGGTTGGAAGAAGCGGTTTTTCGTCTTGAAAGGAAGACGAATTTCCTATTATCATTCTGATAAGGTACAAGACTCCTTCTCGCCCGTCGCTTTACGTTTATGCGATCGTGTCTAACAAGTGTGCAGGATTCAAAGGAGAAAGGTGTCATTGATATTACTGCCCATCGATGTCAAACTACACTTGCAACAACTAATCCATCTTCATCGCCAACCGACGCTCCCTCGAACGGTCCAACCCGAAAAATCAGCCTCAGTGGAAACAGCAGGTTTATATTCAAACTCGTTCCTCCTGCACCTGGAACCTCCAGAGCCGTCACCTTTACACCTCAGAAAACACACATCTTTTCCGCTGAAAATGAAAATGAGTTTAGAGGATGGGTAGAAGCTCTCATGAAGGCTAACATCGGATTGGACTCCTCAGGTATTGTCTCCCTTTCTTTTCTGGGTTTTCAGGACTAATTTGTGGTAGCCCCAGTCATTTCCTCATCAACAGTTCCTTTGATTTCTTTGGCTAGAGCAAAGGAAATGAAATCCCGCCCTCCAGCACTTGATCTCGCAGATCCTCATCGTCCTACTCCCCACAACACAACTATCGCCAATTCACTAGCCTCATACGTGATTAATTCAGATGGTGGTGCTAAAAAGACCGGAAACGTTACAGAGCTAGAACCTAAATCACCTCCGTTACCTACTCCACCTCTGGCTAAGAAGGACGGTGGTATAGAAGCCGTATCTCCGTTTGAAATGGAGATGGAGAAGGCGTTGGGGAAGGTCGGAAAGCGGGATTCAGGGAAAACTACGGAGACCGAGAAGAAACAACCTTTATTGGAGTTGAGTATTCCTATTGGTCTCTCATGAGATATCGTTTATTCTTTTCTATATGTTCGGGGTTTGTAAGAATATAGGTGGATTGTTGGGAAACATGACGGTGAGGTAAAAATTTTGTTATACCTGTTCTTGTGGTTTGCAGGAGATGAGAATTTGTGGGTTCTGGATTTTGTTCCACGGGTTTTCCTTCATTGTATGTTGAAAGGGCGGCATTTGTACTTCTCTGGGATTGGCGAGATTGGTCCATTCCTACATAGCGTTTGGTTCAGAAGGGATTCTTTTATTCAAGGCAGGCAACCAATTTGAACATCCATTAAACATCTTATCTTGGCATATCTTAAAAGGGTTTCCTGTGAAACCGTTGCGGAGAAACCGCCACCTAACTAAATAAGGGCGTATTGCGGTGCAGCTAGTGGCTGGTGCACGCAATCTGAGCTCATTACGTTGTAAATTCAACCGTCCAAGTTATTTATGCTCGGGCATAAGTCCCTCATAGAGTCAATTTAAATAGCTAACCCCCTTGATCTTCACTCCTCAGGTACAAACTTGCGAGCTCATTCAGTTCTGTCTCGTGTTGACCTTTTTCTAGAACAGACGGTGCTCAATGTCTGAAGAGAGTAAGAGCACTCAAGGAACAAGTCATGGCCACAAACCTTTGACTCCGGTACAAGGTTAGTAAACCAACTCCATCTTGGCACACGAATGTGTTGACATGACCAAGAACATTACCTGAAGAAGGACCTGTTATCAAGAGAAATTGAGTCTGAGATAAACAATCTCTCATCACCAACTGCCCTATCACGATTCGGCGAGCCCTTCAAACCACTCGATCCCTCAAAACCGGTGACCCCCGAGACCACCGACTTCCCGTTCCTACGCTTCGTCTTCGTAAATTTTGTCCAATCGTTCCCCTTTCTACACGATGACCAGAGAGCGCTCTGGCAGGATAAAGTGCAACCTGTCCGTTTACCCACGTTTATTCTTGCTCACTCTAGTTCCTCCGTCTCTTTGCAGAAAAGAATATCTCCGGTAGTCTCGATAGGAGCGAAACTACAAAACGTGAAAAGGTTGCGAAAAGATTTGAACGATTGATACTATTATTGCTATCTTCTGGCCTCCGCACAGCTTCAGGAAAGGAAGAGAGTGTTGCTAATCCCGAATGGAATGACGAGGAGAGTAGAGGGCCCCTGACTGAAGCAAGTGAGCAACAAGTATCTCATTTTGCGCCGAGCATTGGGACGGCAGAATGGGGATTCGATGTTAACGTCGCTGGTGTGCGGATGGTAGGTCAAAAGAGAACACTCAGGGAAAAGCAACATGCGGAGTTTATGATTTGCACTAAGCGAACCGGGAAGGACGATGTATACGTTGCCCGCCGGTATGGCGCTTTCAAGAAATTATATCACGATGTATCCTTCTGTCGTGGAGAAAGCTAAGACAGTAGCTCCGTAATGAGTTCCCAGGAAAAGACATTCCTCGCGTCCCAGCAAAGAATAGAGCATCTACAGCGGTACCTGGGCTCCGAACGGCAGTGGCAGTAGTCTTTGACAAGAGCGGTGGAGATTCGAAAATCTCGAGTGATAGTAGTGGTCGATCGTCCTCCGACTCTTATGCATCAGCTCCTGTTGACTCTCCGCCAGCTTCTTTGCCTAGTTCACCCCATTTACTCCCTGGAGCGGGCTCTCCCCCCGACGACCTTTCTCGTCATCGTTCACGTTCTTCTCCTGCCCTTCATAGGCAAGCTGCATCTCACGACTACCAAGTGCCTCGTGAGAAGAATCGTCTTACGCTTCGTGCGTTTCTTCGTCAGTTAATCAAAGATAAAAGGTTAATCCGAAGCAAATCGTTAATTCAATTTCTTCTCGGCGATCCGATTGCCAAATTGAGTAAGGAAGAGGAAGCCGATATTGGACGACGTCTTGAGATGGATCGATTGAGATTAGTGGAGCAGGAAAAGTTTGTGGAGGAAAGTCGAAAGAGAGCACGGGAATTGGATCAGTGGCTCAAAGAATTCAAGCATGATCTCATTGCTAATCGTATACTTCTTTCCCATCTGACGCTAATAACAGAGGGATTGACAAAGCTATTCGAACAAATCAGAATAAAAGAGAGTATTCGCGATCTTCCTCCAGAATACCAAAAAGTGGCAGAATGGGCCAAAATTGAGTATCCATCTTCTAGCGCTGTCGCTAACCAAGAATTGCTGCAGTAATATATCATCTCTTTGTCGCCGACGACAATTCGGCAGAATTGTTTGCGCAAGCTCGGAAAATCCATTCATTATTGCCCTACTCGATTTTAAAGAACATCTTACGGTTTTCGAATCCAATTGCAATGCTCCGAGGTGTTTTGGATCTCTTTTTGGCTCAACCGTTTGGCCAGAGGAGTTTGCTACAAAGAATCTTGAGTATCGCCTTAAGCGACGATATCCGCAAACTGGAAAAGGACATAGACATCCTCAGGGAGGCCATTGGAGATGACACTCTGTGCGATAAGTTGAAGAATTATGTCGCTGCAGATCCGGCTGTTCAAGATCATATTCGAAATGAGGTATTGGAGGGCCACACAGATCTGATTACCGCTATCTTGAGAAGTGAAGATATCAAACCCGCCTTGGATGGGAAACAAATCGTGCGAATGCATGGTGCTTTCCTTGCATGGAATGAAGCTGTTGATGCCGTAACTTCTTTATTTATATCCATCTGATCTCCAGGAAAAAGAATCAGTTTCTCCAAATAAGGATGCTACTCTTTATGCCAGATTCACTCAACTTCTCAAACTCTATGCTCGTCATCGAGACAAGCAACAAGTCATGTCTCTTCTTTTTGAAGGAGTTACATCAAGTCTACTTCGCGACACAATCATAATACTATATGAGCCTCTCGCCAAAGTATATAAAACGGCAAATGTCTATAATAGCGTTACAGACTTTAGAGAGTTTATGGACGATCTTATCGAAGTTGTTCAGAAAGCCGAGGAACAAGGTTCGTCATCTCAGCGTATCTTTCTAATCTAGATCTCTCTACCGATTCGAATAAACTTGTCCAATCATTCATCGACCTGTGTACTCGTCACGAAGACAAATTCTACAAGTTCGTACACGAAGTGCACATTCACGACAAGGATTTACTTTTCACACATCTTATGAGATGGGTTGAACTCATCCTCGGCTTCCTGCGAGACGGGTTCAATGCCAAAATTGACATGAACGCTCTCGTTTTCGACACTCCGGGTGTCAACACTGACCTCGCGCTTAGAGAGATTGATTCTCTTATTCAATGGAATAAAGATCGAAAAGCATGGAACGAACGACGTTTACGTGCGAAAATGGCCAGTGCTGGAGAGGACACTATGCCTCAACCTGGTTGGACTGTGGGTGATTTTGGCTTAGACGAAGATGAAGTGTTACACTTACAAGCCGAATCAAGTGATGATGAGGACCTTTCTGATCTAGATGAGGATCATAAAGCTGCTGTTGTGAGAGGTGACCTGGTAGAGATGGAAAGGAGACGTCGTGCAAAAGGAAATAAAGACGAGACTAGTCGAAGCAGTGAACCTAAAAAGCCAGAAGTAGTAGAACTCAAAAAACTGGTACCTGTGTTTGTGGATTTATTAAGAGGGAATCTCAGTCAACGGATTGTTCAGGGACATCACGCAGCAGACGACTAATTTCTGTGTAGAACAATTAAGTTATATGGATATCAATACAATTTCAAACAACTTAAAACCAAAGCGGGGTACCTTTGTGTCCGCAGAACAAAAAGTAATAAACGAATGCTTAGTAGGACAAAATAATACGCAATTCCCCCAATGCCAACCCCAAAAACTCCTTCTGTTTCCGAATCATTACAAGAGAATTAAATGCCGATGCTGTGTGCGGCATGCCCCAATGGAATTTTACTTATTAATTTGATAGTGAAACGGCGACCGAATTGGCTTTTTCTCTTCCGACTCTTTGATCTTGACGGTATTCATTTGTTTGGTTAATGCATCTTCGGGATCCCTGGTAATTAGCCTTGTAATAAAGTAGACAGTACTCCTCGAGTGTAAATCGTTTCATTGCGAGGGTCAATTTTTGTTCAAAGTCCTTATCAGGGTCAGGACTAGAAGTTAATTTGTTGTAGGTGAGTTGGACGCACCTTTTAAATCTATTCTTTGAATCTCGTTGGTAGGTGCGGTAGCCCTCCAGTGAGAAGACTTCTTCAATCGTCGCAATGAGAGAAGGATTATGAAGCGGCTGAATTGAGGGTAAGTGGATGCTAGCCTGATCCAAGCATCTCAGGAATCTGGACGTGCTCTCTTGTTTGAAAACACCCTTATCTCCACGAGCAGCAAAATCTGAACTGTACTGAGCTAGCACAATCGCTATAGCTTCAAGAGGTCCATCGCGAACCAGTTGTTTGAATTGCTCTTGGGTTCTTCTGCCGTCTAGCGCATTGGCTACGGCCCAAGCTGCCTCTTTCCACGTCGCTACATCAGTATGAACGAAATTGCAAACGATATTGATGACGATTGTCATTACGCCGGAGTCTATAATCTGTTGGATCTGGTTCGCGTTTCCGGCCGTCAGTTTTGAGACTAGTGTACAAGCATGCACACGTCTATATTGGTCCATTAAGAATCTCTTGAGGATAGGAAGGATGCCGGCATCGAGTATGGCTTGAGATTCTTCATCTGAACCTGCTGCTATTGTGTTCAACACGCTCCTAGCCGATCGTTGGACATGGCGATAAGAATGGTTCAGATATCTAACTAAGCTGGGGACTTTGGATATGACGGTCTCGGGGATGGCAAGTTGTTGACGATTGTATCGTTTGAGGAGGTAATCGAGAGATCGACATGCGTCGTCCAATTCGTCTTTGTCATTGGGGAATTGAATGAATTTGAGAACGTCGGGGAGACGTCTACACGTCAAGTCCCAGGATATTTCGGTTTGAAGAGCGGCAAGTGCGGCAATCGTTGTGAGAAGAAGATGCGACGCCGGAACTTTTTCAACCATTGAAATCTATTGTGAGGAGATGCACAAGACAAAGATCGTACGAGAATGTCAACAACTCCATTGCCTATGAGTACTTTGCCAAATTCCTCTCTATCGGTGGCCAAGTTCATAAAACACCAAACGATGTTGAGTTCGGTCTCGGCATGTCCTTCCCAGGTATCTCTGTCATGCAACTTCTGGGCCATGAAAGGAATAGCGCCAGTTGTGATGATAGTCCTCGCTTGTTCCATGTTTCCCGCGGAAATATTCACAAGAACCCAAGTTGCATTTTCCTATCAATTAGTGGATATTATGAGGGTTGCGCACTTGTATATCCTGATCACCAATTTTGAAGAGATTTACAATTTCGGGCGTGAGTCTTGAGGCAACTTGCATGCCATTCTTATGGTGACTTGTGCCTTCTCTTTCTGAAGAGTTCTTCCTCAATATCTTCAATGCCTGCAAAACACTCGTCTTATCCTTGACCAACAATGCATGCCGCTACAATCGATCAGCCTGATGTTCCTCGAGTTCAAGGGGCACACATGTGAGGGTAGGGCACATACCAAGTCGTCATAGGTGTCAGTGAAGAAATCGATGTCTCTCTCACCATCAGAATCAGTGCTCCCATCATGCATTTCTACCATGTCCTCATCTGCATCCATGACTGTCTATGGCCGACCACCTCACGTAGTTTGGGGAGAACGAGGTGTTGACGATGATCAGGCGTCCGCTGCGGATCAAGAACAGCCAAATAAGAGGCGTCGATCGCCCAATCACTAGATGTCGCTGATGCAGAAATATGACTTACGCGGCTGATGGCTCTGCTTCCCCACTGAATCCGAGTCTTCAAATATTCTTTGGACACAAGGGATGTTTTCGAATAGACTGGAAATTTCTACAGCAAGACCCAAGGTTGCCAGATGAGGTAAGGACGCTCACGAAACCTTGTTCTTTGCCACGAATCAACGATCAACTCGCGCCATTGGACAAGGACTCTGTACCTACCGGCTCTCCTGGTTAAATGTTTGGTCGCTTAGTCACAGAAATCTGTTGACAGCTCAAGCGCTTAACGACATGTACAAGCTTTCCTAACCTGCAACTAGCATTCTGCTATCGATGTTACTCTTCATCAATCAATCTTTGTTTTGCAGTCTCTGCATACTTGCCATGTCTTCCGATGTTCTTATCCCGAACCGGTCATCACATGCAGAGAAGACGTCGGCGCCTCCGGAACTAATCTTCCGCGGACCGGACGCTCTTCATCGTATCATCGTTGGCCCAAAGCAGTTTCTCCATGCGTTCCCTCTGTGATTTCTAAGCCTAACCCGCGTCTTGAGCCCATCAGAGCAATTAAATAAGCTTGTGTTTGTGCAACTCAATGTTCCACCATTCGAGATACTTGGAGAGTCACGAAGTACTTGGACCAATAGGCGGGATGACCTCAGAGCGTGCGTGCCGAACAGGAGGGGTATAAATACACCCGGTGGGGGAAGCTCTTTTCCAACAACCTAGTCTATATGGCAGGATTCGGATTTGTACCAGTTCCAAGAGATCCTCAAAAGATTCTCTCTGGCTATACCAAGGAGAGCCCTTATGTTCCACTTGCCCAGCTTCGTGTGCCGAGCACCAAATTGTGTCTTGCGATCGAACACTATGCGAGAGAGGAATTGAGTCGGCAGACGTACGATCACTCTACCAGAGTCTATTTCTACGGTACCTTGATTCAGGTCCCTTTTGTTTGCTGATGATGCAGGAGAAGCAATTATGAAACACCACTTTCCAGACTGGGATCACAATGCCGAAGTACTGCTCTGGCTGGCAATAAAGCTAATGGGAGGCCTACTATCTTACTTGTATGCTCCACGATATCGGCACAACAGATAAGAACATCAAAGCCACGAAAGTGAGTTTTGAATATTACGGCGGAATGCTAGCTCACAACCTCATCGTCCAACATGGAGGTTCACAAAATCTCGCTGAAACCGTTACTGAAGCTATCATTCGTCACCAGGATTTCATCGAAAACGGAATGATCACTTCCAATGGGCAACTACTCCAACTCACCACCATTCTCGGTATATCTCACTGTCAAGGAAATTTGTTGATTGTAGATAACATGGGTTTGCATTCTCAATTGGTTCATCCTAAAACCATCGAAGAGATCAGCTTGTCTTATCCCAGGAACAAATGGACCGGATGTTTCGCAGATGTGGTTAAGACGGAAATTAAATTGAAGCCCTGGTCACATACCACTTCTATGGGGCCCTCCGAGAATGCAATTGTCGCCGGCGTCTTGGACAATAAACTCATGGAGCCATATGATTAGCTTGGATCTCCATGGGATAAAATCAGATGAGGATTCTAGTATCGGAGTAGGTAGCGGGGGTCTAATGCTTTCATTCCAATGAATGCAAAGACATATTTATCACAGGGACCATTTAGTCAATGAATCTATGAAAAACACATATTAAATTCGATAGTTGAGATGGTACCCCTGTTCGGTGGACTCGGGAAGGTCCCATTCGGAGGCTCGGAATCTCCGCCGAGTGACGAACCAAATCTGCCGCTCGCTCGCCGAAGAAAGTCATCAGACCAAAATCGCTGCGGGGAGTGCCCCACTCCAAAACTGCCCCACCACAACTCCGGACGAAGTTTTATATCTCACACTCAATTACCCTTTGACATAAACATACTTCTGCAAGCGATCTCGAAAACTGGTCTTTCCCTCAAATCTGTCAATCATGGCCACTTCAAACGGAACTAAGCCCTTCAAGGTACTTGGCCTTTGTATCCTCCGGAGCTAATGTGGAGGTGATCATTGTAGGAGCCGGCCCCGCCGGGCTGCTTACTGGAGTGCGTCTCGCAAAGGAGAATATCGATGTTACTTTGCTCGATATGGGAAATGCGTTGGATACCAATCCTCGTGCTACTCATTATGCTACTCCCGCTGTCATGGAATTGCGTAAAGCCGGTGTTCTCGACGATGTTCGTGCAAAAGGGTTCACTCCAGATGGCGTTTGTTGGAGGAAAATCGACGGGACTTGGCTTGCGGGCATTAACATGGGAGTCGTCAAAGACGATCCTAACAATATGACTTGTTTGCCATTGAATAGACTCGGACAAGTCTTTATGGACCATATTGTTAAATATCCTTCTGCCAAGGTTCTTTGGTCCCATGAAGTCATTGGCATCGAACAAGATGAACATTCTGCCAGAGTCAAAGTTAAGACTCCTGAAGGCGAGAAAACCTTTGAAGCAGATTATGTTATTGGCTGTGATGGCGCAAACAGTAAAGTTCGACGTTCGCTTTTCGGCGATTGGGAATTCCCTGGAAAGACATGGGACGAACAAATTGTTGCAACTAATGTCTATTATCCTTTCGAGAAATTTGGCTATATCGACTCCAATTTCATTATCCATCCTGAACACTGGTACATGGCTGCCCGTATCACTACAGATGGCATGTGGCGTGTTTCGTACGGTGAACTCTCAGGTCTTACCCGTGACGAGGTACTGCATCCTTGAAGCTCGTGTCTGACAATGCAGTTGATCAGCCGTCAACCCTACAAATATGAAACGATGCTTCCTGGAAATCCCAAACCAGGAGACTACAAATTGATGAACATCTCACCTTACAAAATCCACCAACGATGCGCCGAAAAGTTCCGTGTCGGACGGTTCCTGCTTGTCGCCGATGCAGCACACTTGTGTAACCCGTTCGGTGGTCTTGGATTGACTGGGGGTATGGTCGATGCAGGGAATCTCGCAGATTGTCTTATTGGGATTGCTGAGGGGATTGCAGATGAAGATATTCTTGACAAGTATGATGAGATTAGACGGGCTATGTGGCACAACATTATCAACCCTGTTTCGAGCGATAATCTCCTTCGAATGCATACCAAGGATCCTGACCATGCTTTGGAGGAAGATGAGTTCCTTAAAGTATTGTCAGAGGCTGAGAAGGATCCCTCAAAGATGGAGCAAATGATATTGGTTTGAATTGTAGCCTTGGTTTGACTGACATTTAGGGTATCAATGCTATCCAGCATGATTTCACGGCGTACTACAAAGAGCCTAGAAAGCAGCAAAAGATTGAAGCTAGCACTGGGATTGCGTAACAGACAGATGTGGACAAGGGAAAGTTTAGTGTCAGATTGCAATTATGATTAAAATGGGAGACTATCATTATAATCCAAATACGTACAATATTTGAGCCTAAGAAACACCTCTCGCGTTCGCCGATATTCCAAATCCTACTATATTGTTCTTCCAGGAATGTGTATGCCTTACGTTAGAGTTCTTTCGTTCTTTCGTAGGATGGATTTACATTTAAAGGGCAAGCAAGATACGACCAATGGCAACAAAAAGAGCCTCCTTTCCCATGGACAGATCCGCACAGACCGACATCCTGTTGCTACTAATAGGCAGTCCCGTTTTGAGAACCACATCTCCAGCTTCATTCTTTAAGGCAACCGCAGGTGGGCTCTGCGAGCCAGACCAACGCCACTTGTCCTTTGACGATAAGCCATATGGGGGAAATGAAAGCGGCTGACTTCGAGGAGCCAACGGACAGGTCACATTTGTGCTGTGTACAGTTATCCTCCTCTTGATGAAGTTGTAAGTAATTCTTGAGTCTTCTCCGATGGGCCCAAAGTCCCAGATGTGATTCTGGCTTGCGATGAGTTGCCATTCTTGGTCCCCTAACGAAGGAGGAAATTCTGCGCTGGGGAATATCTTGCCATAAGAGCGTCCTGCCGTAAGGGTTACGATTCCATCGAACCCATTACATTCTGTGCTGCGGATGTGCTTCGCCAAAGCGGCTTCAATGGGGTAGGGCAACCACATGGGAAGAGCAAACATAAACACTGCCAGAAGAGTTACGAAGGGTTTGCATTTCCTTTGGACATGCATAGATAAATAACTCAAAGCAAAAACCATGACAAAGCCCGTTAGGACATTGACAAGAGTCATGCCGATGAGAATAAACGTCCAGCCGACATCAGCATTGTGGAGGGCAGCCGAAAGCGATGAGATGGGTTTGACGGAAGCATAGATATATAGAGCATCGAAAACTGCTGAGATCATGGTTGGAAGACCGACTACCAATCCAAATATTGCAGCCCTTTTCAAATACTTCTTCCAGGGCCGAGGTGGGATTCTCTCTAGATCGACCTGGTATTGGGCAACCGGCTTCTGACAAGTTAGCTCTCCAGGTTCGCGAGTGGGATAACCTCTTGTTTTCCA
>Ga0335073_10005665_pt1 | contig 17527 bp, 18 predicted proteins | sample Lox_Sample_22_FD_207093 | JGI IMG/M metagenome (GOLD analysis project Ga0335073, IMG submission 207093) | Soil microbial communities from Loxahatchee National Wildlife Refuge, Florida, United States - Lox_Sample_2.2 | ecosystem: Environmental > Terrestrial > Soil > Wetlands | place: USA...
TGAGGAAGTACGGACTGAACGGCACCTTGACTCGCGGCTCCGAGCCTGGCTGCCCGATCAGGACGAGCACCCAGTTGAGCGCCAGCAGCGCCAGGAAGAACAGCCAGAACCCGCGCAGGCGGTGAGGCGGCGTCGGCTTGTGCTCGTCGGGCGTTCCGCGGCCGTCCGGCGCCGGCGCAACCCGCCAGCCGCCACGGTCGCGCTTCATCGGTCCTGGCGTGGACGACTTTTCGGTGCCGTTCGACGGTTCGGAGGAAAGATTCGGGTCGGCCACGACACTCATTCTCCCGTCTTATGACGATCGTGCGTAAAGATCTACTCTGGCAACCGCTCGTCGTTAAGCTGAAAACCCGCGGGAGCGGGCCGATCTCACTGAACCCATAGGAGGCGAGACGTGGCTTCAACGGCGCAGAGCGCACATCTTCCGGCCCTCGGAGAGCACCAGCTCAAGGACGTGGGCAACACCCTCCAGGCGATGCTGGTCGAGCTGATCGACCTCGCCCTGTTCGGCAAGCAGCTCCACTGGAACGTCACCGGGCCGCTGTTCCGCCCGCTGCACGAGCAGCTCGACGAGCTCGTCGACTCGTGGCGCGAGCTTTCCGACGTGGTCGCCGAGCGGGCGGTCGCGCTCGGGTATGCGCCCGATGGCCAGGCCGGCGCGGTCGCGGCGAACACCGAGCTGAAGCCGATCACCCGCGGAGCGCTCGAGGATCATGTGGTCATTCGCGAGCTCAGCGAACGGATGAACGACGTGGCCGACCGCGCCCGCGAGCGGATGGACCGGCTCGGCGAGATCGACGCCGCCTCGCAGGACGTGATCATCGAGGTTGTCCGTGCGCTCGAAAAGCAGCTGTGGATGGTCCGGGTTCAGTTCGGGCACGTGGTTCAGGGCTGATGTCTCCGGTCTCGCGTGGCTTCCTCGGTCGCCGTCGGCCCGTCGCCGACCCCGCCCGGCTCCCGCCGGGCCAATACCTCGAGACCGGGTTTCCGGTTCTGTCCGCGGGCCCCACGCCGCACACCCCGCTGGAGGAGTGGAGCTTTCTGATCAGCGGAGAGGTGGACGAACCGGTGTCGTGGCCGTGGAAGGACTTCCTCGAGTTGCCGGCGGAGGACATCACGACCGATATCCACTGCGTGACGAAATGGTCGAAGTTCGACACGCACTGGAAGGGCGTGCCGGTCGACACGCTGCTAGGGCGCGTCCACACCGAAGCCGCCTATCTGACCGCGTGGTCCGACGGCGGCTACACGACCAACCTCGCGGTCGAGGATGTGACCGACGGCAAGGCCTGGGTCGCCTACCAGTACGACGGAGAGCCGCTTCACCCCGAGCACGGCGGCCCGGCGCGGCTGCTCGTCCCGCACCTGTACTTCTGGAAGAGCGCGAAGTGGGTGCGCGGGCTGACGCTCACGGTCGACGACGAGCCCGGCTTCTGGGAGCGCTACGGCTACAACAACCACGGTGACCCGTGGCTCGAGCAGCGCTACCAGGGAGACTGACCTGGCAGCTCACCTCGGTGATCGAGATCACCGAGGAGACCTCCCGGACGAAGAGCCTGGTGCTCAAGCGGCCTGACTGGCCGGGCGGGTACCGGTCCGGTCAGCACGTCGACGTGCGGCTGACCGCCGAGGACGGCTACGTGGCCGAGCGGAGCTACTCGATCGGCTCCGCCCCCGAGGACGAGCATCTGGTCCTGACCGTCGAGCGCCTCGACGACGGCGAGGTCTCGCCCTACCTCGTCGACGTGCTGCAGCCCGGCGATGAGCTCGAGCTGCGCGGGCCGATCGGCGGGTACTTCCTATGGGAGGAGGCGCTCGGCGGACCGCTTGTCCTGCTCGCGGGCGGGTCGGGCGTCGTGCCGCTGCGCTCGATGATCCGCCACTGGGCGGCGACCAGCCGCGCCGTGGAGGTGCGGCTGCTCTATTCGGTGCGTCGCTTGAGTGAGGTCATCTACCGCGACGAGCTGATGGGTTACGGCGAGCTCGACCACGTCGATGTCGCGTTCGCGCTGACCCGCGAGTGGCCTGACGACTGGCAGGGGCATCGCGGCCGGGTCGACGAGGCGCTGCTGGGTCAGGTCGCGGGGCCGCCGTCCGGTATGCCGCGGGTGTACATCTGCGGCCCGAACGGATTCGTCGAGGCGGCCGCCGGCTGGCTGGTGCAGCTCGGACACGACCCGAGCCGGATCAGGACCGAGCGGTTTGGGCCGACCGGAACCTGACGCGCTGTTCTCGCTGTCTCCCACGCGGGCGGCGTCGGTCGCTTCCGAGGCGATGGTCGCCTCGAGCCAGCCGCTGGCGACGCTCGCCGCCCTCGACGTCCTCCGCGAGCGAGGGACCGCGGTCGACGCCGCGATCTGCGCCGCCGCCGTTCTGTGCGTAACCGAGCCGCACGCGACCGGGATCGGCGGGGATCTGTTCGCGATCGTCCGCGAGCCGTCCGGCGCGCTGCACGGGATCGATGCGGCCGGGCCGGCGCCGCGGTCCGCGCCCGCCGAGCCGCCGGCGGAGTCCGGTCCGCGCTCGGTGGATGTGCCGGGAGCCGTGGCCGGCTGGGGCGAGCTGTCTCAGCGATTCGGTCAGCTCGGCCTCGAGCGTTGCCTCGCGCCCGCGGTCGATCTCGCGCGTTACGGGGTTACGGCGGGGTTCAACTCCGCCCTGATGTGGCGGACGAGCGGCCGGGCACCGGCGGCTTTCGGACCGCCGCCCGCGTTCGGCGGGCGTTACCGGTTGGTCGATCTGGGGGAGACGCTGGCAGGGATCGCGAGCGAAGGCTCGCGGTGGTTCTACACCGGATCGCCCGCGGAGGCGATCGCCGACGCCACCTGGCTCACGCTCGAGGACCTCGCGGAGTATGCCGCGCGCTGGGTCGACCCGCTGATCGGCACGTACCGCGGCGTCGAGGTCGCCGAGCTGCCCCCGCCGACGCAGGGCGTGGCCGCGCTCGAAGCACTCGCGATCCTGGGCGACGAGGAGCCGGCGCTGCCCGATCTCGTGCGCGCGGTCGGGCTCGCGCTCGAGGACGCGCTCGCGACGGTGCGCGACGGCGCCGACGTCGGGGCGCTGCTCGCATCCGACCACGTTCGCGCCCGGCGCTCGCAGCTCCCCGCGCGCGTGTCCGAGCCCGCCGGCGGGACGGTGTGCGTGTGCGCCGTCGACCGCGACGGCATGGCGGTGTCGCTGCTCCAGAGCCTGTACGACTCGTTCGGGTCCGGCGTGGTCGCCGGCGACAGCGGCGTCGTGCTCAACAATCGCGCCGCGGGCTTCGCGGTCCAGGGCACCGTGGTCGGCGGCACGCGCCCCTACCACACGCTGATCCCGGGAATGCTCACGCGCGCGCGCGAGCTCGTCGGCCCGTTCGGGCTGATGGGCGGCTTCATCCAGGCGCAGTCGCACGTCCAGTTCCTGTCTGCGCTGCTTCCCGACGGAGACCCGCAGGTGGCGCTCGACCGCGGCCGCTTCCGGATCGACGGCTCCGTGCTCAGCCTTGAGGAGCCGCTGTGGGACCGCGCGGACGAGCTCGCGCGGCTCGGCTACCGGATCGACCTCGACGCGGGCCGCTCCGTGTTCGGTGGCGGCCAGGCGATCATCTTGCGCGACGGCACGCTGTTCGGGGGGTCGGACGCCCGCAAGGACGGCTGCGCGCTCGGGTTCTGATTTCTTGGGTCTCGCTGCGCTCGACATCCGTCGGATGTGGCGCGGCAGGCCCCGTCTGCGAGGCAGGGATGCCGAGCGGGGCCGTCGCCGCAACCGCCGGGCCGGCCCGTCCGGACCGGTGACGGCAGCCATCAACGGGACACCGCCGGCGGGCGGAAACGGCGGGCACCTGGAGCATGGTTTCGATGGATCCGGTGGCGGATGCACGCCGACCGGCCCGAAAACACGCGCATAACTCGGCAACCAACCCCTTCTGTCCCGACCTTGCCGAGTTACCCGCGATTATCGTGCACAGCTCGGCAGGGTCCGGCTCGAAGCCGTGCTTTGTCGCGTTATTCATGCCCCGGCTCGCCGGCAAAGCCCCATCTCCAGGTGCCCGCCGTTAATGCCGTTCGCTCTCTAAGCGCTCCCGAGCTTCACGAGCCCGGACTCATACGCCACGATCACCGCCTGCACCCGGTCGCGCAGCCCGAGCTTGCGCAGCACGCTCGAGATGTGCGTCTTGACCGTCGCCTCGCTGACGACGAGCTCAGACGCGATCTCGGCGTTCGACATGCCGCCCGCGAGCAGCCGCAGCACCTCGGTCTCGCGCGCGGTGAGCTCGGCGAGCGCGTCGCCCGAGGCTGCGCCGGGCGGGAGCGTCGTCGCGAACCGCTCGAGCAGCCGGCGGGTCACCGACGGCGCCAGCAGCGCGTCTCCGTCCGCCACGATCCGGATCGCCTCGAGCAGCTTGGTCGGCGTCACGTCCTTGAGCAGGAAGCCGCTCGCGCCGGCGCGGATCGCGGCGTGGACGTACTCGTCGAGGTCGAACGTGGTGAGCACGAGGATCCGTGCCGGCGTGCCCTCGGCCACCAGCCGGCGAGTCGCCTCGACCCCGTCGAGCACCGGCATGCGGATGTCCATCAGGATCACGTCGGGGCGCCGGCGCTCGGCCAGCGCCACCGCCTCGGCGCCGTTCTCGGCCTCTCCGACCACCTGTATGTCGGGCTTGCCGCCGAGGATCGTCCGGAAGCCAGCGCGCACCAGCGCCTGGTCGTCGCAGATCAGTACGCGGATGCTCAAGAACCCACCTCGAGCGGGAGCCGCGCCCTGACCTCATACCCGTCCCCGGCGCGGGGCGACGCCGTCAGCTCGCCGCCGAACAGGGCCACGCGCTCGCGCATCCCGATCAGACCGTGGCCGCCGGTCTCGCCGTTGACCTGAGACCGGCTGCGGCCGTCGTCGACGACCTGGAGCTCGAGCGCGTCGGCGGCGTAGCGCACGTTGACTCGCGCGCCCGAGGCATCGGCGTGCTTGAGCGTGTTGGTGAGTGCTTCCTGCACGATCCGGTAGGCGCACAGTCCGACGCCCTCGGGCAGCGCTCGCGGCTCGCCGATCACCGATAGCTCGACCGGCAGTCCCGCGTCGTTGACCTGGCGGACGAGCTCGCCGACGTACTCGATCCCGGGCTGGGGCGCGAAATCCGCGCCTCGATCTTCCTCGGAGCGGATGATGCCGAGCAGCCGTCGCAGCTCGGTGAGTGCCGCCCGGCCCGTCGAGGCCACCGCCGAGAGCGATTCGCGCGCGCGCTCGGGGTCCTCGTCGAACACCTCCTCGCCGGCGGCGGCCTGGACGACCATCACGCTGACGTTGTGGGCGATCACGTCGTGGAGCTCGCGGGCGATGCGGGCTCGTTCCTCGGCGACCGCCCGGTCGGCCTTCTCCTCGCGCTCGCGTTCGAGTCGGGCCGCTCGCGCCTCGAGCTCGGCCAGATACGCCCGGCGCGTGCGGAGGTTGTCGCCGATCACCCACGCGATCGCGAACACGGCGAGCTCGGGGATCACGCGGCCGGCGTGCGGCCCGTTGTTGACGGCCACTCCGACCGTGATCGGCACCGCGACCCACGCGGCGGCGCGGATCGACACCCGCCGCTCGCAGTAGGCGGCGACCGTGTAGAGCGCCACGATCACCCCGACCGGCACCGGGGAGTCGGTCGAGAAGATCAACAGCAGCGTCTCGGCGGTGACCGTGACCGCGAGCACCGGGAGCGGCCGGTAGCGACGCAGCGCGATCGGGGCGGTAGTGAACAGCGCGGCGAGGGCCGCGAGTACCGGAAACGGATAGCCGTACCGGGTGCGGGCCCCGACCACCGAGCCGACCGCGATCACGGTCAGCGCCAGCGCCAGCAGGGAGTCGGTCCACCACGGGTGGCGGCGGATTGCGTCGCGCACCGCCGCCACCGTTGTGGAGACCTGCCGCATTCGGTCAGAGTAACCCCGAATGTCAGGCGTCCCGCGTTCGCATCCGCCAGGCACCGAGCGCCGGCAGGACCAGCAGCCACGCGATCGTCACCAGGACCGCCACCGCGACCGACATCGGGATCACCGGCGGGCCGGTCAGGGGACCGGGCTTGAGGAACAGCATCACGGCGTCGAGGAGGCCGCGCCTGAGCGAGCCGAGCGAGCTGGCCTGGACGACTAGCGGACTCAGCACGAGCTCCCACCCGATCAGTGCGGTGATCGTCCCCGTGCGCGAGCCGGTCAGGGAGGCGAGACCGAGCGCGATCACGCACACGACCGAGTTCGCGAGCGCGAGCCAGGCCACCGACTGGAGGATCACCGACAGGCTCGGGGTCGCCAGCCCGCCGGCGAAGCCGAATGTGACCGCGAGACTGATCACAAACGCGATCCCCGTGACGGCCAGGGTGACCGCGACCGCGGCCGGAATGCGCGACAGGAACAACGCCGTGCGAGAACGGCCCGTGAGCACGTTGTCGCGGAACACGCCCGCGGCGAGGTCGCCGGCGCCCGCTTCGGCGCCGATCAGGATCGCTGCGACCGGACCCATGAATACGCCGAGCAGGTCGAGCAGCCGTCCGTAGTTGTTCAGGCCACCGGCGGGTGACCAGTGCGCCGGATCGGACGCGTGCTTGACCACGTCGTACCCGGTCATGATCACGAGCGGCACGAGCATCACCGCGAGCGCGAGTGCGACCATGCCCCGCTTCTTGCGCAGGCGGAGTAGGTCCGCGCCGACCATCTGCCGTGCCACTGTTAGATCCAGGCTCATGCGGCAACCTCCAGTCGTGTCGTCATCTCCAGGAACCGGTCCTCGAGGCTCCGCCGCGCCGGCTCGAGCCGGGTGACGACGACCCCCGCGTTCACCAGTCGGGCGTTGACCTCGCCCGCTTGCTCGCGGGCAAGGAGGTTCATCCGCAGGGCGCCATGCTCGACGCGCAGTGCGCGCACCGCGGGATCGTCGGCGAGCACGGCGAGCGCGCGCTCGGCGTCGTCGCACTCGATCACGAACTCACCGGCCTCGTCGGCGACCAACTCGTCGATCGATCCCTGCGCGATCACGCGGCCGCCGTCGATGATCGCCGCGACGTCGCACGTCTTCTCGACCTCGTCGAGCAGGTGGGAGGAGACGAACACCGTCCGGCCCTCGTCCTCGACCAGCGCGCGGATCATCCGGCGCACGTCGAGCATCCCGCCCGGGTCGAGCCCGTTCATCGGCTCGTCGAGGATCAACAGCTCGGGATCGGACAGGAGGCACCGCGCCACGCCGAGCCGCTGGCGCATGCCGAGCGAATACGTCCCGACGCGATCGCGAGCGCGTTTCTCGAGGCCGACTCGCTCGAGCACCCCGTCGATCCGAGCGCGCGTCTGCGGACCGCGGACCGCCGCGGCGATCTTGAGGTTGTCGTAGCCGGTGAGGTGCGGGTAGAACGACGGCTCCTCGACGATCGCGCCGACACGGGCGAGCGCCTGCGCCCGTCGCTCCGGCACCGGAAGGCCGAGGACGCTCGCGCTGCCGGCGCTCGCTCGGGTAAGCCCGAGCAGCATCCGGATCAGCGTCGTCTTCCCGGCGCCGTTGTGGCCGAGGAAGCCGTAGGCGACGCCGCGCGGGACGACGAGGCTGACGGCGTCGACGGCGGTTCGCTCGCCGAAGCGCTTGGTCAGTCCCCGGGTCTCGAGCGCGGGCGCACGGTGATCTTGATCTGCATGTGTGATTGGCATGCCGTCCAAGCTAAGCCTGGTCGGCGCTCTGCACATCGGCTGCGGGGATGGACCCGAGTCACCCAAAAGTAGGAGGGCCATCGTCGGTCAGCTATGGTGTGTCGTAGATGGCGAGTCGTCCGCGGAAACGTTCTCGGACCGCCGCTCCGCCGCCGTTGCACGAGCTCGAGTCCGAGGTCATGGAGCAGCTGTGGCGTGGCGGGGAGGCCACCGTCCGGTCCGTGATGGAGGCGCTCAACAAGCGCACGCGTAAGGACCGCGCGTACACGACGTACATGACGATCATGGCGCGGCTCCACAAGAAGGGGCTGTTACGCCGGCGGCGGGAGGGCAAGACCGACCACTACGCGCCGGTCTTCGAGCGCGACGCCTACATGAGCCTGCGGGCGCAGTCCGAGGTCCAGCGGCTCGTATCCGAGTACGGCGACGCCGCCCTCAGCCAGTTCGCCCAGCAGCTCACGAGCCTCGACCCCGCCCGTCGGCGAGCGCTCCAGCGGCTTGCTCGCAAGTCTTGACCGAACGTTTTCCGCGATCGCGATGGAAGGGATCGGCGGTCCTGGGCGTCTAGAACAACATGAGCTTGAAGCGATCCACCGCACTGAAGCCGATGTCGGCGTTGATCGACGCGGTCATGGATGGCTATGTCACCTGGCGCGAGGCGAGCGTCGCCGTCGAGTCGGCGTACCACCGGTGGCGACTGGCGTCCCGGGACGAGCGCGAGGTCGCCTTCGGTCACTACTTCGCGGCGCTGGACCGCGAGGAGCGCGCCGCCTCCGAGTACCGGCGTCTCGTCGAGCTCGCCGAAGCGGCCTAGTCTCGCCGGGCGGGGCTCACCCCGGCCCGATGCGGTCCTGCTCCTCGACCGTGCGCTCCGCCGTCGGGAACGCCTCGAGCCGAGCGTCCGGGATCGGTTTGCCGCTCTCGACCGACAGGCCGTAGGTCCCGTTGGCGAGCCGCTCTTCGGCGCGCTCGACCGCCTGCAGCTGCCTGCGGAAATCATCGGCCCGGCCCTCGTTGTACTCGTCCTGGTAGAGGTCCTCGTCGTCGAGGTCGCCGGGTTCGACCTTCGTGTCGCCTTCGAGCGGCCCTTCGCGCTCGATGGCACCGAGCGACTGCTCGATTCGGGCGCGTTCGGAGGCCAGCAGTTCGCGAGCGCGTTCGGGATCCATGGATGAAAGCCTACTCGGCGCGGCCATTCCGGCGACGCCCGGCCCGGTCGGTTAGCGTGCGCTCATGAGTTCTGCCGAAGGCTTCGATTCGATCACGCTGACCTCGGCCGACGGGTCGACCACGGCGGAGTTCGTGCCCGGCGCCAACCTCGTGTGCTGCTCGCTCGAGGTCGACGGGGTCGAGCTGCTCGAGCGCCGGCGTGGCGTGCGCGTGTATGCCGAGCAGGGCAAGACGATGGGCATCCCGCTGCTCTACCCGTGGGCGAACCGGCTGGCCCGCTTCGGCTACGCGGCGGCGGGCCGCGAGGTCGTGCTCTCCGAGCACGACGCGCGCATTCCGCGCGACTCGGGCGGCCTCCCGATTCACGGTGTCCTGCCGGGCCTCCTGCACTGGGAACCCGCCGACTCGCGCGCGACCGACACCCTCGCCGCGCGCCTCGACTGGAGCTCGGCGGAGCTGCTCGAGTTGTTCCCGTTCGTCCACGAGGTCCACTGCGAGGCCACCGTCGGCCGCGCCGAGCTCACGGTGACGACGACCGTGACCGCGGTCAGCGAGGACCGGGTTCCGGTGTCGTTCGGCTACCACCCCTACACCCGCCTGCCGGGTGTGCCCCGCGACCAGTGGCAGATAACGCTCGCCGCTTCGAACCGGCTCGTGCTCGACGACCACTCGATCCCGACCGGTGACCGCGCGCCCGTCGATCGCCCGCGCTTCCCGCTCGCCGGCCTCAGCCTCGACGACGCCTTCGACGCCGGGCCCGGCGCGTTCAAGGCCGCAGGCCCGAATGCCAGCTTGACCATGGAGTTCCTCGGCGGCTACGGCTATGCCCAGGTGTTCTCTCCGGACGGTCAGGATTTCGTCTGCTTCGAGCCGATGACGGCACCGACGAACGCCCTGAACAGCCACGACGGCCTCACCGTCGTGCCGCCGGGAGAGACGTACATCGCGCGCTTCCGGATCTCGTTCTCGTAGACGACGGCGAGGGGTTCCCGGTCGTGAGTCCCGGGAACCCCTCGCTACGCGCCCCCAGTTGCCCCCAAGCCTGGCTTCAGCCGTGGCTCAGCACGAGCCCCTGATCGCTTGAGCCAACGCCTACGGCCCATTCGCTGCTCGCGCCCGGGAACGTCGCCGCGGCCGCCAGCGAGCCGCCGAACGCGCCACTCGAGTCGACCGACCAGGCGCTGCCGTTCCAGCGCAGGATCATCGCCTGCTCAGGGCCGCCGTTGACGCTCGGCAGGTTCGTGCCGACCGCGTAGACGTCGCCGGCGGAGCGGGCCGCCACTCCGCTGAGGCTCGGGTAGGCGCCCGGGGTCGGGCTGGCGACGACGCTCCACGCGGTCCCGTTCCAGTGCTCGATCAGCGTGCTGCCGCCGATCGCGCTGCCGGCGCCGGTGTCCTCGCCGACCGCCCACGCGTTGCCGGCCGAAAGCGCGGTCACGGCGTTCAGCGTGCCGCTCGCCTGGCTGGGCTCCGGCACAGCGACGACCGTCCACGTCAACCCGTTGTAGTGCAGCGCCTCCGGAACCGTCGCCTCAGTGGCCGGGTTAATCGTGCTGCCCACAACCCAGACATCGTTGGCCGAGTCGGCCGAGATCGCATTGCCCGTGGCGGGTGTGAAGCTCGGGTCGGGCAGCGCGACCGTGCTCCAGGCGCTGCCGGTCCAGTGCTCGATCAGCCCGCCCGAGGCGCCCTCGCCGACGGCCCACGCGTTCGTCGAGGTGAGGTCGACGACGCCGGTCACGCGCGCGGCGAAGCCCGTGATGGCGTCGACCGACGCGGCCGACCACGCGGATCCGTTCCAGTGCTCGAACAACGTGCCGTAGTCATGGCGGCGGATCATCGTGAACCCGACTGCCCATGCATCGGTGGCGCTGCTCGCGCTGACCCCATCGAGGGCCCCGTACTCGCCCAGATCCGGGGTCGGCGTCAGCGACCACGACGTTCCGTTCCAGTGGTACGCGACGGCCGGCGCCTGCGGTTGACCCGCGGCGACGAACTGCTGACCGACGGCCCATGCATCCGAATTCGTCCGGGCCGACGCGCCCAGCAGCGACACGTTGTTGCCGGTTGACGGCACGTTCACCGACGTCCAGCCCCCCGCGGCGAATGCCGCCGGCGCGATCACCAGATATGCGGCCATCGACGCCGCCACGGCAAGAACCAGCTTCTTCATCTTCCGCTCCCAGATTGGAGTTGCTGTGTTCCCGCCGAGGACTCCGGCAATCCAGGAATCCTTCCTCGGGGTCGCCACAACCTCGGAAAAGTCACATCTCGCCTGGTGGCGCCGGTCGGGACGCTGGCGTCGGCTCACCCTACGCTTGCTCGGTGCGCCCAGGTGTCGGAATGGCAGCGCTGGCGATCGCGGTCGTCATGGCGGCCTGCGGCTCGGGCGGCGGTTCACCGCGCGCCACCGGCCGCGCGCTGTTCGCCGAGGATTGCAGCGTGTGTCACTCCCTCGACGGCCGGCCGTCGCCGCGCCAGCAGGGCGGTGACCTGCTGGCCTTTCACACGACGCGCGCCCAGATGCTGGAGTTCGTGCGCGAGATGCCGGTCCCACAGCGCCTGACAGCCGTCCAGCAGGACGCAGTGGCCGACTACGTGCGCTCCGTCGAGGGCCGCGGCACCTAGGGCGCGCGGGTCGGAACGAGCTGTCCGACGCCGGCCACGGTGGTCGCGGGAGCGAGCCCACCGGCGACGACGATCGTCCCGTTGATGGGGATGGAGGCGGTGTCGGACCGCGGTTCGGGCAGACGTCCGGCAACCGCGACCGCGCCGGTCCGCGGGTCGATCGACCACACCGTCGCGGTCTGCGAGCCGAGGCTGTCGCCGCGGCCGCCGACGAGGTAGGCGAACGAGCCAAGCGTGGCTGCCGAGGCGTGGGTGATCGGCTGCGGCAACCGCCCGAGCTTGCGGACCTGCCCGGTGGCGGGATCGAAGCTGTAGATCGCATCGCTCGCGCTCGTCGGCGTCGAGCCGCCGATGATCAGGACCCGGCCGCCGACCGCAGTTGCGGCCGCGTAGCGAAGGCCGACCGGCAGCTGTCCGGCGACGCGCACCGGCGATCCGGGTCGCCACGCGAGGATCGTGTTCAGCCAGTTCGTGCCGTCGTAGCCGCCGATCACGTACGCCGTGCCGCCGGCCTCGGTCACCGCGACGTCCGATTGGGCGTGCGGAAGCGCGCCTACGGTGTGGACGGCGCCGCTCGCGGGGTCGAAGCTGACGATGTGGTCGAGCTCGGTGGCCGAGCCGCCGCCGAAGACGTACACGACGCCGCCGAGCTCCGCGGCCTGGGCGTCGTGCTGGGCCAGGGGCAGGCTCGCCGCGTTGCGAACACCGTGGAGATCGGCGACCTCGATGCCGGAGCTCGAGACCTCGGAGGAGTCGAGCCCTCCGAGCAGCGCGAAGCGAGCCGCCCCGAGTCCGGTGAACGCCGGATCCTTGAGCGGGGCCGGCAGCTGGTAGCGCGACCGGTAGACGAGCGTCGCCGCGCGCGCCGGCTCGGCGCGCGCCTTCGCAAGCCTTTTTGATCTCGGGGCGGTGGAGGTCGCGCCGCGCGCCAGCGTGCTCGTCGACGCGGCGCTGCCCCCGCAACTCGAAGTGGCCAGCGCCACGATCAGCGTGGCCAGCAGTGCGCGTCGACGGGGGATGACGGCGATGCTAGCCAGCCCCGTCGCGACGCGGACCAGGTGTGGAAAGTCTCACTTCGCTGAGCCGATCTGGCGCCAGACTCGTCGACTTGCCTGTGACTGTCCTGAGTACACGACGCCGGGTGAGAAACGCGGCCGTCCTGATCTCGGCGGTGGTCGCGCTGCTGCTCGCGGGGTGCGGCTCGAGCCATCGTTCCGCCGCCACTTCGACGAGCATCTTCAGGCTCCCGCCGCCCCCGGCGGGTGACTCGAGGGAGCCTCGCGGTGACGTGAATCTCTACAGCGCCGACGTGCCGGGCGACCTCAGCCCGACCGTGCGGCGCGATCCCGCGCTCGTCTACGTGCCGAACAGCATGAGCAACACGGTCGACGTCATCAGCCAGCGGACGCTGAAGATCGTCGAGCGTTTCCCGGTGGGAGCGCTGCCCCAGCACGTCACCCCCTCGTACGACCTGCGGACGCTGTATGTCGACAACGACCTCGGCAACAGCCTCACGCCGATCAACCCGCAAACCGGCCGTCCCGGTCGCCCGATCCCGGTCGAGGATCCCTACAACCTGTATTTCACCCCCGACGGCCGGTTCGCGATCGTGGTCGCCGAGCGCCTGCAGCGCCTCGACTTCCGCGATCCCGGCACGATGCGCCTCGCCCACTCGCTGTCCGTGCCCGAGTGCCGTGGCGTCGATCACATGGACTTCTCCGCGGACGGGCGGTACGCGTTCGCGAGCTGCGAGTTCGCCGGCCGGATCATCGAGATCGACCTCGGCACGCAGCAGGTCGTGCGCACGCTCGTGCTCGACCACGGTGTGGCGAGCCCCCAGGACGTGAAGGTGTCGCCGGACGGTCGCACGGTCTACGTCGCCGACCAGCAGAACGGCGGCGTGTGGGAGATCGACCCGGCTTCGTTCCGGGTGGTCGGTTTCCTCAAGACCGGCGCCGGCGCCCACGGTCTCTACCCGAGCCGCGACGCAGCGGTGATGTACGTGTCCAATCGCCAGTCGGGTTCGATCTCGGTGGTCAGCTTCCGGACGCGGCGCGTGATCCGCACCTGGCAGCTTCCGCTGCCGGCCAGTCCCGACATGGGCGGCGTCTCGGCCGACGGTGGCACCCTCTGGCTGAGCGGGCGTTACAACGCGGTGGTGTACGCGATCAACACCCGCACCGGCCGGCTCCGGGCAGCGATCCCCGTCGGCGACGGTCCGCACGGACTGTGCGTCTGGCCCCAGCCCGGGCGCTACTCGCTCGGGCACACTGGCATTCTCCGCTAAGTGTGCGTCAGCCGCCGGGCACCGACGGCGGACCCGGGGGCGGGTACAGCGGCAGGATCAGCGGCGGCTGCGGGGTCTGGTCGAAGTCGAAGTCGTCGGTCAGGTCACCGAGTTGGTCGGAGTTCTCGCGCACGTCGGGGCGAGGATCCGGGCGGCCGTCGGTGGCCGGGTCGAGCCGCTGAGAATCGAGGAAGTCGTCTTCGATGAACTTGTTGATCGCGTCGAAGCTGAGCGTCTGGTGATCGATGAAACCGTGCCGCGCGTACGGGCTGATCACGAGCGAGGGCACGCGGAAGCCGTATCCGTTCTGGTCGACGACCGGCGGCAGGACGTGGTCGTAGAACCCGCCCCAGTCGTCCCACACCAGGAAGATCGCGGTCGAGCCCCAGTCCGGTCCCTCCATCACGGTGTTGATCAGATTGGTGACGTAGGCCTGCCCGGTGGCGATATTCGCCGGCGGATGGTCGGAGTGCTGCTGATCGGGAACGATCCATGAGACGTTCGGCAGCGTGCCGGTGCGGGCGTCCCTGAGGAAGTGAGAGGCGTCCTGGATGTTGCCGAGCTGGTCGTCCTGGTGCACGTCGGTGAACGACGGGAGCGGGTTCCAGATGTCGGGCGTCCCGACGCTGAAGGGCGAGCTCGCGCAGTTCGCGTTGCCGCCGACGCAATCGGGTTCACCGCCCGGAGTGATGAAGTAGCCCCAGCTGACGCCGTACTTGTGCAGCAGGTACGTGATGTCCGTCCACGCGTAGTTGTAGGTCGTCGACACCTGCCGGGACACCGTCGCCCGCAGCTTGGCCAGCTGGTTTCGGACGTGGCGACGGCACTGCGACACTGCCTGCGGATAGCGCGCGCTCGATCCCGTGGGCCCGGTGCCGGGCGAGCCCGAGGTGCCGCCGCTCCCGCTGCCGGGCGAGCTCGTCGTACCTCCGCCGCCCGTCGACACGGGGGCCTGCGCGTACCGGCACATCCGCAGCCTCCGGCGCGCCGTACGCAGCAGTTGCCGCACGCGCTTGGCGGCCCGACGCCCCCTCGTTCCGACCCCGATGATGTCCGAGGTCTGGTAGCCCCCGAGCTCGTCGTCGTTGACGCAGCTCGCCGCATCGCCGGGCACCGAGCAGTGCGCCGACCACCCCGAGACCTCGTACAGGTGGGCGGGAAGGCTCCACGACGCGTCCGACTGGAACATGTGGTCGTCGAGGACGAAGTTCTCGGCGTACGTCCAGTAGTTGGGGATCTCGCGGGCGTCGTGGTAGCCCATCACGTCCGAGGGCGCGAACGAGCTGCACACGCCGGCGAACCCGCCGCAGCCGCGGCCGCCCGGGCTCTCGGACTCGCGGACGAACCCGTCCATCTTGCCGCCGTCGACGTCGTCGATGACCGAGTCCTCGCCGTGGGGGCCGCCGCCGTTGACGAGCGACGGGTCGTGGAACGGCCGGTCGCACCCTCCGGTCAGCGGGTCGGGCAGGCACACCGTGAAATGTCCGTCGATCGCGGGGATCCCGTCTGCTCCCGGATAGGTCCCGAAGTACGAGTCGAACGAGCGGTTCTCCTGGACGATCATCACGATGTGGCGGATCTTGTGGATCGCCAGGTCCGACGGGCGCGCGGCGCTTGGCGTGAACGTGCTCGGCGCGGGCCCGGGATGGGGATGCCCGGCCACGCCACAGCCGGCGAGCGCGATCGAGGTCAGAAGCAGGAGCCGGCGCACCGGGGGAATCCTGATCGATCGCGAGGACGAGCGGCGGTCTGGCGGTATTTGCCGAGCGCGGGCCTACTTCAAACGGCGCCGGCGCGGGCGCCACGTCTCAGTGGTGTGCGCGCGCCGGTTACCGGGGTGGTGGGGGAGAGTTACGCGGCGATCAGAAGCTGTTCGGGCTGCTCGGGCTCCAAGGCCTCGGTGGCCAGCGCGATCTGGCGCCGCAGCTTGTCGGGCTCGGCCGGGGTGTAGAGCGGGCTCTCCATGCCGTCGGTCATGAGGCGGTGAAGGCTCGCCATTCCCTGGGCGGCGACCGGCCGGCCGCTGTTCAAGCGGGCGATGAGCGCGTCGATCGCGTCCTCGGCGTTGATCACAGCGCCGCGGCGAATGATCGAGAAGTAGGCGCGGGTCAGGGGCGGCAGATGCGCCTCCTTGACGGTGCCGCGCCACGTGCGCGCTACCTGCCGGCGTGCGCGGGGGCTGACGAGCTGCGCCGCGCGCAGCCCGAGCTCGGGCGAAAGCTCAGGCGGCGCGCCGGCGGCGAGCTCACGGGTGAGCGCGTCGCGCTTCATCGCGACCCGCATCCGGAGCGCCGCCGAGCCGGCCACGGAGCGGCCGTTCTCGGGCCTGTCGTCGCGGTGGAGCTTCGATGAAATCGTTGTCGTTGTCATGGTCTGCACTCCTTAGGAAGGTCCACATTCGATTGTGGTCATCCGGTGTGAAGGAAACGTGCAGACGGGGCTGGGCGGTCTAAAGGTTGTGTGAACCCCCGCCCCGGGTGGTCCGCGGCGCTCACCCGGGCCGCACGCTCACCCGAGGCTGAGCGCGAAGATGTGCATCGCCGTCGTGCCGTTGTCGACCGTGTTGCTCACGTCCGGCAGGGTGACCGACGCCACCGTCTTGGTCGAGTCGACCGGCACCGTGGTCGCGAACACGTACATCGTGATCGTCTGCGACGTGCCCCCGGTCGAGTTGCGGTACGGCATCGTCGCCACCGCGGTGTCGTCCGCCGAGGGGGAGGAGGCCCAGTCGTTGAACGACACGGGCTGGGTCGACGATGTGCCGTCCGTGTAGTTGATCGTGACCGTCCCCTGCGAGCCGCCGTCGGTCGAGGCGCCGAGCAGGCCGAGCTTTGTCGCGCCGGCCTTGCCCTGGACCAGCATCGTCTGGCCGGCCGCGAGGATGTTGTCCATGTCGCACGCGGCCACGTTCGGCCAGGTGAACGACAGGCCGTCGGCGGTCACACTCGCTCCCGGCGTGAGACTCTGCTGCGCGAGCGCGTCCGCGGAGTAGCTGTAGCCAACGCCGTCGAAGTTGGCGCAGGCCTGGTTGCTGTCGGGCGAGATGCCGGCGTTGTCGTAATAGTCGGCTGGGTTCGATGTGGGCGTGATCTGAAGGTCGGCGGTATCGGACGAGTCGCCGCTCCCGTCGACTACGGTCACCGCCGCATCCGTGCCCGCATCGACGTGCACCGAGTTGCCCGACCCGCTCGGTGTCGGCACGGTGAACGTGATCGAGGTGTCGCTCCAGGCGTCGACGGGCAGCGCGTTCGCGTTGCCGGCGCCTCCCCAGGTGGTGCCGTTGTCCGTGAGCGTCACATACCCGGAGCCCTGTGCGGCGCCGAAGCCCGAGCCGGTGACCGTGACCTGCTGACCGGCCGTCGCGGTGGACGGACTCAGCGACATCGCCACCGGCCCGCTCATCGACTGCGCCGAGGTGCCGATCGCGAAGATGTGCAGGTTGCCCTGGGTGGCGCCCGGGGGCAAGGTCACGGTCTTCAGGATCTTCGTCGAGTCGACCGGGACGGCGGCATAGAACAGATCGGTCGCGACAGTCTCGGTGCCGCCCGAGCAGCCCGCGCAGTTGCGATACGACGTGCTCGCCACGACCTTGTTGCCATACGAGGGCTTTGAGTTGCCGGCGTTGAGCGTCCAGTCGCTCAGGCCGAGCCAATACCGCTCGGTGGTCCCGTCGCCGTAGGTCAGGGTGACCACGCCCTGGCTCGGGCCGTTGGTCGCGGACCCGATGAAGCCGAGCTTCGCCGTCCCCGAGGGCGCGTTCACCGTGACCTCCTGTCCACTCGCGACC
>Ga0335073_10005666_pt1 | contig 17527 bp, 24 predicted proteins | sample Lox_Sample_22_FD_207093 | JGI IMG/M metagenome (GOLD analysis project Ga0335073, IMG submission 207093) | Soil microbial communities from Loxahatchee National Wildlife Refuge, Florida, United States - Lox_Sample_2.2 | ecosystem: Environmental > Terrestrial > Soil > Wetlands | place: USA...
GTATTTACAGACGGCGGTCTTGTCCTCTGAAGATTAAATAAAAACAATGATCCCGAGCCGAAAATACTGTTATTTGGTTGACGGAACGAATTTTAACTCCAGGCTGGTAGAGCGTCCTTCCCGGTACTGTTACCACCTCCCAGTAACGATAAACAGCTCCTGAACGAAAGTCATGTTCGCTGAAAGAGAGCGTACTAGTAGCCTAGTACTAGTAGTGAGCCCTCGCTTATTTCGAGAGATTGATAGCAACTTGAATATAGACTCTAACCAGGTTCTAAAATAGGATCCGAAATGCACGTGCCAAAAGTCAGCTGAATAAAATGTATTGAAGCTAGCAAACATGTGTTGATTTACTAGTACTTTGCTGAGGCCCTCACTCAGTACATGCTGGGGTTTGAGATGTGCTTGGCGCTCGGTCCGCCTTCAAATTTCACGCGGGGGAAAATTTCAGGCACCGAGCTGAGTCCACTACCATTTGACGGGATCCCACAACTTGAAGAAAGGTTCGAGGCTTGGAACGCCAACGCTACCGGTCTCGATGACTGATTATGGAGAGCCTCCTCGACACAAGTTCGTTGTCGGCGTCCACAATCCTGATGTCCCGAATCCATGCGATTACGCTTTGAATCACGACTTTGATTTCGCGTGCACCTTCATTTCGCGACCTCAACTCCAAAGCGAAGTCGCCACCATTCCACCTAATTCCTCTCAATTCAACCAAGTCCTATTCAACAACGCGCTCCTGAAGCCTTCTGGTAACACACTTGTTACGCTGATGCCAATTGACTCAAGATCCCGTGTTGCATATGCTTGGTCTTGCCTCACCCTGGCTGGAGACCGATTCAAATGATCCTGCTACGGCACAAATTTCAGCAAAGGTCTGATATAAAATGAATGAACGCTAAGCGGAAAGGTTCTTCAACACGAGATATCCAATGCAAGCTACTGTGGGCTTACCAGTGTCATGGTACCACCGCCTCGGCGCCCAACCGGAATCTACAACTATGCTTCTGTCCTCAATTCAGTTCTCCGCGACGCGCAGGTTCAGATCAATATTCTATTACCCTTACAAGAGGAACCCGGGCAACCGGGAACTCCTCACGATGAGGGGTCTGTTTGGCAGGTCTGGAATACTATCCAAACTCTCACGAATTACCATCCTCGACTCTCCGTTGGATTGCAGATACCCAAAGATTTGCCGTCAAAAGAACTAATAAAACAATGGTTCGCAGAGCCTGTGCGTATTTTGCTATGCAGTGCTGAAGTGTTTCTTTCAAATAATAAAGGGTACCCCGTGCTTTCGAAAGCCCATCAGAAGTTGTTGAACGGCTTCATGCAGGTCGACTGTCGTTCTCTCCCTTTCTGACCGTTAGCTAAAGCCTTTTACTGTTCTCCAGAACCTGCCCTTGATCGAGGGAAGTGAAGCAAGCGCTCATCTCATGTATATTCGCTATCTTCATGAGAATCTCCCCCCACCTACAAAACTGGAGGAATTCGCTGTGGGCTACCAGGATTATCTTCAAACACCTCTTCAGCCTCTCGAGTTCAACCTCGAGAGTGCGACCTACGAGATATTTGAGAAGGATCCCGTCAAGTATGGTAATTACGAGAAGGCAATCGAACTTGCACTCAGAGATCGACCTGCTGACAAAAAAATGTGGTCACAAGGGGTGAACCTTGCTGATTATTCTAGTGTGGTTGCTGTAGTCGGGGCGGGAAGAGGGCCTCTGGTCGACAGGGCGTTGAAAGCTGCCCAGACAGCTGGCCGACAGATCGAGATTTCGGCCGTGGAGAAGAACCCTCATGCGTTCATTGGGTCAAACCCGAAAGCCTTCTGTCATACTAATGGTTAGGCTACAACGACGGAATCAAAGCGAGTGGCAGGGACAAGTCAGTCTGTTTAACGACGATATGAGATCCTGGAAACCGCCAAAATTGATTGATATACTTATCAGCGAACTGCTTGGGAGTTTCGGGGACAACGAACTCAGTCCGGAATGCCTAGACGGAGCTCAGAGAGTCCTGAATCGTACGTGATGGCTTCGAGCTCAGTTAACGGTTAGCATCGGGAGGGGTCTCCATACCGGCTTCGTACACTGCACATATCTCTCCAATCGCGTCGTCAAGACACCATACGGAACTGCTTCGTCGGGCAAAATCTGACGAGCAAAGCGCCTTTGAAACCCCGTACGTTGTTTGGCTACAGGCGTACGACCACATCGCTACCGTCGAACCAGCCGATCAAATCCAGGAGCTGTGGGCGTTCTCCCATCCAAATCCTCACCTCTCGCCCCAGGGAAACTCTCATAATACGAGACAAGCTATGGCGCGATTTAGGACGACATCAGCGCGAGCCAAAGTGAATGGGATTGCCGGGTATTTCGAAGCTGTCTTGTACAAGGATATCGAATTGAGTACCAGACCGGATCGGATTGATCTCAAGAGTCAGGACATGTTCTCTTGGTTTCCTGCGTACTTTCCGTTGAAGGTATTCCTTTCACTCGTCAAATCCTAAGCTTAGCAACCCTTTTGGATTCCGGCAGGCGATACAGAGCTAGACGTATACTTCTGGAGACATACCGATGGTCGCAAAGTCTGGTACGAGTGGTGCGTGGAGGGGTATATAATTATTGGAGATGTTGCATCAGAGCGCATGGATGACGAAACCATGGAGCGGCCGACGAGGAGAATCAAGTATGGCATGAGCGAAATTCACAATCTAGGCGGAAAGGGAAGTAATATGGTTATTACATAGACGGCGTAGACTATACGAGGAGACTACAGCCAGGGTTAGGAGTGATAAAGGCGAAGAGCTCAGGCTCGGCGAAAGGAGAATTCGATATCGGTGATAGAGACTTCTTTGGCTGCCTATATTGTCAATGCGAAAATATTATCTTTTAGACTGCGCAAGCGCGGATACCTTTTCGTCGTAATCATACCAAGAGAGCTCACTGAGATCAATGTCATTGAATTTGGTTCCACTTTCTTCCCCCTGGCAATTGAAATTCCCCTATCGAAGTTAGGTTGGACGCAGGCGAGGGACCACGTCTGGGTTGAATCCAGTGAATTCGCAGCCCCGACATTCGAATTCAATAAGCTTCTTTGCTTGGCCGGACATGTCTTTTGTGTATGCAGATGGCAACACCTCGATATCTCGCAAGTCAACACATGAAAAGTCCTTGTGACTTACTAGCTGAGCTTTCACGCTATTGTTTTAGCAACTGACCCAGGCGGTTATGATGTACTCTACAATTTTTGCATCTCCAGACAAAGTTGGCATATCCTCGACTTCCACTGACCGCGACCTTTTCCTTTACATGTTTTAGCGCACGTAAGGCCGTGAGGATGTCTTACCTGTCGCGATATGGTTATCCAGCCGTCATTCAGCTCGTGGCATGAGTTGCACACGACCTTGAACGTGTAGAAATAGGGGTTCTCAACTGTGTCGACCGGCGTTAGGTCGTTGACCCCGTCAAGCTCTGCCTTGATGAACAATCCCAGCTTGACCATGTGAAGCTTCTGCCGGTGTCGATCGTTTCAAATACAGAAGCGTCAGAGGTACGCGGGTTAGATTTTGAAATTTCTCCGTTTGCTTCGGCTTTGCACAGGCGTCAAAGGTGGACCTAGTCTCTCGACACCTTCCCGCAGTAGAGCTGTTCTCTCCAGACCAGATTGGCAAAAGCCCATGTTAGGTTAATAATTATTTATTCCGTTTGTAACTCAGGAAAACGAGATGAACCAGGTACAAGGAGCACCTAGAAAATTCCGCCAGGCGAGCAGTCATCAGCAACTATATAATGATGGGACACGACATATGAGAAAATTTTGGAATTGAATTCGTCACAACCCACTCGCACAAGATCTAGGATTGAACACAGCTATAGCCCACTTCTCCTTATGCGTTCATAACATCCCACGATTCTCCGCCAGTTGCAGCACCCCATTCTCCACCAGCAGTACCCCAATCCTCACCGGCGGTAGCAGCAGGGACAGCGGCATCAGCACCCCACTCACCACCGTCAGCCTGAAACTCGTCTTCTCCTGCGCCTGTAGTGACAGCCTTCCTGTCCTCCAAGGCAGCTTCCTCTTGGTCTTTCTCTTGCTCTTCAGGGTCACGGTAAAAGTACATATCCACCATGATGTCCCAGGTAGCCTCTCGGTTTGGAATGGTACCACGCAAACGCAGAACTTCGCGGGCGAGAAGCCACCAAATGAGACCGACGGAATGGCGGGATTTGTTGTTTGTAGGGATTGCAATGTCGACATATTGGAGTGGAGAGTCAGTGTCGCAGAGCGCGATGACAGGGATGGAGACTTTAGCGCCCTCTTTCAATGCTTGATGGTCGGTTCGTGGGTCCGTTGCAATAATAAGGCGAGGCTATGTCCAGGTCAGTATATATAATATATTCTGAGAGGGAAATAAGGCGTGCAAGTGGATCTCACCTCTTTGAAGGAACGAGAATTGTAGTTGGTGAATGCACCAGGAGTAAATCGTCCAGCAACAGCAGTGGCGCCGACATGAGCAGCAAACTTCAAGACTGCTCTTTGTCCATACGGACGGGCACTGACGACGACGACATCAGCGGGATTCTCGATCGTGGCAATGACGCGGGCGGCAAGAATGAGTTTCTGCCAGGTCTTGCCAATGTTGATTATGTGGATACCGTCGGGACGTCGTTTCCACACATATGGCTCCATGTGAGTCTATCCTTGTTAGCAACGCAAAGAAAGCAAGATGAAAAAGTACTTCGCAATTTTTTGAGCCAATGTGGCATTGTGCTGCGAGAAGCATGGTGATATCCTCATCCGTTGCTGCAAGGCCCCGATTAGATGGAATTGAAGAAATGAAGGGGGGGAAGAAAGCGCATACCTCTGAAGATTGCAGGCAGCTGGTTTGTGTTTGAGGTCGCCATGATTGCAAGGAAACAAAGTCTCGACAGCAAACGACGACAGCGACTGGAGGTTTCTATGAAATTGAATGCTGAGAGTTGTGACTGCTTTTGATCGACTCGTCCGAAGGAGCACACAAAAGCAAGAAAATAGGGTTGCGGATCCTATCGTTTGTGACTGCTCCTCACAACCACATCTGCAGAGTCGTTTGAACCAAAAGTCTCCCGACAGTTCAAAATGACCAAAGGAACATCGTCTTTTGGCAAACGCCACAACAAAACGCACACTGTAACTTCTCTATCCCTTGCTCCCAGATCTAACCTGTCCAGTTGTGTCGACGATGTGGATCCCGCTCATTGCATATTCAAAAACACACTTGCTCCAACTGTGGCTACCCTGCCGCTAAAATCCGAAAATGTACTCATTTACCCATTTTTGTTGGTAAGACCACAATCTCATTGTAGACAATTGGGGTGCCAAGGCGAAAAGAAGAAAGACCACCGGGACGGGGAGGATGAGGTATCTTAAGACCGTCGCTCGTCGGTTCAAGAATGGATTCCGTATGACTCTTCATGCGCACAACCATACTAATGAGCAGAGACTGGAAGTGCAGTCAAGATTCGTGCCGAAAGTAGTACGGAGGCATAGGTCTGTGGGAGTGAATGTTGCTTTGGTCGCACTATGCGAGAGTGAAATGCATTTTACTTCCATCAATTTCCCTGACGCCTCTGACCGAGTTTTTTGACGGAGAGAACTTTCCCTACGAACTGCTTCAGAACGAGACGTGTGTGTTCGAAGGTCTACTGAAGACTTTGCTATCTCCTTGGCGTCACTCAACAAACTATCTTTCACCACCGGTTTATGGCTGGCCGAGTGGCCTGACCTCGAATCCTGTGAGATGAATTTACAGCTCGTTTGTGAACATCGCTCTTCCTGTGAGGTCGAAAGCAGAATATTAAGACGACTTGGCTATGGATCAATCGAGCTAAAATTATCCCTACTTTCTCAAACTAATCGGTGAATTTGAAGGAACGGGTGTGAAAATCGATAGCACCCCCTTTATAACTTCCTCGTTTCTTCTTCTGTTTCTCTTTGCGAAACCCATCTCCCCTGGTGACAATGAGATCTTTATGCGCCTTCGCACCATAGTTTAGCTCGCCTGCATTATATGCATTTGACGCGACTCCAGGGTGGACTGTGACGTCGCCTTTGATTCTTGAAAATCGTTTTGGTTCTCCATTCTGATTTCTGCGGTCAGTATGGACGTCCCTAACCATTAGACTGGGTTGAAATGAAGAATGTTTTACGATGGACTAGAGGAATTGAGGGGTGGTGAATTGACATGTCTTTGTGCAGGGGGTGACAACGTTTTCGATAATGACGGGGACGGGGGGGACTGAGTCGAGTTGTCTTTCTTCACAGTCTTCTGGACTTTTTTTGGTGGCGCTTCATCTGATGAACTGGAGGCTTCCTCGGAACTAGTTGTCAGCAAAACGACCTCCATGTCAACGCACCTTGAGGATGATTCTGAAGTCGAATTGGATTCCTCTGAATCCGAGTCAGAGTCAGTGGAGGCTGATGAAGAAGAAGTAGACGAAGAGGATGGCGTGGACCGCTTCCTTTTCAAAGGATTCCCTGAGTTATCCTCTTCGGCGCTATCAATAGAGCCGTCAGACTCACTCGACTTCAGATTAGCTTAGGAATAACTCGAGGCGGAACCTCATCGTTACCGCCCGTGTCTGACCCACTCGTGGTTTCCTCCTCATCGTCACTGTCGCTCTCGCTAGCACTTGAACGTGATATGGAAGCAGAAGTCCCAGGGTTTTCCTTCATATTCGTATTTGCTAGATTCTGGACGAGTCAGAGGGTCCATCACGAGGCAGTACAACCTTTTTTGGCGGATTGACTTCTTCGGAATCGGCAGAGTCAGAATCGTCACTCGAATCCGACTCTGAGGGATCAGAGTTCGTGTCCGATTGAGAGTCAGAATCCGAGTCCGATCCTTCTTCAGCATCGGAGCTTGTCTCGGATTTAATCTGAGGCAGCATTGACAGCCGAGACCACACTTCCTCTCTCGATCGACTTTGTGTTGGTTGATTCGATGGAACTGACAAATCTGCCTCGTCTGCTAATGCGGCGGCAGTAGCATCAAGGCCTTTCCATTGAAGCAGCTCGTAAAGCAGTGTCATCTTCAGCTTGTCCTCGCTGGATAACGTTCTCTTCTTCTTACTTGCCACCATTGTTATACTACTGTTGGCGGTTCCTGAAAGATTTGGAAAAGTTTTCTTTATTTTTCTAGATCGCCAGAAACTTGAGAGGATCGGCGAAAATTTGCTGGGCCCTTTCATCACATTCCCTTCCTCCCCTTTCGAACTTCGTCCGACCTGAATCCAGGAATCCCGCCAATTGTTCAATGTCCGACCAGTCGCTATCACAGCGTTCGCATTTCTAGATGTAAATGCTCGTAGGAAACCGATGTCTTCGATGTATCGCCCTCTCCCTCCTGCCGTTTCCCTCCACAACTTTGACATCCCCTCAAACTCGACCTCGATTATTCTCTGCTATATCTCCGTACGAGAGTGACCGTCAATCGTACCACTATGGGCAGAGCCCGGTTGCATCACGTCTGCATAGTCACTATTTGTCGTCTCCTACTGATTCGGGGAGCCTTCGAATCGCGCTCGATACCCTAGCCGATGATCTACTTACGCTCTCATACATAATATTACAGCGCACGACAGAGCTCCAGCGGCTTCTCAATCGAAAATCGGGCTTATTCCAGAAGTACAGCAGGATCGAGGAGGACGATAATAGAGCAGATGTTTGGTCTGAAATCATTTCGGTGGATACATCAATTAAAGATGTCGAACGAAAATTGCTACATGTACGAGAGCGAAGTATCCCGAGATCGTATTTCATTCGTTTGCGACGATTACACGGCCACCTACCGTATCCTACATCCCGACGACCTAATCGGAAAGATGATAAGTCGACTCTGGTACGTCGCTCTCACGCCACTCTAGTTGGATTGCTATCACTTCCTGGACCAGATGTCCTACAAGAGCTCGCCGAATTTTTGCTCACGACCTCTTTGCCAATTACGGAGACGTCCTTTTTAATCATGATTCAGAAGCTTTCCAACCTTCGATACGGATCAGCAGCTCGGAGCGCCTATCATAGCCTCATTGTAGCTGGTTATTCTCCCACATCACCGCGAGCCATCTCACTCTTGCTGAAACTAATGCCGGCGATTCGAGATCGGAAAGAATTCCTCCGTTTACAAACGCTCCTCGAAGTATCCAATGTTCCGCACGATGCGCACATATACACGCAACTCATTGTCGGAAATATAAAGATGGGCTCCCCACTACGGGCCCTGCAACAATTTCGAGCCATGATCGCAAACGGGTTTCAGCCGACTTTACAGGCTCTCACCTCTCTCCTCCATGATTGTGGCAGTCGAAGGAATTGGCAGCTAGGAGTCGAGGTTTGGCGATCACTTGGACTGGGCCAGGCACATTTGAGGTTCCGGATTGATCTGTGGGCATATCAGGAGATGTGGAGACTCTGTCGAAGATGCGGACAACAGACGCCAGCACGCCAGATCCTCATGGTTGCCAGGAAAGAGGGATTTAAACTCGAAGACCTGATACATGCACGAGGCAGGAAGACCAAATCACTCCCAATTAGGGCAACAAACAAAATGCCCGAACTACATGATATCGCGAACTCGTTAAAACAAACGACAGTCAGGTTAGACGAGTTTACAAGGCAAGTCATTCCAAATGGAATGACGCTCCCACCCCGTATTCCGCAAATTGCGAAACCTGCCTCCTACTCCTCCCCAAAATCGTCTTCACATCCTCACGCCATCTCGTCTAGTCAGTATAGAGAGGCAGTCGAGAGAATGATGCTCGCGAAACACCGCAAGTCGTTCTCCACCACGTCAGACTCTTGGACGGAGGCATCCAAGAGCGCAATACCGCTGTCTCACGATCAATATACACGCAATTGTTTTCAGGAGCGTTTGCTGGATGAACATCTCTTGGACATCCTAACAGAGGCTTCAGAAGCATATTTTTCGGAATGGACCGTCATGTCGCCGACCGACTTTCGAACCTTGAAATCGCGCCTACACTTAAAACTTGGTCGACCTTCTCCTCCGACACCGCTTGGTTCCACAAAGGCACTGAATCGATCCCATCAATTCTTGAGACGACCTCAGCGCACATTTTTGACGACTCCCCCACGGAAACAGAGAACACGACAGCGTTGGGGAGAAAGGAGTCTGCAAAGTCAAATTCTCTTGTGCACCAAACTAAAGGATGGGGTTTCTAGATATCGGGCAAAGACAAAGGTTGGTCGTAGAGTTTAATATTGATTAGAGAGTCGATATGCCATCTATGTAACAAATTCCCTAGATTAATACAATGTCATACTAACAGAGAGTCCTAAAGTTTGGAATGCCAGCGGGAGAAGGTCGACGCTGAGAAAACCTATCCCTGTTGGATTAGGAAAGGAGGTCGGTGGAGAAATACCACTATATACAATTAATTTTGTGACGACTTCTACATCATATCGTATTCGTGGTTCTTCAACATTCGTTCGCAGTAATTTCTCGTTTTGTTCGTCGTCGAGGAGGGTGTCTTCGACGAATGATTGTTCACCTATTGATCCTAAGTGATTCCAAGTTTCGCGGACCGATAGAGAGCTTTCGACGCTGTTGCTACGACGGCGACGCCGTTCATCGCGATAGTCAATTTGCTCCCAGACGTCAATCTCGCTCTGAGGGCCGACAGAGACAGATCGTGGCCGACCGAAGCGAGCAAGTAACTCCGGGATATCCTTAAAACCCGGCAATGGTTGATCAGGAATGGGTGGAACGATGCGATATGCTCTGACCATTAGAGTCGGTGACATATGGAGTTACGAGGCTCTCATGAAATAACGCCTTGGCATATCCAGCCTTGCTCTTTCTAGTAATCGATAAAATGGAGGCAATATTCGATGCAGCAGGGGTTTTGTTGCAGCCCGCCAAGCAAAAAGAATTGAAACTCCTACGCCCAAGAGTTAACTATGTTCGTCCAAAGTTTTGGTTCCACTGGTACCTAAAACAAGCTTCACAGCCAGTTTGAGAAGATAGATCGCCACAGGAGCGGGGGACGAGGAAAAGGATTGAGGTGTGTGAGATATCGGATGATGCCATTGAGCGAATTTCACGCCGATGAAAACTCCAGCAAATGCAACACCGTCCTCGAAGCACTTGCAACACGCATCGGCCGGTTCCGGGTGAACCCGAATGAGAAATATTGTAATAGACATGACAACAATCGGTGCCCATACACTTCCGTTGATTATGAAAGAGTCAAGATTCTCCCCATGCGCAACTTTTGCCCACCACAGCGCGGCTCCAATCAAGACTCCCGCGACGCAGTCTATTGAAAAGTCAGATTGGATCTAACCGAATGATACCAAGGAAGCCGTGCATTCCACAGTAGATGCGGCCCATCACGACGCTTGCAGCATAGATCCAGGCAGTACATTGCAAGAACGCCTTGAAAACAGAACTAAGGCCATGATCTGAAGTTTCCAGCATCGTCAGACAATATAAGGCAACGGAAACAGCATTGGTCGAATGAGTGCTCGGGAATCCGTATTCCAGGGCTGTAAGACCAGACATTGTAATGCGCTGTAACGGGGGGCTGAGGGGTCTGGGAAGACATAAGAAATCCTTAATCATTCCCGTGAAGAACACTCCCGGTGCCAACAGATCGACGAAACTACGAAGCGGTCAGAGAGCAGTTGGGACGATTGAATGACGAGGCGGACGACCTGCATACCATTGCCGGGTGACCCATCCAATGTAAGATTGGCAGTCCAATGAGAAAGAAAGTGTGTGTCCTACATTTATTTTAGCTATACCATACCGATGTATTTTACCCTAAATTGGCGGTGTTGACGAAAAAGATATCAAGTGCTGGAGACCGTAGATACGACTAGTTCGTGAGTATGACCAAATAGACTTTGTGTATCCTGAAGTTGGGTAGAAGGACCTGAAGATCTGCCAAGTAGGGTGTTTCCCATCGTACGAGGGGGAGGATTGACTGCCTCAATGGGAACTTATATCCGAGGCGCTATACCAAGAATCAGCTCCGTTTTGATGCAGTTGGGGGGTGTGGGGTTGTTTTTGCCTGTTTGTAATGATCCAATGGCCGGAGTCCAGCATCCAACTCTTTTGAGCCATCCTCGTGAATCTCAATTGCGATGTTGCCAAAGTTCTCTTTGGTGTCCATGCGGGAGAGACGGCCGACCGAGGACGGCGAATATGTTGGGTAAGGAAATGTCTACTTCGTGAAGACCATTTTGCTAAGTTAATGCGGGGCATGAGTACTTCTTCACCGGCTTAGTTGTTGCTTAGTCATTTGTGCCAGGAACGTACTGGTATTTACGGTATCGGTTTATTTTTAGGATCTTTTTGACTGTCGTCTCTTTACAACCACGCGGCGCAATGGCTACGAAAGTCACCCAAACGCAGCTCATAGAGAATCCCGGTAATTCCACAGACTCTGCAGTAGAGACTAACGCTGATGGACAGATTTTGTGAAAAAACTGGTACGGAACTCCCATTTTATTCTATGCACATGTGTCATCTGCTTCGATTGTTTACGCGCAGAATACTAAAAAGTGCAGGTAGTGGTTGGGGACGGAGGAAGCGGAAAGACATGTCTCCTTATAGTGTTTAGTCAACGATACTTTCCAGAGGTGCTCAATCCTTCCCTTCCTTTACAAGTATGACAAGAGACTGATTTGGCCAGAAATATGTGCCGACCGTATTTGAAAACTATCTGACAAACACAATTCACGAACCGACCGGGAAGATTGTCGAGCTGGCCCTCTGGGATACTGCGGGACAAGAGGAATATGATCGATTACGGCCCTTGAGCTATCCAGAGACTGATGTCATTTTGGTTTGTTTTGCCATCGACTCTCACGCCAGCTTGGAGAACGTCACTGACAAGGTACCTCAAACCCGCCACTAGCAGTATAGCGACAATAAACTAATGCTTGCAGTGGTATCCTGAGGTTAGACACTTTTGCCCAAATACACCTGTTCTCCTTGTCGGTCTCAAGTCGGATTTACGACATAACGCCCGCGCAATCAGCATCCTGAGAACGCAAGGACAAGCCCCAATCACGTTTCAAGAGGTATTTGTCTCACCATTTTAGGTTGACAGGTAGGCAAATGCTGTGGCACAATCAATGGGAGCCCAATATATCGAGTGCTCTGCGAAACAAAACAATGGGGTCAATGAGGTGTTCCAAGTGGCGGTTGAGCTCGCCGTAGGAAATCAATACAGCAAAAAGAAACGAACGAGAAACTGTACCATTCTGTAGTTGGAAAGGCAGCACCAGGACTAGAACGAGAGACGTGGTTGACCCTACTCTGGGTGGAACACCGCGACATGTAGCATGACAGCATACTTTTTTTGTCGATATCTTCAAGTTTTGAGCCCCGTAGATCGGATGACATGCGCGTTATTTACGGGATATGATTACTATCAGACATATTATCCAAGTCACATTAATACGTCCAAGTCACATCAATACGGAGTCTAGCGCAATCCTCATCACTAACCATTTTGTTCATCCATGTTTTCGTCGTGCGCCGTGACGTGCTCCCCCTTTGCGAGAACCTCATGAAATGACCTCCATAAAGTCGAAACACTCTCAAACTCCTTTCCGACCTAGACACAGATTAGATGCTTATTCTCGGCTCGCGTCTACAGCAATAACACCCTCGATCGAACGATTGAGAAGGTTCATATTTGTGATAATTTGCTCCATGCTCTGCGTTGTCAGCGGAAGGGACAACGCGTCTTAACCTGAGTAATCTGTCCTATAAGAAGATCACGCTGCTTTTCAAAGGCACTTTTTTCTACGACGTGCTGTGAACCAAAGCCGTTTGAAGGAGCAACATCAGCCATGGCCACACACTCTCTGTCGTCGCGTCACAGAGCTGAAAGTTGAAACCGCACGCGTTGAATGAACGTAGGGCATTCAACTTCAACCCTAGGTGGCATTTCTAAGGAGCCAAAAACGGTATTAATAACGCCTCCACACGTATTGTGACCAAAGGAATCCATCTGTGATAAAATCCCTCCGCGTATCTTGTTTGGCATCGTCTTCATAGCTACTCTAAATCTTCCGTCTAACAGGTTCATATCCACTCCCTAGGTAGATCTACGCTGTCCTGTTGCCGTCCGAGGGCCCAACAATACATGCTACTCCCCCTCTTCCCAGTGACGCTCAAACGACCGCAATTTACTGCTAACACTTTGACCGACGCTTTGTAGACGGCTACCAAGTGAGAGTTTGCGTCCGGTCGACGTTCTATGAAGTTTTCAGCCGGTTGAACAAGATTAAGAAGTTACCTTTCTGAGTTGACTTGCTCGCGAGTCGAAATAGCTCGTCGTGCCTTGGGAACGTCTTTATCGACCTCCTTCTTACTTCCTACCCGCTGTAGTTTACTCTCCTTCCTTTGGACATTGGAAGGGAAATATGATGCAGGCTGTTCCGATATCTCTGTTGCAGATGGCTTCAGCTCCATTTGACGGCGCACCTTCTCCCGCAATCGAAGTCGACGTGCTTCTGCCTCCGCCTCGGCTTTAGCTGTACATTCGCTGCATAGAACCTCTTCTGGCGAAGCAGATATAAAGGCCATCATCTCGCTAAGCTTGTTCCCGACCATTTCAAACACGACTCCATCCGCAACAAACGATTCAAATCGAACGGTGACACCGCCGCATCTGCTGCAGTGGATATTTAGCTGTTGCGTAGGCCGTCGTGAGCTGAACGACATTATCGGTGTGAGTAGGGCCGTGTGGGACACTTGGCATGGCTCGGAAGGTGTACCGTGTGTGGGAGGCGGCGGTGGCAGGAGAGGTCCGTGCGCAGAATTAACATGTGAGAAGAAAGTGACCTGATTTGATCGTCGCTCCACCTTTTTGTGAATCTTTTCTCAAGTCTGTCCACAGCCAAGGCATCGCATTTTTCCCATGTCGGTGACATTGCACACTGACCTGGGAGACATCAAAATCGAAGTCCACTGCGAAGACGTGAAAAAGGCATCCTACAACTTCTTAGCGCTTTGTGCTAGCGGATATTACAACAATACACTTATACATCGAAACATAAAGGGCTTCATGGTGCAGATGGGGGACCCAACAGGAACAGGCAAGGGAGGTACGCGACTTCCCATTACAGTGCGAAACTCGCGCTCATCAAAAGGTGCAAGCATATGGAACAACAAATTCGAAGACGAAATTATTCAGAATCTTCGGGTATGGTCAACCTTTGACGAAGCTGAGCATTTAGCATTCAGATCGGGTACAAGAGTTGCAATAACAAGCTAAGTGTTTAGGGAATCGTAGCTATCCTTGACTTTTTGGTTTCTCCCGTTGTTGATAGATTGATAGGTATCTATGGCTAACTCTGGACCCAATACAAACGGATCACAATTCTTCATCACGTACGGCAAACAAGGTCATCTAGATGGCAAATACACAATATTTGGAAGGTACGACTCCTAGAACGCACGCCGGCTCACCTGACTCCAGGGTCATCGCTGGTTGGGATACCCTAGAGATGCTGGAAAAGTTGGAGGTAAATCATAAACACCGACCACTGAAAGAGATTCGACTAAAGAATGTCACCATACATGCCAATCCTTTGGCTGAGGAGAATATCTTGTTTTAGACAATTCTACACGGGGTATTGACATTGGAATATTACACCTACTCAATGTTTATCTCAGTCATCCATTATCTACCATGAAAATATCTCTCTCGTACGTCTATAATATGCCTTCCCCTTTGCCGAGCTATTGTCGACGGCAGTTTCTGCGAATTCAGAGCCGCAAATGTCGCCTTGATGATGTTCATTCCATTCATTGATCCCTGTACTTTTGCCGAGACGTCCGTGACTCCTGCACATTTACATACCTCGTGCACGTAATAGTTCGCCCGAATGCCGAATCCAGGGGGTCGAGATCGTAGGGTCACTGTCGTCGCAGCGAACTTGGCTTCCACATCCCCATAAATTGTCCGATTCTCGTATCGCTCGATAGGTCTCATGCTTCTGACAGCCTTCTGGAGCGCTTCACGGGAGGCCTCGTCGGCCATTTCGTCAGGCCCAATACCAATTCCCATACCAAGCAAGCCCTTACCATCTCCGACAATCGATAGCTGAAACAGGTTGACTATTTTCCCGTTGCGACTCTGGCTGGTGACGTATTTTAGGATCAGAGGTCGGTATATTAAGCTGTATATATAGTCCGGCGTCATCCCGGTGGCAGCGATCAGGGCTTCGTCCTCGTCTTTCTTAAGAATGGTTTCTAGTTCGTCCTTTGGGCGGAGTTCTTTTGGGACATCCGTTTTGAAGGTGTCATGATCCTGCCCCAGAAAATCATCTTCCTCATAAATCCCGTCTGGATCCAACACGACTTCCGGATCGCCGGGTTTTCGAGTTTTCCGTATCGTGTGAGCAGCGACTTCGTAAGGGTCGTCGAAGACCGGGTCCATCTGTTTGAGGTTTGATAGGTACGGTAAACGATATGACGTCGTTCGAATTCCTCGCCCGTGGGTATCGATTGCTATTCGGTTAACAACATTCGGATCTTTTTCGAGCCCAATCGCCTCCGATGAGGGGCTATGATTGTTCATTGGTCGGTGTCGATTGCTGAGGGGAACTTTGGGCCTGGACCCTTTGCCATTGATGCGCAGGTTGATTGGTAGCTTTCTGGCCATAGCCGAGATGGGATCTGGTCTTTTTTGGTAGGCTGGAGAATTCGATTCGAAGCGAAAAACTCCCAATTTTAACGACCATAAGTAACCCTAACTTTTCTGCGGCTATAGCTTACTGAGCACCTCCCTCAACATCTCCTGCATTGATGCGATCTCCTGTTCAAGCTTCTTCATTCGATTATGAATATCCCCGAGCTCAACCGAAGTAGATCCTCTGGTTTCGTCGAAAGGGTAATGCGTGTCACTGTCCACTTTTGCTGGCATTTGACTATATAAGCTGACCCGGTTCGCAGCGACTCTTGCTGATCTTGACGAGGGCGGCCGGAGAATGCCAGTCGTAGGCCGCATTGCGGCATTCTTGGCACAAAATAGTTGCTCAAATATTGTCACACCGAGTACAAATGGAGCATGTGTAACTCTGAGCAGCGTGAATTTCAATTGCTGTAGGAATGGATGGCGAGAGGGTAGAAATAAACGGAGCGGTCGAAGTAACAACAATTGGAGAAGATTTGTAGGGGGGTAGAAGTCGAAGGTATGATCAGAGCTTATTGACTCCACACACGCGTAGGCTAGCGACATTAGTCTTTCGAGAAAATGGTCATGGATACCAAAGAGAAAATGATATTGATCTCGAGCATTGTATCTGGCAAATTGATTTGAAAGGATCGAGATGAGAACGGTGATAAGAACGATCTGGGTGAGACAGACAAATATAATCCTGTGTGAAAGTGAGGCCCGTTATTTGAGGGATGCATTACATCAAAGTAGGTCCAAAGAGGCCGAATTTGTGCATAGAATCAAATCCGATATAGCTACTTCCAAAGAAAATTCGTACGAGTAGCCACCCCATCTCACTGATCGTATAGGCATCTCGACCGAGACTCCAAAATGTGACAAAGAATCCACAGTAGAGAATGGCAATGATGACTAGGAATTTCATGAAATCCTTTACCTGCGACGTTAGTTTTCAAACTAAGATGATTGCACAAGCTCTTTCAAGGCTGTAATATTAGCAGATGGATGAGACTAATGATTTCTTACTCGGTAATAGCTGGCCATAGTACTGCCACAAACCAAGAAAAGAGAATGCTCTGGGCACCTGTCATTAACTTGAATTTTGGAAGCAATAGTTACCAAAAAGAGCGCTTGGAGAGAGAGGACATCAAACGCAAAATCCGTAGTGGCCCAGTTACGTTCCCTTGCCAGTCCCAGGGCTCTGGCCACCAGCCATCCCGCTGTTCAAATTAGCTCACTGAAATCAAGAATTTACCGAAGATGAGCACCATCGCTATGTCGAAAAAGCTCCAAGGATCTTGGGAGTACATCGAAAGGCTCGAGTCTCGTATCTGACCTATAGAGAGGTCAGGTCCCATATTCAAGTGCAAACTCGTACCGAGCTCCGCATATGCAAATCCGAGAAACCAGATATCGAGAAATATCTCCTGGACAGAGATGTGATCACGATCGGCCTGCATGAGTGTTGCAAGGAATAAAACTAACAGCACCGAAAAATTTGCGACTTGAAAGGCAAACCTATATCGTGGAACTCGGAGGCGGGCATAACCGGCCCACATGGAGCGCCTCCAGGAGTACACGGTTGGCTTTTTCCGAGCAGTCGATGCGTTGATGTCTAGGTCCCCCCATAGAACAACGTTTCCCTTCCAGATATCTTGCAAAACGCCTTGCACAATTGGAGAGGCAATAAATTTGAGCGCGTCTGCGACGATCGCGATTTCCAAAGCAGACATGGCATGGGAGTTTTGACGTGATACAACTGTACCAGCTTCTGGGTCGGATTCTGAGAAAGTCGATCCACTTAGCAGCCCAGCATTCTC
>Ga0335073_10005667_pt1 | contig 17525 bp, 15 predicted proteins | sample Lox_Sample_22_FD_207093 | JGI IMG/M metagenome (GOLD analysis project Ga0335073, IMG submission 207093) | Soil microbial communities from Loxahatchee National Wildlife Refuge, Florida, United States - Lox_Sample_2.2 | ecosystem: Environmental > Terrestrial > Soil > Wetlands | place: USA...
CAGTTCCGCTGCACCCCGCTCGAGGGCGCGATGAGCGTGCCGGCAATCGGCGAAAGGCCTGCGGAGCCGGTAAAATGACCCCCGCCCAGGCGCCGCTGTGCGGCGTTCGCATCGCCGATTTCACCATTCATGCGGCGGGTCCTTTCTGCACGCAGCTGCTTGCGCAGCTCGGCGCGCAGTGCATCAAGGTCGAAAGCAAGACTCGGCCCGATGCGTTCCGCAAGCCCCACGCGGTCTACGGGCGCATGACGGCCGCAACGTTCGACCAGGTCTCGGTGAACAAGCTGTCCGTGCGGCTGAATCTGAAGCAGCCCGAGGCCGTGGCGCTCGCGAAGCGCCTGGTATCCATCGCCGATGTGGCGGCAGAGAGTTTTCGAGCCGGCGTGATGCAGCGCCTCGGCCTGGGTTTTCAGGCGCTGCGCTCGGTAAAACCCGACATCATCCTGCTATCGCTCTCCTCCTCGGGCCAGAGCGGTCCGGACTCGCACTTTGCCGGCTACGCGCCGCTGTTCGGCGCCTGGGGAGGACTCGGCTGGATGAGCGGCTACAGCGATGGCCCTCCGGTGGAAATGCGCCACGTCATGGATCACTCCGCGGGAACCCATGCGGCCGTGGCCACGATGGCGGCTCTGCATCAGCGGCGCCGCACCGGGCAGGCCCAGCATATCGATCTGGCGGCGCGCGAGGTCGCCTCCGCGATGATCGGCGATGCGCTCATCCAGGCGAGCCTCGGTCAGAGGCCCGAGCGCACGGGCAATGCACACCTGTCGATGGCGCCGCACGGCGTGTACCCGACTCGCGAGCCCGATCGCTGGCTGACCCTGGCGGTGCGCAACGATGACGAATGGCGGGCGCTGGCGCAAGAGTTGAATCAGCCGTCCGCCTCGAGCGACCCGCGCTTCGCCAGCGCGGATGCGCGACTGCATCACCGCGCCGAGCTCGACGCGCTGCTCGCACGGTGGCTCGCCACGCGCAGCGCCGAGGCGACGGCCGAGCGGCTGCAGCGCGCCGGGGTGTGCGCCCACGTTTCCTGGAACATGCAGGATGTTGCGGGCGATGCGCACCTGCGCGCGCGCGGCGCGACCACCGAGGTGAGCGCGCCCGGGATCGCCCCGCGGCTCGCGGTCGGCGCGCCGGCCCGCTTCTCCAAGATGCACGACGTCGGCATCCGCCGCTTGACGCCCGCGCTCGGCCAGGACGAGGACTACGTGTTCGGCGAGCTCCTCGGCCTCACCTCGGCGCAACGCGCCGACCTCGAGCGGCGCGAGGTGATTTCGTGAAGCGGCAGCGCGCCGTCTGCCCGCTGCGCCCCTCGCGCCCGCTGCGCCCGCTGCGCCCGTCGCGCCCGTTGCGCCCCTCGCGCCCGTTGCATCCGCTGCGCCCGTCGCGCGGATCTCATTTCTGGACAGGAGGATATTCGTGAGCAACAGCATCTATCTCGTGCTCGACATGGAAAACGACCTGGTGCATGCGGACGGACCGAACGGCAAGGCGCCGTACGGCGAGCAGGTGCGCGCACGGCGCATCGTGCAGAACACGCGCCACGCGCTGGACAGGGCTCGTAGCGCCGGTCTTGCCATCGGCTTCGTGCGGGTCGGCTTCTCGCCCGACTACCGCGAGTGCCCGGCCGGCTCGCCGATCTTCTCGGCGGCCCGCAAGAACGGCATCTTCAAGCTCGGCTCGTGGGGCACGCAGGTGCACCCCGATCTCGGGCAACTGCCGGACGACTTCGACATCGTCAAGCATCGGGTGAGTCCGTTCCACGGCACTCCTCTCGAGTTGATCCTGCGCACGCACGCGCTGCGGCGTATCTACTGCTCGGGAATCTCGACCAATGCCGTGGTTCAGGCGGCGGTGCGCGAGGGCCACGATCGGGATTTCGAGATGGTGCTGCTCGAGGATTGCTGCTGCGCCCTGTCGGCGGAAGAGCACGAGAGCGCGATCAGATCGCTGCAGCGATTCTGCAGGGTCACGACCTCCACCGAGGTGGTTTTCGAGTGATCGGCGCTCGGCATCCGGAGCCGCGGCCGTTGGATCTGCGGACCAAGGAGGAGCAGGTCGCGGACTATCTGCGCGAGGGGATCATCTCGGGGATGTTCCCGCGCGGCTCGCGGCTCAAGCAGGCACAGATTGCCGAGCGGCTGCGCCTGAGCATCACGCCGGTGCGCGAGGCGCTGAAGCTGCTGGAGGCCGAAGGCTACGTAACCGGCAATTCTTACCGCGGGGTGCGCGTCGTCCCGTTCGACGCATCGGCCTCGGAAGACGTGCTGGAGCTGCGGCTGCTGCTGGAATCGCGGCTTCTGCGCGGCACCGCCGACAAGCTGACGGCGCTGGAGCTCGCCGAGCTGCGAGCGCTCGCCGACGAATTCGAGCAGGCTTTCGCGGCCGGCGACCGGGCGGCGGCCCGCGGCATCAATTATCGCTTGCACCGGCGCCTGTACAGCATCGCGGACATGCCGCAGACGCTGCATTTCGTGCAGATTCTGTGGGCCCGCTATCCGTTCGATCTGATCAATGCGGTCGAGGGCCGCGGTCCCGAGGCCGCCCGGGAGCACGACGAGATCCTGCGCGCGCTCACCGCCCGCGACGTGTCGGCCGCGACGCTCGCCATGCGCCGGCACATCGAATCCGGCTGGAGACACATCGGCAGCGCACCGCGTTGAAATCAGCCGCGTCGCCCCGGGGGCGCTTCGCCCACCGGCTCGTAGTAGTAATCGACGTGCAATCGGGTGAGCCGTTGCGCCGCGATGCGCCAGCGCCCGTCCCGGCGCACGTAGCGCTCGTGATAATGGCCGTAGCCGGTGTGCCCGTAATAGCCGAGCGTCGCCCTGCGATCCTCCCCCCACACCACGCGATCCTGCATCGCCCAGATGACCTGCGCCGTGTCGCCGTCGAGCTCGATCTCGGGGGAATGAACCTGGTGGGCCGTGTGCGCCGCCTCGACGGCCGCCCGCACCATGCGTATCGCCGCATCGCGTCCGCGGATGGCGGGTGGGCCGCCCGCGGCCGAGACGTCCAGCTCGAAATCCTCGGTGAACACCTCGGCGTAGGCGGCCCAGTCCTTGGTGTCGAGCGCGCGGCAATAGCGCGCCTTCACCTGGCTGATCGCGACATAGGCCGCAAGCTCGCTCATGCTGCTGATCTCGCTCATACGTCCCCCACTCAAAGCGCATCCCAGTATTGTTCCATGCGACGGCGCAGCGCGGCATCGGGCAACACCCCGCGTCCCGCCCGCTGGTTGTCGTCGATGTGCGCGGCCCGGGTGCTGCCGCTGATGACACAAGTCACCGCCGGATGCGAGAGCGAGTACTTGAGCATGACCTGCGCCCAGTTGCTGCAGCCGATCTCGGCCGCCCAGTCGGGCAGCGGGCGATCCTTGACTGCCTGCAGATTGCGCCCGCCGCGCCCGCCGAGCGGCACATTGGCGACCACCGCCACGCGCCGATCGGCCGCGGCCTCGAGCAGGGTTTGCTGCGCCGCGCGTCCTCCCAGACCGTAGTTCACCTGCACGAAGTCGAGAGGGTGCTTGCGCATGCAGGCGCAGATCTCGGCGTGATGTGCGTCGTGCGAGGTCGATACCCCGATATAGCGCAGCCGTCCTTCCTGTCTCCACTCGAGCATGGCCGGCAGCAACACATCGGCACCGATCAGGTTGTGCACATAGAGCAGATCCACGTGATCGGTCTTAAGCCGCGCGAGCGATCGGTCGAGGCTCGCGCGACCTCCGGGTTGCCCCTGGGCGCCCGAGCCGCCGCCGCTCGTGATCTTGGTGGCGATGAACAGCCGCTCGCGCAGCCCGAGCTCGGCCACCAGCCGCCCGATGACCTGCTCGCTCTCGCCATAAACTGCGGCCGTGTCGAGCATCGCGGCTCCGGCCGAGGCGAAATGCCGCAGGCCCTCCCGCAACGGGTCGAGGAGCGACTCGTCGAAAGCATTCGTACCCAAGCCCACCACCGGAAGCCACTGGCCCGTGGCGGGTATGGCCTTCAGGATGGGGGGTGAAGCGGGCTCAAGCATACGGGGTGTCCGCGGTTCTCCTGGGTCGAATGATAGTCGGTATTGGCCGGCGGCGAGAGGGCCGTCGGGCGAGGCCATGGCGGGGTGAAAGGTGGGCGAGCGGCCCGCAATTGCACTTGAATTGCCGCTACTCGACCCTAGGATGCCCTCGGCAAACCCGCGCGAGACTCGTTCTCAGAAACTGTAGAGGATTGCAGCTATGAGCGAACCTATGGTCCAGTTCCCGGTCACTTGCCCTAAGTGCGGCACGGAATCCATCGCCCGGTATCCGGTCGCGGACGTGGCGACGGCCCTGCTTTCCAGGAGCACCCCTCTGAAACTCTATGCCCCTTGCCATGACTACTACTGGACGGCAAGCCAGTGGGAGCTGCAACAGGTCAGGCAGTACATGGGCGCTTGGTTGGCGGCCCCGCAACCGGCGCCTCAGGAGTAGCGGGACGCGGTGGGTTTGCGCGCCGGCTCTAGCCGGATTTTGCCGCGATCATCGCGGCAAGCCGTGCCAGGGCCTCGCTCATCGCGGCGACTTGATCGGAGTAGCTCGGCGAGGCCATCGCTGCCCGCACATTCACGATCGAGCTGCTCGGGACGCTGACGCCGTCATCGGACATCTCCGACCAGCTCGCTTGCAGCTCCACCCGACCGGCCGGATCCGGCATGAACCGGACGATGTCGATCACCACCTTGCGAGTTCGGGCGGGCGCGGGCTCTTGCGGGAGCACGACGCGGCCCCGGGGCAAGATCTGCAGCAAATCCTCGCTCAAGGTACGCCGGATCATCAGGTCGAGCGGCGCGCTCCAGCGGTGCCGATCGCTGATTTCAAGGCCGTATTGGCCGGCCTGCCGCACGATCTGGCGGCGGTCGAGGCTCGGCGGCAGATGGACGCGAGCGATCTGCAGCGGCGGCGCCGGAGCCGCTTCGAGGGGCCGCACCTTGACGGGCTCCAGCGCATAGAACTCGACCGGCGGACTCGATGCGCAGGCGCAGAGCACGAGCGCGGCGAGCAGCGAAGCGAAGCGGCGGCATCCATCGGCGGTCATCGCCGGCCTCGCAGCAGACTTTCCGGATGCTCGTCCAGGTAATCGGCGAGCACTCGGATCGAGCGGGCGGCCTCGCTCAGGTGCAACAGCGCGGGCTCCAGGCTGCCATCGGGCGCAGCAGGGCTCGTTCCCATGACTTGGCGGGCCGCCTGGGCGGCTTGGTCGAGATTCTGCGCCGTATGGCGCAAGGCCTGCACGGTTTTTCGTACCGAATCGAGCGTCGGCGCCACCTTTGGACCCGCCTGGTTGAGCGTGCGGTCGAGGCTGGCCAGCGCGGCATCGAGGTGCCCGATGCTGGCCTTGAGCTGCGGGGAGGCAGCGAGCGATCGGATGCTCGCGGTGATGGCGCGGACGTTGTCGCCGATCTGCTCGAGCGGCAGGTTTTGCGCCTCCTCGATCACGCGGCCCACGCCGCCTTGCTCGACGCTCGGGATCTGGTAGTAACCATCGACTTGCTGCAGGGTTGCGGCGGGTGACCCCTCGACCCTGGCCAGCTCGATTTCGGGGCTGCCGAGGATGGGGGGCGACTTGGTCAACCGGGCGCGCAGATCGTGGCGGATGAGCGCCGCCAGGGCCTCATTCAAGATGCGCGGCCAGTCGCTGCTCGACGCCGGGCCGCCCATGAGATGAAAGCGGCGCGGATCGAGCGCAATCAGCGCGCTCGTCGAGATCGTCCCGGCCTGCGCATCGACGCTGAGATCGACCGAGGATACCTCGCCCACCTTGAACCCGCTGAGAACGACGGGCGACCCCACCTCGAGGCCGCCCACCTCGCCCGCGATCTGCACGCGATACTCGACGGCAATGCCGAGCGATGCGGGCGCCGCGCCGACGATGCCCTGGAAGGTGCGCGCCGGGGCGCCGCCGCCCGGAATCATCTGGATCGTGGGCCCGGTTATCAGCGCTTTGAGCGAATCCGGGTTGGTCAAGCTGGGATGGGCCCCTTGCAGATAAAAGCGCGTGCCGGTGCGCAAAAAATGACTCGCGCCGCGCTCGATGTCGAGCTTCACGACGACGTGCGAGCCATCCGGGCTCAACGAGAGCTTGCTCACCTTCCCCACCTTCACGCCGCGGTAACGGACGTCGGTGCTGCCCTCCTTGATCCCGGCGGCGCCCTCGTAGGTCACCGTGGCCGTGACTCCGCTGAGACTGATCTCGCGCACCGTGAGCCAGAGCACGATGGCGACCGCGGCGATGGGCACGCCCCATATCCAGCCTGGCCAGCGTCCCTGGCGCATCTCGGCCACCGTGCGCTCGAGGGGGGCCTGCGGCTCGACGTCGCTCACGTGCGCGCCGCCCGCGACAGCGCCGCGTCCCACATGAGACGCGGATCGAATACCCGCGAGGCGACCATGGTGAGCGCGACGACGAGGATGAAGCACACCCCGCCGACCCCGGCACTCGCCGTCGCCAGCGTGCCGAACTGGATCATGGGAGCGAAGATCACGATGGTGAAGACATCGACGTTCGACCAGCGTCCCAGCTCGTCGATCACGCGAAACAGCCTGGTCTTCAATACCAGGCGCGAGCCGGAGTGCCGCCGGATCGACAGCAGGAACCAGCCGAGACCGAGAAGCTTGAGCAGAGGAATGGCGATGCTGGTGAAGAAAATCAGCAGCCCGAGCGGCCAGAAGCCCGCCTTGAACAGATCGAGCACGCCGTCGATGATGCGGTAATCGACCCGCTGACCGAGCTCGACGTTGACGTTCATGGGAAAGACGTTCGCCGGGATGTACAGCGCGAGCCCGGCGATGACGAGCGCGAGCGTGCGCACCCGGGTGCCGGGCTTGCGGGCATGCAGGGCCGCGGCGCAGCGCGGACAGCGGCTTCCTTCGACCGCCGCAGGCAGCGCCAGATCGCAGACCGTGCAGGAGATGCTCGGCTCACCGTACGCGGGGGCGCGGCGGGCGCACCCGATGCGCCGCCACCCCGCGCGACGATCGAGGGTGGCGCGACACAGCATCGCGCAAACGGCGGCAAGTATCAGGCAGATTCCGCCCGCCCCGACGGTCACCGGAAGCCGTGCGGCGATCCGGCTGTATCCGACCGCGGCACCGAGCAGCAGCACGTCCGGCATCGCCCACACGTCGAGCAGCAGACAGATCTTGTAGGCAGGACCGAGCCAGCGGGGGGTTCGACCAAGGCCCATGCAGGCGAGCACGACGCTCAACAGGCCAAAGCGGATGAACGGCAGCACGATGGCAAACGCGGCGACGAGCGTGACCAGAACCACCCATTGTTGATTCCATAGCGTGAACAGCCCCGTGCCGATGCGCGTCTCCCGATCGATCCCGAGCACGGAGATTCGCATCAACGGCTCGAGGTTCGCCGGAAAGAGCAGAAGAAACGTCAAGAAGGCAAAGCAGAACGCGGCGGCCAAGCTGCGTCCGATGGCGCGCTCCAGGCGGTGGGCGCAGACCGGACATAAAGCGGCACATCCGCGGCGCGGCGGGGGGAGCTGCTGGAGCGTCCCGCAGTCGGGGCACGCAATGGTATTCATGAACGATCCGGCCGCGTCGCGGCATTGCGCCGCCCCAGATCCTGCGCAAAGAGCCCGGCATCCGCCAGCGGATGGATCGACCGTCGCGCTGTCAGCAGATTCCGGCGCTGGAGCGGCTCAATGAACGGTCACGTCGGTCAGAAAGATGAAGCCGCTGCCGCTGCCGTCGGAGACCGCAGCGGTGCAGGCAGAGACGGCGAGTCCGCTGACCGAACAGAGATACACGCCCGCATTGCCGAAATCGAACTCACTCCAGGTGCTCACGTAGGCCCAAGCCCCGTTGACGAAAACTCCGGTCGCGATCGACTCGGGACCGCCTCCCAGGCTGTTGTTGGCGCAAGACGACAAGTTCCCTGCATCGTCCACCGCGCAAGCGGCGAGCCCGCTCTGGGCGTTCGCGAAATACGCGACTCCATTCGCGAGAGTCACGTTCCAGGCATCACCGAGCGAGCTCGAGCCCGCGGCCACGGCGCAATTGGTCAGCAATCCGGTGCTCGGGTCGAGCGCGCAGGTGAACAATCCGTTGTTATCGGTCGGTACGTAGGCGAAGTCGCTCCCGAGCGCGATGCCGCTGGCATAATTGAGCCCGCTGCCGGAGGCGGTGACGATGCAGCCCGACAGGGTCCCATCCGCGCTGTTGATGGCGCACATCGTCACCTCGCCGCCGCCCGGCGAGCCCTGATCGGCCACGTAGAGCGTCGATCCCGAGACGATCAGATGCTCGGGGTAGCTGTAGCTGGCGCCCTGAACGGTGCAGCTCGACAGCGTCCCGTCGCTGTTGACGGTGCATAGATAAATGTTGGCTCTCTGCCCATCGACCACGTAGGCGTAGCTGGCCGTGCTGCCGCTGTAGAAGGCCACGCTCCATGCGCCGCTGAATCCGCCGGTGGCTGCGCAATTCGACAGCGTCCCCGTGGTGGCGTCGATGGCGCAAATGTAGAGGCCGCTGTCGGAATCGCTGACGTACGCGTGTTGTGCCGAGGCCGAGTAGGGGATGCCCACAGTACCCGTCTGTGCGGTACCCGCGTTGTCGAGGTAGCTGAAGTCGAGCGTGAGCGTGCCGCTGGCGCCGGCCGTTGGCGCGTAAGTCAATTCCAGCTCGCACCCGGCACCGGTACTCACGCTGCTGCAAGCGAAGCTCGTCGCGCCGCCCGCGGCGCTCCAGCCGCCGGGGAGCGATCCGAGACCGCCGCTGGCCGAAATCGCCAGATCGCCGGCCGTGTTGCCGTCATTGGTCGTGAAAATCACGGTGACCGGCTGACTGGCGCCGACGGCGACGCCTACCGTGCCGGATGGAGTTACCGCACCGCTCACGGTGTCGTGCACGGTCGACGCGTACGGGATGCCGACGGTGCCGGTCTCGGGGTTGCCGGCGTCATCGGTGTAGCCATAATTCAACGTCAGCGTACCCGAGCCGACCGTGGTGGGCGCGTAACTCAGCGGCAACTGACAGCCGTTTCCCGATTGAGCGACGCTGGCACAGGTCAAGCTCGCCGCCGTGCTGCTCCAGCCGGCCGGCAGCGAGCCCAATGCCGTGCTCAAGGTCAATGCGCTCGCGATGCCGCTGTCGGTGGTGAAATTCACCAAGACCGATTGGGCTCCGGAGCCGATGACCGCGTTCACCTGCCCCGAAGGCGAAGCGGTCCCCACGACGTTGTTGTGGGCAGTCGCCGCATAGGCGATACCGAGACTACCGTTCTTGACGCTGCCGGCGGAATCGACGTAGCTGTAGCTCAGCGTCAGTGTGCCCATGGCCGGCGCGCTTGGCGCATAGGTCAGCTGCAGCTGACAGCCGTTGCCCGTGGCGAGGCTCGCGCAGGAGAAACTCGATCCGGCCGCGCTCCATCCATCCGGCAGGGCCGCAAGATCACTCGTCACGGCCAGCAGCGTGGCGACGTTGTGGTCGTCCGTCGTGAAGGTGATCTCGACGGACTGGGCAGCCCCGCCGATGAAGGCATTGATCTGCCCCGACGGCGAGACGGTTCCCACCACGTTGTCGTGGACGGTGCCCGCATACGCGACGTTGACCGTCCCCGTCTTTGCCGTTCCGGCGTTGTCGGTGTAGCCGTAGTTCAAGGTCAATGTACCGCTGCCGGCGGCGCTCGGCGCGAAAGTGAGCGTCAGCAGACAGCCGCTGCCCGTGCTCACCGTGGCGCAAGTGAAGCTATCGGCAGCGCTGGTCCAGCCGGAAGGCAGGGACGTCAGGTTCGTCACGGTCAACCCCGTCGCGGGATTGCCATCGTCGGTCATGAAGGCGAAGGTGACCGCCTGGCTCGCACCGACCACGGCATTGATCTGACCGGTGGGCGCGGCGGTCGCGCTTACCGTGTCATGGGCGGTCGCGGCATAGCGAATCTCGGCAGAGCCGTTCTGCACGGCACCGGCGCTGTCCGTGTAGCGATAAGCAATGGTCAAGGTGCCGCTGGCATCCGTGGTCGGCGCGTAGGTGAGGGTCAGCACGCAACCGCTGCCGCTCGTCACCGTCGTGCAGCTGAACGCGGCAGGTCCGCTCCAGCCCGCGGGCAGCATCGATAGTCCGGAAGTCACCGACAGCCCGGATATCGCGTTCGCATCGCTCGAATTGAAGCTGAGAGTGAAGGATTTGCTGCCGCCATCGACCACCGACACGGCGCCGCTGACCGAAGGGGTGACGACGATCGTGTCCTGCGTGCCGGCCGGGCTGTCCGAGCAGCCGCCGAACAGCAGGGGGCTCGTCAACCCAAGGATGCCGAGCAAGACCAGCCCACGGAACCGGGAGAATTTCATACAGATCCTCGGAGGATTTCGCAAAAGGACAAGCACCGCTTGCGGCCGACAGTCTACGGAACGCGCCTCGCGCCGGGGGCGCAGTGTTCGTGATCGGTGTCGCGATTCACCACAACTGCGCCAATCCCCTAAAGCGCGTGACCCGGGATGCGCAAGGGCTGTAAGATTTCCCCTGCCATGGCGCAGCGCATCCTTCAACCCGGCGAAATCGAAGGCCTCGCACAACAATCGATTCCGCGCATCCGATTGCCGGCGCCCGCGGAGGTGTTCGCGCTTCGAGCGGCGCGGCTTCGCGCCCTCGCACCTCGTACCGGCATCGGCGCCTATCTACAATTTCTTGCCGCCCTGGTGGATGCGCAGCACTCGGCGCTGGCGCGGATCGAGCCCGCAAGACCTGCGGATGCGGACCTCAAGCGAGCCGCCGAGCACGGCATGCCGCCGATTCCCGCCGCCGCCTGGCTCACTGATCCAGAATGGCCCGAGACGCTGAACCGGCTGTGCGCGACGCTGGATGAGCGGGCGCAGTTACCGGCACCCGTGATCGAGGTGATGGCGAGAATTCGCAGCGCACCGCCGCGCTGGATCATGGCGCAAGCCGAGGCGTTGCTCGAGCACGCCGCTGAGGGTGTCGAGGCCGCCGCGGCGCCGCTCCTCATGGCGGCCCTGCAGGTTCACGGTGTCGCCCGGGCGGCACGTTTCGATGCGGCGACGGTGCGGCCCCTGGGCGTTGCGGGGCTGTGCCCGCTATGCGGGACGGAGCCGGTGGCAAGTCGGGTGTGCGCCAACTCACCCTATCAGGGCTACCGCTACCTGCATTGCGCCTTGTGCGCCACCGAGTGGCACCTGGTCCGCGTGCAGTGTTCCATATGCGGCGCGTCCGGCAAGAGCATCGCCTATCAATCGGCGAGTGCCGAGTCGGACCAGACGCCGCATCGGGGCGCCGAGGCGGCCGTGCGCGCGGAGACCTGCGATGCGTGCCACGGCTACCGCAAAATACTCTATGAAGAGAAAGACATTGCGGTCGAACCGCTGGCCGATGACCTGGCTTCCTTGAGCCTCGATTTGCTGCTCGGCGCGAGCGGCTATCATCGCGCGGGCAGCAATCCGTTGCTGTGGCAGGCCGGCGAGAAATGAGTCCCTTTGAGGCTGCGCGCCCGTGCGGCACCTTCGATCGATGATCGTCGGGACCGCCGGTCATATCGACCATGGCAAAACCAGTCTGGTGCGGGCGCTGACCGGTGTGGACACGGATCGGCTCGAAGAGGAAAAGCGGCGCGGCATCTCGATCGAGCTCGGCTATGCCTATGCGCCCGCGCCCGGCGAACCGCTGGGCTTCATCGATGTGCCGGGTCACGAGCGGCTGGTGCACACCATGGTCGCCGGTGCGGGCGGCATCGACTTCGCGCTGCTCGTGGTGGCCGCGGATGACGGCGTGATGCCGCAGACACGCGAGCACCTCACCATTCTCGAGTTGCTCGGCGTGCGCAGCGCCGCCGTCGCGCTCACCAAGATGGACCGCGTGCAGCAGCCCCAGGCGCTCCTCGCAACGGCGCAGATCGAGCAGTTGCTGGCCGCGACCCCGTTCGCCGCCGCGCCGATATTTCCGATGAACGCGACGCGCGGCGATGATGCGGGTGTGAGCGCCCTGCGCAGGCATCTGGAGCAGGTGGCAGAGCGATGGCGCATGCGCAGCGATGCGGGCTTGTTTCGTCTCCCTGTCGACCGGGTGTTCACCTTGCCGGGACTCGGCACCGTGGCCACCGGCACCGCGATCGCGGGACGCGTCTGCGTGGGCGACTGCATCGCCGCGATGCCCTCCGGTACCGTGGCGCGGGTGCGCAGCATCCACGCTCAGCATCGTAACGCCGAGGTGGGCCGCGCCGGTCAGCGCTGCGCCTTGAACCTGGTCGGCATCGACAAGACCGGGCTGCATCGCGGCGATTGGTTGGCCGACGCGCGTGTGCTGCGACCCTCGACGCGCATCGATGTGCAGCTGCGCTGGCTCGCGGCAGGCGCGCCGCTCAAGGATCGCGCGCCGCTGCACGTGCACTTGGGCACCGCGGACCGCGTCGCGGAGGCGGTGTGGCTCGAGTCCAATGGCCCGCTGGGGCGCGATGGCGCACGCGTGCAGCTGGTGTTCGAGACACCGTTCTGCGCCGCCGCCGGAGACGCCTTCATCGTGCGCGACGCACAGGCGCGCCGCACCGTCGGCGGCGGTATCGTCATCGATCCTTGCGCGCCGGCAAGGCGGCGGCGCAGTGCCGAGCGGCTCGCCTACCTCGCCGCCATTCAGAATCTGTTGCGGGAAGGCAGCGTGCTCGCGCTGCTCGAGAACGCCTCGGGCGGCATCTCGATGCGAGAGCTGGTGCGTCTTACCGGCCTTGCAGCTGAGCGGATCGAGCTGCCCGCTGGGACGCGCCTGGTGGGAGCGCCGCAGGACGAGTTCGCCATACTCGATTCGCACTGGCGGGCCTTGTATGACGCCGCGCTCGCGACGCTGCGCAATTTTCATGCCCAGTATCCCGACGAGCCGGGCGTCGACCGGGCTCGACTGCGCCGTCTGGCGGCGCCCGGCGTGAACGACCTTCTGTGGCGGGCGCTGGTGGAGGAGCTGCTGCGGGATCACGCGGTGGCGCGCAGCGACTACTGGCTGCATTTGCCGCAGCACCGGGCCACGCTGGATGATCGCGAGCGGCAGCTCGCGGCGCAACTGCAATCGATACTGGGCGCCGCGCGTTACGATCCGCCGTGGGTGCGGGAGCTGGCGGTCGAGGTACGGTCGCCCGAGGAGGACATTCGGCGGGTGCTGTGCAAATGCGCGGTGCAGAGGCTGGTTTATCAGATCGTGAAGGACCTCTTCTATCATCGCGACACCGTGCAGGAGCTGACGCATGAATTGCGGGCTTTATGTGTACGGCACGGCGCCGTCGCCGTCGCCGAGTTCCGTGATGCCATCGGTCTCGGGCGCAAGCGCACCATCCAGGTTTTGGAGTTCTTCGATCGCGTTGGATATACTCGACGCATTCCTCGAGGTCGGATCGTGCGCGCCGATAGCAGCTGGCACGAATCCGCGCGGGGATGAGCTGACCCTGCGGAAGGCATGCGCATCCGGTGGTGCGGCCGGGCTTCAAACCCGGTGAGGGACGTCAAGCGTTTCTCGGTAGGTTCGACTCCTGCTACCTTCCGCCATCTTGTAAGGCGGACTGGAATCCATCAGCCAATGCGCGCCACCCGATGAATGCACCGTTTGCGGCGATGTCCGATGCACCGGCGCCGGGCGGCGCCGAGCCGCGATTGACCTCGCTGTCCCATGGCGGCGGTTGCGGCTGCAAGATTGCCCCGGGCGTGCTCGCCGAGCTGCTCAACGGCTCGCCGTCCACCCGGCGCTACGCCGACCTGCTGGTCGGCACCGACACCTCGGACGACGCGGCCGTGTACCGCCTCAACGAGGAGTTGGCGGTCGTGGCGACCACGGATTTTTTCATGCCGATCGTCGATGATCCTTTCGAATTCGGCCGCATTGCCGCCACCAACGCACTATCGGACATCTATGCGATGGGCGCCCGACCGGTGATGGCGCTTGCGATCGTCGGCATGCCCATCAAGATCCTGTCGCAGCAGACGATTCGCAAGATCCTGCGCGGCGGGGAGGCGGTGTGCGAGCGTGCCGGGATTCCGATTGCGGGCGGTCACAGCATCGATTCGGTCGAGCCGATCTATGGGCTCGCCGTCACCGGCGTGGTCGATCCCAAAAGGCTGAAGCGCAACAGCAGCGCACGCAGCGGCGATCTGCTGATTCTGGGCAAGCCTCTCGGGGTCGGCATCCTCTCGGCGGCTCTCAAGAGGGGGCAGCTGGACGATGCCGGCTATCGCGCGCTGATCGATACGACCACGCAATTGAATTTGCCCGGCACGGAGCTGGCGAGCCTCGCCGGCGTACACGCCATGACCGACGTCACGGGCTTCGGCTTGCTGGGTCATCTGCTGGAGATGTGCCGAGGAGGCGGGCTCGGCGCACGGATAAGCGCCGCCGACCTGCCGCTGCTGCCCGGGGTGGTCGAGCTGGCCCGGTCCGGTGTGCTGACCGGAGCATCGGCGCGCAACTGGCAATCCTACGCAGCGGATGTGCTGCTCGCCCCGCACATCGATGCGACGCTGCAAAGCATCCTCACCGATCCACAGACATCCGGCGGTCTGCTCATCGCCTGCGATCCCGACGAGCTGCCGGCGGTGCGGCAGGTGTTTGCGCGTCTCGGCATCACAGCGCCCGCGGCCATCGGGCGGCTATGTGAAGGTGAGCCGCAGGTCCGGGTGGATTGACTCGCCCCGCAATCCAGCGGGCGGGGAGCCGACGTTCGGCTCCGGCTTGGAGATCCTGCCGATGAATGTCCCCATCGAGTTCGATACGCCGCGGCTATCCCTGCGGCAGTGGCAAGCGGCGGATCGCGAGCCATTTGCGGCGCTCAACGCCGATCCGATCGTCATGGCGCATTTCCCGGCACCCATGACGCGCCAGGAAAGCGACGCCATGGCGAGCCACTGTGAGCGGCTGCTCGCCGAGCGCCGATGGGGTGTATGGGCGTGCGAAGTCAAGGAGACGCGCGAATTCATCGGCTGCGTGGGACTGAACATTCCCCGGCGTGATCTGCCCGTGTCCCCCTGCGTCGAGATATTGTGGAGACTGGCGCGGGCGCACTGGCGTCGGGGATTCGCCACCGAAGCGGCCCGGGGCGCAACGCGCGTCGGCTTCGAGGTCCTGAGGCTGCCTGAAATCGTGGCGTTCACGGTGCCCTCGAATGGCCGATCGCGTGCAGTCATGGAGCGGCTGGGGATGCAAATGGATGCGGCCACCTTCGAGCATCCCGGCGTTCCGGAGGGGCACGTGCTTCGAACACACTGTAATTATCGCTTGTCGCGCGACAGGTGGCTTGCGATCGAGTCGGGCGATGACCGTGGCACCGGCCGGTCGGCAGGCGAGCCTCCCCGTTGACAGGCGCTGCACGCCCCCTCTCCCCTCCCCGCCGGCTGCTGGCCCGCCGGCCCGAACCTTCGGTCCTTGGGTGCGTCCTATATGGCGGGACCTGTTTTGTGACAGCATCGCGGCGTGCGATCCTTCGCACCCACCTCTTAATATCAGAAGCCAGGAAGCATCCAAGTGCAACGACAATTACCCGGTTCGTCCTTCATCGGAGTCTCGACCGCGCGAAGCGCGATTGCAGCATGCCTGCTCGCTCTGGCGGCCTGCGGCGGCAGCAGCAACCCGCCCCTGGATCTTTCGGGCACGGTGAGCGGATTGACCACCAGCGGCCTGGCCCTGACCACGCTGGGCGTGAACCTCGAGGTCAGCGCCGGAGCGACGAGTTTCACCTTCGGTCCGGTGCTCTCCGATACGGTCGTCTATGACGTCACCGTGGCGATCCAGCCCTCCGGACAAATCTGCACCGTGACGAACGGCACCGGCACGGCGACCACGGCCAATATCTCCAACGTGGTGGTGACTTGCTCGAATCGGACGTTCAACATCGGCGGCACGATCAGCGGGCTCACCGCGCCGGGGCTGGTTCTGGCGAACGGCAGCGACACCCTGAGCGTGCCCACCGGCGCATCTTCCTTCACGATGCCCGCGGCCGTCGCGTATGGCAGCTCCTACGCGGTGACCGTGGCCGCACAACCGACCGGCCTCACCTGTGACGTGACCAATGGCACGGGAACGGTGGGGACAAACGCCGTCACGAACATCGCCGTGGCGTGCACCGATAAGCCGCTCACCGTGGGCGGAAGCATCAGCGGCCTGGGGAGCGCGACGGGCCTGGTCCTCGCCAACGGTACCGACACGTACACCGTGCCGGCGGGCGCCACGAGCTTCAAGCTCGATGCGGCAGCATCCTCCGGCGGCGCCTATGTGGTACGGGTACAGTCCCAACCGACCGGCATGACCTGCTCTGCCGGCAACGGTGCCGGAACGATGCCCACGCACGATGTCACCGACGTCTCGGTTACCTGCTCGGATGAGGCTTACAGCCTCGGTGGAACGGTCACCGGTCTCACCACCTCCGGCCTCGTGCTGAGCGAGGGCAGCGACACTTACAGCGTACCCGCCAACGCGACCAATTTCACGATGCCCGCCGCCCTCGCCGACGGCAGCAGCTACCGGGTGAGCGTACAGACGCAGCCGGCGGGGCTGACTTGCACGGTCAGCCGCGGCACCGGCACCGTGTCCGCCAGTGCCGTCATGAACGTCGATGTGACATGCGCCTCGACCGGCTACACATTGGGAGGATCGATCTCCGGCCTGACGAGCTCCGGGCTGATTCTGACCGACGGTACGGACAGCCTCTCGGTCTCGGCCAACGCCACGCAGTTCTCGATGCCGAACGCGCTTGCCTACGGCAGCAGCTACGCCGTAACGATTCAAGCGCAGCCGAGCCGCGGGAGCTGTCAGATCACCAACGGCACCGGCACGGTGACCGGAGACGGCGGCACCGTACAGGTCACCTGTGGAGCGCCCGCCTCAGCGCCGCAGAGAGACGATGGCGCCTGACGGCTCACGTCACCACGACGCGCACCCGCGCGATGTTCTGAATCCGCCCATACGGCGTATGCGCGTCTGCATTGCGCTGGGAGGTCGCGCGCAACACGGCGTAGTAGGTCCCTGGCTTTTCGTATGAGTGCGTGCGCGTGACGGACACGGTCGGCTGCGGGTTCGTGATCTGTTCAGCGACACGGTAATCGCCGGCCCCCTCGAAGTCCCACTCCGCCGCAACCACCCGGCCGGCGCCCGCGGGCACATCGACCGTCGCCGAGAAGGTGACCGACTCATGGGTGCGCACGCCTGCGCCTTCGATGGCCTTCAATTCGACGGTGGCCTGAATACCCCCGCGTTCGCTGGCCGCTGCCGGAACCTGCACCTGGGAAGCGGCCACGGTGTATTGCGAATCGGATGGCCTCACGCCCTTCTCCACCCACTGGCTGAGGTCGCGCAGGCCCTGCTGCAGAGGGCCGTCGAGCCTCACCGTATGGGCCTTGGCGAGAAGGGTCGCCGGGTTGTCGTGCTGGGCGTGATCGATGAACCAGAGCGCGAAATTCTCCGCGAAGCGCGGCCCGAGCGCCTTTTTCACCTCTGAGCGGTACCAGTCGGCACACCAGGGCAGGGCGTCGATATCCATGAGCGCCTGGACCAGCAGCATCTTGCCGTGTATCCGGCC
>Ga0335073_10005668_pt1 | contig 17523 bp, 25 predicted proteins | sample Lox_Sample_22_FD_207093 | JGI IMG/M metagenome (GOLD analysis project Ga0335073, IMG submission 207093) | Soil microbial communities from Loxahatchee National Wildlife Refuge, Florida, United States - Lox_Sample_2.2 | ecosystem: Environmental > Terrestrial > Soil > Wetlands | place: USA...
TGTGCTGCCGACGGTCGGCGCGAATGTCTATGACATCCTGCGCCACGACGTGCTGGCCATCACCACCGCCGGCGTTGCGGGACTGACGCAGCGTTTGAACGGCAAGCACGGCAGCGCTGCGGTCGAGCCCGAGTCGCTGCCGGAGAGCGGCATCTCGCCGGCAGCGGCGGAGACGGTAGCGGCACCCGAGGCGGCGCCGGTCGTGGAGCCGGCATCGGAAATCGCAGCGGCGCCAGCAGCCGACGCAGCAGCCGAAGCAGCATCCGAAGCTGAAGCGGCACCTGAAGGAGACGCGGTATGAGCGAGACCCAACCCGCCCGGCCGCGCAAACCGACTCTCTCGCGGGAGCAAATGTATGCGCTGATCCGGAATCCGATGATTACGGAGAAGTCGACCGCGGTGTCGCAACACCGGCAATACATGTTCCGCGTCGCGCTCGATGCCACCAAGCCGCAGATCAAGCAGGCGGTGGAAGGTGTGTTCAACGTGAAGGTCGTCGCGGTGAACACGCTGGTGCAGAAGGGCAAGACCAAGCGGTTCAAGGGGCGGCCCGGCCGGCGTTCGGACCTGAAGAAGGCGTTCGTGCGGCTCGCCGAGGGCAACGAAATCGATTTCACCGCCGGGCTGGCATAAGGCAGGCGCAGGATGGCACTGAGACAATTCAATCCGGTCACGGCGAGCCTGCGCGGCACGGTGCTTATAGACCGTTCCGATTTGTGGAAGGGCAAGCCGGTCAAGGCGCTGACCGAGGGCAAGAGCAGCTCCGGCGGGCGCAACAATCACGGGCACACATCGGTGCGGTTCCGCGGCGGCGGACACAAGCAGTCGTATCGCTACGTCGACTTCAAACGCAGGAAGTTCGACGTGCCGGCGACGGTGGAGCGGCTGGAATACGATCCGAACCGCAGCGCCTTCATCGCGCTGATCAAGTACCAGGACGGCGAACTGGCCTATATCATCGCGCCGCAGCGGTTGCGCGCGGGCGACCAGGTGGTGTCGGGCTCGCGCGTCGATATCAAGCCCGGGAATGCGATGCCGCTGGCGGCGATCCCGGTCGGCACCATCGTTCACAACATCGAAATGAAGCCGCAGGCCGGTGGCAAGATCGCGCGCGCGGCAGGGACCTATGCGCAGTTGGTCGGCAAGGACGCCGGCTACGCACAGATCAAGCTGGGCTCCGGGGAGCTTCGCATCGTGCGCGCCGAATGCATGGCGAGCGTCGGCGCGGTTTCCAACCCCGACAACATGAACCAGAAGATCGGCAAGGCCGGGCGCAAGCGCTGGATGGGCCGGCGGCCGCATAACCGCGGCGTGGTGATGAACCCGGTCGATCACCCGTTGGGCGGCGGCGAGGGGCGCAGCTCCGGCGGCCGTCATCCGGTGACGCCGTGGGGCGTGCCGACCAAGGGCTACAAGACGCGCGGCAACAAGCGGACCGATCGGATGATCATCCGCCGCCGCAACAAGGGCAAATAGCGATGGCGCGTTCCGTCTGGAAAGGGCCGTTCATCGACGGCTATCTGCTGAACAAGGCCGACGCTTCGCGGGCGTCGGGGCGCAATGAGATCATTCGTATCTGGTCGCGCCGCTCGACGATATTGCCGCAGTTCGTGGGCCTGACCTTCGGCGTCTATAACGGCCATAAGTTCCTGCCGGTGCAGGTGAACGAGAACATGGTCGGGCACAAGTTCGGCGAGTTCTCGCCCACCCGCACGTTCACCGGCCACGCCGGCGACAAGCGCGCGAGGCGCTCATGAGCAAGCCCAAGCATCCGCGCGGCATCGAGGACAACGAAGCGCAGGCGATCCTGTCGAACGTGCGGTGCAGCCCGCGCAAGCTGAACCTGGTGGCGGGGCTGATCCGCAACCTGCCGGCGCAGCAGGCGGTGGCGACGCTGACCTTCTCCAAGCGGCGCATCGCCAAGGACGTGCGCAAGGTGCTGGAGAGCGCGATCGCCAATGCCGAGAACAATCACCAGCTCGATGTGGACCGGCTGATCGTGACGCGCGCCGAGGTAGGCCGCTCGATCGTCATGCGCCGCTTCCATGCGCGTGGCCGTGGCCGCGCCTCGCGGGTGGAGAAGTGGTTCAGCCATCTCAAGATCGTCGTTAGCGAACGTAGCCAGGACGCGGAGGCCGCATAGCATGGGGCACAAAGTCAATCCGGTCGGGCTGCGGCTCGGCATCAACCGCACCTGGGACAGCCGCTGGTTCGCCGGCGATGACTATTCCAAGCTGCTGCACGAGGACCTGAAGCTGCGCGGCCATCTGCGCCGCAAGCTGCACGGGGCAGGGGTCTCGCGCGTGGTGATCGAGCGTCCGGCGAAGAAGCCGCGCGTGACGATCTACGCTGCTCGTCCGGGCGTGGTGATCGGCAAGAAGGGCCAGGACATCGAGGTGCTGAAGAAGGACCTCGGCAAGATGGCGAATACCGATGTCGCGCTGAACATTGTGGAAATCCGCAAGCCTGAGATCGACGCGACGCTGGTGGCGGAGAACATCGCCCAGCAGTTGGAGCGCCGCGTGGCGTTCCGCCGCGCGATGAAGCGCGCGGTGCAGTCGGCGATGCGTCTCGGCGCGCAAGGTATTCGCATCAACTGTGGCGGCCGGCTGGGCGGGGCGGAAATCGCCCGGGTGGAGTGGTATCGCGAAGGCCGCGTGCCGCTGCACACGCTGCGCGCGGACATCGATTTCGGCCAGGCGACGGCGAAGACGACCTATGGGACGTGCGGGGTGAAGGTGTGGATCTTCAAGGGCGAGATCCTGGCGCACGATCCGATGGCGCAGGACCGTCGCGCCGCCGAGCAAGCGCCGCAGCGCTAAGGATCTACCAACATGCTGCAACCGAAGCGCACCAACTACCGCAAGGCGCACAAGGGCCGCATCCACGGGATGGCGAAGGCCGGCTTCACGCTGAACTTCGGCACCTACGGATTGAAGGCGCTGGAGCCGGAGCGCATCACCGCGCGCCAGATCGAGGCGGCGCGCCGCGCCATCACCCGTGCGATGAAGCGTACCGGCCGGGTGTGGATTCGCATCTTCCCCGATGTTCCGGTTTCCGCGAAGCCCGCGGAAGTGCGCATGGGCTCCGGCAAGGGTTCGCCCGAATTCTGGGTGGTCCGCGTCGCCCCCGGCCGCATCATGTTCGAGGTGGACGGCGTGCCGGGTGCCCTGGCGCGCGAGGCGCTGACGCTGGGCGCGGCGAAGCTGCCGATCCGCACCAAGTTCGTTGCCCGCGTGGGAGACGCATGATGGCACGCGAAAAAGGCTCCGACATCCGCGCCAAGACGGCGGATGAGTTGAACGACATGGTGCTCTCGCTGCGCAAGGAGCAATTCAACCTGCGCATCCAGCGGGCGATGGGGCAGCAGGAAGGTGTTGCGCGGGTGCGCCAGGTTCGGCGCAGCATCGCGCGGGTGAAGACGATTCAGGCGGAGCGTCAGCGCGCCGCCGTGGCGAAGTAGGAGAGCGTCGCAAGATGCCGAAGCGCGTCCTGAGCGGCCGGGTGACGAGCGACAAGATGGACAAGACCGTCACGGTCCAGGTCGAACGTCGCGTCATGCACCCGATCTACAAGAAGTTCATCCGCCGTTCGAAGAAATACGCGGCGCATGACGAAGCGAACACCTGCAAGATCGGCGACGTGGTGCGCATCGAGGAGTGCCCGCCGATCAGCAAGCGCAAGACCTGGCTGGTGATCGAGCGCAACGGCCAACCCTTGGCCGAACAGGCTGAAGGAGTGGCGGCATGATCAGTGTCGAGACCAACCTGGAAGTCGCCGACAATTCCGGAGCGCGACGGGTGCAGTGCATCAAGGTGCTGGGCGGATCGAAGCGCAAGACTGCCTCGGTGGGCGACGTCATCGTGGTTTCCGTGAAGGAAGCCATTCCACGCGGCAAGGTGAAGAAGGGCGACGTGCACCAGGCGGTGATCGTCCGCACGGCCTTCCCCGTCCGCCGGCCCGATGGCAGTGCGATCCGCTTCGACCGCAATGCCGCTGTGCTGATCAACAAGCAGTTGGAGCCGATCGGCACGCGCATCTTCGGACCGGTGGTGCGCGAGCTGCGCGGGCGCAAGTTCACCAAGATCATGAGCCTGGCGCCGGAGGTGCTGTGATGTTCCACGCGGCGGAGACGTTCATCGTCCACGCATCGGCGACACGCATCGCCCACGCACCGGAGCTGCGATAATGGCCGCGCGCATCCGCAAGGGCGACACCGTGGTGGTGATCACGGGCACCAACAAGGGCGTGCGTGGCGAGGTGCTGCGGGTGTTTCCCGGTGCCGACCGCGCCCTGGTGCAGGGCGCGAACATGGTGACGCGCCATGTGAAGGCGACGCGCATGGGTCAGCAATCCGGCCGGGTGACGCAGGAGGCCTCGATCCACCTGTCAAACCTGATGCTGGTCGACCCCAAGAGCGAGAAGCCGACCAAGGTCGGGTTTCGGTTGATTGGTGAGGGCGAACAACGGCGCAAGGTCCGCGTCGCCAAGGCGACCGGTGAAGTGATCGAGGCATAAGACATGAGCGGAACGAAAAAAGGCGGGCCGCCAGCCAAGGGTGGTGGCAAGAACGCTCCGAAGGCGGCGCCAAAGGGCAAGGGCCCGTCCGGGTCGGGGCAACAGCAGCGTGGTGGCGGCGGCGGGCCGGGCCCGGAAGCGGTCGCGGCGGCGGCCGACGTCACCGCGTCTCCGTCCGAGTCACCACGGCTGCAACGGCGCTACGTCGAGGAGATCCGCGCCAAGCTGCAGCAGGAGTTCGGCTACAAAAACCCGATGCAGGTGCCGAAGCTGGAGAAGATCGTCATCAACATGGGCGTCGGCGAGGCGACCGGCGATTCGAAAAAACTCGACAACGCGGTGGCGGAGCTGACGCTGATCAGTGGCCAGAAGCCGGTGAAGACGCTGGCGAAAAAGGCGATCGCCGGGTTCAAGATCCGCAAGGGCCTGCCGATCGGCTGCAAGGTCACGCTGCGCAAGGCGCGCATGTATGAGTTCATGGACCGGCTGATCTCCGTTGCCCTGCCGCGGGTGCGCGATTTCCGCGGCATCCAGGGCAAGGGCTTCGACGGTCGCGGCAATTTCGCCATGGGCGTGCGGGAGCAAATCGTGTTCCCGGAAATCAACTATGACCGGGTGGAGGCGGTGCGCGGGATGGACATCCAGTTTGTCACGTCAGCCAGGACCGATGCCGAGGCGAAGGCTTTGCTGAAGGCCTTCGATCTGCCGTTCGCCAATTGAAGGAATGTTGGAAAACCATCGGGCCCAGGCTCGCAGGCCGGTTCGACAGGTTCCGGAGGTAAAGAGAGACAGGATGGCCAAGACGTCCCAGGTCAACCGCAACGCGATGCGGCAACGCAAGACGAAGCGCGACAAGGCCAAGCGCGCCGCGTTGAAGGCGGTGGTGATGGACCGTTCGTTGCCGGTGGAGGACCGCTTCAACGCCACGCTGAAGCTGGCGCAGTTGCCGCGCAACGGCGCGGCGGTGCGCGTGCGGCTGCGCTGCGAACTCACCGGCCGCTCGCGCGGCAACTATCGCAAGTTCAAGCTGTGCCGCATCGCGCTGCGCGATCTGGCATCCGCCGGGCAGATCCCCGGCATGGTCAAGGCGAGCTGGTAAGGGCGGCCCCATGTCACTATCCGATCCACTGGGCGACATGCTGACCCGCATCCGCAATGCGCAGCGCTCGCGTCACACGTCCTGCGTGTCGCCGGCGTCGAAATTGCGGGCGAACGTGCTGGATGTGCTGAAGCGCGAGGGCTATATCCGCGGCTTCGCGGCCGAGGAACTGCGTCCCGGCGTGGCGCAGTTGCGCATCGAGCTGAAGTACAACGAGGGCGAGCCGGTCATCAAGGAGATCCACCGTGTCTCCAAGCCGGGCCGCCGCGTGTATTCGAAGATCAGGGAGCTGCCGCGGGTCTATGCCGGCCTCGGCGTCTCCATCCTGTCCACGCCGCGCGGCGTGATGAGCGATGCCGAGGCGCGCGCTGCCAATGTCGGCGGCGAAGTCCTCTGCCGCGTGTTCTGAGGATTTTCCCGAATGTCACGCGTCGGCAAATATCCCGTTGAAGTGCCGCAGGGGGTGCAGGTGGCGATCGCCGCCGGCACGTTCTCGGCCAAGGGCAATCTCGGCGAGCTGCAAATGCCGCTCTCGGAGCTGGTCGAAACCAAGCTCGAGGGCAACAAGGTCGTCGTCGCGCCGAAGAACCAGGAGACCCAGTCGCGCATGATGTGGGGCACCACGCGCGCGCTGATCGCCAGCATGGTGAAGGGGGTTTCCGCCGGCTATGTGAAGTCGATGGAGATCACCGGCACCGGCTATCGTGCCGCGGTGGCGGGGAAGAATTTGGAATTGAATCTGGGGTACTCCCACCCGGTGGTCTATCCGATCCCCGCCGGCATCAAGATCACCTGCGAACGTCCGACGGCGATCAAGGTTGAAGGCGTGGACAAGCGTCTGGTCGGCCAGGTGGCGGCGGAGATCCGCGGCTTTCGCGGGCCCGAGCCGTACAAGGGCAAGGGCATCCGCTACACCGACGAGCAAATCCGTCGCAAGGAAGGCAAGAAGAAATGAGCGCGCTTCAGGACCTGCGGGCGCGGCGGAAGTTGCGGCTGCGCTTTCAGTTGCGCCGGAAGTCGGGCGGGCGGCCGCGGCTGTCGGTGTTCCGCTCGGGCAAGAACATCTATGCGCAGGTGATCGACGACAGCCAGGGACGCACGGTCGCCGCCGCCTCCACGCTGGACAAGACACTGCGCGGGTCGCTGAAGACCGGCGCCGACAAGGCCGCCGCCGCGGCGGTGGGCAAGCTGCTGGCGGAGCGCGCGATCGCCGCGGGCATCAAGGACGTGGTGTTCGACCGCGGCGCCTATCTGTACCACGGCCGCGTCAAGGCGCTGGCCGATGCCGCCCGCGAAGGCGGCCTGGCATTCTGAGGAGTCTGACCAGTGGCACGTGAACCAAGAGAAGGTGGTGGCGGGCGCGGCCGGGGCGATCGCGAGCGCGAACGCGAGGACGACGGCCTGATCGACAAGCTGGTCACCATCAACCGCGTGGCGAAAGTGGTGAAGGGCGGGCGCCGCTTTGCCTTTGCCGCGCTGGTCGTGGCGGGCGACCAGAAGGGCCGCGTCGGCTGGGGCCATGGCAAGGCCCGCGAGGTGCCCGAGGCGATCCGCAAGGCCACCGAACGCGCCAAGCGCAGCATGATCCGCGTGCCGATGAAGGAAGGTCGCACGCTGCACCACGACGTGGAAGGCCGTTTCGGTGCCGGCAAGGTGGTGCTGCGCACGGCCGTCGCCGGCACCGGCATCATCGCCGGCGGTCCGCTGCGTGCCTTGTTCGAAACGCTGGGCATCGGCGATGTCGTCGCGAAATCGCTCGGCAGCCGCAATCCGCATAACATGGTGAAGGCGGCGTTTGACGCGCTGCACCACTGCGCCTCTCCCCGCTCGGTGGCGACGCGGCGCGGCAAGAAGGTCGCCGAACTGTTTGCGCGGCGCGATGTCACGCCAGCCGCCCCCGCGGCGCAGCCGGAGGAGGGCGCCAGTGTCTGATGCAAGGCGGCCCAAGATCCGCGTGACGCAGACCGGATCGCCGGCCGGGCGCAAGCCGGGGCAGAAGGAGACCCTGATTGGCCTCGGCCTGAACAAGATGCGCCGGACGCGGGAGCTGGACGATACGCCAGCCATTCGCGGCATGGTCCGCAAGGTCGCCCACCTGGTGAAGGTGGAGGAGTTGTCCTGAGATAATGGCCGGGTCGAGCGCGGCCATGACGATAGAAGGCCGGGCGGACGCCCGGAACCAGATATGAAACTGAATGAGTTGCGCGACAATCCCGGCGCGCGCCTGAAGTCGAAGCGACTGGGCCGCGGCATCGGCTCCGGCAAGGGCAAGACGTCCGGCAAGGGCGTGAAGGGCCAGTTGGCGCGTACCGGCGTGTCGATCAACGGCTTCGAGGGCGGACAGATGCCGATCTATCGCCGCCTGCCGAAGCGCGGGTTCAAGAACCTGTTCCGCAAGGAATACGCGCCGGTGAATCTGGGGGCGGTGGAGAAGGCAATTGCCGCCGGCCGCATCGACGCGGGCACGCCGATCACCGAGCAAACGCTGGCAGCAGCCGGCCTGGTGCGGGGACGCCCGGACGGCGTGCGGCTGCTTGCCGAGGGCGAACTGACGCGGGCGATCACCATCACGGTGTCCGGCGCCTCGGCAAGCGCGCGGGCGGCGGTGGAGAAGGCGGGCGGGTCGATCACGACAACCGTCGCGGCACCGGCGGCGGCGGAAGGTTAAAACCAGATTCACCACGAAGACACCGGAACACCAAGGTTGCACCGAGCGGGGCGACCTATTCTATGTTGATGTTCGTGTCTTGGTGACGAAATTGCCTTCTGCTTGCCTCTGCCTCGCTCCGGCCTGACAATGGGGCGTATCGATAAAGGGACCCCCCGATGGCTTCGGCTGCCGAACAACTCGCGGCAAACCTCAACCTGGGCGTCTTCTCCAAGGCGACCGAGCTCAAGCAGCGCATCTGGTTCACCCTGGGTGCGCTGATCGTCTACCGGATCGGTACCTATATCCCGGTGCCGGGCGTGGACGCCTCCGTGATGGGGGAGATGCTCAACCAGCATGGCGGCGGCGGCATTCTCGGGATGTTCGACATGTTCACCGGCGGCGCCCTGCGGCGCATGACCGTGTTCGCGCTGAACATCATGCCCTACATCAGTGCCAGCATCATCACGCAGTTGATGACCGCGGCCATCCCCTCCTGGGAAGCCCTGAAGAAGGAGGGAGAGCAGGGGCGCAAGAAGCTCAACCAGTATACCCGCTACCTCACCGTGTTCATCGCCATGGTGCAGTCGTACGGGATCGCCGTCGGGCTGGAGAGCATGCGCGGCAGTTTCGGTCCGGCCGTCCCCAATCCCGGCCCCTTCTTCCTGTTCTCCGCCGTCATCACCCTGGTCGGCGGCACCATGTTCCTGATGTGGTTGGGCGAGCAAATCACCGCCCGTGGCGTCGGCAACGGCACCAGCCTGATCATCATGTCCGGTATCGTCGCCAACCTGCCGGGCGCCATGGGGTCCTTGCTCGAACTCGGCCGCACCGGCGCCCTGTCGCCCATCTTCATCCTCGCCTTCCTGGTGCTTGCCGTGGCGGTGGTCGCGTTCATCGTGTTCATCGAGCGGGCGCAGCGCCGCGTGCACGTGCAATATCCCAAGCGCCAGGTCGGCAACCGCATGTTCGGCGGCGATTCCACGCACATGCCACTGAAAATCAACACCTCGGGCGTGATCCCGCCGATCTTCGCCAGCTCCATCCTGCTGATTCCGGCGACCATCCTGGGCTTCTCTGGCAGCAACGCGCCGGGCTGGCTGCAGTTTGTCGGCAACCAGCTCAGCATGGGCCAGCCGCTCTACATGGCGCTCTACGCCGCCATGATCATCTTCTTCTCCTATTTCTACACCGCGGTGGTGTTCAATCCGGAGGAGACCGCCGACAACCTGAAGAAATACGGCGGGTTCATCCCGGGCATCCGCCCGGGCAGTGCGACGTCCGAGTATTTCGACCGTGTGCTCACCCGCCTGACCACGGTCGGCGGTCTCTATCTCGTCGCCGTCTGTTTGCTGCCGCAGATCCTGATCAGCGACTACGGCCTGCCATTCTATTTCGGCGGCACATCGATCCTGATCGTGGTCTCCGTCACCATGGACACGGTGACGCAAATCCAGTCTCATCTCCTGGCGCACCAGTACGAAGGCTTGATCCGTAAGGCGCGCGTCAGGGGGAGACGTTGAGACTGATTCTGCTGGGCCCGCCCGGGGCGGGCAAGGGCACGCAGGCGAAGCGCCTGCAGGACAGATACGGCATCGCGCAGATTTCCACCGGCGACATGCTGCGCGCCGAGGTCGCCGCCGGCACGCCGATCGGGCTCGAGGCGAAGGCGGTGATGGAGGCAGGGCATCTGGTCTCCGACGACATCCTGATCCGCATGCTGCGCTCGCGTATCGACCAGCCCGACTGCGCGCGCGGCTTCATCCTGGACGGCTTTCCGCGCACTGTGCCGCAGGCGCAGGCGCTGGACCGGCTGTTGACCGACAAGGCCATGCAACTCGATGCGGTGATCGAGCTGAGGGTGGACGATGCGGCGCTGGTGGACCGCATCGCGGGCCGCTTCACCTGCGCCAACTGCGGTACCGGCTACCACGACACGTTCAAGCCGACCAAGGTGCCCGGGGTGTGCGACGTCTGCGGCGCCCACGAATTCACCCGCCGTGCCGACGACAACCGGGAAACCGTGACGGCGCGGCTTGCCGCGTATCACCGCCAGACCGCGCCGATCCTGCCCCACTATGAAGCCCAGGCAGTGTTGCGGGTGGTGGACGGCATGGCGGACATCGACGCCGTTGCCGCCGAAATCGAGGGCGTGCTGGAGTCGCTGCCGGCGGGCTGAACCGCCGCTGTCGCGGGGGCGCATGCCGGCGCGGCAATATCAAAGGAGGGATCATATGGACGCCCTCAGCGAATTGCGCCGCGCCGATGCGCTGCATGTCGAGCAAAACTACCGGGAAGCCATCGCCGCCTACCGTCTGGCATTGCACGGCGATGCCGCCTTGTTCGAAGCCTGGTACGGCCTGGGCTGCGCGCAGCACGCGTCGCAGGCCTATGGCGACGCCGCCGCGTCGCTGCACCGCGCCGTCGCGCTCCGCGCCGATGCCGACGGTGCGCGCTGCAATCTCGCCGAATCCTTGTTCCAGCTCGGTGACGTCGACCGCGCCGTCGCCGCCTATGAACAAGTCGTGGCAGGCGGCAATCCTGAAGCGCGGCGGATCGCACTGGCCAGCCTCGCCTGCATCGCCCCGGGTGCGCCGACACAGGACAATGCCGGAGTGCTCGCGGCGCGCCGCCGCTGGATCGAGGCGCAGGCACTCGAGGTGCAGCGCCTGACCCCGGCGCCGGCGGAAGCAGGACGCAAGCTGCGTGTCGGCTATCTCGGCGCGTTCTTCGGTGCCCGCAACTGGATGAAAATGTACATGGGCGTCATCAACGCCCATGATCGCGAGCGTTTCGAAATCCACCTGCTGGCCGATGGTCAGCCGCCGTCGGCCGAGAACGGCTATGTCGACCATGACGAGGACCGCATCTGGGAACTCGGCGGCATTTCCAATGCGGAACTGGCGCGACATATCGTGGATGCGCGGCTCGACGTGCTGGTGGACCTGAACGGCTACAGCTATCAGAGCAGGCTGCCGGTGTTCCTGTATCGGCCGGCGCGGCTGCAGATCTGCTGGTCAGGCATGTACGGCACCACCGGCATGCACGAGATCGACTGGCTGGTGGGCGATGCCGCCGCAATCCCGCCGGAAGAGGAACAATACTGTTGCGAGCGACTTGCCCGCGTGGCGGGGACATACCTGGCGTTCTGGCCGTTCTATCCGGTGCCCGAGGTCGCGCCGCCGCCGAGCCTGGAAACCGGACACCTGACGTTCGGCTGTCTGTCTTCGGCTTATAAGCTGACCGACCCGACCATCGCGGCCTACGCCGCAATTCTGCACGCCGCGCCAACCAGCCGCCTGCTGCTGCGCAACCGCACGCTCGACCAGCCCAGCAACCGCGCCGCCTTGCTCGCGCGTTTCGCGCACCATGGCATCACGACGGAGCGGCTGATCCTGCACGGTGGCAGCGAGCATTTCGAGTTCCTGCGCAGCTATGAGCGGATCGACGTGGCGCTCGATACGTTCCCCTATAATGGCGGCACGACGACGGTCGAGGCGTTGTGGCAGGGCGTGCCGATGCTGACCTGCAACGGCGACCGCTGGGCCGGGCGTACCAGCCGTTCCCTATTGCTCGCCGCGGGTCTGGGCGACTGGGTCGCGGCCGACATCGAGGGTTTCAAGACGGCCGGCGCGACATTGGCCAATGCGGCGGACACGCCCGCGCGGCTGGCGGCGCTGCGCCAGGGTATGCGGGCGATGCTGCGGACCAGCGCCGCGTGCGACGTGACGGGCCTGTGCCGTTCGCTGGAGGCGCTGATGGCCACCGCCGCGCTGACGCCAGGGGCAGGTTGAGCAAGCCTGGCATCGCCACGCTGACGCCAGGGGCAGTAAGCAGCCTGGCATCGCCACGCTGACGCCAGGGGCAGGTAAGCAGCCTGGCATCGCCATGCTGACGCCAGGCAGGTGAATAGCGGCGCAGCGGTGATGGCACTATGCACGTAACAGCGGCGCGCGAAGCTCGCTGGGAGCGTTTGGATAGTCGGTGCCGGGCGTTCGTCGCGTCGGCCCGTACGGCCCTCGCCCGACCTTGCGACGCGTCACGCGTCGCCGGCGGCCTCGCCGACATTCGACAGCACAACGATCGCATGACCTGCGGCCAGCACGGTGGTTCCCTCGATCGATGACCGGTCGGCCCAGGTCGCGACATTTGCATCGAGCGATTGGTCCGGCGCCGCGGGAGCCATCACAGCGTCCATTTGCGGCAGGCTGATCGTGGCGGCCGGGATTGCCTCCGCTGGCAGCATCCGGATTTCGGCGGCCGCGGTCGGGGTCTCTGCGGCATGGAACCAGGCGGAGGCGAATGACACCGGTGCACCCGGCGCCAGTTGGACGGGCTCCAGCATGAACGGCGGCGCCGCGAACACAGCGGGCTCCGCCGCGGCGCCGACGACATGGGTCGACTCTGCCGGCATCGCGACCACGGTATCGGGATGGGTGGCGGCTGCACTGCCGACCGTCAGCGCCATCGCATCGCTCTCATTGCGAGCCGCCACGCGGGAAGCGCCTGGCTGTCTCGGACTGCCGGCCCGATCCGTTGTCCGTCGTTGCCGATTGCCCCGCCTCATGACTGGTATCCTCTCACCGCTCCAATGCTCTCGCAATCCGGTTTTTCGCCGTAATGCGCGCCGGTGCCGTCGTCAGAGCATGCATCGCGTCCGTCTCGTTGCCCGGTTTTCATACGGCAATCGCTCACCGCGCGGCCCAAACCGTCACGCAAGCCCATATAAGCGGCCCCACCGGCGCGAAATTGCGCTATGGAGAGCGGTATGAGCCAGACCCGTTCCGATGCTCGCAATGCGAGCAGTGTCGCCCGCCGCATTGCGCTGCCGACTCAGGATGAGGACGTCGCCTCGCTGCGCCGCGCGATCGTCGCCAAACTGACCTACTCGGTCGGCCGTGACCCCATCGTCGCCTCGGAGCGCGATTGGTTCATCGCCACGGCGCTGGCGGTCCGCGACCGCGTGGTGGAGCGCTGGGTGCCGGCCACCCGCGCCGCCTACACACAGGGCCGCAAGCGCGTCTACTACCTGTCGCTGGAGTTCCTGATCGGGCGCTTGCTGTATGATTCGCTCAGCAATCTCAGCCTGGTCGAGCCGGTCCGCACCGCGTTGGCGGAGTTGGATGTCGATTTCGATCGGCTGCGCGAATTGGAGCCCGACGCCGCGCTGGGCAACGGCGGCCTGGGCCGTCTCGCCGCCTGCTACATGGACAGCCTCGCCGCGCTCGCCATCCCCGCCCATGGCTATGGCATTCGCTACGACCACGGCTTGTTCCGTCAGGTGATCCGCGACGGCTGGCAGCAGGAATTCCCGGAAAACTGGCTGTCCTTCGGCAATCCCTGGGAATTCCCCCGCCCCGACCTCAGCCACATGGTCGGCTTCGGCGGCCAGGTGGAGATGACCGGCAGCGACGGCACCTGCCGCGCGATCTGGCACCCGGCGGAGACCGTGGTCGCCGTCGCCTACGATACCCCGGTGATCGGCTGGCGCGGGAATTTCGTGAATACGCTGCGCCTGTGGTCTGCCCGCGCCCCGGACCCGCTGATGCTGGATGCGTTCAATCGCGGCGACCATGTCGGCGCGCTGGCCGCGGGTGCCCGCGCCAACGCCATTTCCCAGATCCTCTATCCCAGCGACGAGACGCCCGCGGGCCAGGAACTGCGACTGCGGCAGGAGTATTTCTTCTCCTCCGCTTCGTTGCAGAACCTGGTGTTCCGTCACCTGCGCCAGCACAACGACGTGCGCACACTGGCGCGGTTCTGCGCCATCCAGCTCAACGACACGCATCCCGCCATCGCCGTGCCGGAGCTGATGCGGCTCCTGGTGGACGTGCATGAGCTGGACTGGGACGAGGCCTGGGCGATCACACGGGAAACGTTCTGCTACACCAACCACACCCTGCTGCCGGAGGCGCTGGAAACCTGGCCGGTGCCGCTGATGGAGCGGCTGCTGCCGCGGCACATGCAGATCATCTACCAGATCAACGCGGAGCATCTGGACGGCCTGGTCGCCGCTCGCCGCCCGGATGCGCCGTCGCTCGATGCGGTGTCGCTGATCGACGAGCATTCCGGCCGTCGCGTGCGCATGGGGCACCTGGCATTCCTCGGCTCCCGGCGCGTCAACGGCGTCTCGGCGCTGCATTCCGAGCTGATGCGCCAGACGGTGTTCCAACCGATGCACACCTTGTTCCCGGACCGTATCGTCAACGTCACCAATGGCATCAGCTTCCGTCGCTGGTTGTTCGATGCCAATCCCGGTCTGACGGAGCTGCTGATCGACGCGATCGGCCCCGCGTTGCTGGACAATGCCGAGGCGCTGTCGAAGCTGGCGCCGCTCGCCGACGATGCGGGGCTGCACGAGAAGCTGCGCGCGGTGCGCCGCGCCAACAAGCAGGTGCTGGCGATGGTGGCGGCCGAACGCCTGGGCCTCGCCATTGATCCGGACGCGATGTTCGACGTGCAGGTGAAGCGCTTCCACGAATACAAGCGCCAGTTGCTGAACATCCTCCAGACCATCTGGCTGTATAACGCCATGCGCGCGCAGCCGACGCGCGACTGGGTGCCGCGGGTCAAGATCTTTGCCGGCAAGGCGGCCGCGAGTTATCGCATCGCCAAGCTGATCATCAAGCTGATCCACGACGTGGCCCGCGTGGTGAACAACGACCCCACGCTGCGCGGCCGACTGAAGGTGGTGTTCCTGCCCGACTACAATGTCAGCCTGGCGGAGGCGATCATGCCGGCCGCCGATCTGTCGGAGCAAATCTCCACCGCGGGAATGGAGGCGTCGGGCACCGGCAACATGAAGCTGGCGCTGAACGGTGCGCTGACCATCGGCACGGTCGATGGCGCCAACATCGAACTGCGCGATCGTGTCGGTGCCGAAAATATGTTCCTGTTCGGCCTGAGCGCCGAGGAAGTGCAGGACCGCCGCCGTAACGGGCCGCCGCCGCGCGAGACGATCGCGGCAAGCCATGTGTTGCAGGAAGTGCTGGATGCGATCGGCGGCGGCGTGTTCTCGCACGATGATCCGCAGCGCTACGCGCCGATCGTCGAGGGCCTGACGAGCAATGACTGGTTCATGGTGGCGGCGGATTTCGAAGCCTATGCGGCGGCGCAGTTGAGTGTGGCAACGCGCTGGCATGACCAGGCGTCGTGGTGGCGCGCGAGCGTGCTGAACACGGCAAATGTCGGCTGGTTCTCTTCCGACCGATCGATCCGGGAATACGCCGAGAATTTGTGGCGGGTGCCGGTGTAGCGGAGAGCATTCGCGATCGGCGAAGCGCGAGCCGCGTGCCCAATGGCATGGCGAGGACCGCGAGCGAAGCGTGGCGGGACGAAGCAACCTCGGTCAGGGAAGCCTCCGGACCGGCCGCGCGCCCACACAAGCGGGATCGCTGCGTCGCAACTCTCCTGGCAATGACCTCTGCCGATATCACCGCCGCGGCGCTCGCCTGTCCCTTCCCTGGACTCCCCGGTGCCGGTCCGCTAAACGCGCTGGCTTGATCGGAACGCGGGAGATCGAGCGGCCATCCGGCACGCCGATCGCATGCACCGCGGTCCCCGGGACGCACTGAAAGGACCAGGGATAGCCCATGGCGAAGAAGATCGTCGGCTACATCAAGCTGCAAATCCCCGCGGGCAAGGCGAACCCGTCGCCGCCGGTGGGACCCGCGCTCGGCCAGCGCGGCCTCAACATCATGGCCTTCGTGAAGGAGTTCAACGCGGTCACCCAGAACATGGAGCCGGGCATGCCGGTGCCGGTGGTGATCACCGCCTATGCCGACCGCACCTTCAGCTTCATCATGAAGACGCCGCCGAACACCTATTTCCTGATGAAGGCGGCAAAGCTGGACAAGGGCAGCACCGCGGCCGGCAAGACTGCGAGCATTGGCCGCATCACCCAGAGCCAGTTGCGCGAGATCGCCCAGATCAAGATGAAGGACATGAACGCCAACGACGTCGAGGGGGCGATGCGAATGCTCGCCGGTTCGGCCCGTTCGATGGGCCTTCAGGTGGTGGAGGGCTGAGCCATGGCCAAGGTAGGCAAGCGGCTGAAGGCACTGCGCACCGGCTTCGATCATGCCAAGAGCTATCCGTTGCCGGAAGCGATCAAGCTGGTGAAGCAGAACGCGCGGGCAAAATTCGACGAGACGGTGGAGATGTCGATGAATCTCGGCATCGACCCGCGGCATGCGGACCAGATGGTGCGCGGCCTGATCTCGCTGCCGAACGGCACCGGCAAGACGGTGCGTGTCGGCGTGTTCGCGCGCGGGGCGAAGGCCGAGGAAGCGCTGGCCGCCGGCGCCGATGTGGTGGGCGCCGAGGACCTGGCCGAAAAGATCCAGGCCGGCGATATCGCGTTCGACCGCTGCATCGCCACCCCGGACATGATGGGCGTGGTGGGGCGGCTGGGTAAGATCCTCGGGCCTCGGGGCCTGATGCCGAACCCGCGGCTGGGCACGGTGACGCAGGACCTGAAGGGCGCGATCGGCGCGGCGAAAGGCGGCCAGGTGGAGTTCCGCGCCGAGAAGGCGGGCATCATCCACGCCGGCATCGGCAAGGCGAGCTTCGACGAGGCGAAGCTGCTGGAGAATGCCCGCGCGCTGGCCGATGCGATCCAAAAGGCGAAGCCGGCCGGGGCCAAGGGTACCTATGTGCAGAAGGTGGCGGTGAGCTCCACGATGGGCCCGGGCGTGCGGGTGGATACCACCACGCTGGCCGGCTGATCAGTCAGCCAGCCAGGGCCCGAGCACCTGCTCTTCAGTAAAGGTCACATGCTCGGGACCGACCAGCCGTTGCTCGTCGAAGTCTGCTAATTCCAACAGCGCGAGTTCCCTCGCTCGGTGCTATGCTGCTTTGATCGCAGCGGGGATGGTTGGCCGCAGGCCTGGACTCGCCTTCAGAAGATGTTCGATCTGGTCGCGTTGTCCCGGGATTGTACGCGTCCGCCCTGCCCGCGGCTTCGACGGCTGCCCCGGTTGCCGTCCGGCGCCACGACGCTACCATGCCCCCCACAGCCAGGGGGAAACGCGATGCGCACGGCAGCTCACAGACCGCGGCAACTGCTCGCCGGCAGCCCAGGCGCCAGATCGTCAACCAGGCGGTGAACGCATAATGACCCGCCAATACTGTATCGTTCAGGACGCAGGCCATGTCCGCGTCGTGACGTTGAATCGGCCGGAGGTGCTGAACGCACTGCATGCCGACGCCAACGACGAACTCGCCGCTGTCTGGGACGAGTTCGCCGCCAATGACAACC
>Ga0335073_10005669_pt1 | contig 17522 bp, 17 predicted proteins | sample Lox_Sample_22_FD_207093 | JGI IMG/M metagenome (GOLD analysis project Ga0335073, IMG submission 207093) | Soil microbial communities from Loxahatchee National Wildlife Refuge, Florida, United States - Lox_Sample_2.2 | ecosystem: Environmental > Terrestrial > Soil > Wetlands | place: USA...
CTTTTACCCGCCACACCCAATGCGCGCAGCGGTATACTGTTTTTCTCTTCCCAAATCGCTTTTCCGGGCCCTTTGCTTACGCCAGAACCGGTGGAGGTGGCAGAGGCATGAGTCCCTACAGAACGGACGCGAAAACTATCACGAGAAAATCTGATGTACTTACGGGCTGGAAAGGGATAGCTGGCTATTTCGGTTGCAACGTGCGCACTGCGAGAAGGTGGGAGCAAGAACGCGGATTGCCGGCGCATCGTGCACCAGGAAAGAAGGGTGGCACAGTCTTTGCCCATGCCGCTGAACTCGACGCCTGGCTGGAATCCAGAGGAAACGAACAAGGGTTAGAACCAACTCCGCCGACAAGCGGTACTGCACTTTCCAAAGACGATTCCGCGCAGAGCAGTTCATTCCCCGAAAGCGCCAAACCACCGTCGGCCGTTTCTTTCCAAAAGCAACATGCAAGACACAGTTCATTCCTCCGGTCGCCAACCTGGCTCCTTGCGGTATCCGCGCTCTTGCTTTTGTCCGTAGCGCTGTTCTGGTTGGTAGAGAATCGGCGGGCGGTTGCTGCAAAGGCTTCTGCTAAAACGAATGGGGCGAAAGCGAGAATTCAAGTCCCGGCCAACGGCACAGAGGACTTGGTTCTGCGCGGGCGCTACTTCTGGAACTTGCGCACGCCCGATGGCCTCGCCAAAGCAATCGATGCGTATACACAAGCAATCGTCACTGACCCTTCCAATGCTGACGCCTACGCCGGATTGGCTGAATGCTACGATTTGCTGCCCCAATTCGCCCATGCGGACCTTGGCCAATCGCTAATGCATGCTGAATCCGCCGCTAACCGGGCGATCGCACTGAATCCGAATCTTGCCGCCGCGCATCGGTCAAAGGCATTTGCCCTTTTCTATTGGGATTGGGACATCGCCGGTTCGGATGCCGAATTCAAAAGCGCGCTTGCACTGGATCCGGACTCCGCGCAGACCCGCCAGTGGTATGCCGGTACACTCGAATGGAGGTCCGAAGGTGCGGAGGCCATCCGGCAAATCGACGAAGCCGTCCGGCTTGATCCTACTTCACCAGCAATTGCTGCCGACGCGGCTCTTCTGCATGCCCAATTTGGTGACTTCAAATCTGGGGTCAAGGCTCTAAGAGAGATCGAGCAGACTCAACCTACCCTGGCATCCCCTGCCGAGTTTCTGAGTGTGCTTGATTTCAATGCTGGCGACCTTCCCGCTTATGTTGAGGATCTCCGGCGAATTGCTTCCGTCCCACGTGCCCCGGCCGATGTCGCTTTGGCCAAAGCCGTTGCGAAGGGGTGGGCTCAGGCTGGTCGAACCGGCCTGCTCCAAGCGAGGGCAGAAGCACTCAAGTCGGCGTTCGAGCATGGCACAGAGTCAGGCTTTGCACTTGGCGAAACTTTGCTGTTGCTCGGACGCCGCCAGGAGGCCCTGTTCTACTTCAAGGCATCTCTCGACCGACGCGCGGTCCAATTTATCGCTGTCCAGTATTTTCCGTGGGTCAAAGAGCTTTCGAGCGAGCCGGGATACGCAGCGCTGTTCGCTCAGGTTCGCGAGCGAGTGCACCAAGCCGACCCGAACCACCCCGAGCGGGCTCGATTTGCAACCGTAGCGCTAAAATAGTCCGCGCGTTCAAGCTGTTTTCCCGAGGTTGCGGCGAAAGATGCCCAGAGTTATGAAAGCGCGGTCACACTCCACATTGGGATTCCTCGTCCACTTTTCCGAGGCCCCTCTCAGCCCCTTCCTGACTTCGAGCAAGACAAGTTCGACGAGTGACTCGGCGTGTTATTCCTCATCGACGTCTACGTGACGCACGACCGACGTTATTGCGGGCTCAAGTGGAGAAACAAGCCTACGGCTGAATAATGGCTGTCCTCATTGTGAATCTGGCTCCAGAGGCATCTCCATGAAGACATCGGCGCGGCTATAGGGCACAGGTGGAAGAGTCTCAGGTCTTACATGGCGAAAGCCGACCGATTCGTACAAGTGAACTGCGTCCTTGAGCCGTGTATTGCTGCCGAGAAACAGAGATCTGGCGCCGAGGCTTCCGGCCTGTGCAATCGCGTGCTGAAGCAAACGGCGGCCGAGGCCTCTGCCGCGCAGACGAGGAGAGACCGCCATCTTCGAAAGCTCGTAAACGCCATCCTGCATGGGGACCAGCGCGACGCATCCGACCGCTTCGGAGCCTGCGTACGCCATGAAGATGTGGCCACCCTTCAGGAGAATAGAGTGTGCTGGATTATTCAGAGTCTCTCGATCCTTCGCTTCAAGAGTGAAATACCGCGTAATCCATTCTTCATTGAGGGTCCGGAACGCAGTGGCGTCATCGTCTGGCGCAAGTGAGCGAATCTCAATCACTGGAGGAGTAGAGATTGCGTTGGGGGAATCGACCGGTGACCCTGGGCGAGCAGTAAGCATAGGCCTCCTCTATGAAGTATCGTGCCGAGATACTAGCTAGACGGTTCTACTCCGCTCTCAGCGCGTCGACGGGGTTCAAGCCAGCAGCGCGACGTGCGGGGATGGCGGCTGCAGCCAACCCGCAGAGAACGAGCCCAAGGGGTGCCAGGGCGATAGTCCAGGGATCGGATGCGGTGACACCGTAGAGGAATGCATGCAACAGACGGTTGCTCCAGAGAGCGATGCAAACTCCGGTCGCGGCCCCGAGAGCCATGAGCAGCAGGGCCTGGCGCATGACCATACTTATGACGGCAGCGCGGTCGGCTCCGAGGGCCATGCGAATGCCAATCTCCCGCGTCCGCTGTTCGACCATGTAGGTGAGCAGACCGTAGAGACCGACGATGGTGATGAGCAGTGCGAGGCCACCAAAAACGCCTACGACTCCGGCAGCCAGTTTCTGCGCTCCGATGGAGTCCTCTACGGCGTCAGACATGGTGGAGAATTCGCCGATGGCGAGATGGGGATTGACTTCAGCGATCCGGCGACGCAATTGTGCAACCAGGGTGCCAGGGGCAACTTCCGTGCGGATGGCAAGCTCCATGTATTTGCTGACGATCGCCAGGTAGAGTGGATTATCCCGCGCTATCTGCGGTGTGCAGAGATAGAACTCGGGTCTGCTCGCGTCAGTGAGGGTGTCTTGGTGGATGTCGTCAATGACTCCAACCACGGTTGCCGTGACAGGTTTGCGCCCAAACCGAAACTGCTTGCCGAGCGCGTCCCCTCCGCCGAGGTATCGATCGACGAAGACGCGATTGACCACCGCTACCGGAATGCTGGCGGCAGTGTCACCCGAGTTGAAGAAACGGCCGCTGCGCATGCGGATGCCGAGCACATCCATCAACCCCGGAGAGGCGGCACGGACGACCGCGTCGACATTGCTTTCGGTCCAGTTGGTCTTGTAGACGATGGTTAGCCACTCGACCGGGTGCTTCAACGGCATGACAGTGGAAAGCGCCGCATCTTTGACGCCGGGGAGTTGGCGCACCGCATCGAGAAGGGGCTGCCAGGCTGCAGAGTCGATGTTCCGATCCTTATATAGATCGCCAGGAGCGGTCAGGCTGGTGACCAGGAGATGGTCGGTGCGGAAGCCCAGCGGAACGTGGCGCAGGGCGTACATCGTGCGCATCATCAGGCCGGCGCCGGTGAGCAAGGCGATGGACAGCGCGACTTCGCTGACGAGCAGTACAGCGCGCGCTCGGTTGTGGCGGCGATCGCCGGCCACGCTGCGGCCGCTGTTCCTCAAGCCTGCTTCGCTGCCGGCCCAGGCAGCGAGAAGCGCGGGCACCGTACCAAAGGCGAGGGCTGTGAGGAGGGTGAGAACGACGAGGCCGGCAAAGATCGACCAGTCGATATGAATGTTCTGGGCCATGGGAAGCATCGCAGCCAACATATGGCGGAATATGCGCAGGATGAACGCGGCAATCCCCACTCCGCCGGTTGCCGCAGCAATGCTAAGCAAGAGCGACTCAGTGAGAAACTGTGCAACCATGCGGCGCCTGGACGCTCCGAGCGCGGAGCGGACCGCGATCTCAGTGCGGCGCGCCGCAACCCGCGCCAGTAGCAGGCCGGCCACATTGCTGCAGGCGATGAGCCAGACGATGCCCACCGCTATCTCAAGCGCCAGAAGCGCGGGCCGGACCTCGCGCACCAGCTGATCGTGGAGGCGCAGCAGACGGATGCGGTGGGGAACGTCGCTTTTCACAAATTGCGAATGCACCCGTGCCAGTGAACTCTCAAGTGCTTGGGGCCGCACGCCGGCATGCAGGCGGACAATGGGGCTCCAAGGAGACCCATAGGGATCGTCGGGCTTTGGGACGAGGGCGCTGCGCTCGATCGGGATCCAGACTTCTGCGCGGGTGTCCCCTAAGGGATAGCGAAACTGTTTGGGCATGACACCGATGACGGTGAACGGAGCTGGGCCGATGTGTACCGTCTCGCCCAATACGTTGTGATCGCCCGCAAAACTGCGTTGCCAGATCTCGTAACTCAGCAGCACGACGTTGGCATGATCGGAGTTCGTTTCGTCTGGCAGAAAGCCGCGCCCGATGACTGGCTCAACGCCGAGCAGATTAAAGAGGTTGGGACTGGCTGCCACCGAAGAAATCATCTCCGCGCCGGGAGGAGCATCGAGGATGTTGACGTAGCTCGAGGCGAACGCGACATCGGCAATGTCCCTGGTTGCCTGCTGCCATTGCGTAATCTCGGGGTAGGAGGCTGCGAAACTTTCGTCGCCTTTCGCGGTGCTCTCAGCGACTTCAAACAGTTGGCGGTCAGCGCGAAACGGCAACGGCTTCAGCAGGACGCTATAGCTGATAGTGAACATGGCCGTGACCGTGCCGATGCCGAGGGCCAGAACAAGAACGGTGAAGATGACATACGCTGGTGCGCGCCGGAACTGCCTGGCGGCGAAACGCACGTCCTCGCGGAAATTTCCGAACGACGTAACGATGCGGCTCAAGGGCCCGACCTCCATTCTGATTTTAGAGTGACGCCTGCTTGTTTTCGCCTGGATCAAGGCAGGCACAATGGTAAGAGGTCATCTCTCCGTTCGTGGTTATGTGAGTTTTCGCCCCCAAGGCAGGAGAATGCAGAAGTGACGCAGCTATTTCTGGATCGCAGACACTTGGCGGATTGGCAGTTAGGATCGATGCGCGAAAGCCGCAGTCGGACCGGTTGTATCGGCCTGATCCCCGAGCTCCATGGCTGCGATAAGACCGTTGTTCACGGTGAACACATGAAGAACTTCGCCATCCCAAAGAACGTCACCTTGGGGGTTCTTGACGAGTTGGTGCACCCTGACGCGGATCTTGCCTCCTTCTTCCTCGATGATTGACAGTGGTTCGACACGGCCATCGAACTCACGCCATTGTCGAGTCCAATAGGCGCGAATTTCTTCCCTTCCGATAACACTGCCGCCCTCTGAAGCCTTGGGCCAGCTCACGTATTCCGTCATCAGTGCCAATGCACCGTCGATATCCCGCCGGTTAAATGCGGAATACGCCTGTTCAATAACGGTCTTTGTGTCTGCCATATAACCTCCTGCTGCGGTTGGCATATTCGGCGTTCGTATTAGCCCCAATTCTCGGTTCCTATTGCTGCACGGACGGCTCTGACGAATAGATAATGGACGCAATCCGCCAGCCGTCGGCTGCCTTGACCAGTTGCCAGGTTTCACTACCGCGGTTGTTGGGCTTCCCGTCAACGTTGAATACAAAATCGAAATAAACGGCCGCGATCGTGCCATCGGTGTGGATCACGACGTTGCTGTGTTCTGGGTCGAAGCTTTTGGGTGTCGTGGAGACCAGCTTCGCGAAGTCCTGATAGTTACTCACGCGAACTTTCTGGGCGCTAGGCGACTTCACCTGCGCCTGAGCATACGCGAAGTCTGTCAAAACGTTCAGCCAGAGATTGGCATCGGGCAGGAACATGCTGGAGAGCGCGGTTCCATCATGAGCGAGGATGGCGGCATGATACTGCCTCATCACCTGCTCGATCGAAGCTTGATCTGCGCGATGATCGTTGACTTCCTCGGTCGGCGCTCTGGAAGGCGCGGGCGCTTGAGCAATGGCCGCCGTGGGTAACAGGGCAATAGCGCAGAGTGCGAAGTTATTCAATTTCAGCATTATTGCTTTCCTCAATTCGAAAGAGATGAAGTAGTTTCAATCTGCGGCACCAGCGGCGTGATATCAGATCCCGTCTCCGAACTGCGCCCTCTTGAACAAATCCTGGAAGATGAGTGGACCCCAAATGCGGTCGCGTGCGTGCACCAGCGCACCACCCTCGTTGAGCTTTCCCAGGTTTACGGGTGCGAACCCGAGTTGTTTGGCCAAATCCGCCACGGGAGCGATCGCGTCCTCATCGTCGCTCGACAGAAAGACGACCCGATGGCCGCCCTTGACGATCGGATCGGTTGCCAGGGTGGCTACAACAAGGTGATTGAAGCCTTTCACGAGCTTGGCGCCGGGGAAAGATTTCGCAACAAAGGCGGAGGACAGCAGACCGTCTAGTTCCTCAGGTGGAACTAACGCGTTCATCGTGTCGATGACCGTCTTGCCTTTCCAACTCGGCAGCGCTTTCGCAACCTCGCGATGTTCTCCGAAGGGGACCGCCAGGATGATCGTGTCGGCCTTGAGCGCATCTTGCAGTGACTTGGCGATGACTGCAGGTCCAATCGCGCGAGCCTGCGGCGCCAACGCCTCGGGCGGCCGGCGGCTCGCGACTGTCACGGCGATGTTCTTCCGGGCGAAGGCAAGGGCGAGAGCCTGGCCTATCTTGCCGAATCCAACGATTGCATAGCTCATAGTGTTTCTCCGATCTGTGTTGATATTGATTTCCAGCCCTTCGATGGCACGGGACATCAAGTTCCGCGCTGTGGCGACCTTCGAAGACGTCCCGCAGTCATCACTCTGCGGTCGGAAGGTCCGCCGCGAGCCGGGGTTTGTAGGCACTAGATGGCCGTCATGCCGCCGTCGACGAACAACTCCTGCCCATTCACGAAGCTTGAATCACCGGAGGCAAGAAACAGCGCAACCGTCGCTACTTCTTCAGATTGGCCCATTGTTCCTCGCGGGATGAGGGATTCGAAATATTGCCGCGCGTCCTTGGTGAGAACTGCTTCCTGCATTGGTGTGGCGATCGCACCAGGAACCAGCAGGTTCACGCGAATCTTTCTATCCTTCAATTCATTGAGCCAGGTGCGTGCGAAGGAGCGCAGCGCCAACTTGCTCGCCGCATACACGCTGAAGCCACGGAAGCCCTTTGCTGCAGCATTGGACCCGGTCATAAAGATCGATCCGCCATCGTTGAACAGCGGCAACGCCTTCTGCACTGTAAATAGGGTGCCGCGCACGTTCAGGTCGAAGGTCCTGTCGAAGTGCTCCGCGGTGATCTGTCCCAGCGGGACGGGCTCGCCAATACCGGCACTCGCGAACAGGATGTCGATGTTGCCCTTTTCCCGCTTCACGATGTCGAACAGCCGATCGAGGTCGTCGAGATTGGCCGCATCACCCTGGACGCCGGTTACATTCCGGCCGATTACCTTGACGGCGTTATCGAGCGCTTCCTGCCTCCTGCCCGTGATGAAAACGTAAGCGCCCTCCTCCACAAAGAGCTTGGCGCTCGCCAGCGCCATGCCGCTCGATCCACCCGTGACGACAGCGACCTTACCCTCAAGTTTTCCCATAACTGCTCCTTTCGGTAGAAATTGAACATTCCGGACAGTGGAATAGATTTCTCTGGCGGTGGACCCTGGGCTACGTGTCACGACTACAAGAGCCGCCACTCTCCCGCTAGACCTGCGCCATGCCTCCATCGACGGCGAGGTCCACGCCGGTAATGAAAGAGCTTTCGTCGGAGGCGAGGAACACGACGGCGGCCGCAATTTCCTCAGGTTTACCTCTGCGGCCGAGAGGAATCTGCGAGACGAACTGCTCGGCCGCTTGCCTGACTTGCTCAGGAGTTAGGCCTGCTTTCTCAAGTGCTGGAGTCTCGATTGGTCCGGGGCTTACCGTATTCACGCGGATCTTTTGGTCTTTCAGCTCCATGGTCCAGCCACGCGCGAAGCTGCGCACAGCCGCCTTGCTCGCGGCGTAGACGGTAAACACTGGCATTCCCAGCACGTTCGCAACTGAAGAGGTCAGGATGATCGAGCCTCCATCCCTGAATAGGGAAAGGGCCTTCTGCACCGTAAAGAACAGTCCCTTCACGTTTAAGTCGAATGTTTTGTCGAAATGAGCTTCGGTAGCCGCTTCTAGCGGTGCGACTTCACCCCAGCCGGCATTTGCAAAGAGTACGTCGATGTGACCGTGTTTCTCTTTCACGACTGCATAGAGCCGGTCCAAATCCCCCAGGCGCGTTACGTCGCCCGTGACCGTCGTGACGTTGCTCCCGATAAAGGCTGCGGCCTCTTTCAGCTCTTTCTCGCGTCGTCCAGTAATAACAACGTGGGCGCCTTCTTCTACGAAGCGCTTAGCCGTGGCCAAGCCAATGCCGCTGTTACCACCCGTGATGACTGCGACCTTACCCCCAAGTTTTCCCATGACTGCTCCCTTCGATGTTTAACATCCATACAGTGGAGTAGATTTCCCTGGCGGTGGACGAGAACTGCTCGGAAGTCCTAACTTTTTGTCTATTCGTCCAAAAGAGGGAGGTAAAGTTGGACCCAATTACAGATATCTTCAGCACGCTGCGCGTGACCGCTTTCGGTCAGCACAGGCTCGAGGCCACCGCCCCGTGGGGCTTGATCGGCGGGAAGGATACCGAAGAACAGGTCCCGCCTTCCGGCAAGAAAATCTCGCCACCGGATTTGGCGCACTTTGCGATGCTTTCGCGCGGTAATTGCTGGCTTAGTGTCGTAGGCACTCCGGACCCAATTCCCCTCACCGGCGGCGACTGCTTCTTGCTGGCCCGCGACACTGCGATCGTCATGCGCGATAGCCCGCGAACACGTCCAAGGTCAACCTTCCGCGAAATCGCCGCTAAAGCAAACGGCACTGTCGCTCATTACGGAGGTGGTGGCGCACCGACGACAGTCATCTGTGGCTCCCTCAGTTTCGAGCGAGCCAGCGTGAAGCCCATCACGCAGCTATTACCGCGCTTCATTTTGATCAAGGCCGATCAGGCTCACACGCTTGCACTTCACAACACAATGCAGGCGCTGGCCTCAGAAATGGCAGAACAGGCGCCGGGATCGGAAGTCGTGGCGACTCGGCTCGCCGAGGTTCTGTTCATTCAGGCACTTCGGGCGCATATCGCGTCGGAAGTGGAGTGGCGCAACAAAGGATGGCTTCGTGCAATTTTCGATCCTCAAGTAGGCGCTGCCCTGAGTGCCGTTCACGACAGAGTGGATACACCCTGGACAGTCGAATCTCTGGCCGCAGCAGCGACCATGTCTCGCTCCGCTTTCGCAGCACGTTTTAAGGAGCTACTCGGACAAACACCACTGGAATATGTAACCGAGTGGCGGATGCAAAAGGCGATGCAGTTACTCGTACAGCGTGACAAAAAGCTCATAGACGTTGCTCGGTCGGTAGGTTACGAATCTGACGCTGCGTTCAGCAAGGCGTTCAAGCGAGTTGTCGGGGTCAACCCTGGTGAATATCTCAAACGAGGTTTTTGAAGACCAGGGTCGCTATGGTTTTGTGAAGCGTTTAGAGAGGAACGAGCCGATCCGTTCCAGCGCCTGAGTCGAGGCGCTCAGTTGGCCTACCGATCCCGGGAAGCCATGTACCATGCCTTCCCAGATATCCAACTACGCATCTACTCCTGCCGCTAGTGCCCGTTCTCGCATCGGAGCCTTCGCGCGCCATCTCGACAAAGAGCAGATGAGTCGCCAGAGGAGCGGCCAGATCGGCACGCTCTGCAATGCTTCAGTAAGCTGATCGGCGTCGCATGCCGACCAGATACCGACGTTCGCTTTCTGGCCAGGAAGACGCAAACCATCCGCAGGATGCCCCCAGCGTGCAATTCCCGGCCGCGCGCTGATTCTCGCTCGATTAGCTCTTTTCGCTCTCGAGCCGGGAGCTGATGAACAGCGGTCGCATCCATCCGTACCAGGAAATCCATGAGCGCACCTCCCCTGCACTCGTGCTATTCCAGGCTGTGGCTAGGCCGCAGCCCACTCCGTTGCCAATTCTTCAGCGAAGCTGCTGTACGTTCTCGGCTGACGCCCGATCAAGGCAGCAAAGCGCGCTGCCTGGTCTTCCGTATTGCTGAATCCATTCTCGACGAAACCCTGAAACATGACGCGAAGATCGTATGCCAGCCAGTTAGGGCTTCCTTTTTCCCGTAGCTGCGCTTCAAACCCGTCGAAGTCAGCGTGTCCCGCGTACGCAATTTCCTTGCCCAGCAGTTTCGACCATATTGCTGCCGCATCCGGACCACGCAACATCTCAGACGAAACCAGATCGTACGTCTTTCCGCTGTGGCCTTCTTCTGTCAGCGATATCGCAGCCGCTTCTGCGAGATCGCGAAGATCTACCACGGCGAGGCCCTGGTTCCCCGCTGGAACCGGGTATACGCCGAACCCAGTTAACTCATTCCTGAACGAGCGCTCATTTTGAGCGAAGTACGCCGGACGCAGAATCGTATAGGACATGCCGCCCGCACGAATCGCTTCCTCGACGGCATGCTTGTTAGCGAAATGCGGCACTTCAAGAAACTGATCCGCGCTGAAGACCGAGACAAACGTTACATGCTTCAGACCTGCCTTCTTTGCCAGGCCATAAGCAGTGACAGCGTGCGTCAACTCGACCGGGACACCTTCTCTGCCAATCAGCAGGAACAACTTGTCGACACCTTTTATCGCTTCCGCCACTGAGACCGGATCACTCAGATCGCCGAGAGCGATCTCTACGGCGTTGGGAAACGTAATGAGGCGGCCATCAAGGCCCGTCTTCTCCGGGCGCGAAAAGCTGGTGAGTTCCCCAAGGAAGAGAATGTGGACGACTATACGAGGTATCTCCTCGCTACTCAGCGGACTGGCCATCCAGGCCGCGAACGGATCAACGAGGGCTGAGCTGAAGCGCACGGCGGAGGTCGCGCTGAGACATCTCGGCGTTGAAAGATAAGCTCGGGGGCGCATAGCACCTCGAGAACATGGACTGACGGAAAAAGTCTGTGTTCGTAAGAGTGACCGGCAGCGCCGATCAGCACGAAGACGAATGCGTGCTGCTTGAGGCATACCGTATTGCCTCCGTCTCCCTTGCGGTTCCGATCGGCTGGTACTTCTTGTGAAAGCTCCCGAGCACTTCTTCGGGTGCACTCTCCGGAGTTCCGCTGTGAAAGACCGGGTTCGGATCATATTCAATGGCAAGCTGAATCTCCTGCGCAGCTGCATCTCCGCGCAGAAGAGATACCAGCACAAGGGCGGCATCCAGCCCTGCCGTGACTCCAGCGGCGCTGATAACGTTGCCGTCTACTACTACTCTTGCATCCGCCAGAACTGCGCCGTAATACACCATCAGGTGACGAGCGCTCCAATGAGTCGTTACGTGTCTTCCCGTGAGAACGTCGGCCGCACCACACAGCAGCGCTCCGGTGCATACCGAGAAGAGGACCTTTTCGTGCTCAACGTGCCTGCGAATGAGCCCGAGTACTTGTTCGTCATGCATAAGCGCCTGCTGTCCATAACCACCAGGAACGAGCAGAACATCGAAGATTCCTGCTTCCGCGATGCTCACATCCGGAGTGAGCCGAAGCCCCTGTACGTCGCGAACAGGCTCGAGTTCTTTCCCGACGATCTGAATTGTAGTGTCCGGCATGCGGGAAAGAACTTCAAATGGTCCCGTAAAGTCAATCTGATCCATCCGCTCGAAGATGAGGCAGCCCACGGAAAGTGGCCTCGCCGACAGGTCTGGCTTGGATCTTTCACTGACAAATAAAGGAATGCTCATTGTGACCTAACTTTCGACGACGGCGTCCTTATGCGACTTCGACCGTCAGGCTATCTTGGGTGGCACGAATTGGCGCTGCAGGCACGACGACTTCGACCAGTCCGGTCGCGACGTCATAGACGAGGCCGGAGATGAGCCACTCGCCCGGCAAAGCGGGAATAGCCCTGAGTGCGGCGACATCAACAGCCACCGACTTGCGCGGATCGGGAACTGACTTGGTCGCAACCTCACTCTCCGGTATCTGGAAATAGTGCGCGAGCATGGCTGGATCTCCCACCAGACGCGTACTGCCGCAATCTGTATGGTGAAGCACGATCAGGTGAAACTCCCCGCCACCCCCGGGAATGGTTCCGGCAACCTCTCCGATTCGTCCGAGTAGACCGACTTCCTCCAGCAGGCCCGGCGTGACTCGGCCGCCGATGTTCCGCATAACGACGGCCTCACCGCGCTTGAGCCCAAGCACTTGAGCAGGATCAACGCGCATATCGGCGCAACCGATGATTACTGCTTTCAAAGTTTGCAGGGATTCTGGAAGCGATGGAACAGGGGCAGCGGACTCTTTGTTGCGTTTCAACATGAGGTCAAGGCTATTCATATGATTCTCCGAGAAGAGACATTCTTGGCGGCCACTCCGCCATGTTCAGGTACGCACTTTTGATGCTGGCATCTCTTCGAAAAGACCGGGCGATTAAGGACAGAAAGCCAACCATTCCTGCCAATCGCAAGGTGAGTGCATTACCGCACGCGAGCACGCCCGAAAGAGGCCCTGTATTGGCGTGGCGTAACGCCCAGGCGGCGCTCGAACGCGCGGCGAAGTATCTCAGCAGAGGCAAAGCCACAGGAAACCGCTACCTCCTCAAAACTCATCGCAGCCGATTCGATTTGACCGCGCGCTGCCTCAATGCGGAGGTCCTCGATGTATCTCGCTGGCGTCCTGCCCACCTCCTGTTGAAACAGGCGGGCGAAATTCCGGGGACTCATGGCGGCACGTCGGGCGAGACTTTTGACGGAGAGATCACGCCGGACGTTGTCAGGAAGCCACGCGAGCAAATCATTGAGCGGAGATTTCGCAGAAATCTGGGCCATGAGAGTGGCGCTGAACTGCGATTGACCGCCTGGCCGCCGCAGAAACACCACCATCATTTGAGCAGCCTTCAGAGCGACTGACCTGCCCAGATCTTCTTCCACTAAGGCGAGTGCGAGATCGATTCCAGCCGTTACGCCTGCCGACGTATAGCAGTTTCCGTCTCGAACGTAGATGGGGTTGGGGTCTACGGTCACGCGCGGGTAGTCGCGCGCAAGCTCTTCACACCAGGCCCAGTGAGTCGTCGCGCGACGCCCGTCGAGAAGGCCAGCTTCTGCCAGAACCAGAGCACCGGTACAGACCGAGCCAAAACGCCGACTGCAGCCGCATCGGTCTTTCAGCCAGCTCAAGAACTTCGGTTCGTATCGGACCTTCGAGACCCCGTCGAATCCGGCGACGAGAAGCGTATCGATTGAACCCCGATACTCGCTGTAGGTTCGATCGGTTCGCAGCGTTGTACCGAGATGAGTCGGCACATCCCGATCCGTCCCGCCGGAGATGATATTGATTTCGTACGTCGGGCCGTCGCTTCGGGAGCGATTGACATCCCCGAACACCTCCAGCGGGCCAAATACGTCCAACGTCCTCACCGGAGGCACGGCAACGATCAGAACGCGCCTTGTGCTTCGCACTGGCGAGCGGTCGCCTCGATGGCTGCGCTCTGTAGAGACTCTGGTGTGCCTTGATTCATTCATGACCCTCACGTCTCGTCCGCCGTCCTATGCGCGAAATATACATAGAGCAGCAGCCGTCTGGCCTAAAGGTTATTGCGTGAACCATAAATAGTGCAAGGGGAACTCGCCAGTGTGAATGAAGGGTAAATCGCCAGACCCCGTTTCCAGCCCCGGCAGTTCTGGAAAGCGTGCTTTGTCCTGCAGGCAACAATTGAGGCCAAAATCACTTGACGGCTAATTAACGAGAAGCGCGTGAACCAAGCTCCCGCTTTCCACCCCGGCTGGGGTGTCCGGAGTGGACCTGCGTTGCTAAGTTCAGTATTTGCGCGTGACGATCAGTGAACCACTCAAGTGTCACCCGCATCGGTCGATAAAGTCATGGTGAAGGAGTGTGCCCGTGAGTGAAGTACGTGTACTCATCGTTGATGATTCTTCCGTGATGCGCAAAATTGTAGAACGCTCTCTGCGCCAGGCAGGTCTTGAGTCTCTGGTAGCGTACGAAGCCAGCAATGGAGCTGACGCGCTGGAGGCATTAAAGAATGGATCCGTTGATTTGATACTTACCGATATCAATATGCCTTCGATGGACGGGCTGGAGTTTCTCAGCCGGTTGCGGTCTCAAAATCTGGCTCCCGGTGTCCCGGTGGTGCTGATTACGACAGAAGGGAGTCTGGATCGCGTGAAGCAAGGCATAGAGGCGGGAGCGCAGCACTTCATTCACAAGCCATTCAGTGTGGAGCAACTTCGCGACCGGGTATTGCCCCTATTGAAGACAGCCTGACTGCAGTTGCTCAGCCAAATCAGATTGCTCTCTATTGCGTCATCGCATCGCTGCGGAGTGAAGACCATGGGATGTACAGTGCCACAATCGCTGCGGGACACACACCCCGGCATATGCGACCCGAAGAACCTCGATGCCGCCGTTGAAGACGTCTTCAGCATGATGCTGGGGGTGGATTGCAAGCGCATGGCGGATGTCTCTGATGCCGAGAGTGAGGCGGAACAGGGAACCGTAACAGCCGTTATCGGGCTTGGCGGAGTGCTGAGCGGCGCTTGCATCTTTCGATGCAGTGCCCCCGCAGCTATAAAGCTGGTGGGCTGCATGACGGGAATGAACTTCTCCCAGGTCGATCGGACCGTCGAAGACGGAATCGGCGAAATTTGCAATATGGTGGCTGGGGCCTGGCGAAACCGCATGCCCGAATTAGCGGCTCAGTGCGGGCTTTCAGTCCCTGCAGTCGTCTCCGGCTGTGGATACAATCTCCACCTGCAGGCTTTCGAGTTCCAGCTCCAGAGTGCCTATGGGTTCGAAGAAGTGCGTTTTAGCGTGACCATTGCCTGCGGTGGACTTCAGCAGTCAAAGCCTCGCAAAAAGTAGGACAGCACAACCCCCATCGGAGAGCCGTCATGAATTCACACCATGCAGATTAAGCGAATGTTCGAGAGAAGATTCTGGTCCATCTGCAATGAGTCCAGATTCTGCACCGCGAGAAGGAACGCTGCGACGAGCTGGAGGACCTGGAGTCGAATCCTCCCACTCATGCAGCGGATTTCCTGACGCCCAGTTAGAACAGCATCCGCACTTCCGAGATCAGGTTGTGATTGTAGGTGTGAAAGCCTGACGTGGCAATCTGCATTCCGCTGTCGACGATAAAGAAGGGGTGAGTAGGCTTCCACTCTTTCTTGCGCATTACATAAAAAGCGCCGGGCAGAACGAAATTCTGCATCTTGCCATCATGTGGGCCGCCAACGTAAAACGCGGAGTTGTTCTCCACTTCGAGCCAGATGTGCTTGCTGGCGTGCGCTTGTGCAACGGAATTCCAGCTGATCGATCGGCCCTGTGCGGCGATTTTACCTGTCGGCAATGTGCCGCCAAGGCCGGAGATGACGTCGAAGCGACGCCGAAACGCGTAGCCGGCAGCAAGCGTCGGACAATAGGCATCGGTCTTCGCACCGTTCGTATGGCTGCCGGTGGCAAACGTGTGGCTTGCCATGACCGCCAGATCGAAGTTGCCCCCCTCGGCGTCTGCCGAAGCGATGCGGTACTTTACTAAGACGCCGGCATCTCCAATACCATCCGCAGCGGTGCTGTTGTGCTGAATGTAGGGTGCCGGCATGAAGTCGAATTCAAGACGCTTGCCGGCAATCACGCCGCCGCCGCGATTGCTTCCATAGTTGACCGTCTCCGTTCCCGCCGACGTATATTCTTTGGAAAATGACGCGCGAACATACTGCAGCAGGCGCGGATCGGGGCTGACGATCGGTGTGATAAATGAGGGCTGCAGTGTGGCCATCGAGCTATTGTGCGAGGCCATGCGCTCCGTGAACGACTGCTGAGCATGGGCCGCGCCAACGGCCAACGACGTGCCCACTACGATATGCGCGGTGAAGCGTGACATTCTAAGCATCGATATAGGTCCTCTATCAAGCAAATCCTTCTTCCGGTGCGCGCTGTTTTAGACAGCGGATTGAAGGGTTCATGCCCATTCGAGATTTGGGCATGAGTTGCTCTATGTGCTTTCTCGGCGAATTAGAGGGATCCAAGAGATATTTCAGAAACTGCGCTGTTACGTTCGTGACTGGGCGACGGCGCTACTTCCGAGAAACGTGCAGGAAAGTCAACTGCGCAACATCATTCATGGTGCTCACTGCGCACGCCTGACCTGAATTGAAACGGCGAGAGCAGGCCTTCCCGTCGCCAGCGCGCGAATTTGAATCTACAGTTTCTCTCCAGATCGCCGATAAGCTTACAGAACCGATAACGACGAACTTGCCTGCGGTTGAAATTCAACGCTAAGAGAGTGTGTGCCGGCGGACGATGAGCCGATGAGCATCCTTAGCGGGCTGGAGAGAGCAAGAAGATGCAGGACCAGGAAGTGATTCGCGAATTCATAGTGGAAAGCTATGAAAACCTCTCGCGTTTAGACCAGGAACTCGTCGAGCTTGAGCAGAGGCCCAAAGACAAAGAGCTGTTGACGAGCATCTTCCGCACCATCCACACCATTAAAGGCACCTGCGGGTTTCTCGCCTTTTCGACGCTGGAAAAGATTACGCATCAAGCCGAAAGCCTGCTGAGCCGGCTGCGCGACGGCCAATGCGAGCTCGACAGCAACATCGTCTCGCTGATCTTGGAGACCGTGGATGCGACGCGAAAAGTCTTGGCGTCGATTGAAGCAACCAGCGAAGAGGGCCCGGAGCAGTTCGATAGTTTGACGGAGCGGCTGCGAGCGGCGGTCACTGGTTCCGATGCGCGGCAAACCGGTCCGGCGCCGATGCCCTCCGTAGAAAGTGAAGCGACGAGCCCGGCACCGGCCGCTGGAAGCGGCGGGGACCGCTCCAGTGGAGTGGAAGCGCCCAAGCCGGAGTCCGACGCGGCGAAGTCGTCGGCCATCGCCGACGCCAACATCCGGGTCGGCGTCGGATTGCTCGACAACCTCATGGATCTCGTGGGAGAGCTTGTCCTGGCGCGCAACCAGATTCTGCAGTTCAACTCGGAACGGGAAGATCCGGCTCTGAATGCGACCGCACAACGGCTGAACCTGATCACCTCTGAGCTGCAGGAAGGCGTGATGAAGACGCGTATGCAGCCGATTGGAACGATCTGGAACAAGCTCCCGCGTGTCGTGCGCGATATGGCCCAGGCTCTGGGAAAGCAGATTCAACTGGAAATGGACGGCGCCGAGACGGAGCTCGACCGCACCATCATCGAGGCCATCAAGGACCCGCTCGTACATCTGGTTAGAAACTCCTGCGACCATGGCATCGAGGCGCCCGATATTCGTTCGTCGAAGGGCAAGCCGGCGGCCGGCAAACTGCTGCTTCGCGCTTACCACGAAGGCGGCCAGGTCAACATCGAGATCAGCGACGACGGCGGCGGCATCGACGTCGCATCCGTGCGCCGCAA
>Ga0335073_10005670_pt1 | contig 17521 bp, 13 predicted proteins | sample Lox_Sample_22_FD_207093 | JGI IMG/M metagenome (GOLD analysis project Ga0335073, IMG submission 207093) | Soil microbial communities from Loxahatchee National Wildlife Refuge, Florida, United States - Lox_Sample_2.2 | ecosystem: Environmental > Terrestrial > Soil > Wetlands | place: USA...
ATATTCCGGCATCCCGCCACTTCCTTCATCACAACAGCCTCTGCGGCTCTGATGATGCCCAGTGGATGGTCACCTACGCCGTCGATCGCAACCTGCAGGTCGCTTTCTTCTCCGGCTCCAACTTGCCGGTGCTGACGCGCGACGCCCTCGCCAATTCCACTGACCTCTGCGGCACCTTCTCGTACATTCACTAAGACCAGGTGCGGAATCGCGCGGCGCGTTCTGCGCTCAGTGCTGCAATCCGCTCCATGCCTTAGAATTGCCTGTCTTGAAGATTCACACTTCCCCATGCCGCAAAGGGTCCCGCCATGTCTATCGCACGCCGCGATCTGTTAAAGTCCATTGCTTCCGCCGGCACGCTCGCACTCGCTCCACGTCTCACACGCGCCGATGATCAGGTTGCGCGCGCCACCCGCGGCCTGCCCGCACCGCGCATTAAGGACATCAGCGTCATCGAATGCCAGCCAGCAGGCGTGCGCCTCACTGTGGTGAAAATCACCACCGATCAGGACGGCCTCTACGGCTACGGCTGCGCCACCTTCACGCAGCGCGCCGACCTCGTCAAACCCGCCGTCGAGAAATATCTCAAGCCTTTCCTGCTCGGCAAAACTACCGACCGCATTGAAGACATCTGGCAATCCTGCTACGACAGCTCCTACTGGCGCAACGGTCCGGTGCTCAACAACGCCATCAGCGGCGTCGATCAGGCCCTATGGGACATCAAGGGCCGCCAGGCCGGCATGCCCGTCTATCAGCTCGCCGGCGGCAAATGCCGCGAAGCCGTCGACACCTACGCCCACGCCAGCGGCAACGACTTTGAAGACGTCGTCGCCGACGCCAAGAAATATCTCGCGCAGGGCTTCCGCAATATCCGCGTGCAGGTCGGCCTTCCCGGCATGGCCGGCTACGGTTCCTCGCACAGCGGCGCCACGGTGGTGAAGCCGCTCCACGACAAGCCGCTCTTCGAGCCGGCCTACCAGATGCGCCGCGCGCTCAAGCTGCTGGAAATCTGCCGCCGCGAGCTGGGCGATGAGGTCGAGCTCCTCCACGACATGCACGAGCGCCTCACACCCAACGAGGCCGTCCAGTTCTGCAAAGAGGCCGAGCAGTACCGCATGTTCTTCCTCGAAGACCCGCTTTCACCCGAAGACATCGACTACTTCCGTCAGATCCGCCAGAACTGCGCCACGCCCATCGCCATGGGCGAGCTCTTCAACAATCCTCACGAGTGGCAGCCGCTGATCGCCGAGCGGCTCATCGACTACATCCGCTGCCATCTCTCTGAGGTCGGCGGGTTCAGCCCCGGCCGCAAAATCGCCATCCTAGCCGAGCAGTTCGGAGTGAAGACCGCATGGCACGGCCCCGGCGACGTCTCGCCCATCGGCCACATGGCCAACGTGACGCTCGATATCGTGAGCTATAACTTCGGCATCCAGGAGTACACGCCCTTCAACGACCGCACGCAGGCCATCTTCCAGGGCTGCCCCGAGATGCGTGACGGCTATCTGTGGGTGAGCGAGAAGCCCGGCTGGGGCATCGAGATTGACGAGAAAGAAGCGGCCAAATCTCCCTTCACCGCCAGCCCGCTCAACGGCGGCTGGGGCGAAATCCGCCTCCGCGACGGCACCGTCATCAAGCAATAGCGGAGGGAGGCGGGGGTTTCAACCCCCGCAGAATGCGAACCCACTTCCCGTGGGCTTCAGCCCCGGCGTGTTCTGCTGCTCTGTTAAAAAGCAAAGGGCGAGGCACCTGCGCCTCGCCCCGCCGACTTGCCAACTTGCTGTCGTTCAATACAGCCGGAAATTCACCTCAACCGTAATCATCACCGGCACAGGCGTCTTGCCATCCTTCATCGCCGGCTTGAACTTGTACTTCCGCACCGCTTCCAGCGCCTTTTCGTCCAGTCCCATGCCCAGCGCCCGCACCACCCGCGGATTCTGCGGGTTGCCGTTCGTATCCACAATCATCGAGATCAGGCAAACCCCCTGGTACTTCGCCCGCCGCGCTTCGTCCGAGAACTCCGCCTCCACCGTATTCAGCGGAACCGGCGCCGACACCCGGCCACCGATCTGGTACAGCCCGCCGCCGGTGTTGCCGCCGCTCCCCGGGCCATAGCCGTCGCCGCTGCCCGATCCCAGACCGCCGCCGCTGCCCGTCCCGATACCGCCGCCATTGCCGGTGCCGTTCGAAAGCACCACGTTCACGCCCGTCTTCATGCCCAGGTTCGGCATCGTCGGGTTGTCAGGCAGCGTAATGTTCTTCTGCACATCCAGCGCCGGAGGAACCGGAATCTTCGGGTTATCGAAGGTCTGTACCTGCGGAGGCACAATCGGCTTATCGTCGATCTTCGGCAGCTTGCCCTTGCTGGCTTCAATGATGCTGCGGTCGCCGCCGCCACCGCCGCCGCCGGCCAGCTTCAGATCCTTCGGCGCCTTGAAGTCGCCCACATCAATCGGGGTCGTCATCATCGGTGGATTGATGTGTTGAATCACCGTCCGCACGCCGAAGTACAACACCAGCGCCAGGATCAGCAGGTTCGTGGTGGTCGAAATCCCGATCGCCCAGGGATTCGCCTTCACGGCCATTGGATCCGGCACCGGGATCGGCGTCGAAGTCAGTTCCAGCGGTGGCAGTTTCGGGGGGAAAAACACGTCGCGGATGCTCTCGTAAAGCCCGGTCCAGATAGGCTTCTCTTCAAACGCTTTTCCCAGAAAGGCATCCAGTTCATGCCCATGCGCCGAGTCCGCGGCTGACCGGGGGTCCGCCTCTGCCTGAGTCAGTAGATCGTTTGCCATATTTGTTGCCGGCTCGGTTGTCCTCGCCTGTCCAGACTGGAGCTGGCCCGGAGGGAGACCCATCGCTCCATTATGCTTGACGTCGCCCGCGTTTGTCTCGGCTCCGAAGTACCCCTCGACCGGAACTTCGGTATCCAGAGTCCCATATTTCTTCAACTTCAGAGCTTCCATAAACAATAGACGATCCCCTTCCATCGTTTGTTACCCAAAAGTCATTAGATTGCCATTTAAACTAGGAATTGAACAAGTACGAGTTGCACCCATGGAGTGACGATGCCCCCAGCGCCGGAGTTAAAGGCGACGCTTACACTGCCGCAAACTGCCTTCCCGATGAAGGCTAATCTACCCCAGAATGAACCGCTTCGGCTAGCCCGCTGGGCCTCGCTCCGGCTTTACGAAGAATTGCGCAAAGCCGGCCGTGGCCGTCCCGCGTACCTCCTCCACGATGGCCCTCCCTACGCGAATGGCCCCATTCACCTGGGCCACGCGCTCAACAAGGGCCTGAAGGACTTCGTAGTCAAATCCAAGGCGATGGCGGGCTTTGATGCCCCCTATGTTCCCGGATTCGACTGCCATGGCCTGCCGATCGAGATAAAGGTCGACGAAAAGCTGGGCCGCAAAAAACTGGAGATGCCCGTCCCTGCCGTTTTAGATGCCTGCCGCGCCTACGCGCAAAAATATGTTGATCTGCAGACGGAGCAATTCGAGCGTATCGGCTGCTTTGGTCGCTGGCAAAAACCTTACAAGACCATGGCCCGGGACTACGAGGCCCGCACGCTCGAAGCCTTTTATGGCTTTCTCGAAAACGGCTTCATCTATCGCGGCCTCAAGCCCGTCTACTGGTGCATCCATGACCGCACCGCCCTGGCCGAAGCTGAAGTCGAATATGAGCAGCATATCAGCACTTCGGTCTACGTGCGCTACCGACTCACCTCTAACCCAGCAGTTATCAGCCCCGCGCTCACCGGCCGCAATGTCTCCACTATCATCTGGACCACCACGCCCTGGACGCTGCCCGCGTCCCTGGCCGTCGCCTTCCACCCCGACTTCGACTACGTAGCCCTCGAAGTCCAGGAATCGTCGGAAGAAGCAACCACCTCCCCTGCCCCATCCTCGCGCCTTGCTTCTGGCGCGAGGGTGGGAAACCACGAATCCTCCCCCGTCTACATCGTCGCCGCCGAACTCGCCGCGCAGGTAGCGGCAGCCTGCAATCTGGGCCAGGTCAAAGAGATCGCCCGCTTCAAAGGCGCCGCCCTCGACCGCGTCACCTTCCGGCATCCATTTCTCGAGCGCTCCATCCTGGGCGTCCTCGCCACATACGTCACCGCCGACACCGGCACCGGCGCCGTGCACACCGCGCCCTCCCACGGCGCCGACGACTTTTACACCGGCCAGCGCTATGGACTCGACCCCGCCACCCGCGTCGACGCCGCCGGCCACATCCACGTCGATCCGGCCGCCTGGCCGCACCCCACGCCGCCGCCCTTCGACGGCCTCAAAGTGTGGGCTGCCAACCCCGTGATCGTAGAGATGCTCAAGGCCTCCGGTGCGCTCCTCGCCGGTTCCGAATTCGAGCACTCCTACCCCCACTGCTGGCGCTGCCACCACCCCATCATCTTCCGCGCCACCGAGCAGTGGTTCATCAATCTCGAAACCCCGATGCAACGCGCCGACGGCACAGACACGACGTTTCGTCTGCTCAGCATCGAAGAAATCGACAAGGTCGTCTGGGATCCGGCTTGGGGCAAAGAGCGCATCACCAACATGATCGCCACGCGCCCCGACTGGTGCATCAGCCGCCAGCGCATCTGGGGCGTGCCCATCGCCGTCTTCCTCTGCGAAAGCTGCAACCAGCCCATCATCAACGAAGATCTAAACAAAAAGATCGTCGACCTCTTCGAGCGCGAAGGCATCGAGTCCTGGCACACCTCCGCCGCCAGCGCCCTGCTCTCCGACGAGTTGAAGCTGCACCACGCCGCTGAGTGCGGGTGCGGCGGAACAAGCTTCCGCCAAGAAACCGATATCCTCGACGTCTGGTTCGACTCGGGCGTAAGCTGGCTCGCCGTCTGCGAATCCGACCCCGATCTTCAATCCGCCTACAAATCCTTCCAGAACAAGAACGGCACGGAGTGCCTTTACCTCGAAGGCGGCGACCAGCACCGTGGCTGGTTCCACTCTTCGCTGCTCACCTCGGTTGCCCTGCGCGGCCGCGCGCCCTACTCGCACGTCGCCACCGCCGGCTGGACCCTCGACGAACAGGGCCGCGCCATGTCGAAATCCCTCGGCAACGGCGTCGATCCCGTCGACATCGCCAACCGCATGGGCGGCGAGATCGTCCGACTCTGGGTCGCCTCCGTCGATTTCCGCGAAGACATGGCCGCCAGCGAAAACCTCATGGCCCGATGCGCCGAAATCTACAAAAAACTGCGCAACACCTTCCGCTTCCTGCTGGGCAACCTGCAACATTCGTTACCCGCGTTTGGCATTGAGGGAAAATTCGATCCCGCGCGCGACCGCGTCCCCGAATCCGAGCTGTTGCCACTCGATCGCTACATGCTCGCCAGGACCCGCGACCTCGCCGAAAAGATTCTCGAATGGTACGAGGCCTTCGACTTCCACCGCATCTACCACGCGGTCAACGAATTCGCCATCGTCGACCTGAGCGCCTTTTATCTCGACGTGCTCAAAGACCGCATGTACACCTTCGCCCCGACGAGCCACGCCCGCCGCTCCGCGCAGACCGTGCTCTGGCAGATCACTGAAGGCCTCGTCCGCCTCGTCGCACCCATCCTTAGCTTCACCTCCGACGAGGTCTGGGAATATCTGCCTAAGGTCGAAGGCCGCGCAGTCAGCGTGCACCTCGCACTCTTCCCCAAGCCCGAGGAGATCTTTTCTGAAGATCCAGCGCCTCTTTTAGAACAGTGGAAACCAATCCTCGCCGTCCGCGATGAAGCTTTGCGTTTTCTTGAGGACGCACGTCAAGCGAAAAAGATCGGAAAAGCACTAGAGGCTGAACTTGAGGTTACCGCGTGGGGCTATTATGCGGACGCTCTCAAAATACTCGATAACGCTGACCGCAAAGAGCTTTTCAATGTCTCAGGAGTAAAGTTTTTTCAGCCTCCAGAATCTGGTTTCTTCGAACAACCGCTTGATCTAGAGTCACCCGTTCCATTGAGAGAGTTTGACCGTGGCGGCAGTTTCCGCGTCAAAGCCATGCCCGCCTCCGGCCACAAATGCGCCCGCTGCTGGAACTTCATGCCCAAAGTCTCCGATTACGGCATCTGGCACGATGTTTGCGAGCGCTGCCAAAGCGCGCTTCGCGAAATGGGCATCGCACCACCGCAAAGTGAAACTGGAGAGGCTTTGTAACAAGGGCACGGCTTCAGCCGGGCCGCAACAGCAACAGAAAGGAGAGAGGGCTTTAGCCCTTGCCATGGCGCATCCCGGCAGAAATGCTCCCGCAGCGAGCATCCTCAACCCCTCTCGGACTTTCTTTGCGACAACGGGAACGAGCATGGGACGCAGGCTCTTGCAATCGGAACGCAATGCGCTGCTGCTCATCGACGTGCTGCGCTCGCTCACCGCAGAGCACAGGTTTAAGCTGCATGATTTCGTGATCATGCCCAATCATGTGCACCTGTTATTGACTGTTCACAACGAGATGACAATCGAGAAGGCGATGCAACTGATCAAGGGCCGATTCTCGCATCGTCTATCGCATGAATTTGGCTACAAGGGCGAGGTTCGGCAGCGTGGATTCACTGAAGTGCAAGTGATGAACCATGAGAGCTTCGAGAAACACCGGGAGTACATCGCGCTGAATCCGGTGAAAGCAGGGTTGGTAGCAGCCGTGGACGAGTTTCCATTCTGCTTTCGAACCCTTGCGAAGAGAAAAGCGGTAGGGAAAGTTGGCAGGGGCTAAAGCCCGAATCAATTTTAGATGTGCTGCCCGGCTAAAGCCGTGCCCTTATTACAAAGCATGAACGCTTAACCGAACAATGAGGATTCGCGAAGATGATAGACAGGCTGGAGAACGAAGCGAGGATTGGCGGCGACCTTCGCTTTGATGCCGTACCTCACCAAAAGGGGAATCAACTTTGAAAAGCCTTCGAACAGCCTGGCCCGCTCCTCGACGCTTGCCCTGGCTGCTCCTCATCTCCGTGCTCGTCTTCGCCGCCGACCGGCTCACCAAGATCTGGGTCAGCCATCACGTCGTTCTCGGCGGAGCCATTCCCATCATCCCCCGCGTGCTGCGCATCACCCACTGGACCAATGACGGCGCAGCCTTCTCGCTCTTCGCCGACTCGGCCTCGCCCCACGCCGTCCGCTGGAGCCTGATCGCCTTCACGCTCCTCGCCTCGCTCGCCGTGCTCATCGCGCTCATCCGCCTCGGCAGCCGCATCACGCTCACCACCGTCGCGCTTGCCCTCATCCTCGGCGGAGCTCTCGGCAACGTCCACGACCGCATCGTCTACGGCTCGGTGGTCGACTTCATCGAAGTGCATATTGTCCACTACCACTGGCCCGACTTCAACGTAGCCGACAGCTCCGTCGTCACCGGCGCCTGCCTGCTCTTCCTCGATTCGCTGTTACCGCGCAAGAAGCACGAAGCCTGAGATGACCTTCACTGGAACGAGCAAAATGAGATCACACGAGAAACTTGTTCGCAGAGCACGAAGTGTCAGGGCACGACTTTAGTCGTGCCGTAATACGGTCATAAATACTTTTGTGGGCTTTAGCCCCTGTGGGACCAAACCATGTACACGCCGAAATTCAACCAGGTCACCGACCGCGTCACGCTCCTCGAGGCCATGCGGGCCTACTCGTTCGCCATCCTCTTCGGCCCGGACGAAACGCGGCCGCAGGTCACGCATCTCCCGCTCGTCGTGAAAGACGAAGGCGAGCACGGCGTCCTTGAAGGCCACTTCGCCAAGGCCAACCCACACTGGCAGTTCCTCGCCGGCCGCGAAACACTCGTCGTCTTCCCCGGCCCGCACAGCTATGTCTCGCCTACGCTCTACGAAGAGACGCTCTCCGTCCCCACCTGGAACTACATCGCCATCCACGCCTACGGCACGCTCTCGCTCGTCGAAGACGACGCCGGCAAAGAAGCCCTGCTCGCCGGTCTCATCGCCGCGCACGAGCCCGCCTTCGCCGAAAAGTGGCAGGCGCAGCCCGAAGGCTACCGCCGCAACCTGCTCGCCGGCATCATGGGCTTCCGCATTCCCATTGCACGCATCGAAGGCAAATTCAAGCTGAGCCAGAACCGCAGCGAAGCCGACCGCCGCAACGTGCAATCCACCCACGCCGCCGGTACCGACGATCAGCGCGCCCTCGCCGCCTGGATGTCCCGCCTCATCGGCTAACATTGCGGTGTCCATCGCAATGCTCACCAAAGCCTATTTCCCAGTCGCCAGCGGAGACCACCCAATGCGCAGAGCCTTTTTCCTTCTCACGCTTCTTGTGACCACCTTCACCGCGCACGCCAACGCACAGTCCGACTGGAAAGCCAAACTCAACACCGAGCTTCCCCTGCTCGGCCATCGCAACTGGATTCTCATCGTAGATTCGGCGTACCCACTGCAGGTCTCGCCCGGCGTCGAAACGATCGACACGAATGACGGCATGATCGAGGTCGTCCAAACCGTGCTCCGGCAGATCGACAACTCCATCCACGTCCGCCCCGACATCTTCATGGATGCCGAGCTGCCCTACGTCTCCGAGGACGATGTCCCAGGAGTCTCCGTCTATCGCAGGAACATCGCCGACGCCCTGCACGACTATCAGATCCAACCACAGCTTCACGACAAGCTCATCTCCCAGATCGCCGAAACCGGCCAATCCTTCCACGTGCTGGTGCTCAAAACCCGACTCACCATCCCCTACTCGTCCGTCTTCATCCGCCTCAACTGCAAATACTGGCCCACCGACGCAGAAACGCGCCTCCGCGCCAAAATGTCCGCAGCCAAACCCTAGCGCGATTCCTGAGTTGCTTTGTCCGGAAATCGATACCTTCAAGTCGACGCGACCAATAGGGAGTCGGCGACCGGGCAAGATCTGCGCGAGGATACATCTACTCAGGAATCACAGTAGCGCCAAATGAAAGGTAGCGCCAGCCTCCAGGCCGGCTGTCGTGGCGGCCGGGTGCCCCACCTTCGGCGATGCGCGTCCTCTGCGCATCGGCTAAGGTGGGAAAGCACAAATCTCAACCTGGGCTATTCGTACCGCAGCGCCTCAATCGGATCCAGATTCGCCGCGCGGATCGCCGGAATCATCCCGCTCACCAGCCCCGTCACCACCAGAATCACCGTAGCCACAATCAGCGAAGCCGGCGAAATAATCAGCCGGATATCCGCATCGGTCGCATTCTTGGCCAGCGCGCTGTAAAACGTGATACGCCCCACAAGCGCCGAAATCAGATACGCCAGCCCGATGCCTCCCACGCCTCCCACCCCGGTGATCGCCAGCGCCTCGGCCAGAAACTGCACCAGAATATGATGCCTTCGCGCGCCAAGCGCCTTTTCCACGCCAATCTCGCGTGTCCGCTGCTGCACCGCCACCAGCATGATGTTCATCAGCCCGATCCCCGCAATGCCCAGCGTCAACGCGCCCACCATCGAAAGCAGTACCTGCAGCGCAATGGAGAGAATCTGGAACTGGTGCAATTGCGACCTGAGATTGGCGACAAACACCGCATCGTGATCCGTCGACCGGAAGTGGTGCGCCGCAGCCAGCGTCTCGCGTATGGTCCTTTCAATCTTCTGGTAGTCGCCGTGATAGCCGATCCACACGCCGTCGAGATACGTGGTGTCTTTCAAGTCGCTCATCGTGTTGAGCGGCACATAGATGGTGCGGTTGATGTTGTCGTTGTGCTCCTGCATCTTCGGCTTGAGAGTGCCGACGATCGTGAAGATCACACCATTCAGGCGAATCGTATCGCCCACCGCCCACCCCCCGGAGAAGAGCTTCGACTTGGCCTCCGAACCCACAACGCACACATGCGCGCGCTGCTGGTCTTCGGCGCCGTTGAAAAACCGGCCCTGGTCGGGAATCAGCTTGATGATATCGGCGTACGAAGGACGCGACCCAACGACGGTCCACGTATAGGTGTGCAGATCGTTTTGCACGGTCACGTCCTGCCACGCGACCGGCGAGATGTGCGAGATTTCCGGCAGCGCGGCGATCACGCGATCCACATCATCCAAAGTGAGTCGGACTTTGACGCCGGCCTTGGCACCTCCAGCCTGTTGACTGGTGCGTCCTGGAAAGAAGCCGATCGTATTCGTGCCCCACTGCGCAAAGATCGTTTCAATCGCCGTGCTGAAACCCGCTCCATAAGCCAGCAGAAGCACCACCGTCGCAATACCCCACGCCATCCCGATCGTAGTAATGGCCGTGCGCCGCCGGTTGTACAGCATCGCCTCCCACGCCTGACCAAGAATGTCTCTCAACATAGCTGCTAGCTCCTAGCCTCTAGCCGGGTGCCCCACCTTCGGCGATGCGCGTTCTCTGCGCACAGGCTAAGGTGGGAAAGCACTTCCCTATTCCCTAGTCCCCGTTCCTTGCCCTTTACTCGTTCCGCAGCGCCTCAATCGGGTCCATGGCCGCCGCCTTGCTCGCCGGATACAGTCCCGCCGCCACGCCGCTCACCGTCAGTGAAAACAGCGCCAGCGCCGCTGACCACGGCACAATCCGCGGCGGATCGAACCCCGGAATCTTGTCGGTCAGCAGCACCTGCAGCAACGCCATGAACGCGGCCGAAATCGCCACACCCACCAGCCCGCTGATGCCCGTCAGCAGCAACCCCTCCCAGAAGAACTGCGCCAGAATCGCCTGCCGCGTCGCGCCTACCGCCTTCATCACGCCGATGTCGCGCGTCCTTTCGGTTACGGAAACCAGCATGATGTTGATGATCCCCACGGCCCCCAACCCCAGCGTCACAACGCCCACGCTGCCCAGGAACACATCCATCGCCGTGAAGATAATGCCGATCACGTGCGCCTCGTCGATCGTGTCCCACTCGTTGAATGCGTCCTGCAGCGAAGGATCAAAACCGTGGTTTTCCGCGATGACCCGATGCACCGCGATTTCGGCGGCGGTGTTGTCGTTCTTGATCGTCGGCCGGTACTGGATCGACGTCAGCGCATCCTGCGGAATGTTGTCGCCCTTCAGAGGAAACAGCTCCAGCATCGTGGTGACGGGAATGAAAATCTTCTCGTCGTCGTAAGTATTGTTGCCGCGGCCTACCTGCGCGCCCACGCCGATCACAGTAAAGTCAGTTCCGCCGATCGTGACGGTCTCCCCGATCTCCGGATGACCTTGAAACAGCAGCGACGCGCTCTTGGATGCAATGAAAGCAACGCGGCGCGCTTCCCGCACGTCTTCGTCATTGAAATAGCGGCCGGCCGCGATAGGCAGGTAGCGGACGAAGGTATAACTCGCCTCGGTTCCGGAAAGATGGCCGGAGGTGTTGCTCCACTGGCTCACCTCGTAGATATCGGAGCGGGCAAGCTCTCCTGTGACGGCGCGCACTTCCAGCAGCCGGCCGATCGCTTCCTCGTCGCGCAGCGTCAGCTCATATGGCCGCATCCCCGTATGCTGATTCGCCAGCGCGGGAATCGTGCCATTGAACACCATCACCACGTCATCGCCGAACTGCGCCAGCTGCTTGTGTTGGCCTTCCCTGAACCCTTCGCCCAACCCCACCAGCACCAGCAGCGACCCCACACCCCACGCAATGCCGAACATGGTCAAAAAACTGCGCAGCTTGTTGGCCGCAATCGCGCGGAACACCTGGCCGAGCGTGTCTGAAAAGGTCTGCATGGCCGTTGGACGTCCGGGGAGGGCGCTCGATGAACAATACGCAGGATTCTTCCCTCAGTTCCCACGTTCCACCCAGATTTTAGATCGTATTTACACGCTTCCACTATGCTGTTTGTGCGGCAGAGCACATCTCGTCACAACAATCGCGCCCAACCGCCCATGGGAACCGCGGATGTTTCTCTTGCGTATACACCGGCGACAGGTAACCGAGGCGTACACAATCCGTCTCATGGATAGCTTCATTCGCATCATTTCCTCTTCCCCGGAAGTCCCAAACGTCTCTAGACCCGCTGGGAGGGTTTTGTGGCCGCATCACGAAGAAACAAACGGTTCTGGATCTGGCTGAGCCTCGGCATTGCCGCCATCGTGCTGGTCGCGGGCGTGGGACTGGCGCGTGTCGCGCGGGGTTCCTCCATCGACCCCAACAAGCTGGCCAAAGTTACGCGCGGCGACGTGGCCCAGTCCGTTGTCGCCACCGGCAAAATCCAGCCCATCACCAAGGTCGAAGTCAAAAGCAAGGCCTCCGGCATCGTCGAAAAACTCCTGGTGGACATTAACTACCGCGTAAAGAAGGGCCAGGAACTCGCCCAGCTCGACCAGCAGGAGATCCTCGCGCAGGTCGACGCACAGAAGGCGCAGCTGGCCTCCGCGCAGGCCAACGTAGCCACCTACGAAGCCAACATCGAGCAGGACAAGGTCAACGCCGCCGCGCCCGACCTGCCCATGTACAAGGCCACGCTCGACCGCAATCTCGAGATGCAGCGCGAAGGCATCGTCAGCCGGCAGGTTCTCGACGATGCCAACCGCGATTACCTCGCCGCGCTCACCAAGCGGAACTCGGCGCAGGCGCAGGTCGGCGTCGACACCGCGCGGCTCAAGCAGGCACACGCCCAGGTGCAGCAGAGCCAGGCCACGCTTAACCAGCTCGAAGAGCAGCTCTCCTACACCACCATCGTCGCGCCGATGGACGGCGTCATCCTCTCACGCGATGTGGAGATCGGCGATGCCGTCAGTTCCATCCTCGTCCTCGGATCAACCGCCACGCTCATCATGACAGAGGGCGACACCACAGAGGTCTACGTCGACGGCAAAGTCGACGAGGCGGATATCGCCCACGTCTATCTCGGCCAGCCCGCGCGCATCAAGGTCGAAAGCTTCCGCGACCGTCTCTTCAACGGCAAGGTCACGAAGATTTCGCCCATGGGCGTTGAAAAAGACAACGTCACCACCTTCGAGGTACGCGTCTCTATCAACAACCCCGGCGGCGAATTGAAAGCCAACATGACCGCCAACGCCGAGATCCTGATGAACGAACACAAGGGCGTGCTCAACGTCCCTGAAAACGCGGTCGTCTATGACGGGCAGAAGAACGCATCCGTCCAGGTCCCGGACAAGCACCAGAAAGACGGCACGCGCAAGGTTCCCATCCAGGTTGGCCTCTCCAACGGCTCAGTCACCGAAGTCGTCAGCGGCCTGAAAGAAGGCGACCAGGTCGTCCTTCAGCAATAAGCCAATCTTGTTGCAGCCTTGAACGGTGCGGCTTCAGCGTTGAAGCCTACAAGCGGCAGCCGCTGAAGGGTACGGGCTTCAGCCCGTGCGTGTGGCCTTCGATTATTGAAGGGCAGGGGCTTTAGCCCCTGAGGGGTCACTGCCCCATCCCACAAACACATCTCCGGTACGCATCCTCCGTATAATTCGCCAGCGCACACACATACTGCGGCCAGAACGGCTTGATCTCCCGCGAAACATCCCCCACAAAATAATGCTTCAAATAACTCTTGCTCTCCTGCGATTGCGCCGAAGGATCAGCAGAGAACCCCTCCACCAGCTTCGCCACCGACGCCGAAGAAAACGACGGCTCCTCATACGCCCGCGCGTAGTCGTACTCTTCCGCCCACTGCGTATCCACGCCCGTCTGATTCGACGCCGCAAACACCCGGTAGTCCGCCAACACCCCCGTTGCCGGATCAACCGCGCCTACTGTAAACGAAGGATTGTTCCCATCCACCGGCGAGATCGAAGACACCATCTTCACCGCCACGGGCCCGTGATCCGCATCACCCTTCGCAGGCTCCAGCAGCCGCATCTCGTCCATGTGCGTATGTGCAAAAATCGCAAGCTGAATCACATCGCCGAAGCCAGCCAGAGTATCGGTCAGCGCCTCTGAGGAAAGAAACATCTGCGGCGCCGCACCGCCGCAGATGTTCTTGCCCTTGGTCAGCGTCGAGTACGGATCGACACCCGGCGGAATGTGCCCCATCACCCAGACCTTCTCTTTGTCGGCTCGCGCGCGCTCAAGCTGTTGCTTCAGCCATGCAATCTGCGCAGTCGCTGCCTGCGGGTCCGGCTTGTTCGAACACGTAGCATACCGCCGCGACATGAACAGATCGTCCAGCACCAGCAGCCGCGTGTGCCGGATCGGCGTCGGCAACGCCGCGCTGTAATATCCGCCCGCCGCAAAAGTCTCCACGGCTTGTCGCCGCTCCGCCGCGGGCAGATCCGCCGCCAGCATCTTTCCCGTCTCGGCAAGAAATTGACTCTGTGCATCGAGCTGATAATCGCCGCAGTCAGAATCGTTGTTCCCCAGCGCCGCATACACCGGCACACCCGGAAAATCTCCTCGCAGTTCATCGACCGTGAACTCGATCGTCTTCTCCACAAAACTGCGGTACTCGGCCGCCGTCCCCTGCGGAAACACGTTCTTGTACTTGCACGAGAACGCATGCGCAATCAGATCGCCGCTCACCGTAATGAACCGGATTCCCGCCGCATCCGCCCGCATCGCATTCAGGCTCGAGAGCAGCAGCGGATACGAAGTGTCCACGCCGCGCGCATGGCAGGCCTGCTGCAGATCCGCAAACCGCTGCGCTCGATCCGTCGAATCCTGCCCCGCCAAAATCGCCTTCCATCCTGATACCGACGCCGCAGCCAGTTGCGCCGCCTTTCCCGGATCCCAGAACGGCTCAAAATGAATATCGCTGACCATCAGCACAGGCGTATTCACGGCGCCCGCACGCGTGGCCGCACCCTTGTCGGCAGAACGCCCTTGCGCGCCACTCGCCACTGCACCAGCCAGAAACCACACTAAGGTGCACACAGCCCCAATCTTCCGCTTCACCCGCATCCCCACTCCCTGTTTTTCAATTTGGCCGTGAGTAGAATAACCTGCGCACCGCCGCGCTTTGCTCAACACACCGTGAACACGCCGCTCCACTTCCCCGCCGCGCCCGCACAGTTGTGGTATACGTTTGCACATGCTCCGCCGCCCACTTTTACCCATCTCTCTTGCTGCCGCCCTCTGCGCCACGCTTCCTGCACAATCCCTCGCACCCGCGCCGCCCATGGGCTGGAACAGCTGGGATTCCTACGGCCTCACCATCGACGAAGGCCAGTTCAAAGCCAATGCCGCCGTGCTCGCGCAGCTGCTGCAGTACGGCTGGCGCTACGCCGTCATCGATGAAGGCTGGTACATGGCCACGCCTTCAGCGAACACCGTCGCAGACCGCCATTACGCCTGGAACGCCAACGGCCTGCTGATCCCCGCTGATGATCGTTTTCCCTCCGCCGCCAATGGTGCCGGCTTCAAGCCCCTCGCCGACTGGACGCACGCGCACGGGCTCCGCTTCGGCATTCACATTCTGCGCGGCATCCCCCGTCAGGTGGTCGCTGCCAATCTTCCCATCGCCGGAACCAGCTTCACCGCGTCTGATGCGGCCGACACCACCAGCCCCTGCCCCTGGGATCAAGGCAACTGGGGCGTGAAAGACAACGCCGCCGGCCAGGCCTACTACGACTCCATGATGAAGCTCTACGCGTCGTGGGGCGTTGACTTCCTCAAGGTCGACTGCATCAGCGACCGCCCCTACCGGCCCACCGAGATCCGCCAGATCGCCGCGGCCATCCGCAAAACCGGCCGCCCCATCGTGCTCAGCCTGTCGCCCGGCCCCACCGCCCTCGCGCACGCCGCGGAAGTCGCTCAGTACGCGCAGATGTGGCGTATCGCCGACGATCACTGGGACGGCTGGAGCTTCCCGCACAAGCCCAATCAGGGCGAATTCGCTTTCGGCCTCCGCGACGAATTCGATCGCCTCGCCGCTTGGAACGTCTACGCCGGCCCCGGCAACTGGCCTGATGCCGACATGCTGCCCTTCGGCTACCTCGGCCCGAACCCCGGATGGGGCCAGCCGCGCCAGTCCCGCTATACGCAGGACGAGGAGCGCACCGAGTTCACCCTCTGGGCCATTGCGCGCTCACCCCTGATCCTCGGCGCGAACCTCACGCGGCTCGACGACTTCACCCGCTCGCTCCTCACCAACCAGACCGTCCTCTTCATGAACCAGAACGCGACCTACAGTCACCCGGTCGACGTTTCGGCGCTCGGCCCCTCATTCCAGAACGCCCGCGTCTGGCGCGCCACCATCAACCAGCCCGGCGAACGCGGTTATGCGGAGTACTTCGCCTTCTTCAATCTCGACGACCAGCCCGTTACCCTCCGTGCCACCTGGAAGCAGCTCGGCCTCGAAGGCGCGAAACACTCGGCAGAAAACGCGTGGGACGGCTCGACCACTAAGGATGCAAAAGACATCAACGTAACGTTACCCGCGCACGGCAGCACACTCTACCAGGTCCGCTAAGGCACAGCCCATCCCGATATCCTGTGCGAAACTGTAGCTTCCGTAAGTTTCCGGCGACTGTCGCGGAGCTTCCGGCAAACGCAATCGATGGCCGTTCTACGTTCTGCCCTTCTGGCTCTTTCGCGCAATCGTCCCTTGCGCCGCTTCTGCGAGCAGTCGAGCCTTGGCGCGCGCCTCAGTTCCCGCTTTGTCGCCGGCCTCACCATCAGCGACGCGCTCCGCGTCGCCGAGTCCGTCAATCACCAGGGCATGGCCGTTACGCTTGACTCTCTCGGCGAGAGCGTCACCTCAGAGACCGAGGCTCACGGCGCCGCCGAGGTCTATCACTCGCTGCTCGACCTCATCGCCGAGCGCAACCTCGACGCCAATATCAGCGTGAAGCTCACGCAGATGGGGCTCGAGCAATCTCCCACTCTGGCCGAATCCATCGCGCGCCAGCTCGCCCTGCATGCGCGCTCCATCGGCAACTTCGTGCGCATCGATATGGAAGATTCGCACCTCACCCAGATCACTCTCGATATCGTGCGCCGCCTGAACGCCCGCGTAGAAACCCGCGGCGCCATCGGCATCGTGATCCAGGCGTATCTCTATCGTTCTCAGGCCGACATCGAGCAGCTTCTCGCCGAGGGCATCCGCATCCGGCTCTGCAAAGGCGCCTACAACGAGCGCGCCAACATCGCCTTTCCGCATAAGGCCGACGTCGATGCAAACTTCGTGCGTCTCAGTCACCTGCTGCTGGAAAGCCCTGTCTATCACGGCATCGCCACGCACGACGACGCCATGGTCGCTGCTGCCAAAGATTTCGCCGCTGCGCACGGCATTGCGCCCAGCCGCTACGAATTCCAGATGCTCTATGGGGTGCGCCGCGATCTGCAGAGAGCGCTCGTCAGGGAAGGCTATAAGGTGCGCGTCTATGTTCCGTTCGGCAACGCGTGGTATCCCTACTTCATGCGCCGCCTTGCCGAACGCCCCGCGAATCTGATCTTCCTCGCGCGCAATTTCTTACGCTCTTAGAACTGGCTGCATCAACCCGTTTTGTAGCAGGGCACGACTTTACAGGCTGCGGAAAACTCCTCTGCGCGACAGGTTTTGTGAAAGGGCACGACTTCAGTCGTGCCGTAAATGTCGCAAATTCACACCGGGGCTTTAGCCCCTGAGGGATGTTTCTCTGCACTCCGTCGTGCCGGAGAAGCCCCCAAAAACGTGAGCCTTTCTTTGATTAAGCGGGCCCATTCATGCAACCAGTCTTGGAACCGGGCACAAGTCTAT
>Ga0335073_10005671_pt1 | contig 17521 bp, 15 predicted proteins | sample Lox_Sample_22_FD_207093 | JGI IMG/M metagenome (GOLD analysis project Ga0335073, IMG submission 207093) | Soil microbial communities from Loxahatchee National Wildlife Refuge, Florida, United States - Lox_Sample_2.2 | ecosystem: Environmental > Terrestrial > Soil > Wetlands | place: USA...
GCGCCGGGCGCACCGGCCGTGCCCGGGGCGTCGCTGACCGCGCTGGCCAGCGCCCCGTCGGCCCCGGTGTCGGCGGCCCGCCCCGCGTCCTCGGGCGCCGCGGAGGCGATCGGCGCGTCCGACCCGGGGCTGTCCGGCCGGATGTCGATGCGCCAGCCGGTCAGCCGGGCCGCGAGCCTGACGTTCTGCCCCTCCTTGCCGATCGCGAGCGACAGCTGATAGTCGGGCACGATCACCTGGGCCACCCGGGCCTGGGCGTCCACCACGATCACCCGCGACACCCGGGCCGGGGACAGCGCGTGGGCCACGAACTCGGCCGGGTCCGGCGAGTAGTCGACGATGTCGATCTTCTCCCCGTGCAGCTCGGTCATGACGTTGCGGACCCGGGCGCCCTGCGGCCCGATGCAGGCTCCCTTGGCGTTCACGCCCTGCTGGCGCGAGGCCACCGCGATCTTGCTGCGGTGCCCGGCCTCGCGGGCGATCGCGGCGATCTCGACCGCGCCGGAGGCGATCTCCGGCACCTCGAGCGCGAACAGCTTCTTGACCAGGTTCGGATGCGTTCGCGAGAGGGTGACCGACGGGCCCCGGTAGCCCTTGTGGACGCGCAGCACGTAGCACCGGATGCGCTCGCCGTGCGCGTATCGCTCGCCGGGCACCTGCTCGCTCGGCGGCAGGATGGCCTCCAGCTTGCCCAGGTCGACCAGGACCGCCCGCGGGTCCTTGCCCTGCTGGATCACCCCGGCCACGATGTCGCCCTCGCGCCCTGCGTACTCACCGAACGTGAGCTCGTCCTCGGCGTCGCGCAGCCGCTGCAGGATGACCTGCCGGGCGGTGGTCGCCGCGATCCGGCCGAAGCCCTCGGGCGTGTCGTCGTACTCCCTGGTCACGGTGCCGTCCGGGCCGGTCTCCGCGGCCCAGACCGTGACGTGCCCGGTGCCCCGGTTGACCTCCACCCGGGCCACGGCCGCGGCCCCCTCGGTCCGGTGGTAGGCGACGAGCAACGCGTCCTCGATGGCCTTGATGGCCAGGTCCATCGAGATGTCCTTCTCCGCTTCCAGGCTGCGCAGGACGCTCAGGTCAATGTCCATCGGTCCCCTCCTCGTCCGCGCCGTTGTCCCGGTCGTCGTGGTCCAGCGGGGCAAACTCGATCTGTATCCGCCCCGGGCCGAGCTCGTCGTAGCCGAACTCCCGCTCGCGCCCGTCGACCTCGATCCGCACGCCCCCGGCGTCCGCGCCGGTGACGCGTCCCGTTACGGCGGGCGGTCGGGCCTGGCCATCCGGTGCCTGCCGGGACGGTGGCGTGAGCGGCGCGGTGACCAGGCGTCCGGTCGCGCGCCGCCAGTGCTTCGGCTCGGTCAGCGGGCGGTCGACGCCCGGTGAGGACACCTCCAGCGTGTAGGCGGCCTCGCCCATCGCGGCCGCGCGGTCCAGCGCCGCCGACAGCTCCCGGCTGACCAGCGCTATGTCGTCCAGGCTCACCCCGCCGTCGGAGTCCACCACCACGCGCAGTAGCCGCCGCCGCCCGGCCGAGGTGATCCTGACGTTCTCCAGGTCCATCCCCATGGCGGTAACCGCCGGCTCGAGCAGGCCGGTGATCCGCTCGGCATCGGCGGAAGCGGCCCGCGATGGCGACCGCGGCGACCCGTGACGCGAGTTACCGTGCATCACGACCTCCTCGCCCGCGACCTGTGCTGTTGTCCGCTCGGCCTCTAGCCTAACCGGGACGGCGAGTACCAGGGCGGTTGCCCGCCATGCCGCGTGCCGGCCCGGCCATGGCGGCACGGGGCATGGCATGCTAGGAGCCCGCGCGGGAGGCGCGGCGCGACTGTGGCGGGAGGCTCCGTGGCGGCTCATCCGACACGCCGAGTAGTGCTCGCGGCCGCGGCAACGCTTCCGCTGGCCGCCGCGTCCGGCTGCGACGGCGTCGACGTGCTCGCCGCCCCGCCTCGGCCGGCCCCCGACGTCGGCCAGCTCCGGGCGGCGATCTCCGCCGAGCAGCTGATGGTGGCCCGGTACGCCGCCGTGCTGGCCAGCGCGACCGGAGCCGTGGCCGCGGCGCTGCGGCCGCTGCTGGCCGAGCACCAGGCTCACCTGGCCCAGCTCCGCTCGCGCCTGATCGTGCCCGCCGGGAGCCCCACGCCCCCGCCGCGCCCGCCGGCCGGGCGGCCGGCGGTGCCGTCAGCCCCCGGTGCCGCCGTGGCGTTCCTGCGGGAAGCGGAACAGGCGGCGGCCGCTGCCCTGCTGGGCAGGCTGCCGCAGGCCCCGGCCTCGCTGGCCCAGCTGTTCGCCAGCATCGCGGCGTCGGAGGCCACCCACGTCCCGGTGCTCGGCGCGGTGGCCGGCCAGTGAGCGGCCGCGGCGCGACCGGGCCGGACGCCATCGGTGCCCTTCAGGCGGCGCTGGCGGCCGAACACGCCGCGGTCTACGGGTACGGGGTGGTCGGGGCCAACCTGACCGGGAGCGCGCGGGCCACCGCCACCGCCGACTGGGTGAATCACCAGGTGGCCAGGGACCGGCTCGAGGCCTTGCTGCGCTCCCGCGGAGCCCAGCCGGTCGCGGCCGCGGTGGGCTACCAGCTGCCGGTAACGGTGCGAACGCCCGCCGAGGCCACGGCGCTCGCGGTCATCATCGAGGACCGGGTCGCCACCGCCTATCTCGGCCTGGTCGCGGTGACCGCGACCGCGCTGCGCAGGTTCGGCGCGGTGCAGGTACAGGCGGCCGCGCTGCGCGCCGCTGCGTGGCGCGGCAGCACGGTGGCCTTCCCCGGCCTGACGGCCAGCGCACTCGCCGCGCCCCGGCGCGCCTGATCCTGGCCTAACCCGCCGCGTGACCGGCCTGATTCCGTGCCGCGAGGACCTGCTTGATGAGCGCGGCCGCGCCCTCTAAGTCCTCCCCGGCAGCGATCCGCTCGGCCCACGACCACCAGAACCACCAGGTCCCGTCCTGGCTGCGTCCCGCGTAGACGTCCTCGGCCAGGACCGATGCCGCCGGGTTCACCACGTGCAGGCTGGGAACGCGTCCGGGCGGCGCCATCAGGCTGGTGCGCAGCCCGTGGTGGGCCAGCACCTCGGCGAGCCCCTCGAGCCGGCTCAGGTAGACGCCCAGCGCCTGGGCGGGCCCCGCGGCCTGCCGAACTTCCGTGGTCATGTAGGTCACCCCTAGTAGCAGGGATAAAGCTTAGAGTAATGACATTGTCTAAAGAATGCCTTGTCGTCGCGCCGGATGCAACATGCATAGCGAAATTCGCACGTCATGCGAGGGCCTGCCGCCGGATCGGGATTCCCTGCAGTTACTGGACGCCGTGGCACTCCTGCGGCCAGACTGAGACACCCGCACCTCGCGCGCGGACTCCGGTGACCCGCGCGGACGGTCTCCGGAAACCCGGCGCGCCTTCGGGGGGGAGGTGACACATGGTCGAGCACAGCCCGACCGTCCGGCGGCGGCGGCTCGCCCTCGAGCTCCGGAGACTCCGCGAGACGGCCAGGCTCACCTGCGAAGAAGTGGCCGACCACCTGGAATGCTCCGCCTCCAAGATCAGCCGCGTGGAGACGGGGCGGGTTTCGGTCTCCCCGCGCGACGTCCGCGACATGCTCGAGCTGTACGGCGTGCCGGTCGAGCAGCGCGAGCGGCTGGTCCAGCTGGCCCGCGACTCGCGCCAGAAGGGCTGGTGGCACGCGTTCAGCGACACCATGCAGCCCCAGTTCGCGACCTACGTCGGCCTGGAGAGCGCGGCCTCGGAGATCCGGATCTACGAGGTCAGCCTGATCCCGGAACTGCTGCAGACCGAGGACTACGCCCGCGTCGTCATCAGGTCGGGGATGATGAGCAGCCCGAGCGAGGACATCGAGCGTCAGGTCCAGCTGCGGATGGCCCGCCAGCCCGCGATCACCAGGGCCGACCCGCCGAAGGTCTGGGCCGTGCTGGACGAGGCCGCACTGCGGCGGCAGGTCGGCGGCCCCGGCCTGATGCGGCTGCAGCTCGAGCACCTGCTGGCCCAGGCCGCGCTGCCGAACGTGGCCGTCCAGGTGATCCCGTTCGGCGGCGGCGCGCACCCGGCTATGGGCCGGCCGTTCATCATCCTGGTCTTCCCCGAGCGGGTGGACACCGACGTCGTGTACCTGGAGGACCTGACCAGCGCCCTGTACCTGGAGGAGGTGGCCGAGGTGGACCGCTACAACGTGTTCTTCAACCACCTTCGCGCCACCGCGCTGTCCTTCGACGACTCCTCGGCCCTCATCACCTCGGTGCTGAAGGAGATGTAAGGGCGGCCGGCAGCGGCTCGGCGTGCAGCACGGTCAGCCGGGACACCGCGCGGGTCAGCGCCACGTACAGGCGATGCAGTCCGCGCGCCTCGCCGCGCGCTATCCGGGCCGGCTCGACGACGACGACCTGGTCGAACTCCAGGCCCTTGGCCAGCGAGACCGGCACCAGGGTGAGCGGCTGGCTCTCGGCGTCGCCGTTCAGCACGGCGTGCGCCAGGCCGGCCCGGTCCAGGGTCCGCGACAGCGCCGCGACCTGGTCGTCGGCCGCGATCACCGCCGCCGATCCTGGCCGGGTCAGCGCGTCCGCGCACGCCGCGGCCAGGGCGTCGGGCAGCGTGGTACCGGGCGCCGCAGTGATCATCAGCGCCCCGGCGTCCTGCCGCACGGACCTGGCCGGGGTGAGGCCGGGGGCGATGTGGCCGAGCAGCGTGCTGGCGAAGTCGAGGATCTGCCGCGGCACCCGGTAGCCGGTGTCCAGCTCCCGCAGGCCGGCGTCCTGCTTGCCGAGGTGGGCCAGCAGCTGCTGCCAGCTGGGGGTGGCCCACGGGGTGGTGCCCTGCGCGATGTCGCCGAGCACGGTGGCCGAACCGGTGGCGCAGCGCCGGCCGATGGCCCGGCACTCCATCGGGGACAGGTCCTGCGCCTCGTCCAGCACCACGTGCGCCAGGCTCGGCGTCCGCTCGATCAGGTCGGCGGCCTCGTCGATGAGCACCGCGTCCGCCGCGGACCAGCGCGCCGAGCCCGGCCCGCGCGGCGGCGCGGCCCAGCAGATCGCGGCCTGCTCGCCTGCGTCGAGCAGGCCGGCGGCCGCGGCGCCCAGCAGCCGCGGGTCGGACAGCAGGCGGAAGACCGTCCGCACCGGGTCGGCCTTGGGCCAGATCGCGTTCACCGCGGCCCGCACCGGCCCGGACCGGCGCACCGCCTCGTGGGTCCGGTCGTCACAGGTCTCCCCGGCCGCCTCCATCCTCGTGAGGATCACGTGCGCGATGCGGTGCGAGAGCATCTCCCGGCCGGTCCCGTACCGGACGCCGCGCCGCCGCAGCTCGTCGACCAGCGCGCCCAGCTCGTGCGCGGGAACCCGCCACCGCCGCGACCCGCGGACCAGCATGATCGCCTCGGACGGCTCGGCCAGCTGCTGCCAGAGCGCGCGCCGCAGCACCTCGGCCATGCGCGCGTCGCCCTTGACGGTCGCCGCGCTGTCGGAATCGGCGCCGCGCACCGGCACCGTCGCCAGCAGGTCGGTCACCGACAGCTGGGTCACGTCGACCTCGCCCAGGGCGGGCAGCACGTTGCGGATGTAGGCCAGGAATGCCCGGTTCGGCCCGACGACCAGCACGCCCCCGCGGCTCATGCGTTCCTTATACGCGTACAGCAGGTAGGCGACCCGGTGCAGGCCGACCGCGGTCTTGCCGGTGCCAGGGGCGCCCTGCACGCAGACCGTCTGGTCGGCGCCGGCCCGCACGATGTCGTCCTGGTCGGGCTGGATCGTGGCCACGATGTCCCGCATCGGGCCCGATCGCGGCCGCTCGATCTCCTCGATCAGGATCCGGCTGGCCGGCAGCCCGGACGCGGGCCGCGCGGCGGCCGGGCCGCCCGGCGCGAAGTCCTCGTCCTCGTAGGCGGTCAGCTCGCCGCCGGAGAAACCGAACCTGCGGCGCAGCTCCAGCCCCATCGGCTCGGCCGGGCTGGCCCGGTAGAACGGCCGGGACACCGGCGCGCGCCAGTCGATCACGACCGGCCGGCCGTCCGCGTCATGCACATGGCGCCGGCCGATGTGGAACCGCTCCCCCGCCTCCTCCCCCGGCCGGAACTCGCCGGGCTCCGCGCCGTCCGTGGCCGGGTCGGGCCGGGCACCTCCCGCGCCGCGGCGCTGCGCGGCGTAGTCGAGCCTGCCGAAGAACAGGGGTGTGTCGGGCAGGTCGGCCAGCGCCTCGGCGCGGCGGTACAGGTCGGCCTTGAGGTACTGCTCCGAGACCGGGTCGCCGGCCAGCGCGCGGAGCGAGAGCACGTTCTCGCGCATCAGCCGGAGGAACGCGCGCGAGCTGCGCAGGTGCTCCCGCTCGGCGGTCAGGACCGGGTCGTCATCGTCGTCGGTGGCCGGGCCGGGATGACCGGTTCGCGCCGGACCGCTGGCCGGGGGCATGGCTTTCCTCCGTGGGATCTCACACGGCACCGTGGCACAAGAGCCCAAGAGCTTAGCAAACATGCCCCGGGCCGGTCACCTGGATTTCCGGCGCCGCCCGCCCGGGCTCCCCGCGGTCACCAGACCCAGTAAAAGCCCGCCACGGTCTTCTCGACGAACCTCAGGTAGCGGTGGACCGAGTGCTGGGCGTCCAGCGTGACCGCCTCCTGTTCGAGGATCTCTCCCTCCATCCCGTCCCAGATGGCCCACCAGATGCCCGCGGGCAGCTTGTCGGGATGAAACTCGACGCGGATGTCCAGGTTCTCCAGCCGCCCGACGACCGCGCGCCGGTAACACCTTTCGTGCGGGTCATCCGGGTCCCCGGGGTACTGGTAGGTGGTCCAGTACTCCAGCGTGGTGGTCTCCCCGGCATCCAGGGTCCGGGCCAGCATGATGTGGGTGACGAACATGTCGTCGCTGACCTGGTAGAGGTCGCCGGTCAGTTCGGTGCAGCCCTGTCCCACCTCCAGGGTCAGCGCCTTGGTGTCGTACAGGTACGGGATCCGGTCCAGCCCGCCCGCGATGGCCTCGATGACCTGCAGGGTGCGGGTCCGCGACGGCAGGCCCGCGGCGCCGACCGTGACGTGATCGTGCATCGACAGCGTCTGGTGGCGGCGCGGCCCGATAGCCGTTTGCAGCTGCTGCTCGGCGCGCTGCGTCACCGCCCGGGGGCCGGACAGCACGCTGATCGTGCCCGAGCCCTCCCACAGCTTCCAGAGCCGGTCGGCCTCGGCGTCGGAGAACCCGAACGCGTCGATGAACAGCGACAGCGTGGAGCGGCTGAGCAGCCGGCCGGACAGCGCCCGGGACACCGTGTCCTTGAGCTGATGCGGCAGCACGTCCACGTCGCCGGGCACCCGCGGGTAGCTCCACAGCCGGCGCGCCAGCACCTCGGCCACGGCCAGCTGGGTGATCTCGCCGGACCTGGCCCTGATCACGTGCTGCTCCCACAGCCGCCGGTATCCGCCCGGCCGCTGCAGAAGTTCGCGCAGGTAAGCGGACGCGGCACGGCGGCCTGCCGCTGCGGGGGTTTCGCTCACGAGTCTGTGTCCTCGCCGGTGCGAACTAAGTGCGACATCTAGCAGCTACCTTACGGGCATGCCCCGAACATAGGTGGCTAGCCGGTAATAGGGGGGCGGGCCCGTCGCAGTTGCGGCGGGCCCGACATATTCCCGGGGCCGTGCCCGTGCCCGCCGGCGCCGGTCAGAACAGGACCGACATGAACGTGCCGGTCTCGGCGAACCCGACCCGGCGGTAGGCGGCGCGCGCCGGCAGGTTGAAGTCGTTGACGTACAGCGAGACCACCGGGGCGACCGAGCGCAGCGCGGCCGCGACGACCGCCGCCATCCCGCGCGCCGCGTGCCCGCGGTTGCGCAGCCCCGGCGGCACCCAGACGCCCTGGACCTGGCAGGCCAGCGGGGTCACCGCGCCGATCTCGGCCTTGAACACCACCTGGCCGTTCTCGATCCTGGCGTACGAGCGGCCGGCCCGGATCAGCTCGCCCACCCGGGCCCGGTAGGCCGCCCCCCCGTCCGGTCCGACCGGGGACACCCCGACCTCCTCGGTGAACATCGCGATGGACGCGGGCAGCAACGTGTCCACCTCGTCCGGGCGGACCAGGCGCACCTGCGGATCGGGCGGGACCAGCGGGTCGGTGGCGATGGTCATGACCGGCTGCGCCGCCCTGATCTCCCGGGGGCGGCCCCAGTACGGCGAGAGCAACGCCCAGAGTTCCTGCACCGCGCCGGCCGGCCCGACGATCGACGAGCAGCGCCGGCCCTGCAGCCGCGCCCGCTCGGCGAACGCCGCCACAGCTCCCGGGCTGGCGGCCACCGGGACCAGGTTGGCGCCGGAGTAGCACAGCGACGTCATCCGCCCGGACTCCATGTAGCCCCACATCTGCGCGCCGAGCCGGCCCGGGTCAACCCCGGCAGCGTGGACCCGCGAGCTGACGAAGACGTTCGCGACCGCATCGCGGTCGCAGATGTCGAGCACCTCGTCCAGATCGCGATCATTCAGCAGGCGCAGCGATGACGATCGCCATGCCCTGGTGCGCAGCACGCTCCCAGCGTATCGGCTTCGAGGCCGCGGCCGCTGGACGGCGCCCCCCGGAGGGCCGTTCTCAGCCGTTCGGCGTCGGGTCGGCGACCGCCGGGCAGGTCGCGTTCACCAGGCCCGGGCGGTCCGGCAGCGCGCCCGTGGCCAGGTACCGGTTCAGGTAGCCGTTCACGCACAGGTTCGGCGGGTCGGCCAGCGACTGGCCGTGGTTGCCGCCGCCCTCGACCACGACCATCCGGGCGCTGGGCAGCAGCCGGTGCGCCACCTGCGCGCCCGCGTACGGGGTCGCGGCGTCCAGCGTGCCCTGCAGCATGAGGATCCCCGGCAGCCCGGCGCCCCTGATCTGCAGCGGCTTTGCCGGGCCCTTCACCGGCCAGAACGCGCACGCCGCGTTGAACCACGCGTTGTCCCAGGCCTCGAACGGCGCGGTGGCGTATACCTGCCTGGTCGCCGAGTTCCAGGCCGACCAGTTCCGGGGCCAGTTCACGTCGCTGCACTCGACGGCGTTGTAGACCGCGAACTCGTTCTCGTTCTGGGTGCCCTCCTGGTCGTACTGGGCGACCAGCTGGCTGGTCGAGTGATCGTTCAGGTACGCCGAAAGCGCGGCGGCCAGGCCCGGCCAGTAGCTGTTGTCGTAGCCGCCGATCAGGAACGTGTCGTCGTACTCGTCGGGGCCGATCAGCGGCTGGCCGGACGGGCCGGGCACCGGGTGCGCCTCCAGGTCCGCGCGGGCCGCGTACCAGCTGTTGCTCACCTGCGCGGCGGTGGCCCCGAGATGGTAGACGCTGTCGTAGCCGGCCATCCAGGCGAAGAACGCCTGCATCCGGCCCTCGAACGCGTAGTCCTGGTCGATGTTGTCGGTCCACCACACGCCCTCGGGGTCCACCGTGCTGTCCAGCACCATGCGCCGCAGGCGGTGCGGGAACAGCGTCGCGTAGACCTGCCCGATGTAGGTCCCGTAGGAGTAGCCGAAGTAGCTGATCTGCTGCTGGCCAAGGGCGGCCCGGATCGAGTCCATGTCCCGCGCGATGTTCTCGGTGGTCATGTACGGCAGCAGCCAGCCGTACTTCTTCTCGCAGTCGGCCGCGTACAGCTTGGCCCGGCTCTCGTTGGCCTGCTCGTCCGACGCGCTGGCGGGGATGTAGTCGGGCCGGGCGCGGGAGAAGAAGGACGGGTCACAGCTCAGCGACGGCACCGACGACCCGACCCCGCGGGTGTCGAAGCCGACGATCGTGTACTCGGCCGCCACCGCCGGGTCCAGGCCCTGGGCCACGAACGCGGCCAGGCTGAGGCCGGAGCCGCCCGGGCCGCCCGGGTTGACAAGCAGCACGCCCTGTCGCCTGGCGGCGGGGGCGGTCGCGGGCACCTCGGACAGCGCCAGCGTGATCTTCCTGCCGCCCGGCCGGGCGTAGTCCAGCGGGACCTGCAGCGTCGCGCACTGCAGCGACGCGCCCTGTGAGGTGCAGGGATGCCAGCTCAGCGCGGACGTCGCGGTCCCGGCCGGGGCGTCCGGGGAGGTCGCCCCCGAGGCCTGGGGCGATCCGCCGGAGCACCCCGCGAGCGCGACGGCGGCGGCGGCGATCGCCGCGACCGGCAGCAGGTGTCTCATGAGGCCATCCTGCCCGATGCGGGGAGCGGACCTGGCCGGGGCTATCCGGCCTCGGCCGGCTCGACCTCGGCGGCGAGCTTCATCGCCTCTTCGATCAGGGTCTCGACGATCTGCGACTCGGGCACGGTCTTGATGACCTCGCCGCGCACGAAGATCTGCCCCTTGCCGTTGCCCGACGCCACGCCCAGGTCCGCCTCGCGGGCCTCGCCCGGACCGTTGACCACGCAGCCCATGACCGCGACGCGCAGCGGCACGTCCATGCCGTCCAGGGCCGCGGTCACCTCGTCGGCCAGCTTGTACACGTCCACCTGCGCCCGGCCGCAGGACGGGCAGGAGACGATCTCCAGGCCCCGCTGCCGCATGCCGAGCGACTCCAGGATCGCGATGCCGACCTTGACCTCCTCCACCGGCGGCGCCGACAGCGACACCCGGATCGTGTCGCCGATGCCCTCGGCGAGCAGCGCGCCGAACGCCACGGCCGACTTGACCGTGCCCTGGAAGGCCGGCCCGGCCTCGGTGACGCCCAGGTGCAGCGGGTAGTCGCACCTGCTGGCCAGCAGCCGGTAGGCGTTGATCATCACGACCGGGTCGTGGTGCTTCACCGAGATCTTGATGTCGGTGAAGCCGTGCTCCTCGAACAGCGAGCACTCCCACAGCGCGGACTCGACCAGCGCCTCGGGCGTGGCCCTGCCGTGCTTGGCCATCAGCCGCTTGTCCAGGGAGCCGGCGTTGACGCCGATCCTGATCGGGATGCCCGCCGCCGACGCGGCCCGGGCGATCTCGCCGACCTTGTCGTCGAAGGTCTTGATGTTGCCCGGGTTCACCCGCACCGCCGCGCACCCGGCGTCGATCGCGGCGAACACGTACTTGGGCTGGAAGTGGATGTCGGCGATCACCGGGATCTGCGACTTGCGCGCGATCTGCGGCAGGGCGTCGGCGTCGTCCTGGGACGGGACCGCGACCCGGACGATCTGGCACCCGGCCGCGGTGAGCTCGGCGATCTGCTGCAGGGTGGCGTTCACGTCGGCGGTCAGCGTCGTGGTCATCGACTGGACCGAGACCGGCGCTCCGCCGCCGACCGGCACCTTGCCGACCATGAGCTGGCGGGACGCCCGCCGCGGGGCGAGCGGCTCGGGCGGCACGGAAGGCAAACCAAGATCAACAGTCATAACGAGTTATCGCCTCACTGAGCCAGGTGAACCGGGTTGAAGATGTCCGCCGCCATTAGTAGCACGCCGAGCCCGATCAGCAGCGCGAAGACCCCCACGCTGACCGGGATCAGGCGCTGCAGGTCAACCAGACCGGGATCGGGCCTGCCGCGGAGCCGGGCCAGCCAGGCCCGGACCCGCTCGTAGATGATGACGGCCAGGTGCCCGCCGTCCAGCGGGAGCAGCGGCAGCAGGTTGAGCGCGCCCCAGAAGATGTTGATCGAGACCACGATCAACAGCAGGTCGGAGACCGAGTACTGCCAGCCGCCACCGGACTGGACCGCCTGGCCAGCGACGTTCGCCACGCCGACCAGGCTGCCTACGTTGCCCGCCGGGGTATGGGCCCGGTTTTTGTTAAACAGGTCGGGCAGCGCGGCCGGCAGCTTCGCGACGCCCTCGACGGACCCGGTCAGGACCTGGCCGAACGCCGAGCCGGCGAACGTCACCGCGCCGATCGGGCTCGACCGCTGGAAAATCACGGCCTCGTCGATGCCGAGGCAGGAACCCTTGCAGCCGGGAATGCTGGCCGGTGTCGCGTCAAGGGTGATCCGCTTGCCGTCCCGCAGCACGGTCACCGACACGGGCTTCCCGATCGGCTGGGCACGGATCGCGACGCCGAGCTGGGTCCAGTTGTGCACCGGCTTGCCGCCGACCGCGATGATCTTGTCACCGCTCTGGATCCCGGCCTTCCGCGCGGGGGAAGCCCCCTTGCTGCCGACGCAGGAGCCGTGCTCGTACGCTTTGAGGCTCGCCGGCACGCAGGCGCCCACGGCGCCGATCGCGTTGGTGTTCGCGTTGTAATTCGCTTGCCCGATCCCGAGCGCCAGCGCAAGCAGCAGCACGAACGCGAACGCGAAGTGCATGAACGAGCCCGCCACCATCACGATCGCGCGCTGCCAGGCCGGCTTGTTGCGCATGGAGCGGGGCTCGTCATCGGCCTCGACCTCGTCGAGGGTGGTCATCCCGGTGATCCGGACGAACGCGCCGAACGGAAGGGCCTTGACGCCGTACTCGGTCTCGCCCCGCCTGGTCGACCAGATCGTCGGCCCGAAGCCGATGAAGAACTGGGTGACCTTCATGCCGAACTTCTTGGCCGTCAGGAAGTGCCCGAGTTCATGCAGGATCACCGAGATGAGGACGGCCACGACGAAGATGACGACCCCGAGCACGAAGCTCATCCTGCCGTATCTCCCTCCCGCAAAACGGCCTCAGGCTAGCGACGGCCTCCGGTGCCGGTCAGCTCGCGTGCCCGCCGCCTGGCCCAGCCGTCCGCGGCGAGTACATCCTCCAGCGTAACGACGCCCGGCGCCGAAGCGTCATGCTCCGAGACTACCCGCGCCACGGTATCGATGATCCCCGGGAAACGGAGCCGGCCGGTCAGGAACGCGTCAACGCACACCTCGTTAGCGGCGTTGTACACGGCCGGGGCCGTGCCGCCCGCGGTGCCCACCTCACGGGCCAGGCCGACCGCGGGGAAGGCCTCCTCGTCCAGCGGCTCGAACGTCCACGTGTGCGACCGCGTCCAGTCGACCGGGCTGGCCGCGTCCGGCACCCGGTCCGGCCAGGCCAGGGCGAGCGCGATCGGGATCCGCATGTCGGGCGGGCTGGCCTGCGCGATCGTCGAGCCGTCGGCGAACTCGACCATGGAGTGGACCACCGACTGCCGGTGCACCACCACCTCGATGTCCGCGAAGCCGATGCCGAACAGCAGGTGCGCCTCGATCAGCTCCAGGCCCTTGTTCACCAGCGTGGCCGAGTTCACCGTGATCACGGGGCCCATGCTCCAGGTCGGGTGGGCCAGCGCCTGCTCCGGCGTGACGTCGGCGAGCTCGTCCCGGCTGCGGTGCAGGAACGGGCCGCCGCTCGCGGTCACCACCAGGCGCCGCACCTCCTGCGCGCGGCCGCCGCGCAGGCACTGGGCCAGCGCGGAGTGCTCGGAGTCCACCGGGACGATCTGCCCCGGCGCGGCCCGGCCCGCGACCAGCGGGCCGCCCATGATCAGCGACTCCTTGTTGGCCAGGGCGAGCACCCGGCCGGCGTCGATGGCCGCCAGCGTCGCGGCCAGCCCCACCGCGCCGGTGACCCCGTTGAGCACCACGTCGCACGGCCACGCCGCGACCTCGGCGATCGCCTCCGGCCCGGTCAGGATCTTGGGCAGCTGCCCGGCCCGGCGCGGCGCGGCCCGCCCGGCCTCGGCCTGGATGGCCCGGCGCAGGTCGTCGGCCCGCGCCTGGCCGGCCACCGCGACGACCTCGGCCCCGAACTCGACCGCCTGGCTGGCCAGCAGGGCGGGGTTGCCGCCGCCCGCGGCCAGGCCGGTGACGCGGAACCGGCCGCGGTTGCGGCGGATGATGTCGGCGGCCTGGGTGCCGATCGACCCGGTCGACCCGAGCACGACCACGTCCCTGGGCGCATCGCGGGGGGGCTCGCGCGTGAACTCCATACGGGCATTGTTCCCCACGCGCCCGGCCGTCTCCCGCCGAGGCAGTCGATCCCGGGTTATGCAGCTCGCCGGCGGCGGCGCGGCTTTGCGCCTTTTCGCCCCTCTAGCGGCTCACTCCACCCACCTGCCCCGCTGCGCTGCGTTGCGGCGAGTCGGCGGGGCGGAGATGGCAGGCCGCGGGCGCCGCGTAGCGTGTTACCGTGATCGGCTCCCCCACTCCCCCGATGACCGTGACCGCCGCACCCGCGGCCGGCCCGGACAGCTGGCGGGACCTTCCCGCGGCGCAGCAGCCGGACTGGCCCGATCGCGGGCGCCTGCAGGCGGTGACAAGCGAGCTGGCCGGGCTGCCCCCGCTTGTGTTCGCGGGCGAGTGCGACGTCCTGCGGGAACGGATGGCGGCCGTGGCCCGCGGCGAGGCGTTCGTGCTCCAGGGCGGCGACTGCGCCGAGACGTTCGCCGGCGCCACGGCCGACGCGGTCCGGGCCAAGCTGCAGACCCTGTTGCAGATGGCCGTGGTGCTCACCTACGGCGCCAGCGTGCCGATCATCAAGATCGGACGGATGGCGGGCCAGTTCGCCAAGCCCCGCTCGCGGCCGGGCGAGACGCGCGACGGCGTCGAGCTGCCCGCCTACCGCGGCGACGCGATCAACGGAATCGAGTTCACCGCCCTGGCGCGCACGCCGGACCCGGCCCGGCTGCTGCGGGCATACCACTGCTCGGCGGTGACGCTGAACCTGTGCCGGGCGTTCGCCACCGGGGGGTACGCCGACCTCCACCAGGTGCACGCCTGGAACCAGGACTTCGTCAGCGAGAGCCCGGCCGGGCAGCGCTACGAGCGGCTCGCGGGCGAGATCGACCGGGCGCTGGCGTTCATGCGGGCCTGCGGTGCCGACCCGGAGGAACTGCACGCCGTCGAGTTCTACTCCAGCCACGAGGCCCTGCTGCTCGACTACGAGCAGGCCCTGACCAGGACGGACTCCCAGACGGGCCTGCCCTACGACACCTCGGCGCACTTCGTGTGGATCGGCGAGCGGACCCGGGACGCCGGCGGGGCGCACGTCGAGTTCGCCAGCGGCATCCGCAACCCGATCGGGGTCAAGATCGGGCCGGGTGCGACGCCCGCGGACGTGCTCGGTCTCATCGCCCGGCTCAACCCCGACCGCGAGCCTGGGCGGCTCACCCTGATCACCCGGATGGGGGCTGACCGGGTCAGGGACGCGCTGCCGCCGCTGATCCGGGCGGTCGTGGCGGAGGGCATCGAGGTGCCGTGGGTGTGCGACCCGATGCACGGGAACACGTTCGAGGCGCCGAGCGGCCACAAGACCCGCCGGTTCGACGACGTCCTTGACGAGGTGCAGGGGTTCTTCGAGGTGCACCGCCGCCTCGGCACGCACCCCGGCGGCATCCATATCGAGTTCACCGGCGACAACGTCACCGAGTGCGTGGGCGGCAGCCACGAGATCGTGGCCGACGACCTGTACCAGCGCTACGAGACCGCCTGCGACCCGCGGCTGAACCGCGGCCAGGCGCTCGACCTGGCCTTCATGGCGGCCGAGAGTTACGGCCGGGGGGCCTAGCAGAGCCCGGGCTCCGGGACGCTGGTGAGGATCACGCCGTGGCCGGCCAGCACCATGGCCACCTGCTCGGTGTCGTCGGGGGTGATGGCCGGCCGGACCGGCCCGTCCGCGTAGATCACCAGACCCGAGCGCTTGCGCGGCCGCCGGGGATCGAAGTTGAACCAGTGAACGAAGTCGTTGCCGCGTACCCCGGGCCACGGCGAAATGCGGATCTTCGCCGCGGCGCGGGGCGGCCCGGCAGAGGGCGGGCACCCGGGTGACGGCGAACAGCGTGCGGCCGGGCCGGCGGCTAGCGGACCGGGGTAGCGGCCGGCTCCCAGTCCGGCCGCAGCGGCATGCCCGATGCGCCGTTCTCGCCGAGCTTGACGCCGAGCACCTGGTGCAGCTGGATCTGGTTGCGCTCGAAGCCGAGCCGGGACCCGGCCATGTACAGGCGCCAGACGCGGGCCGTGCCCTCGCCGACCTCGGCGACCGCCTCGTCCCAGTGCTCGTCCAGGTTCGCGCACCAGCCTGCCAGCGTCTTGGCGTAATGCTCGCGCAGGTTCTCCTCGTGCCGGACCTCGAAGCCCGCGTCGTGCATCAGCGACACCAGGTAACCGGGCGCCTCGAGCTCGCCGTCGGGGAACACGTACCGGTAGATGAAGCCGTCCGGCCGCCGCGCGGGCTCGGTGCCGTCGGTCCGGGTGATGCAGTGGTTCAGCAGCCGCCCCTCCGGCTTCAGCTTCCCGTGCAGGAACGCGAAGTAGCCGGGCAGCTGGGCCTTGCCGATGTGCTCGGTCAGGCCGATCGAGCTGACCGCGTCGAAGCCGGTCTCCGGCACGTCGCGGTAGTCGAGGTGGCGCACCTCGGCCAGGCCGGACAGGCCCCGTTCCTCGATCGCCCGCTGCGCCCACAGCGCCTGCTGCTCGGACAGGGTCACGCCGAGCGCCCTGACCCCGTACTCGCGGGCCGCGTGCATCACCATGCCGCCCCACCCGCAGCCCACGTCGAGCAGCCGCATCCCGGGACGCAGCCCGATCTTGCGGGCGACCAGGTCGTGCTTGTAGAACTGCGCCTCCTCAAGCGTCGCGTCCTCGGTCGGGTAGCAGGCACAGGTATAGGCCATGGACGGCCCGAGCACCCACTCGTAGAACCTGTTCGAGACGTCGTAGTGGTGGGAGATCGCGGTCGCGTCCCGGCCCCTGGAGTGCCGCCGGCCGGCCAGCCACCTGCGGTTCACGCGCACCTCCTGCGGAGGGGGCGGTATCCGCGGGACGAGCACCCTCGGGCCGCCGAGCTCGCGCAGCAGCCGCAGCCGTTCGGACCAGCCCACGTGCGCCATCTGGGCCTTGGCCATCCTGGCCAGCGCGGAGTACATGTCGCCGACCACGTCCAGGTGGCCGGACACGTACGCCCGGGCCAGCCCGAGCGCCCCTGGCGCCTGGGCCAGGTAGGACACGGCGACCGGCGAGCGCACCGTGATCTTCACCGGAGCATCGGCCGCCCCGGCCTTGCTCCCGTCATAGGCCTCGAACTCCACGGGGGCGTCCGGTCCGGCCACCGCCTCGAATACGTCCGCAAGCGCCATAGCCCGTCTCCTTCGTCACTTCCCGCGAACGCACTTTTCGTACAGCCCGGCGAGCCGGCCTTCTGGATCGTAATCGCGCTTAAGCGCCGCATATTCCGATCCGTTGTAGAGCGCCCAGAACTCCGGCTCCGGGTAGAACGACGTAGAGTACAGCCCCTTGTGCCCGCCGAGCGCGGTCACCTGGTCCTCGACCTGCCGGTTGTAGTGGCCGTCGCGGGCGCCGGGCGGCAGCGCGACCGTGCCCCAGAAGCCGAAGTTCACGTAGACCTGGCCGGGCCGCAGCGGGTACAGCGGCCAGGTCCGCTCCCCGCGCAGCCGCAGCGGGCACATCCACACCGGGCTCATGCCCACCCGGTCGGCGAAGAAGCGCAGGAACTCGGCACCGCGCTCGACCGGGATCTCCACGTCCTGGATCACGTCCTCGTGCGCCGGGCGGCCGCGGCGGGCGTTCAGCGCGGCGGACACGTGATGCCTGCGGTCGAAGGCGACCAGCCTGCGGTAGGTGTCCGAGCGGCGGTACCGGCGCGGCCAGGCCCGGCGGATCACCGGGTTCTGCACGCCGAACGGCCGCGAGCACCAGAACCAGTCGGTGTCCCAGCGCCACAGGTAGTCGCG
>Ga0335073_10005672_pt1 | contig 17519 bp, 17 predicted proteins | sample Lox_Sample_22_FD_207093 | JGI IMG/M metagenome (GOLD analysis project Ga0335073, IMG submission 207093) | Soil microbial communities from Loxahatchee National Wildlife Refuge, Florida, United States - Lox_Sample_2.2 | ecosystem: Environmental > Terrestrial > Soil > Wetlands | place: USA...
ACGAAAAAGCAACCGAAAGGACTTTATTGTACGCGCGCATCTGCATCAATATCCTCCTACGATTCCTCGAATTCAGTGCGCGAAACCGCTGGAGTGTCTGCCACTCCTGGCCAGCCATCGCCAAAAATTGCTATTTTCGAAAATAGCTCAAACCTTATTTCCAGGCCCCTGTCCTGTGCAGGGCTGTGATTCACAGCCTCCCTAACACGTTCGACGTAATCCTCCCTTCATTGCCTCAACGCTCGTCCCTAGCGCAATGGCACTGTCCTGGGAAAGCCTTCACCAAGTCATCTACTCTCCAGTCGGCACCGATGTCGGTCCTTCTCTCGCCGTCTACAACGGCAAAATCTATGCCGCTTGGAAAGGCAATGGCGGCGATAAACAAGTCTACTTCTCCTCCTTTGACGGCAGCACCTGGGCAGGCCAAAATCACATCCCCAGCGGAGACTCGACGATCGGTCCCTCTCTCTGTGTGTTCCGCGGTGTTCTCTGGGCAGCAATGAAAGGCTCCGATAGTGGTCGCTGCTGGTACAGTTCGTTCGACGGGTCAGTCTGGTCGAAATGGAATTGGATGAAAGACACGATTACTTCGAGTGTTGGACCGTCGCTGGCTGTGTTGGGTGGGAGGATGTATGCTGTTTGGAAGGCAGACCATGCGGACGAGAGTATTTGGTGGAGTTATTTTGATGGGTCCTCCTGGGTTCCTCCAACGGCTTGTCCCGGGGGATTTACGACGAGCGCACGCCCTGCATTGACGGCTTGGGGTCATGGAGCTGAACAGAAGCTGGTCATGGCGTGGAAAGGTCCGGGAATGAGTGAATTGATTCACTATGCTAAATTCGACGGGACGGCATGGGGACAGGCGGACGTCGTTCCAGGACCCGTGATTACCGACGATGGACCCGCTTTGGCGATTTTCAAGGACCGTTTGTATGTTGCGTGGAGAGGTGCAGGTGAAGATGAGAGGATTTGCTATTGTTCTTATGATGGTGCGCAATGGAGTGGTCCAAATTATTTGCCTGCACCATACGCAGGAAGTTTTGGACCCGCGTTGGTCGTGTACCACGATCAACTTTACATCGCATGGAAAGGTCGCGAGGGAGATTCAAAGATTTGGTGGACCAGGACGTCCGACGTACCTTCCGCACCAGCAATAGACACAACTCATCCCGCGCCCGTTTATCCCTATCCGTCGAACGTTCCCGCTCCTATCGCCGCACCAACTTCGGATCCACACGGGGAAGCAACTCCATATGGCCATACGCAACCACCAGTTTCGCAACCTCCCTATGGCCAAGCACCTGTAGCTGCAACGCCCTATGGTCAAGCACCACCACCACCAGTCGCTTCTCCCTATGGACAACCCCCCACAGGAAGCCCTCCGCACGGACAACCTCCCCCGACGGACCCTCAATCTGGTCCACCACCTACTGCAACTGGGTACGGTCAAGCACCAGCGGCAAGTCCATATGGACATAGTCCTCCTGCTCCTAATTCGTACGGACAGCAAACTGTTACGACTCCACAACCAGGGCAACCGCAGCCCGATTCGTCTTATGCGCAGCCCCCGGCGAGTGGCGCTTCATATGGGCAAGCCCCCGGGCAAAGCCCGACGTCGACACAGTCAGGGCCGTCCCAACCCGGTGCACCTAAGCCCATGACGGGAGAGGAGCACCTTGAAGAGATCAAGAAAAGCCTTGGATCCGGTGCGCAGTACTTGTTCGGAAAGTTGAAGAAGAAATAGGAGTGCTGTAATCTATGGTACTCTTGGTTGTTCAAACTTGTGGTGAGATGTAGTCCTGAAATTATTTCAATATTGTTCTTTTCTCTTACATATATACCGTCAGGGCCCAGAGGCCACATGCCTTACAGGCGCTCCCTCTGTCCGAGATTGCTAAATCCTCTTAATCCTGTCCTCAAACCTACTTCAATTTCAAAGTCTGTGTGCGAATTCTTGTTTTGTCATTCAGGAATCTGACTTGGTCAAAGTCGAAAATACCTCTAGCCTCGTCGTTTCATAAGATGGAACATATGAACACAATAATGAACTTTCAAATATAATATGTTAAATATAGCGTTAGGCTCTTAGGGCCTAGTTATTCTTGTATCTCAAAGTGGAAATTGTCTACGACAACATATCTTACGCCCTTCGATCCCATAAGCTCCACCAAGGAAAGTCCGCCTTCTGCGGTAAACCCGCATTATGTTGCCAGGAGGGCTGCTCTGACTCCGACTTTTCCACCCTTTTGACTACATCTCCAAGCTCGCGATTGCATCGACACTCGCACTTTTGAGCTAATACTTCAGCTATCCTGACTTGTGGTCTGACAAAAGTGAGAATATTCTTGGCCATCAAGTGACCACTTGCAATAACAATACAGAAGGCGGAAGAACCCAAAAGGACGGGAACTATAGCCCTATACATACTTCCTATCGTGGCGAAACCAGGTCTCTGGCCTTGTGTTGGTCGTGCAGACCCGCAAGGCTGAGGACTTCCGACACCTTGGGCCTTCCGTGCAGATTGAGAGATCTAGGGATTTTGGACAGCCCCGTTGTAGCGATATATCCTAGAAATGTTCTTAGCCTCCTTCGTCAGGACTCTAGAAGTCATGATTTATCGAGTTCATTGAGATTCTGAAATTGCTGATAATTTTTGATCTGATCCGCAAGCCACCTGGGGACAAAGTTCTGAAGATTCTAGACGACGTGATCAAGAATTGTATAACATAGTTTTGGATTTTGTCATTCGAGACACAGAACTACAACCGTCCTATATTCGATTTTCATAACCGTCATAGAACTTTTCGGGATAATCAACCCACTTAGCTCTGAGATATTCTCCAATAGCCTACGATTAGACACAGTCAACAGCAAGACGAAATACCTTCCCAAGGCTATCTGGCCTGACTGTACTGCTGACACCTCCTCCGCCTCCGCCGCTCAAAATTCCCACAAAAACAAAATGCACTGCATGAATCTCTGGGAACTCGACTCTTTCTGTGCGTTCTACTGCCTTCGCATCCTTCCCCATCAATTCCATAACTTTCTCAGTTGACATAAAACTCCTGAACCAATCCCACTCCTCCTTGGACTGACCGCGGGGAAAAAGACCGCAATTGACGTTTGCACCCTTATCTCCAGATCGAGCAAACACCTGATATCCCAGGGGAATTTTAACCGTCTTTCCGAACGAGTCGAGGGATACAGGATTCGTTGGTTCATAATTTTCTTGCTTCGGCAATTTCGCGATGGGCGTGGTATACGAAGGATGAGCGATTGTGATGGATTCTTTCGAGTCGAGAAAATGTACTTTGACGGGTTCGATAAGTCCTCGAGGAAGCAATCCAGGATAATATGCCAAAAATGGTTTCGGCATCCCCGTACGATGGTACTCCAAACTAGGAGTAAAGCCAGGATATGCCGAAATCAAATTTTCGATGACAGGGTCTTTAAAGTTCTCCACTTTGAGCGTTTCGGGATCCTTAGCCTGCGCAAAAACTCGAACGTGAACCGTTGCTTCGTCTTGACTTTGTGGATTTTCTTGAGCAGTCCCGAGCGTTTGAATCGACAAGGTCTCAAACTTGCTACCTTTAATATCCCCGTTCGGATTCACGCCGAGCATTCGACGAGTCATGTTGGCCCAGGATTCGGCTTTTTCTTTAATGTCAAGACCGATTGCGAATGCGTTGATTTCGGCTTGATATCCGCCTTGGCCTAGGACGGAAACTTTGAGAGTTTCTGGGGGAGGAAGTCCCTTGACACCATAAATGCGGACTCGATCGAGTCCGTCGGCGGCGACTTTGACGGTGCTCAAGTCTGCGATCGTGTCAGGATTGTAGTAGTATCGACCTTGGATCTCGTAGACTAGTTGAGAGCGTACAGTGTCGATGGTTACGATTCCATTATACTTGGGTTGCTTGGTGATGACTGAATAGCCGTCGGCGTGAATCTCAGCGAGGGGGAAGGCCAGATCGTAGTAGTTCGGGATCCGCTTAAAGCCCGGAAAGAAGCCACCAGTCTAGAGTTTAGCTCACAAGGAGAAGAAGCGTACCGCATACGTCCCACATTCGATAACATGACCCGTGACCAGTCCCAACGCAAGTTTGTCAAATTCGTCTTCCTTCCACCCATGCCACCATCGACCAAATGCTTGAGCTGCACTTGCATCCGTACATCTCCCAACAATGATGATATCCGCTCCCCGCTCTAGGGCCTCGACTATTCCAGCACATCCAATATATGCGTTTGCTGTAATTGGCTCGTATCCCCACTCTTCAATCGTCGTGCCATATGTCAAGTGCTTGATCGAAGCTCGTGCCTTGGATTTTGGGTCTTTGATTTGGTCGAGAACATTATCGCCGGTTATCCATGCGACTTTAACCTTCTTGCCTTCCTCGCCGTACGTGTCGAATAGTTCGCGGATCTGTTTCGCCAAGGCATGAGGCCTCAACCCTCCGGCATTCACGGCAATTTTAATATCCCTGCCCTGTTTCCTGATTTCGATGTACTTGTCCGCTGCCAATTTGAGTGCAGGTAGAAAAGACTGCTCGTAACCCTTGGAGGGGTCGTCTGCCAATTGAGATGAAAGCCATGCGAGGTTGAGTTCAGCTAGGTAGTCTCCGCAAATCGCGTCGACTGGGATTGGACCAGAAATTGTTTGGAGGAGCGCATCGAGACGGTCACCGCCACAGGCAGAGATACCAGCGATAACAATTGGTCTTGTTCCACGTTCCGAAGATGTGTACTTCATGATTTAGATGTGGGATTTGTTGAATCCGCCTGAGGGGAATGATATACTTTGCTGCCCCTGCGGGGGAGCAGCCCCACCACCACCCGGCGGGGTGCCATACAGATCCTCGAATCCTCAAAGAATGCCGGGAGTGGGACACCAACGTTTCGGCCTTAGGCACAACTTTGAGTTGTTGGACTTCTTCCTTAAATACAGAGGCTGTGTAGATAAGATTGCAGAGTAATGGGTGTCGCGAGAACGGCCTTGTCTTTCGTAAAAAACGGCCCAATCCCCAGATTATGAACCGGTCCGTGCGCCGGCTATGATCTCCAACCCCCTGAATTCTCCACATACTACGCAATCATGGTCTTCGAGTTGAAAGAAGCGTCTCCCGATCAGGTTGATTCTATCTGGACCGCCAATTTTGCTTGTATACCGCACTGTCGTTATTGCTGACCGGGGATTAGCTTGGGGACCCCCTCTGGACCTCAAAGCATATCTCGTAAAAGCTCTCTACGTTTGAGCTAACCTGATCTAGATTCGCGAACGGCGTCTACTCGAAACCCCACTGCTTAAAGATGGTGGTATTACGTTCTGGATTCTCGTTGACTTGCCGTCCCTCACCCCACTCTGCGCATGCGAAACGTTCAATCGAAAGCGAGGTCTCATTAAAGCTCCTGGGAAAGCGCCGGAAGAGGTTCCTGTCATTGGCGTCGCGTCGGTCTTCACCCCGTCTCAAAATCGGGGGAAAGGGTACGCAGGTTCAATGATGCAATTACTATCAAAACGGATTCCGGAATTGACAGGAGGCAAAGGCTTTTCCGTTCTGTACAGCGATGTGGGACCGAAATTTTATGCTCAAAACGGTGGGTGGAAACCGGCTGACGCAGTGGAGATTGTTCTCCCAAGTACGACTACATTTTTCGACACCCTCCCTGTCGAAACACTGAACCTGGAGCGGGCGGAGGTTTGTATGGACAAGGATGCACAACTTCTCAAAGAGGAGTTCATAGGGGCGGCCGATCGCACAGTATTTCAAATGATCCCACAGCACGACGAGTTGGAATGGGCTACGGTTCGAGATCGACAGGCTACGCAACATCTCAACTTAAAAATATCGGAATCAGTCGGTGCACAATTTTCATCCTCGGACGGGTGGGGCTATATCATATGGTTTCGGGAATACAAAGAATCTAGTTTGACGATTCTCCGGGTGCGAGAACCATCGTACGATGGAGCATTGCGAGGGCTTCTTGAAGCGGCAGTGGAGGAAGCTAAACGTTCGGGTCTCCAAAAAGTAACTATTTGGGGTCCCAGCGCACGAATGGAGGAAGTCGGTGGAGTCAAACGAATCCCCAGAAAAATGGCAATTCCTGCACTTTTGTACGCAGGAGACGAAGAAAACGTGACCTGGCAGTCAATTGAGAAATTAGGATGGTGTTGAATCTTATATTCCCCCAAGAACAAGAGTAATGTATATGATCAGTCAAAAGGTCTGGTTATACAGTTTAGACAAAACCCGAGACATGTTTGCTCTCAATCAGCAGATTCTGACCCAGTGTCCGTGTCAACCCATTCGTCTTCATCATCATCAGCGTCTTCGTCTTCCTCCTCCTCCTCCGGCTCATTATATACATAATCTTCATCTTCCTCGTCTTCTTCATCTTCCTCTTCGTCATCTTCCCACTCCATCTCCGAGTCTTCATCTAGTTGCTCTTCGGCCCAATTCATTTGGGCCTGCATTTCCGGTGATGGTGGACCAGTCCCTTTTGGCCATAGCCAAAATGGTCCAGTAACACCAGTACATGCCGGTTCTGTTCCATCTCGCCAGCGTCCGAGTATTCCCACGCCTGAGAATTAGATCCGAGGCTGCAAAGTCTCATACCTGGACAATAAATACCATCATAAATCCATCGAGTCCAACTATTCTCTCCATTTGCATAAGTCTTAACGAAGGTGAGTCTCCAATAGAGATGCATATCCAGTCCAAAAACGTCTTTCGGGAGATAGACTTTCCGCAATTTACCGTTGAACGTAAATGACCCACCATTTCGACCTTCTCCCGTAATATCAATCACATCATCCTCTCCTGGAATATTGATGATGTTATTCCCTCTCAATAGCTGTTTCTCACCAGGCCTTTTGAGTCGAATCGTTAAATGTTGCGGCCCACCGAGATAGTCTCTCAACTGACCCGATCGATTTGCTCTCAACACCGCCGGATTCCCATCGCGTAGAGCCTCGAAATCCGCCCATCCCAAATAACTATACAATCCACTCCATTCTCCCTCGATCTTACAGGGGTCGTTGTCAAAGTTTGATTTCGTCACATGTGGACCAGGCTGAAATGCAAAAGTGCCCGCAACTCCTGCATTACGCCATTGATGACAGGCTGTGGTCACTGGACGTATATGACGACGCATATGATTAAGATGGTGTTGGAAAAACTTTAAAATCGAGAGGATCAGAGTGAAGTTTGGAACTTTGTGCTCAAAGAAGAGGGGACACGTGCCCGGGACGTAGACTGCTCTCTGGGCTGCGGAGAAGACTGACCTCGAGAGATGAGGGTTGAATTTGGAAATTGGGGAGAGGAAGAGGGCTAATATGGCTGAGAGTTGGCTGGGATCCTTCTCAAATCGTAGAGCGTTTACAAACTCCGAGGATTCCAGATATCCCTCGTTCCGGGTGTCTATTGAATTAGTGCGGGATGACAACTTGTAGGCACCATTCTCGAGAATCATATCACGGACTGTCTCCAGGAAGGTTTGGCCTGAAACTTTCCATTTTGGCGCATCCGGATGTTCGACCGTGGAATTATCAAATCCTACTCGAAGCTCCTTCTCAATCCAATTCCGAGATTGAAAGCTCAACATCCAATCCATCCCTTCCGTTGCCGTTCTCACCGAATCGTACTTGCACAGAAACAATTGTCTCCACAAATGCGATCCACCAGTATATATTTGCGAATGAGTCTCTCTACACACCAATGCCAGAGCTCTGATGGCCTTTGGTGGAAGGTAAACGGCAACATTATGAAAGATCTATGCTCCCGTTAGCGAAAAGTCCCAACGGAAAGAGCGGGGAAACCTCGATGGGAAGGGTATCGAGGGACATCATGTCTGTAGAAATAGAGAGGGAGATAAACTCCTCTAGATATGGAGACGACGGCTGCACCTCCCCACGCGGGTAGTCTGCCGTTTCTAAATCGGTCTTGGGTGGGCCGAGAGCTTGATTTCCCAGAATTGGCCGTGCACCCACCGAAATCCACACAAATCCACTGGAGATCGCTCACCTTATTGGACAAAAGGAAGTTAGGTGCAATTGCTCAGAAAACGTGCCCGTGGCACCTTATCCGCTATACGGCGATTCCGCAAAAGATCGACTTGGAACGCTTGAGGAGTTGGATTAGACTTGAGTCAGCTGTCCATGACGAGTTCAACTTTATAGTGTCGTGGATCCAACCCCCACGAGTCCGCCCAATCGCGCTATTACGGCTATTCCCTTCATTGGTCGCAAAGATATCCTAGTAACGCCTGACCTGTGTGGGATATAGATATTGAATGAATCATAGACTTGAATTTGCTTCAAGGAATTGCTTCAAAGTAAAAGGAAAATTGATTGTGCTACTATAGCTATGCAGCCTTGCATATGATCTTATAAATGAGAAGCACAATTTGAAACCATCGCAATCCGGATTCCGGTAGCTTTTCCAAACCATGGCCTATAGGCTATGGGTCCGTGTGGACCTCCGCCGCAGAACCAAGTGCTTCTGTGACAGAATTGTCTTTAAATAGAGCCGGCGCACTGACCCCTGAAATATGAAACTACGCGCATTCCCTGATTCTATTCTCAAACCATCAGCGTAATGTATCCTAAAATAGTATAAAATTTCGGCTTGTGTAAACTGGTTGCCAAGAGATCAATGCAGGAATTCCACAGCCTTCAGAAGTCTATTGAGCAAGAATGCCGATATAGGGTGGGGTTCTCCCGTTGAGGAAGTCCGAATCCGCAATTCATCGCAATTCAGAGAGGTCCGTGACCCTTTTTCGCGTCCGGCGGGGCCGCGTCTATTCCATCGCCGTAGAACGTGGGGGGATAGGGTCGACTTGCTATTGAAATAGATGTGGAGAAGCAACTAAAGGATTTCCAGGCCGGAGCGGTGAGTCGCACAGGTGAGTCGCATCGTCAGAAGTATCGCCTGACCACAGGTTCAAAATGGTGAGAATTACGCCCGTACGCAGCCTTCCAGGTCAATTGGAGCAGTCTATGACCTCGAAATGATTACACATCCCGTCATAGACACTAAGCATCAGTTTGATTGATCCCTCAGTCACACGACTATCCATGTGGCTACGCGCGATACCTTGGTTGTCGCGCAACCGCATCTTTCTGAAAAAAAGACCAGTTGCATAAAATTTAGCGGCGGCATTTCTTCCATGTAAGTGGCTAGGCTCCGTCATAAGATGATGATGATTAATCAAGTTTATTCTCGCATGCAAGCAGTGCTTATGGCGAGTAGACTACGTACTAATAATGCCTCAAATCTAGCGTCTTCTTTCCCTTTCCCTCTGGAATGCGTTCTCCAATCTATTGATCCCGAATTCAATTAATCAATCAAAACTAAATCTTCCTGTTTTCTCCACAAAATCCAGCGTGTCCGTCATAAGAAAGAGCACTCTACCTAATGTACATTTTCGAGTGAATTAGAAAAACGTGTTTGCGGGACAGCGGCGGAATTTATTTTTCCAGGTGCCTTGAAATCTCGAGCATCCCCGCATCAGGTTGCCAACGCCATCCGGCGAAACTTGCCGCATACTCCGGGGATTATATTATCAAACGGATCGGTCAGCGCCGAAGCATCTCTTCGCCTTTTGAGGGTTTCTAGACCTCGGCCCAAAATTCGTTGCGGGGGGGTTATCCGGACCGCGTTTGCACACGAATCAAAAACGTGCGGTTTGTGGCGGGGCTGGTGAGGGGTGGTGCTCCACGCCGGAGAGGTTAGGGCTGATGGAATCTGCCGAATCATGAGTCGGCTCTCCGATTCAGCTTCCGAATATCACAGAAATTTTCCTTTCGGTTCCCACACAAAAAGAGATTGAATATAATACAGGCGAGATCCCACATTTTCTCCGCGAATTTGCATCTTTACCCCTTCTTACGCATATAGATATCTGCGCAAAAATCTAGTTGCTTAGCGTGCTCAGCAACCTTGGCACTCGGCCTAAAAGTCGGCGGTATTCGAAAAAAGCACACTTAGCGCGGTCGAATCCCGATTTTTAGCGGCCGATTTTAACCCGCCCCGCCCCGCCGTTACTCCGATCAGACAAGATCAAACGACTTTACGTCTCCACCAAAATTCCCTCCCAACTTTTTCCTCCACCGATCATCAATTTAACCCAAACTTTCTTCCACCCATCTCCATCTTCAGCATCAACATGCTAGACACTACGGATCTCGTCATCCTGGTTCTCGTCACCCTTGCCACGCTCGCTTATTTCACAAAAGGAAAGCTTTGGGCAAAGCCCGCAGCAGTGGGATATGGATATGGTGGCTCTGGCAAGGCCACTGCCAATGGCGTCGCCGGCAAGCCCAAAAAGACGAGAAACATCGTCGAGCGGATGGAACAACAGAACAAGAATGTCGTTGTCTTCTTCGGAAGTCAGACTGGCACAGCAGGTACGATTCCTGTCCCCGTCCGGGATGTCACGGATTCAATATCCTTGGTTCTGGATTTGAGCTAACCCGATCTAGAGGATTATTCTTCACGTCTTGCCAAGGAGGGACACTCTCGATATGGTCTCAATACCATGATTGCAGACCTCGAGGAATTCGACTTTGATAATCTCGACACCTTCCCCTCCGATAAGCTCGCCATCTTTGTCCTTGCCACGTATGGTGAGGGCGAACCCACCGATAATGCTGTCGACTTTTATGAATTCATCTCGGGAGACGACGCATCATTCTCTGGCGAGGGGGAGGCCGATCCAGAGAAACCTCTCGCTAATCTCAAGTACGTGGCCTTTGGTCTCGGTAACAAGACCTACGAACACTACAATGCGATGGTTCGACGAGTCGATGCTGCTTTGACTAAATTGGGTGCCACTCGTATCGGCGAGGCTGGCGAAGGAGACGATGGAGAGGGCACCATGGAAGAAGATTTCCTCGCCTGGAAGGAAGGCATGTGGGAAGCCGTTGCCCGCGAAATGAACCTGGAGGAGAGGGAGGCAGTGTAAGTGTCCTTTTCTGTTGACGTAGCTGAATCTTTCTAGTTATGAGCCTGTCTTCACTATCACGGAGCAGGAAGATCTGACTCCTGATGATCCTACAGTCTATGTCGGCGAACCCTCCAAACAACACCTCCTTGGCAACAAGGGTCCTTACTCTTCCCACAATCCCTATATCGCCCCTATCGTCGAATCTCGCGAGATTTTCACCACCAAGGAGCGCAATTGTCTCCACATGGAAGTCTCGCTTGAAGGATCCGGTCTCTCCTACCAGACCGGTGACCATCTTGCCGTGTGGCCCACGAATGCCGATCGCGAAGTCGATCGTCTTTTCCGCGTTCTCGGAATGGAAGACAAGCGCAAGACCGTCATCAAGATTAGTAGCACCGATCCCACCACCAAAATCCCTGTCCCAACTCCTACTACATACGAAGCCATTCTCCGTTACTACCTCGAAATCTGCGCTCCCGTGAGTCGTCAATCTCTCCCCACACTCGCGCAATTCGCGCCCACCGAACACGCCAAAGCTGAAATGACTCGTCTTGGAGGTGATAAAGATGCATTCGCCGAGAGCGTTGCCCATCGTTGTCTCAACATTGCTCAAGTCATGGAAGCTGTTTCCGATGGTCAACCTTGGACTCAAGTCCCCTTCTCTTTCGTCCTCGAAACTTTCAACCACATGGTCCCTCGTTATTACTCGATCTCTTCAAGCAGTAAAGTCTACCCCAACACCCCTCATATCACCGCCGTTGTCGAAGCTCGTACTACCGGAGACGGCAAACAAGTGCTTTACGGCGTCACGACAAACTATCTTCTCGCTCTCAAATCCAAACAACACGGCGAAGCCCATCCTCATCCCCACGGAATCTCTTATGCCATCGAAGGCCCTCGAAACAAGTACGATGGAATTCACGTTCCCGCGCACACTCGCCACAGCAACTTTAAACTTCCCTCCGACCCTCGCAAGCCCATCATCATGGTCGGTCCTGGAACTGGAGTTGCTCCCTTCCGCGGTTTCCTCCAAGAACGTGCAAAAGCTTTTGAGGAAGGTCAAGAGATTGGCAAGATGCTATTATTCTTCGGGTGCCGAAAACGAGACGAGGACTTCCTCTATCGGGAAGAATGGGAGGAGTATGAACGCAAATTGGGCGATAAATTCGAGATGGTCAAAGCCTTTTCACGAGAACAAAACCAAAAGGTTTATGTACAACACAAGATGAAGGAGCATTCAAAGGAGATCAACAAATTGTTAGAAGACGGTGGGTATTTCTATATTTGTGGGGATGCGGCGAACATGGCTAGAGCTGTCAATGCGGTTCTGGGAGAGATCATCGAGAAGGAGAGAGGCTTGAAACCTGGTGGAGGTGATGAAGTTGTTAAAATGTTGAGAGCATCAAATATGTACTTCTCTTCCCCCATTCCATCGATTTCGAAGCAAAGGCTGAATTTTATCTAGGTATCTGGAGGACGTGTGGTCTTAAAATGTGGCCTCGAATCCTTGATCTGTTTTTTGAAGCTCTTTGTGTTTTGGATATCGCATGACATAAATCAGGAAGACTTTTGCGGAGTCGAAGTCATTTTGCAGAGGGACGTAGGGACTGTTATTTTGGCGTCTTTGCGTAGATAGTTATCTTTTTCATCAGTTAAATTCCTGAAATACTTAGTAGTAGTGCCGGGTCAACGTATTATTTACCTCGCTTGATCTCTCACATGTCGAGAGTTACCTGGATTCACGCCAGACTTCTAGAGACTCGAGACGGGAGTCAGGACTCGTCACAGGACGGAAAAAACTACTGACACTCAGACCGCGTCTATAAAAGGGCCAGCGAGGGTTTGGGTTTCCTTCGGAATCTGTCCCCGATAATTAGCTGAAGGCTGAAAATGATCGGCGGGATCATCATATGCCAAAAACCGATTATCCGACACACCTCGGAAGACACCCCCACTTCTTAAGGATGATCCTTAGCACACGGTCCCGCTCTTCACGGATTAAACTTTTAAATATTTGTCTTCATTTTATTCATCGCCCGTTCTGTCCCCACAGTCCACTAAGCGTCGGACAGGTTCCACCAATCGCGAATGAAGGACGTCAGTTTCCGGGACCGACGTATCTTTGTTCTGAAAGAGCGGGGCGGGAACCCGATTCCTTGGGCCAGCAGAGCACGAATTGGGAGGTGTCTTGAAATGTCTAAGTTATTTCTCGAACCAAAATTTCCATGAAAGGTATCACCGGCCATTCAACTTCAGGGGAAGTTCGAGATGAGTCTGAGGGGAGGATCGGCCCTTTGAACGCTAAATTAGCTTCTACCGTTGCTCCGTGCATGCGGCAAAAATTTTCGCTTCTTTATCTAGTATCGATTCATTCGATACCAGTTCTAATTCCGATTGATCTGCGGGAATTCGGATAAAGAAACGGGAGCATTCCTTTTCTCTAGTGGCTCGTTTAAGCTTGAGGGTCCCCCTTTTACAAAAGCAGCATCGGTCGTACCTCCGAGCTTATTGGCATTCGAGAATTGGCCACGTGCGCATGCGGTGACCTACAAAATTTGCTTTTTTGCAAAATCTTTTTCGACTTGGAATTGCAGGCTGACCTAAGTGTACATGAATTCATAACTATTACCAGGTTCTCGGTCCACCCAGGCAGAATTCCTTAATTATCGCTTCTTTACATCGCGGGATCCAAAACCATGAAGGGCCCGTTCGAGCTCGGAGGGAATGCGAGTTCACGGATCGAGCGTGTATTCCTCGTTTCAGCTTTTTTTAGCCTTGAAAGTTGTTCTCCATCTCGCACGTCAATCTCCGTGTTTGCTCAGTGCGGTTCCTTAAATCCTTAAGTTCCTGCATTTGCTTACGGGATATTCAAGTGGCGCGTCTACCACAAACTTTAAACTGCTGAATTACACGGCAAAGCTGAAAAAGCGATCTGTGCCCCGGGACTAGAGATTACGAGAACATGCAGAAGGTTTTCATATAACGACTATATTCTCGGGAAATTGTTCAGGAGTGGGGTGCTAGGGGCAACGAATTGTTCCGCCCCCATATTTTCCACAATGGCATTTATTGGCCGCTGCCAACTGGCCAGAGGTGTGAGCTAGATTTTCTTGCACACGCGCTCTACAATTTCCGTCAATGGTATGCGTCAATGCGAGCATTGTCGCAACACTGCTCGCTAAAGTTGGCGGTTATTTCTGCTGACAGTTCTGAAAAACATTTAAATAATTAGTTGCAGTATCACATACACCACGAGGTAGTTCCGATGTTATCCCGAATAGCGGCTTAGAGGTCTAGGCGCCGGTGGACAACTTTTTTGTCGACACACAGTCTCGGACGCACACACACGTTAAATTTTTCGTTCTGCGGTTCAGCACACCATTTTATTTAAGAGTTTGGCTATTAGCAACTGCACAGACAGGATACAGGTGCGGCGGACACACACACAAAATAAAAAATTTGCGCCTCACCTTGTCTCCTCCTCCCCTCCTTCCCCCCCCCTCCAAACACTTTATCCTCCCTCCCCCACGCCCCCATCGCCCTTTCCAGCGTTGTCTTCTCAGCTCTGGATTTGGCTTGTCTTTCGCTTCATCTGGCCTTTATCCTTTCTGTATCAATATCCGCATTTCCTGTTCGGTTTTAATTGGATCGACACGATATTAGATTGGTTGTATCTATTTTTTCGATCCAAAAGAGGACCGTGCAATATTTTGTACATCGAAAAGGCAAGAGTTCGCACCTCCTTGTCCGGTACGTAGCCCTCGCAGCATCCTTTCGGCATTAACTGATCGATAGCTGCCTATCCAGAGATTTATACGGTATTTTATGGCAGTTCCCTTGCTCACGACTGTATCTCCCGGAAACAAAATTCAACCGGAGCGCGCAGTTCCAGGAACACCTGCAAAGACTACTTCTATGGCCTCAACCTCTCAACAATCCCCCAGTCGTTCATCTAGTGCCGCGCCGATTGCGAAAAACGAAAAGGAGAGCGCGAAAACACCAGGTGAAGAGCCTAGAATGAATATCAGGGACATCGATCATGGATCGGCGACAAGCCAACAACCTCACCCTCAAGGGGCGGTCATGGTGCCTATGGAATCGGCAAACATGTTGAATCATGCATTACGCGCTGGCCCTCCAGGTGCCGCTCCAAATCCTGCATTTTTGCAGCCGCAGTTCTTCAATCCCGGCATGAATATGAACGTCCCATCGCAGCAAGGTTACGGGCCAACACCGCAGATGCAGTTCTATCCTCCTAACTACAATCCGAATGCATATGCTCAGCCTCAGAACACAGGACGACCTGGCTCTGCAATGGCAAAGTTCCAGCCTTTGGACCCGAAATTCGTTCAAGCTCCGAACCAGCTAGCTCACTCGAACGCTCCTCCGCAAGTTCAAAACAATCTCCCGCGGAGGCCTTCAAACTACTTTGTTGCCCCTACGATGTCACCCGTCCAGACCTCGTACGGAAGAGGTTGGATTCCTAGCAACTCACCAATGATCGCAGGCCCAATGCCTATGCAGAATGGTGCGCAAAGTCCAGCCATGTACCAGCCGGCCATGTTGCCCACGAACACGAATCCGCCAATGCTAACCCCTCCCGGAGTACAACCCAATTATCAAAACACGTACGTCGCTCCAGCTGCCGTCCCCAATCCCGGCTATGGCTTTCCAACTCCACCCGAAACCTCCGGCGGTCTACCTCCTGATATTCCTCCCGCAGTCCCTTCAGTATACCCGGATCCAGCGTACAGCAATATCAATAACTGTATTTACAACCCGAAAGGGACAACCAATGTATATATCCGGGGTTTGCGACCGGAGACCACTGACGAAGACCTTTTGCATATGGTTCGAAACTACGGAACCATCATAAGTACAAAGGCCATCATAGATACCTCTACAAAATTGTGCAAAGGGTACGTGAATTTTGAGGATATGGCACCTGACATGAAAGGTTTGGTTTTGCGAAGTTTGAAACGATAGATCAAGGTGTTGCTTGTATTGTTGCTTTGAGTCAAGCAGGATACCAATGTTCGTTCGCCAAGGTCCAGCGTTCACAGCTTTGGCTGACAATCAGGAGTCGTTCAGTAATAGGTTGAAGGAGCTAAGTGAACCTTCCAATACGAATCTTTATCTCTCTAATCTACCGTTGGACGTGGACGAACAGGTATCCCAATGCTAATAAGATGCCCGTACTAATGTTTAGCGTTTGGATGACTTACTCAAACCGCATCGTGTCCATTCAAGCCGAATCCTGAGAGATCAAAACAGAGGAAGCCGAGGCGTGGGCTTTGCAAGGTTTGCCTCTCTCCTTTACTTCGGTTAATGTGAAATTAGGATGACGGATAGAGAAGCTGCTGATGCGGTTATCGAGCAATGGAATGGAAAGTGCTATCCTGGCTCGGACATTCCACTCCAAGTTCGTTTCGCCGATACGCCGATGCAAAAAAGTACTCATCTCCCACCCACCTTGCTGATCTTCCTAGAACTGAAAAACGTCACGGCTCGTCGTCGAAGTTGGCGTGCCAAGGAATATAACTCTTTAACTCAGGGTCGTCCTATGAGCCCCGAAACTCAACGCTATTACGATGAACAATTTGGTCAAGGAACAATGGACTATCCCGCGGCACAACTTTATGCGAACGGTGGGAATTGGCAACAGGACGCGTTCAGTGGCTACACTATCGATGGCTCTCTTGAACCAGGCCAAGGACATCTCTAATTACGGAACTCTTGGCACTACTATTTATCAGATGGAAGGATTTCAAGGCAGCATTCTTTATGTTGGTTGGTTTGGAAAGTTCAGTGGTTAATTATTTCAAACGAACGTTTGCTCTTACTTTATTTTTATGTATTTCGGTTGAGAGGGGATTTAGTTCTTGTCGGTCGTTATCTATTGGAGGGTGAATTTTGGAAATATTAGCTTTGGCTTGTGAGATGGGAGTTTCTTTTTCTGTAGTCGTATTGAGATGCTCGGTAGGAAGTGAGTCCATTCGTGGGCGGGGAATAAGATTTGTGTTTTGTACTCCATCTGACATTGTCCTAGTTAAAGACACACTCACGTCGTTGACTGTGCGCAAATGGCGGTTGTGGCGTCCAGGGTCGATCGAATGTCATGCCCCCGGTTACGATCCCTTATGGCTTTCCCCGGATCTTCATGTATCCAATCACGGCGCGATGCGGCGTTGCCCGTTGCCGATCTCTTTGATCAGATCATTGGAGAAGGGAAACATCAATGATGGAAGTACATAACATGGTATCGGATGTAGAAATCCTATTTACACGCATATAAAGACTCTCACTTAGGTAATAATAATGTCCGCTAAACGTCCAAACTTAACTTTTAAAATCGCTACCAACTTTGCTAGATATGATCCGATGAAGGTCCCAAGACAGCTGCAAGCAAAGCCATTCTCACGAATAACCCATATCTCATCTGTCGGAAATATGCCGCTCTCTGCTCTGTTAGCAACGACATTGGATAGTTAATATACCTGATCAAAGTCGACCTCATCGCTGACTTCCTGATTCCTAGGCAGAGGGTGCATGAGTATCATGCTCTTTTTAGCAAC
>Ga0335073_10005673_pt1 | contig 17518 bp, 14 predicted proteins | sample Lox_Sample_22_FD_207093 | JGI IMG/M metagenome (GOLD analysis project Ga0335073, IMG submission 207093) | Soil microbial communities from Loxahatchee National Wildlife Refuge, Florida, United States - Lox_Sample_2.2 | ecosystem: Environmental > Terrestrial > Soil > Wetlands | place: USA...
CGGTGGGCTACCCCGTGATGATCAAGGCCTCGGCCGGCGGCGGCGGCAAGGGCATGCGCATCGCGCGCAACGATGCCGAGACGCGCGAGGGCTTCCGCTCGGCCAGCAACGAGGCGCGCTCGAGCTTTGCCGATGACCGCGTCTTCATCGAGAAATATGTCGAGGAGCCGCGGCATATCGAGATCCAGGTGCTGGGCGATGCGCATGGCCAGGTGATCTATCTCGGCGAGCGCGAATGCTCGATCCAGCGCCGGCATCAGAAAGTGATCGAGGAGGCGCCGAGCCCGTTTCTCGACGCCAAGACGCGGGCCGCGATGGGCGAAGAGGCGGTAGCGCTGGCCAAGGCGGTCGGCTACCGCTCGGCCGGCACGGTCGAGTTCATCGTCGACAAGGACCGCAATTTCTACTTCCTCGAGATGAACACGCGGCTTCAGGTCGAGCACCCCGTCACCGAGCTGGTCGCCGGCCTCGATCTCGTCGAATGCATGATCCGCATCGCCGCCGGCGAGAAGCTCAGCGTGAAGCAGAGCGACATCAAGCTCACCGGCTCGGCGATCGAAGCGCGCATCTATGCCGAAGACCCCTTGCGCAATTTCCTGCCGTCGATCGGCCGGCTGGTGCGCTATCTGCCGCCCGCCGGCGAAGGCGTTCGCGTCGATACCGGCGTCTTCGAAGGCGCCGAGATCAGCCTCTACTACGATCCGATGATCGCCAAGCTGGTCGCCTACGGCGCCAGCCGCAACGAGGCGATCGCCCGCCTCGGCGCGGCGCTCGATGCCTTCTACATTCGCGGCCTGTCGCACAATGTCGCCTTCCTCGCCGCCGTGCTGCAGAAGCCGCGCTTTGCCGAAGGCAGGCTCTCGACCGGCTTCATCGCCGAGGAATTCCCGCATGGCTTCGCCGGCGTCGAGCCGTCGCCGGATGCGCTCGACCTGGCGCTGGCCGCCGCGGCCGCCATCCAGCGCATCATCGCCGAGCAGGAAGCGCGCATCACCGGGCAGCTCGCCGGGCATGGCCGCGTCGTGCCGGAGGACTGGATCGTCGCGATCGGCGCGGCGCAACATGCCGTGCGCGCCATGCGCGAGGCGAACAGCGTGGCGGTGACGCGCGCCGATGGCCGGCGGCACGTGGTGGCGACCGATTGGCAGCCGGCGCAGCCGCTCTTCCGCGCCCGCATCGACGGCGCGGCGGTCATCTTCCAATTCGACCGCGACGGCATCGGCTTCCGCCTGACGCGCGCCGGCACCGTGCTGGGGGTCAAGGTGCTGCCGCCGCGCGCCGCCGAACTGCTCGCGCAGATGCCGGTGAAACAGCTGCCGGACCTCTCGCGTTATCTGTTGTCGCCGATGCCGGGCCTGCTCGTCTCGGTCGCGGTCGGCGAGGGCCAGGAGGTCAAGGCCGGCGAGGAGCTCGCGGTGGTCGAGGCGATGAAGATGGAGAATGTGCTGCGCGCCGAGCGCGACGGAACGGTGGCCAAGGTGCGCGCCCGCGCCGGCGACAGCCTCGCCGTCGACCAGGTCATTCTCGAATTCGCCTGAGGCGGCAATGGCGGTGCTGGCGCTTCGTCTCGTCATCATCGGCCGCGTTCAAGGCGTCGGCTTCCGCGCCTGGACCTGCCGCCAGGCGCGGCGCCGCGCTTTGCGCGGCTGGGTCCGCAACCGCAGCGACGGCAGCGTCGAGGCGCTCGTCATCGGCGACAGCGAAGCGGTCGAGGCGATGGTCGATGCCTGTGCTTCAGGCCCGGCGCTGGCCGAAGTGCGCGAGCTCAGACGCGACCCGGCCGCAGATGACGGCTCGGCCGGATTCCACGAACGCCCGACGGTCTAACGGGATTACCCGAGCCGCTCGATCGTCTCGATCAACCAGGCGCGGTGGCGCCGCTCGTCGGCGAGCCCCGCCTCGAGCGTGTGACGCAGCTCCGGCGAGGCATGGCGATGCTGCACCGCCCGCTCATAGGCGATGTTCGTGTCGTCTTCGTTGGCCTTCATGGCGCGGAGGATCGCCTTGTCGCCGACCAGCCCGGCGAGAACGACCTTGCCTTGGGTGAGCAAAGCCTTCATGTCGCTGTCCTTGGGCGGGACCTTGCCCATGGCCAAAAGGGCGGCGTCGAGCTCCTCGATGTGGCGGAGATGATCGCGGCGAAAGCCGGCAAGGGTCGAGCGGTGACTGGCGGTGCCGAGACGCTCGATCGCGGCGTCATAGGCGAGAACGGCGTCGTGGTCGAGCTGGACAAGGTCGGTGAGCAGCGAGTCGAGCTTGTCCTCGGTGCCGACGGTCGTGACCATGTCGTCTCCTCCGGATGCTGGGACCGCTCAACCAACGCCAGCGCCGCGTTGGCGGCTCAGCCTTCAGCCGCGGATTGCGCGGCGCCCGGCGGCGCCGCGCCTTGACGCGCATCGCTCGCCGCGATCAGCCGGCGACCAGCTTGCGATAGAGATGCCAGGTGGCGTGGCCGAGGACCGGCATGACCACGATCAATCCCAGCAAAAGCGGGATCGAGCCCAGCACCAGCCCGCAAGCGACGATGAGGCCCCACAGCGCCATCGGCACCGGATTGGCGGCAAAGGCATTGACCGAGGTCCAGACCGCCCGGCCGAGCGTCACGTCACGGTCGATCAGCAGCGGGAAGGACACGGTGCCGATCGCCAGCACCAGGACGGCGAAGAGGAAGCCGACGCCGACGCCGACGACGATCAGCGCCCAGCCTGCCCCGGTGGTCAAGACCTCGCCGAAGAAGCCCATGAACGATGCCGGCGGCTTCAAGCCGAAGGTGGCGAAGTAGATCGCTTGCGCGACCGCCAGCCAGAGCAGGAAGATCGCCACCAGCAGCGAGCCGAGCACCGCAATCTTGCCGAAGGCGGGAGAGCCGACGACGCCGAACGCATCGGGCCAGGCGCTGTGGACGCCGAGCTCCCGCCGCCGGCTCATCTCGTAGAGGCCGAGCGCGGCGAAGGGGCCGAGCAGGGCAAAGCCGGAAGCGAGGGGAAAGAGCAGCGGCACCATGCCATAGCCGAAAGCCAGCCGCCCGAGGACGAGGCCGAGCAGCGGATAAAGGACGCAGAGGAAAACCACATCGGTGCGGAAACTGCGGAAATCATCGAGGCCGCGGGCCAGGACATCGCCCAGATCGGCGATGGTGATGCGGCGGATCGTCAGCAGCGGCGTCCGCACGTCGTCCTGGGTCTCGCCGATCGCTTGTCCGGCCGATCCAACCGCCAGGCCGGCCAGCCTGATCTGGTCCAATCCCCATTCGATGGGGTTGCGAATGGTCGTCGCCATAGGTGCTCCTCCCGAACCAGGGGTTCGAGGGCCGCGACCCGTCTCGTGTCGACGTGCCCGATCCGGCCGCCAGCCACGAGAGAGCTGCGACCCGCCGTTCCCGCAATGATACACCAATGCCACGCTTTGGCACCGGCTGGATTCCGGCATTCGCGGGAATGACGGAATACTTTGATTTTGCTAAAGTTTTTCGTTTCCCCGCGTGACATCCTCTGGCACGGCGCGAGGCTCTACGGATGGCCGAACCGCAGCTTCACCTGTTGAGGACCCGGCGCTTTCTGCCGCTCTTCGTCACCCAGTTCCTGGGCGCGGTGAACGACAATCTGCTGAAGACCGCGCTGGTGACCCTGGTCACCTATCGCGCCTTCACCGACCCGGTGACGACCAAGATCGTCGTCGCCATTGCCACCGCCATCTTCATCGCGCCCTATTTCATCGCCTCGGCGACGGCGGGACAGCTTGCCGACAAATTCGAGAAGGCGGGGCTGGTGCGCTACATCAAGCTCTGGGAAGTGGGCGTGATGCTGCTCGCCGGCGCCGGCTTCGCGCTCAGCGGCGGCGCCTTCGTCTATTTCGAGCTCGCCGTGCTGTTCCTGCTCGGCATCCAGGCGACGTTCTTCGGCCCGGTCAAATACGGCATCCTGCCCAACCTGCTGGCGCCGCAAGAGCTGATGGGCGGCAACGCGCTGGTCGAGGCCGGCACTTTCATCGCCATCCTGATCGGTACCATCGCCGGCGGGCTTTTGATCCTGGCGCCGGGCGGCACGGCGATCGTCTCGGCGGTGCTGCTTGCCTTCGCCGTCGGCGGCTGGGCAGTGAGCCTCCTGATCCCGCGCACCGGCCGGGCCGCGCCCGATCTGCGCATCAATCCCAACATCTGGGCCGAGACCATGGCGATCCTGCGCTTTGCCAAGGCGCGGCGCGTGCTCTGGCTCGCGATCCTCGCGATCTCCTGGTTCTGGCTGGTCGGCGCCATCTTCCTGTCGCAGTTTCCGACCTATGCCAAGGTCACGCTCGGCGCCGATGCCAGCGTCGAAACCCTGTTCCTCGCCATGTTCTCGATCGGTATCGGCGCCGGCGCCATGCTGTGCGGCCGGCTGCTGCGCGGCGAGGTGAGCGCGCGGCTGGCTCCCTTGGGCGCGGTCGGCATGACGCTGTTCACGCTCGATCTCTATGCGGCGAGCATGCGCGCCGACGGCGGCAACGGGGGCGCGCTGATCGGCGTCGGTCAATTCCTCGCTCATGCCGCGAATTGGCGGCTCAGCCTCGATCTCTTCATGATCGCGGTGTGCGGCGGGATTTTCACCGTGCCGCTCTATGCGCTGCTGCAGGCGCGCGCCGAGGAGAGCCACCGCTCGCGCGTCGTCGCCGCCAACAATGTGATGAACGCGCTCTTCATCGTCGCCTCGGGCGCGGTGAGCGCGATCATGCTGAAGCTCGGCCTTTCGGTCCCGGCCGTGTTCCTGGTCGTCGGCATCCTCAACGCGGCGGCGGCGGTCGTCGTCCTGCGCCTCGTGCCCGGCGAGATCCTGAAGACGCTGTTCGCCGGCTTGCTGCGCTTCGCCTTCCGCGTCGAGATCAGCGGGGTCGAGAATTACGACAAGGCGGGCGAGCGGGTGGTGATCGTCGCCAACCATCTCTCCTTCATGGACGGCGTGCTGCTCGCCGCCTTCCTGCCGGGCCGGCCTGCTTTCGCCATCGACACGGTGCGCGCCGCCGCCTGGTGGGCCAAGCCCTTTCTCGGCTTCATCGATTGGGTGCCGATCGACCCGACCAAGCCCTTCGCCGCCAAGACGCTGATCCACGCCGTCGAAGCGGGCCGGCGTTGCGTGATCTTTCCCGAAGGCCGCATCACCGTCACCGGCGCCCTGATGAAGATCTATGAAGGGCCGGCGATGATTGCCGACAAGGCCAAGGCGGCGATCCTGCCGGTGCGCCTCGACGGCCCGCAATACACCATCTTCTCGCGCCTCAAGGGCAAGCTGCGCCGCCGCTGGTTTCCCAAGATCACCATCGCCATCGAGGAGCCGCAGCAGATTCGCCTGCCGCCGGAGCTCAAGGGGCGGCGGCGCCGGCACGCGATCGGCCGCCGGCTTTACGACGTCATGTCGTCGATGATCTTCGCCACGGCCGATATCGAGAAGACGCTGTTCGAGACCTTGCTCGATGCGCGCGCCGTCCATGGCAGCGCTCACCTCGTGATCGACGATATCGAGCGCCGACCGCTGGGCTATGGCCGCTTGATCGCCGGCAGCTTCGTGCTCGGGCGCCGGTTTCAAGCGCTGAGCGATCCGGGCGAGCGGATCGGGCTGTTGCTGCCCAACGCCGCGGCGACGGCGGTCAGCTTCTTCGCGCTCCATGTCGCCGGAGCAGTTCCGGCGATGCTCAACTATTCCAGCGGCGCCGGCATCATGGCGAGCGCTTGTCGCCTCGCCCAAATCCGCACCATCGTCACCTCACGCCGCTTCATCGAGCGCGCCCGGCTCGACGCCGCCGTGGCCACGCTGAGCGAAGGCCGGCGCATCCTTTATCTCGAGGATATGCGGGAGGCCATCGGCGCCGTCGAGCGCCTCGCCGGCCTTATCCGCGCCCGCTTTGCGCGCAGCCTCTATCGCCGGCGCGGTGCGCGGCCCGGCGACCCCGCGGTCGTGCTGTTCACCTCGGGCTCGGAGGGAACGCCCAAGGGCGTCGCGCTCAGCCACCGCAACATCATCGCCAATTGCCAGCAGCTCGCGGCGCGCGTCGATTTCTCGCCGGCCGATCTGGCGTTCAACGCGCTGCCGCTGTTCCACGCCTTCGGCCTCACCGGCGGCATGGTGCTGCCGCTCATCAATGGCGTGCGGATTTTCCTCTATCCCTCGCCGCTGCATTACCGGATCGTGCCGAGCCTCGCCTACAATTTGAACGCGACCATCCTGTTCGGCACCGACACCTTCCTCGCGGGCTATGCCCGCGCCGGCAATCCCTATGACTTCTTCAGCGTGCGCTATGTCTTCGCCGGCGCCGAGAAGATCCGCGACGAGACGCGGCGGCAATGGATGGAGCGCTTCGGCTTGCGCATCCTCGAAGGCTATGGCGCGACCGAAACCGGGCCGGTGCTCGCGACCAACACGCCGATGCATTTCAAGCCCGGCACGGTGGGGCGCATGCTGCCCGGCATCGCCTGGCGGCTCGAGCCGGTCGAGGGTGTCGACGGCGGGCGCCTCTTTGTTTCCGGCCCCAATGTCATGCTGGGCTATCTCGATCCCGACCATCCCGGCGCCATCCAGGCGCTGCCGGGCGGCTGGTACGACACCGGCGACATCGTCACCATCGACGCCGAGGGCTACGTCACCATCCTCGGCCGCGCCCGGCGCTTTGCCAAGATCGGCGGCGAGATGGTGTCGCTCGGCGCCGCCGAAGCGCTGGCGGCGTCGCTCTGGCCCGAAGCGCATCACGCGGTCATCGCGCTGCCCGATCCGCGCAAGGGCGAGCAGCTCCTGCTCGTCACCGAGGAGAAGAATGCCAGCGTCGACGCGCTGCTCGCCGCGGCGCGGGCGCACGGCGCCGCCGAGGTGACGGTGCCGCGCAGCCTGATGACCGTCGAGAAGCTGCCCCTGCTCGCCACCGGCAAGCCCGACTATCCCGCGGTGCGCGCGCTGGCGGAGGAGCGGGCGCCGGCGGCTCAGGGCACCGGCGCCGTGCGTTAGCACGCCTCGCGTCCGTTTCAGGACAATTCTCCGACGAGGCGCAGCAACTCTTTGCGGTCGATCGGCTTCGACAAGTGCTCGTTCACCCCGGCCGCCCGACACTGTGCGACCTCTTCCTCCATCGCATACCCGGTCAGCGCGATGATCGGGAGGCCGCGAGCACGCTCCCCCATTTCGCGAATCCGTCGCGTCGCCTCTATACCGTTCATTTCAGGCATTTGGACGTCCATCAGCACCACGTCGAAGTCCATCGCTTTGACCGCCGCAACGGCCTCGGTGCCATTCTTCACCAGCATCACCTCATGACCGGCGTCGATAAGGACCGCTTCGATGTACTCCTGGATCTTCTCTCGATCCTCGGCTACCAGAATCCGTGCGCGCCGCCCGGCGTTCACGGACGCAGCTCTTGCTTCCGCCGTGGCTTGAGGTCGAGTTTCCACGCAGGGGATCGTGAACCAGAAGGTGCTGCCCGCGCCGCGCTGGCTGCTGACACCGATCGTGCCGCCCATAGCCTCGACCAGGTGTCGAGAGATTACGAGACCGAGACCGGAACCGCCCAACTCGCGATGAGTTGGATCCAAGATCTGCGAGAAGCTTTGAAACAATAGATGCTGCTGGGCCGGATCGATTCCAATCCCCGTATCCGCGACCTCGAATCGAAGCTGTGCTGCCTCAGCACCAGGCTCCCGCATCGCTCGCAGGATGATACTTCCACGGTCAGTAAATTTGACGGCGTTCGAGAGGAAGTTCAGCAGAATTTGGCGCAGCCGCGTCGGGTCGCCTTCGATCCATGCGGGAAGATCAGGCGCGAGCTCGTTGCGCAGCACGAGGCCTTTTGCCGAGGCGCCGGGCCGAACGATGGCCAATGCTCCCTCGGCGACATCAGATGGGCTCATGGGGACGCGGTTTAGTTCGAGCTTTCCAGCCTCGATCTTGGAAAGGTCAAGAAGATCGTTAATGATTGCGACAAGCGATTGACCGGCGTCTCTCACTAACGTCACTTGTCCACGCTGTTGCACGCTCAGGTCGCCGTCCAGGAGCAAGTCGGTCATGCCCATGACGCAGGTCATCGGCGTTCGGATCTCGTGGCTCATCCGGGCGAGAAATTCGGACTTGGCCCGGTTCGCCGACTCTGCGGCATCGCGCGCGGCGATGAGATCCCCGGCGGTGCGGGCCAGGCGCGCATAGAGAGCCGTCGTTTCTGCAAGCAAGGCGACCAGCAAGACGCTGGCGGCGGTGAGCGCGTAAAAGCGCGCCGCGTACCAGCCGAGACTGAAGCGGAGGACCGAGAGCACGATGGCTAGGCCGATGTCGGGTAGGTCCGCAAAAAGTGCTACCATCAGCCACATATCGAGGAGGAAACGCCGCCGAATATACAAGAGCACGAGCGCAAAAACGTGTAAGAGCGACACCCCGCTGGAAAAGTAATGCGCTGTAGAGTTTAATCGGACGTCATCTTGAAAGAGATTTGGTAGTAGCGGTGCTCCCGCCGTGGCAAGTAGCGTCAATACGGCCACCAGCGTGACGACGGCCACAACGCTGAAGCCAAAAGCATTCCCGGTTGACCACGTTAGCGTGCCCCTTGCTGTGTCCGCCTCCTTTAAGAGCGCGTAGGCTATTACAGCCAGCGCAAATCCTGCGTGCCAGAAATAGAAGATCCAACCGGCGCTTTGCCGCCCGGCGCCGAGCAAACCGCTCGGCGCAAACGCGCCTGGGAACGTAAGCGCATGTAGAACCACAACAAGCGCAACAAAAAAATAGCCACATGCGAGCACCAGAACGGCGCGCTTCGGCTGAACCGAGAATTGGGCAAACAGGAGGGCCGCGGTGATGAGGTTGACGATGAATAGCACGGAGTGAACGGCAGGAATGAAAGCGTCAATACGCGATAGCGGTATCTGCGCGACTGGTGCGGTGATAAAGAACGAGATAGCCAGCACGACGACGACGCCGAACGCTATTCTGCTCTGTCTCGGGCTTATCGGTATCGTCGCTAAGAGGGGGATTTGCCGCCCGCTGTTCGGTTCCCTCAGCGTCTCTTCACTCGGCGCCGTCGCTGCCCTCCTGCGGGTGCTTCGATTTCGATTGCCGGCAAGCGACATGGCGCTCAACCCCCTGAGCGTTCTGCGATACGGGCCCCGGGATCACAAAGTGTGCATCGCGGCGTTGCGTCGAGCGGTCCCCGAGCATGCCAATGTTTCTAAGCACGGTACTTTGAAAGGCACTATCTAACAAGTCAGAGTTGCAATCACCGAATTGGCGCTGAATAGCGGCCGCGGGGAACGCCTCGACCTCACGATCAAGCCGAGACGCGTTTGCGGCACACGAAATCTCTTTGATGACGTCCGGTTTTGGCTGAATCGTCGCCGAGCCGGCTGATGACCCCAAGCGGACCTTGCAACTTCGAGGCTTCCGGGTTCGAACTGGCGTGCAAGACTGCAGCCGTCGGTCTCACCGCCGCGTGAATTCCGCGGCATCCCTAGTCATCCCCATATCCCCCTTCCCTCACTCAGCTCCGCTCCGGCCAGACCGGCGCATCGTGGCCGAGCGGCACGGGCGGTCTTACCCAGTGCGGTGGCGTCGCTGACATCTGCGCGGCTGGCGCCAGATGGCGGATGAGACCCATCGGCGAGGGCGTCTCCTGGCTCAGGCGCATGATCTCTGCTTCCGGCAGCTCGCGGGGAAGCCCGGCGATGGCGGCAGCGTCGAGCAGTCCTTTGTCGGACAGCCATTGCCCGGTGCGCGCCAGCGAGACGGTGACGCGCCAGCTTCCGCCCTCGCGCGCCCGGCGGCCGAGAGCGGCCATCGCGCCCAGCGCGAGGAGATAGCCGCTGATGTAGTCGAGGGCCGAGACCGGCATCAGGCGCGGCTTGCCGCCGCCCTCGATCAGCGCCATGCCGCTCGCGCTTTGCACGATGGTGTCGAAGCCGCGCCGCGCCGCCCAAGGGCCGCGCCGGCTCCAGGCTGAGAGCTCGACGAGCACAATGCCGGGCCGGAGCGCGGCCAGCTCTTCGGCGCCGAAGCCGCGACGGGCGAGCGTCCCCGGGCGGTAGCCCTGGACGAAAACGTCGCAGCGCCCCTCGGCGACGAGCGCGCGCAATCGCGCGGCGTCCTGCGCCTGGCGCAGATCGAGAAAGGCGGCGAGCTTGCCGAGCCCGGTATCGATGTCCATGTCGCGCGCGCTCGGCAGATGCGGCGCCGATATCTTCAGCACATCGGCGCCATGCTCGGCGAGCGCACGCGCCCCGGTCGGGCCGGCGAGGACGCGCGTCAGGTCGAGGACGCGGATGCCCGAGAGCGGCCGGTCGCCCGCGGCAAAGGGCTCGGCCGGCGCATCGCCGATGCGCTCGATCTGCAGCAGCGGCAGGGTCGCGATGGCGGCGGATTGCGGGTGGCGCTGCCAGTCCTCGGCGCTGCGCACCAGCGCGGCGCAGCCACCCGCGCCGTGGATGGCGTCCTCGAGCGCGAGGCCCTCCCAGCGCGCCACCGCCGCCGCGACGGCCTCGCGCGTCGCGCCCTCGGCGAGGCCGAGCACCTGAAGCGCCACCGCGCGGTGGTGGGGGAAATTGCAATGCAGCATGACCCAGCTGCCATCGCGCGCGGTGTGGAAGCCGCTGACGGGGTCGAAGATGTCGCGCGGCGGCGCGCCGTCGATGAGAATGAGGCGGCTGCTGCGCAACGCGGCGACGGCGGTGCGGAGATCGACGGCGATCTGCTGGCGCTTGCCGCTGGGGCGCAGTGCCCACAGCTCGGCCGCCGCGACCGCAGCCGCAGCAATCGCCGCGGCGCCAGTGGCGCCGATGCGGAAGCGCGTCCCCACCACCGGATCGGCACCGGTGAAGGCGACATCGGCGGAGGCGGCGTCGGAGAGGCCGGCGAGGCTCAGCAGCTCGACAAGGGCAGCATGGGGCATGGCGACGAGCCTACACCTGCGGCCCAGCTCCGTGCAAAGTCAGCGCTTGCCGGGCAGTGTCTCAGTTTGAATTGTGACCGCTTTTCGACATTTCGCGCAGCCATGCCACGCGCGCCCGCGCTTCACATTCGGCAATCTCCGCTGATGCGCACAGGGGGCTGGGCGAGGAGCCATCCGGGACCACGCGGGATTTCCATCCAGGCTCGTTACGGCGATATAGTTCCGAAAAGTGAAAGTGCCGTCGTCGCGGCGCACGATCTCCAAGCGACGCGTTCCATCCGAGCTACGGATCGTCTTTAGGACCAACTCCACGCAAGCCGTCCTACCAGCAAGCATTGCCGCTTGCCAAAGTTTTTTATCGCCCCCCTCACCCCAACCCTCTCTGCCCCTGAGGGGCGGAGAGGGAGGGACCCGCGTAGCGGGAGGGGAGGTGGGGAGCGATAGTCTTGCGCGCTGTCGCGGGATTCTTGACCCGGCGACTAGGCCGCTTCTTCTTCGCTTTCCTCGGTCTGGACCGGGCCGCTGTCCTGGCCCTTCGCCTCGACGTCGCGGTCGACGAGCTCGATCACCGCCATGGCGGCGGCGTCGCCGTAGCGGAAGCCCGCCTTCAGCACGCGCGTATAGCCGCCGGCGCGCGTCTTGTAGCGCTCGGCCAAGGTCGTCATCACCTTGTCGGCGAGCTTTGCGTCCTGCAGCGTCGAGATGAGCTGGCGCCGCGCATGGAGGCCACCGCGCTTGCCCAGCGTGATCAGCCGCTCCACCACCGGGCGCAGATCCTTCGCCTTGGGCAGGGTCGTGGTGATCTGCTCGTGCTTCAGGAGCGCGTGGCAGAGATTGTCGAACATGGCCTTGCGATGGCCGGAGGTGCGGCTGAAGCTGCGGCCGCGCAGACGATGGCGCATGACGAACTCTCCTGGCGCTCAGTATGGCTCTTCGAGGCGCTTGGCGAGCTCCTCGATGTTCTCGGGCGGCCAGTTCGGGATCTCCATCCCGAGATGGAGCCCCATCTGCGCCAGCACCTCCTTGATCTCGTTCAAGGATTTGCGGCCGAAATTCGGCGTCCGCAGCATCTCCGCCTCGGTCTTCTGCACGAGGTCGCCGATATAGACGATGTTGTCGTTCTTGAGGCAGTTGGCCGAGCGCACGGAGAGCTCGAGCTCGTCCACCTTGCGCAGCAGGTTCTTGTTGAAGGGCAGCTCATGCGCCGGCGCCTCTTCGCTGGCGGCGCGCGGCTCCTCGAAATTGATGAAGAGCTGCAGCTGGTCCTGCAGGATGCGGGCGGCGAGCGCCACCGAATCCTCCGGCGTCACCGCGCCGTTGGTCTCGATGCGCATCGACAGCTTGTCGTAATCGGTGACCTGGCCGACGCGGGTGTTGTCGACGCGGTAGCTCACCTTGCGCACCGGGCTGAACAGGGCATCGACCGGGATGAGGCCGATCGGCGCGTCCTCGGGCCGGTTCTGCGTCGCCGGGACATAGCCCTTGCCGGTCTCGACGGTGAACTCCATCGAGATCTTGGCGGCGCTGTCGAGCGTGCAGATCAGCGCGTCGGGGTTCATCACCTCGATATCATGGCCGGTCTCGATCATGCTGGCGCGCACCTCGCCCGGGCCTTGCGCCTTGAGGCGCATGCGCTTCGGGCCTTCGCCATGCATGCGGAGCGCGATGCCCTTGACGTTGAGCACGATGTCGGTGATGTCCTCGAGCACGCCGGGTAGCGACGAGAACTCGTGCAGCACACCCTCGATCTGCATCGAGGTAATGGCCGCTCCCTGCAGCGAGGACAGCAGCACGCGGCGCAGCGCGTTGCCGAGCGTCAGACCGAAGCCGCGCTCCAGCGGCTCGGCGACGACGGTGGCGGTGCGCGCCGGATCATCGCCCGGCTCGATCGAAAGCTGCTTGGGCTTAATCAGCGCTTGCCAGTTTTTCTGAATCACGAGCGGAACCCTCATGCGGTTTGGCGCGATCCGGGGATCGCTGCCGTACATTCCGAACGCGACGGTCGCACGAGAGGCGACGAGGCACGTCCAACAGCGCGGCGCCGAAGCGCCGGCAGAACTCAGACCCGGCGCCGCTTGGGCGGCCGGCAACCATTGTGCGGGATCGAGGTCACGTCGCGAATCGACGTCACCGCGAAACCCACCGCCTGCAGCGCGCGCAGCGCCGATTCGCGTCCCGAGCCGGGGCCCTTCACCTCGATCTCGAGCGTGCGCATGCCGTGCTCCATCGCCTTGCGGCCGGCATCCTCGGCAGCGACCTGCGCGGCATAGGGGGTCGATTTGCGCGAGCCCTTAAAACCCATGGTCCCCGCCGACGACCAGGCGATGGTGTTGCCCTGAGCGTCGGTGATGGTGATCATAGTGTTGTTGAAAGTGGCGTTAACATGCGCGACGCCGGATGTGATGTTCTTGCGTTCGCGACGGCGCAGACGCGGCGCTGCTGCAGGCTTCGCCATGATTCCTCTCGTCCTTCGGGCTTACTTCGTCACCGTCTTTTTGCCGGCGATCGGCCGCGCCGGACCCTTGCGGGTGCGCGCATTGGTATGCGTGCGCTGACCGCGCACCGGCAGGCCCTTGCGATGGCGCAGGCCGCGATAGCAGCCGAGATCCATCAGCCGCTTGATGTTCATCGCCACCTGGCGCCGGAGATCGCCCTCGACGGTATAATCGCGGTCGATCAGCTCGCGGATGCGCAGCACCTCGTCATCGGTGAGCTCATGCACGCGGCGCTGGGTCGGGATGCCGAGCTGGCCGCAGATCTTCTCGGCCGAGGTCCGGCCGATGCCGTGAATATAGGTGAGCCCGATCGGAACCCGCTTCTGGCTCGGGATGTTGACGCCAGCTATACGCGCCACCTGCGCATCTCCTTAGGTGTGGTGTCCGACAATGGCAAAAGCCACGGAAAGGCCGAGGGCGCGCATTATAGGAATCCGCAGCCCAAAGTCAACCGTCCCACGGGGTCAAGGCCTATATAGCCCTTGCGCCGATTTTTGCAACCGTCGCGCCCTTCCCGCCACACCGCCATCGCCAGGGTCCTACCGCTCATGCCCGAGCCGGTAGATGGTAGATCACCAGCACCGACAATGTGACGAGCAGACGGGACCCGAGCGCTGCCGGGACGCGCTCGCTCGGCCCGGTCACGGCCGGCCGAGGACCGCTTCAATCTGCCGTCCGACCTCGTCGATCGCGGCCATGCCGTCGACCGGGTGGAGCAGCCCCTTCTTGCGGTAATAGGGCAGGATCGGGGCGGTCTGCTCGCGATAGGCGACGAGCCGGATCTTGACCGCCTCGGGGCGGTCGTCGGCGCGGCGGGTGAACTCCGTCGCGCCACAGACGTCGCAGACCCCGTCGGTCTTCGGCCGGTTGAACTGGTCGTGATAGCTGGCGCCGCATTTGGCGCAGCTGAAGCGGCCGGCGATCCTGTGGATGAGTTCCGCCTCGTCCACCGTCATCTCGATGACGGCGTCGAGCTTCAGCCCCTTTTCGGCGAGCAGGCGGTCGAGCGCCTCGGCCTGCGGCACGGTGCGGGGGAAACCGTCGAGGATAAAGCCCTTGCCGCCCTTCAACTGGTCGATGCGGCGGGAGATCAGCTCGATGATCAGGTCATCGGAGACGAGCTTCCCGGCATCCATGATCGCCTGGGCCTTGCGGCCGAGCTCGCTGCCGGATTTGCGCTCGGCGCGGAGCATGTCGCCGGTCGAGAGCTGAACCAGGCCGTATTTCTCTTCGATGCGCTTCGCCTGGGTACCCTTGCCGGCGCCCGGCGGCCCGAGCAGGATGATGTTCACCCGCGTCTCCCGCGCAGTTTCGCCTTCTTGATGAGCCCCTCATACTGGTGTGCCAGCAGATGCGAATGGATCTGCGCCACCGTGTCCATGGTGACGCTGACCACGATCAGCAGGCTGGTGCCGCCGAAATAGAACGGCACGTTATATTGCGAGATCAGGATCTCCGGCAGCACGCAGACTGCAGCGAGATAGAGCGAGCCGACCACGGTGAGTCGGGTGAGGACGTAATCGAGATAATCGGCGGTGGTCCTGCCCGGGCGGTAGCCCGGCACGAAGCCGCCATATTTGCGCAGATTGTCCGCCGTCTCGGTCGGGTTGAAGACGATCGCCGTATAGAAGAAGCAGAAGAAGATGATGAGCGCGACGTAGAGCACGATATAGAGCATGCTGCCGTGGCGCAGATAGATGGTGAACCAGCCAAGGAAGCCGGTTTGATCGGCGCCGCCGAAGCTGGCGAAGGTCGCCGGCAGCAGCAGCAGCGACGAGGCGAAGATCGGCGGGATCACGCCCGAGGTGTTGAGCTTTAGCGGCAGGTGCGAGGCCTCGCCGCCGAACATCTTGTTGCCGACCTGGCGCTTGGGATACTGCACCAAAAGGCGGCGCTGCGCCCGCTCCATGAAGACGATAAAGGTGATGACGCCGATCGCGATCACCAGGAAGATGATGATGAAGACGGTCGAGATCGCGCCGGTGCGGCCGAGTTCGAGCAGCGAGCCGAAGGCCGCCGGCATGCGCGCGACGATGCCGGAGAAGATGATCAGCGAGATGCCGTTGCCGACGCCGCGCGCGGTGATCTGCTCGCCGAGCCACATCAGGAAGATCGTGCCGCCGGTCAAGGTCACCATGGTGGTGAAGGAGAAGAAGAGACCGGGATCGATCACCGGCGAGCGGCCGCCACCGGCGCCTTCGAGGCCGACGGCAATGCCATAAGCCTGGACGAGGGCGAGCAGCACCGTGCCGTAGCGCGTGTACTGGTTGAGCTTCTTGCGGCCGACCTCGCCCTCTTTCTTCAGCGCTTCGAGCTGCGGCGACACCGCGGTGAGCAGCTGGACGATGATCGAGGCCGAAATGTACGGCATGATCCCGAGTGCGAAGATGGTCATGCGCCCGAGCGCGCCGCCCGAGAACGTGTCGAACATGCCGAGAATGCCGCCGGCACTGCGGGCGAAGAGATCCTGCAGGATCTGCGGATCGATGCCGGGCAGCGGGATGTAGGTGCCGAGCCGGTAGATCACCAGCGCGCCGAGGGTGAACCAGATGCGGTTCTTAAGCTCGGTCGCCTTGGCAAAGGCCGAGAGATTGATACTCGACGCAAGCTGTTCGGCGGCTGACGCCATCTACTCCATCCCCGGGGCCCCGGAGCCGAGCCCGCTTAAGCGTTACGCCTCGGCCGGCTTGGCACCGGTGAGCACGACCTTGCCGCCAAGCTTCTCCACCGCCTCGACCGCCGCCTTCGAAGCGCCCACCACCTCGATGGTGAGCGCGGTCTTGAGCTCGCCCTTGGCCAGGAGCCGCACGCCATCGCCGACCCGGCGCAACAGGCCGGCTTCGACCAGCGCCGCGCCGTTGACGGTCACATCGGGTTTGAGCCGGCCGGCTTCAAGAGCGACCTGAAGCCGCCCCAGATTGACGACATGAAACTTGGGGCGGAACGCCTTGTGGTTGAAGCCGCGCTTGGGCAGACGCCGATGCAGGGGCGTCTGGCCGCCCTCGAAGCCGTTGAGCGCGACGCCGGTGCGCGCGGTCTGGCCCTTGCCGCCGCGCGCGCTGGTCTTGCCCTTGCCCGAGCCGATGCCGCGACCGACCCGCTTGGCGCGGTAATGCGCGCCCTTGTTGTCCCTGATCTCGTTGAGCTTCATCGTCCCATCCTCGCTCGGCAAAGCGCCATCAGGCGGCGTCGATGCGCAGCAGATGCCGCACGCGCTCGATCATGCCGCGCACCGCCGGGGTGTCCTCGAGCACACGCGAACGGCGTATCTTATTGAGCCCAAGTCCCTTGAGCGTGGCGAGCTGATAATCCTGGCGGCCGATCGGGCTGCCGATCTGCGTCACTTTGATCACTTTTTCCGGCGGCACCTTCGGCTTGGGCGACGCCTTGGGCTTGGGGGCGGGCTGCGCTTTCGCGACCCGCGCCGGCTTCGGCTGCGCCTTCCGCGCCTCGACTTCGGCCTTCCGGGCGGCCTTCTTCGCCTCTTTCCGGGCGGCCTTCTCCGCCGCCCTCGCGGCGGCCTTGGCCTCGGCTTTGGCTCCCGCCTTGGGCTCGGCCTTGGCGTCCGCCTTCGCTTTCGCCTCCGGCTTGGCCTTGCCCTTGGCTTCCGCAGGCGCCGCGTCGCCGGCGGGCTTCGCCGGTTTCTTCGCCGGTTTCTTGGCTTCCTTCTCTTCCGCCATCGCCTACTCCCGCGCTTCCGAGCCGGCATCGCGCCGGCCGAGGATCTCGCTCACCTTGCGGCCGCGCCGCGCTGCCACCGCGCGCGGGCTCACCGAGCGGTTGAGCGCCTGGAACGTCGCCTTGATCATGTTGTGCGGGTTGGAAGTGCCGACCGACTTCGCCACCACGTCCTGGACGCCGAGCGCTTCGAAGATGGCGCGCATCGGACCGCCGGCGATGATCCCGGTACCGGCCTTTGCCGCGCGCACGATGACCTCACCGGCACCGTAGCGGCCGATGATGTCGTGATGCAAGGTCCGGCCCTCGCGCAGCGGCACGCGCACCATGGCGCGGCGCGCCTGCTCGGTCGCCTTGCGGATCGCCTCCGGCACCTCGCGCGCCTTGCCGGCGCCGTAGCCAACCCGGCCCTTGCCGTCGCCGACGACGACGATGGCGGCAAAGCCGAAGCGCCGGCCGCCCTT
>Ga0335073_10005674_pt1 | contig 17516 bp, 24 predicted proteins | sample Lox_Sample_22_FD_207093 | JGI IMG/M metagenome (GOLD analysis project Ga0335073, IMG submission 207093) | Soil microbial communities from Loxahatchee National Wildlife Refuge, Florida, United States - Lox_Sample_2.2 | ecosystem: Environmental > Terrestrial > Soil > Wetlands | place: USA...
TGGCCATCGAGCCGGGCCGGTACCTGGTGGCGGCGTCGGGCTGGATCCTCGCCCGCGTCCTGCACGTGCGCTACCGCGGCGGCCGGCAGCAGGCCGTGATCGACGCGGGCATGACCGAGCTGATCCGCCCGGCGCTGTACGGGGCCCGGCACCCGGTTCACCTGGTGAGCGGCCGCCACATGCAGGATGAGCTGCTGGACACGGCGGTCGAGGGCCCGGTGTGTGAGTCCTCAGACACCCTCGGCGTGCACCGGCTGCCGGCGCTGCGGCGCGGAGATCTGGTGGCGATCGCGGACAGCGGCGCCTACGCGTCCTGTTTCGCCACCCGGTACAACGGCCGTCCGCGTCCGGCCGAGGTGTTCATCCATCCCAGCGGCGACCTCGAGCTCGCCCGTGCCCAGGAGCAGGTGAGCTGACCAGGAGGTCAGCGGCCAGGATCGCGCGGGCATGGGCGGTCGAGGCTTCAGGACGCGCCGAAGTCGACATCCTTGGTCTCGACGGTCCCGGCCGTCCGTCCCGGCGCCGTCTGGTAGGTCCAGTACAGGTTCGTGTGCGCGATGACCTGGCCCGGCGGCGGCGCTCCCCACGCCGTCTGGTCCTCCGTCGTGTGGGCGTCGCTGACCAGGATCGTGTCGTACCCCCGGGCGAGCGCGCCATGCAGCGTCGAGCGGATGCACGCGTCGGTCTGCGCGCCGGCCACGACCAGCCGCCCGACGCCCAGGCCCGACAGCACGGACTCCAGCGTGGTGTCCTCGAAGGAGTCACCGTAGTTCTTCTCGACGAGCGGCTCGGCGGCGGCCGGGGTCAGCTCGGGGACGATCCGCCAGTCATCGCTCCCCCTCGCCAGCTCCTCGTCGGAGTGCTGGACCCAGACCACGGGGACCCGTTCCTGCCGCGCCTTCTCAACCAGGCTGCCGACGTTCGCGACGACCGCGTCGCGGTCGTGAGCTCCCGCCACGGCGCCGTTCTGCACGTCGACGACGAGGAGCGCGGTGTTCGGCCGGTTCTCGAGTGTGGTCATGGTCTCCCCTTACGCACGTCGGGCTCCCGTACCACCCACCGTAGCCCGGCCCGCCGACAGCGGAGGACCAGCACTCCGCCCCTCTGGCATCATCGATGGCGTGACCAGCATCGGCCTCGAGAACCTCGCGCGAACTGCCTACGAAGCTCACCGGGGCGTCAATCCCGGATCTCTCCCGCCGTGGGAGGACACCAGCGAGCAGGAGCAGCAAGCTTGGAAGGCGGCCGTGTCCGCCGTGGCCGGCCAGACCGGCGTCACGCTCGCGGACGCCGAGGCCGTTCCCGCCCAGACGCTCCTCGTCCAGGCCGGGGATCAGCGGCACACCTTCGACCGTGACTTCGTCGCGGGCCGTCGGGGTCGGCTGGCCGTGGGCGACGAGTACGCCTCCAACCAGCACGCCCGGTTCCTGATCGCCCACGGCCTCTGGTACGTCAAAGACCTCGGCTCCACCAACGGCACCTGGCTCAACGGGCGCCGGATCCACGCTCCCCAGGCGCTGAAGAAGGGCGACAAGGTCAAGATCGGGCACACCGTCGTGATCGTGGTGTCCGCCTGAGCGATTCTGCAGGCCCGGCCGCGGCAGCACGTCGGCTGCGGCCGTGACCGGGGCCGTTCGCCCGGACGGGGGGTGACCTACGACCCTGCCCGGCCATTGCCACCCGGCCGATCCTGGAACCAGGAACCGGTTGGCCCCCAGAGCCGGGCCGCTCCGCACGTGAAGGAGGGGGTCGAGATGCTCCACGACATCTCTCACGACGCAACCACCGACGACGGCCCGGTTGTTGCTGCCTCTCGCGAGCAGCTCGCTCGCCAGGAGGCGATCAAGCAGATCGGGCGCAGGCGCCGTTTCTGGATCAGCACCGCCTTCAGCCTGGTCGGCATGATCCTGCTCACGGCCATCTGGGCCATCACCGAATATCACAACGCGGGCGGCTGGCCAACCGGCGGATTCAGCCAGAGCTCCGGGATCCACGACGTGTGGAACTGCTGGATCATCTACCCGCTCATCGCGTGGGTGCTGCTCACCGTGGCGCACGGCTGGTCCGTTTACGCCCACAAGCCGATTTCCGAGCGCGAGATCCAGCGCGAGATCGAGCGTCAGGGCGGCACGCCGCGCTGACGGCTACGGGGGCCGCGGCGGCAGGGCTGAGACGATAACGGGCCGGTGCCGGGATCGACGTCGCGCCCGGCTGGTCCCGCTCCGGGGAAGAGCCCTACTCGCCGGTCTCGTCTTCGACCTCAGCGCCGGGGGCGTTCTCCCGTACCGACTCGATTCCGTGCAGGGCGGACTGCTTGCGTTCGTAGGTCTCGCTCGTGGCGATCACTTGCCCGTTGCCGGCCACGAGGTTGAAGTGGTACTTGCCGCTGGAGCCCTTCTTCAACACGAACTTGCCCGCCATGCCTGCTCCTTGGTCGTGTCCCCGATGATCTCCGACCAGCATAACCGGGGCCATCTGGCCTGCGTCTACGGCTTGCGGGCCACTGCGCCGTAACCGGACGACGGCGCCACCGGGTCACGGTCGGCGGGCCGCCACTGGTGCAGCTGGACCAGGCCCGGCCCGACCAGGTCCGGGCCGCCGAAGAACCGGTCCACCTCGTCCCGGCTGCGCCGCTGTCATACCACTCGCCTGCCACGGGCGGGCCTTTCTCTAGCGACCGGGCCTGCAGTCACTGTAAGCGTGCCGCGGACGGCGGCGCAGGCGCGGTGGCTCTAGAGCGGCCCGCTCGTCACCACCAGGACGGCTGGTGATAACGCTGACCCTGCCACCCCTGCCCCCAGGATGAGTGGTGGAACCAGTCCCCGCCAACCGGGGCCCACGGCGGCTGCGGCCACCGGGACGGCCACGGCCCGCGCGGAGGGGGCGGCGTCCAGGTCAGCACCGGGGGCGGCGGCGTGCGCACCGGCTCCGGGGTACGCCCCGGCTCGGGCGAGGCCGCGGGTGCCGGTGACGTCGCGGGCGCCGGGACCGGCGCCGGTACGGGCGTTGGCGCCGGTGTGGTCGGCGCCGGCCGTCGCGCCGACACGGGCACCGGCGCCGCCCGCGACGGCGCTAGCGGCGACGACGGGACCGGCGCCGGGCGCGGGTTCCCCGTCGGCTCGCTGTCCGCCGAGCGCAGGACGGAGCACTCGACCAGCCCGCAGAAGGCCGTCTGCGTAGGCGGCCGGCCGCCAGAATCGTGGAGCAGGACGATCCCCGCGGAACCGCCGAGCAAGACCAGCCCGGCGGCCGCCCACAGCGCCGGGTACCGCCGGCGCGTGACCGGCCGGGTATTCCCCCGGCCACTAGATGATGGGTCTCCCCCGCCCGCAGGCTCGGCCGAGTCGGTCGATGACCCTTCCGGCATCTGGTCCCCCTTACTAACCTGCCCCGACTGCTCAATCCGGCGTCTCAGCTGACGAGCCATGCCGGCTCGCGGCGGATACGGCTGGTCAACTGCAGGGAGAACCGTTGAACGTGCAGTTCGAGGGTTCGGTGGTGCCGCCCTGCACGATGAAGCTCACCGTCAGCGAGTCTCCGGGCTCGATCACCTGATCATCGGGCATCGGCGTCATGATCACGCTGCCGTCGCCGGCCGGCTGCCAGTCGGCGTTCCAGACCCGCTGCACCTGGTCGCCGGGCAGCGTGATCGCGATCTGCCAGCCGGTCACGGCGGGACCGTCCTGGTTGACGATGGTGAGCTCGCCCAGGAAGCCGCCGCGCCACTGCCGCGGCGTCGAGTACGTGGCGGTCACGTCGGCGCTGGTCGGTGTCGGTGACGGGGTGATCGGCGGCGGCGTCGTGGCCGGCGGTGCGGGCGGCGACGTCGGCGTCGGCCCGGGGGGAGACGTCGTCGTGGTCGGCGGCGCAACGGTCGGCGCCGGGACCGGGGCGGCGGACGAGGTGGAAGCCGCCGGGTCCGGCGAGGTCTGCGGCTTCACCTGGCCCCCGCCGGACGGCAGGCCGGTCACCGGAGCGCTGGCCGCCGGGGTGACCGGGGTGGTCGGCGCGGTGATGCCCGGTTGCAGGTCCGCGCACGCGACGAGGCCGCAAAAGGCGGCGTCCGCCCGGGTGGGGGGCTTTCCGGTCGGCCCCTGCCACGCGATCGTCGCGGCGATGATCCCCAGCCCCAGCGCGATCACGGCCGCGCAGACCGCATAACGCCGGCGCCGGGCATGCCTGCGAGCTCTCGCGCGCCGATGGGTCGCCGGCATTCCCCCCCCTGACCCGAAACGCTACGAATGGACCCCTTTTTCATCCTCCTCACGACTCCCACGTGACCCTGAGCGTGACTCAACGGATGGAAAAGGCTTCGTCAAACGTAGCAGCCGTGACGCGGGTGATGATGGTGAATCCAGTGAACTAACCGGGCAAAATGGTCGGCGATGGCTCGTGCGGGCCCGTTTCACCCGGGACGGCGACTCGGGGTAACTGCCACCTGCGATTCCGGTCACCAGCCCTGCCATAAGAGAACCCTTAATCTGCTGTCGCCCGTAGTCGCAGCAGGAATTAGAGTCGAGACCAGGACGGCAGCACGGTCGAAAGGTACCCGTAGATGAGTGGTCAGCCGGATGATGCCCTCGAGGTGCTCCGCGAGGTGTGGAGCGCTCAGGGACAGACCAGCGCGGATCTCGACGCGGCCTGCGAACAGACCAAGTCCTGCAAGAAGATGGCGGATGTCGGCTTCGACGGCTTGGCCGACGCCGTCGCGGACCCGGGCACCGGTGCCGGCACCGCCCGCGACCTGCGCGCCGCCTGGCGGGACCAGTTGCGCCGCGAGGGCAAGCTGAATCCCGAGGCCGGCAGCGTCCGGGATCTGGTCCTCGGCCCGGGACAAGCCCGCTGACCAGCGCCGGGCCCGCCGATAAGCCCATAACGCGAACGCCGACGGCGAGGAGAGCGCTGCATGGAGCGTCCGGAATCCGTCGGTGAGCTCACCGAGATCCTGCGCCATGGCGGGTACCTGGCCGACCGCGGGCTGGCCACGGCGCTGTTCGTGGCGTTGTCCCTGCAGCGCCCGATCCTGCTCGAGGGCGAGGTCGGGGTGGGCAAGACCGAGGTGGCCAAGGTGCTCGCCGCGGTGTTCGGCCGCAGGCTGATCCGGCTGCAGTGCTACGAGGGCATCGACACCAACCAGGCGCTCTACGAGTGGGACTACGCCCGGCAGATGCTGCACATCCGGGCGCTGTCCGAGCGCCAGATCGCCGACGGCGACGCGGTCGACAAGCTGTTCGGCCCGCGGTTCCTGCTGGAGCGGCCGCTGCTGGAGGCGGTCCGGGCGGGCGATCAGGCGGTGCTGCTGATCGATGAGGTGGACCGGGCCGACGACGAGTTCGAGGCCTTTCTGCTGGAACTGCTCTCCGACTTCCAGATCACCATCCCGGAGATCGGCACGGTCAAGGCGGAGAGCCCGCCGCTCGCGGTGCTCACCTCCAACCGCACCCGGGAGCTGCACGACGCGCTCAAGCGGCGCTGCCTGTATCACTGGATCGGCTACCCGCCCGCCGAGCGCGAGGTTGAGATCGTGCTGGTCCGCGAGCCTGGCGTGTCCGAGGCGCTGACCCGCAAGGTCGTCGCCGCGGTCAACCGGCTACGCGAGATGGACCTGGCCAAGCCGCCCGGGGTAGCCGAGACCATCGACTGGGTGCGGACCCTGGACTTCCTGGGCGCGAGCGACCTCGACCCCCAGACGGCGCACGACACGCTCGGTGCGGTGGTGAAGGAACGCGATGACCTCGACCTGGTGCAGGACAACCTGGAAGAGATCACGTCCGGTGCGTGAACCTCCCGCACCCGGCGCGAGCGCCCCGCGGCCTCCCGGACCCGGTCGGTCTCCCCTCGTCGAGCTGCTGGTGGCGTTCGGCCGCGAACTGCGGGCGGCCGGGCTGGCCGTCGGCTCGGGCGACATCCTGGACTACTGTTCGGCGATGGGCCCGCTGGACCCGTCCGACCTGGTGGACCTCTACTGGGCCGGGCGCGCCACGCTGGTCACCCGGCGCGACAGCATCCCCGCCTACGACGAGGTGTTCCGCCGGTTCTTCCTCCGCGCCGGCGACCCGGTCGCCGACGCGCTCCTGCTCAAGGCCCAGGTGACCGCGCAGTCGGAGGCCGTGCTGGAGGTCCCCGCCGCCGAACGGGACGACGACGGCGCGCCGGAGCAGGAGACGACACTCGGCCTGATGGCGTCCGACGTCGAAACGCTGCGGCACAAGTCGTTTGCCGCCTGCACCCCCGACGAGCTCGCGGCGGTGCGCCGGATCATGGCCCGGATCCGGCTGTCGCCGCCGAAGCGGCGCACCCGGCGCACCCAGCGCGCGCCCTCGGGCCGCGCCCCGGACCTGCGCCGCACGGTGCGCGAGTCGCTGCGGATGCACGGCGAGCCCGCCGAGCTGTTCTGGCGCCGCCGCCGGGTCCGGCTGCGGCCGCTGATCTTGATCCTCGACGTCTCCGGCTCGATGGCGGACTACTCGCGCCACCTGCTGCAGTTCGGCTACTCCGCGAAACGCGCGGCCGACCGGGTCGAGGTGTTCTGCTTCGGCACCCGGCTCACCCGCATCACCAAGGCCCTGGATCACCGCCGGCCGGACGACGCGCTGGAGCTGGCCGCGCGCACGGTGTTTGACTGGGAGGGAGGCACCAGGATCGGTGCCTCGCTGGACGCGTTCGTCAGGGAATGGGGGCGGCGGGGCCTGTGCCGGGGCGGGATCGTGGTGATCTGCTCCGACGGCCTCGACCGCGGCGACCCGGAGGTCCTGGCGGCGGCCATGGAACGGCTCGCCAGGCTCAGCCACAAGGTGGTATGGATGAACCCGCACAAGGGTGATAACCCGGACTTCCGGCCGAGCACGCTGGGGATGATGGTCGCCGCCCCGCACATCGACCTGACCCTGTCCGGTCACGACCTGAGCAGCCTCGAAGAGCTCGCCGCGCTGCTGCCGGCGCTGGGTTAGGAGCATCCGCGTCATGAGATGGAGCGTGGGCCTCGAGGCCGAGGGAGAGCGGGTGCTGTCCCGCGAGCAGGTCGTGGACCTGGCCGACGCGGTCGCGCCGAGCCAGGGCATCGCCACCGGGGTCGGGACCAGCCGGTATGGGGCCCGGCTCATCGTGGACGCCGCCAGCCGCGAGGAAGCCATCGAGAAGGCGACCGAGGAGTTCCTGCGCGCCGCGCGCCAGGCGGGCCTGCCCGGGGCCCCGGTGGTGCGGGCCGAGGCGGTCAGCGAGGACGAGGACGACCGGTCATGATCCGCCTCGGGTCGCTGGCCGGCTACCCGTTCGAGGGCCCGCGGTTGCTCGGCGGGTGGACTCCGCCGCAGGCCGCAGCCGTCTATGCGATCCTGTGCCAGCCCGACCCGGGCACCGGCCCGGAACGCTACGCGGTCATCTACGTGGGCCACGCCGATGATCTCTCGGCGGAGCGCTTCCCGTTCCGGCACCCCCGCGCGCCGTGCTGGGTGCGCCGGGCCGGCTCGAAGTGGAAGCTCTACGTGGCCACGTACGAGGTGCCCGGCGGCGGCCCCGGGCACCGGGAGCAGATCACCCGCGAGCTCACCGCGATCTACCGCCCCGGCTGCAACACCCGCCAGTACGACCCGGCCTGGAAGGACGAGTGGATCGGCGAGTACACCGCCCCCACCACCGGCCCGGTCTCCCGCCGCCCCCCGGACCAGGCCTGACTTCGCGGTACGGATCCACCCCGCGGCTTACCGTTGGGGAGCGAATCCCACCGCGTCGAGCAGGCGGGACCGGCGCGTGCCGGACGCGGGCCGCGCGGGCTCGGGCTCGGCCGGCGGCTCGGGCCGCGGGGTGACGTCGGTCACGATCTCCTCGGCCATCCCGTACAGCAGCGGCAGCGCCCCGGCCACCACGCCGCCGGTCTCGTTGATGTGCGCCACGCCCGGCCCGATCAGCTTGGCGTGGTCGGCGATCGCCCGCACCAGCTCCGCGCACTCCTCGAGGTTGGCGCCGATTCGGTCGAGCAGGGTGCCGACCCAGTACAGGTAGAACGCCAGGCCCGCGATCAGCAGGACGATGTCGATGACCGTGAAAATGACCATCCCCGTCATGACTTCACCTTGCCTAGTACGCGGCCGAGGAACAGGTGGTGTTGCAGGCCCTCGGCCAGGACCGCGTCCACGCCGCCGGCGACCTGCGGGATGAGCACGGTGTCCGCGGTGTTCGCCTCGGCCGCCTTGAGCGTCTCCTTGACCTGGACGACGCGGCGGTCGATGACCTTCACGTAGTAGATGAGCAGGCTCAGCAGCGCCGCCACCGCGACCACCACGACCAGGCCGACGATGTTGGCGACCAGCCAGTTGGTGTGCTCGGATGACGACATCGCGACGTCATGCATGGCTAGCCTCCCAACCGGGCGCGGCCGCGCTGCAGCCCGCCGATGATCGTCGTGGCGTACTCGATGGTCGTGCGCAGCGCGCCGAGCGGCGCGGTGTTCGCCACGGCCTTCTCCAGCTCGGAGTTGATCTTCGGCGCCTCGTCGCCGATCGCGCGGGCCAGCAGCAGGATCGGCACCACCAGCGCCACCACGACCAGGACGACCACGATCCCGATAACCCAGCCGACCACCCAGCCGGTACTCATCTCAGACTCCTTCGCAGAAGTCGCGGACCGGCTTGAGGCTCGCGTTGACCGAGGTCAGCCGCTCCGGAACGGTGCTGGTGAGCTGCGCGACGGCCTGCACCCCCCCGGTGGTCGCGACGAGCGTCTTGTGGATGGCCCGCAGGTGGAAGATGACCCGCAACAGGCCCACCGCGGTGATCGCGATGATCAGCGCGGCGACGATCAGCGTGAACCAGGCGGCTGCCGGCATGACCGAACTCCTTTCAGCCCAGAAGCTTCGCGACCGAGCCCGCGTACCGGACCGCGCCGACGGATACCTCGTTGACCGTCTCGTCGGTCGTGGCCAGCGCGCCGGGCACGCCGTCGAGCTCCCCGACCAGGGCGACCCCGCCGGACAGGATCGCGTCGGTGGCCCCCCGGATCCGCTCCAGCGCGGCGAGCACCCGGTTGAGCAGGTAGATGACGATGGGCAGCACCACGACCAGCAGGATCACGTTGCCGATCCACCACAAGACCATGGCTAGCTCCTTTCAGCTCGCGGCTGGTAAGGCAGGAAGAATCGGCGAAAGACCCGGGTCAGCGCCATCATCGCGGCGCGCAGGCCCAGGGTGAAGCCGCCGGCCGGGGTGGCGGCCGCGGCGGCGATCTGCTCCGCCGATTCGCCCCGATCGATCCGCTCGATCCGGTCCTGCATGTTCGCGGCGAAGTCGCGCATCAGCACGGACGTGACATCGGAGATCATGCCCCGGCCGTATTGCGCGGCGGCCCCGGCGAGCTGCAGGTCCTGGGCGACGGCGACCTTGGTGCCGCGCCCGGCCTGGGTCAGCGCCGCGGTGATGACCATGCTGGCCTGGCCGCGGCCCTTCTCCTCGGCGCCGGCCGCGTGCACGACCACGCGCTTGGCTGCCTCGTCGCGCTCGGTGATCTCGGCGGTGCCGCCGAACAGCAGCCGGACCGGGCCCATCCGCACGGCCACCCGGCCTTTGTACTTGTCGTCGCCGAGGTCCTCGGTCAGCTCCGCGCCGGGCAGGCACGCGGCCACCTGCGGGATGTTGTCGAAGAACTGCCACACCTTCTCGACCGGCTCGGCGACCTCGAACTCGTTCTTGATCAGCATCGGGTCTCTTTCCTCGCGTAGGCCGCTGGGTTGTCCTCGAACGCCCGGCGGCAGCCGGCGCCGCAGAAGTAATAGGTGACGCCGTCGTGTTCCAGCGGCCGCCCCGAGGCGTCCGCCGCCACCGTCATCCCGCACACCGGGTCCGCCGATGGCCCATAACGGTCCGCAGCGGGGCTGGCCGCGCCGCGGTCCGCGGCGGCCGGCCCGGGCGCCAGGGCGCCGGACGCGCGCAACTGGACCAGCTCGGCCAGGATCGCGACCGCGATCTCCTGGTGCGTGGTCCGGCCCAGGTCGAGCCCGGCCGGCACGCGGACCCGGTCGAGCTGGCCGGCGGGCACGCCCCGCTCGGCCAGGTAGCCGAGCAGCGCCTTCCCGCGGCGCTGCGAGCCCACCAGGCCGAGGTACGCGGGCCGGGCCGCGACCGCCTGCTCGACCGCCTCCTCATCAAAGTGGCCCTGGGTGGCCACCACGACCATGGACCGCTCGCCGGCCTGCGCGGCCGTGAAGTCCGGGCCGTCGACGAGCGCGGCCCGCCAGCCGAGCACCCGGGCCAGGTCGGCGAGGGTCTGCGCCATCGGCGAGCGCCCGACGACCACCAGGTGCGGCGCGGGCAGCACCGGCTCGATGTAGACCTCCAGCGCGCCGTCGCTCTGGCAGGAGATCGGCACCACCGTCATGCCCTCCGGGATGGCCGCGCCGAACTGTTCCGGCGTGCCCAGCAGCAGCAGCCGGGCCTCGCCCGTGGCGATCACCTGCTGCGCCTCGCGGATCACCGCGGGCTCGGCGCACGCCCCGCCGATCCAGCCGCGCAGCTCGCCCTCGGCGGTGATGATCGCGCGGGAGCCCTGCTGGCCCGATGACGGACCCTGCCGCCAGACCACGGTCGCGAGCGCGAACGCCTGGCCGCGCCGGGTCAGCTCGCCCGCCTGCTCCAGCACTCCCCAGCCGTCCACCGGTCGCCGTCCCGTCAGTCGTCCGAGCGGACCGGCGGAGCGCCGGACACGTCACGGTGGTGGGTCAGGGCCTCCCAGACCCGGTCCGGCAGCAGCGGCATGTCGATGTTGCGGACCCCGGTGCCGGACAGCGCGTCGATCACCGCGTTGACGAACGCGGCGGGGCCGCCGACCGCGGCGCACTCGCCGATGCCCTTGGCGCCGATCGGGTGGTGCGGGCAGGGGGTGACGACCTCGCTGTGCAGCTCGAAGCCGGGCGTCTCCCACGCGGTCGGCAGCAGGTAGTCCATGTAGTTCGAGCCGACGCAGTTGCCCTCGGCGTCGAACGTGATGAACTGCATGTTGGCCATGGCGTAGGCCTCGGTCAGCCCGCCCATGATTTGGCCCTCGACGATCATCGGGTTGATCCGGACGCCGCAGTCGTCCACCGCCACGGTGGTCAGCACGTCCCAGACCCCGGTGACCGGGTCGACCTCGACCGTGACGATGTAACAGGCGAACGGCCAGGTCAGGTTCGGCGGGTCGTAGTAGGCGGTGTTCTCCAGGCCCGGCTCCATGCCGTCGGGCATGTTGCTGTACGCGGCCATGGCGCACTCCTGGATGGTCACCCCGCGGTCCGGCGCGCTGCGCACGTAGAACCGGCCGAGCTCCCACTCGACGTCCTCCTCGGACACCTCCAGCAGGTGTGCCGCCAGCTTGCGGGCCTTGGCCCGGATCTTCCGGGACACCATCGCCACGGCGGCGCCGGCCACCGGCGTGGACCGCGACGCGTACGTGCCCATGCCGAACGGCGCGGTGTCGGTGTCGCCCTCCTCGACCACCACGTCCTGGGCCGGGATGCCGAGCTCGTGGCTGACGATCTGCGCCCAGGTGGTCTCGTGCCCCTGGCCCTGGGTCCGCGCCCCGGTCCGCACGATGGCCTTGCCGGTCATGTGCACCTTGAGCTCGGCCGAGTCGAACATCTTGATGCCGAGGATGTCGTACTCGCGGCTGTTGCCCGCGCCCAGCGGCTCGGTCATGGTGGAGATGCCGATGCCGAGCAGCCGGCCCCGGGCCCGGGCCTCCTCCTGCTGCCGGCGGAAGTCCGCGTAGCCCACCGCCTTCAGCCCCACATCCAGGCACTTGCGGTACTGCCCGGAGTCGAGCAGGAAGCCGAACGGGGTGCGGTGCGGGAAGTCCTCGTCCCGCACGAAGTTCATCCGGCGGAACTCGGCCTGGTCCATGCCCAGGTCGTCCGCGGCGGCCTGGACCATCCGCTCCTGGAAGAACATCGCCTCGGTGACCCGGAACGAGCAACGGTACGCGACCCCGCCGGGCGCCTTGTTGCTGTAGGTGCCGCGGGCCATCAGGTGCGCGACCGGGATGTCGTAGGCGGCAAAGGCCGAGTGCAGCAGACCGATCTTGAACTTGCTCGGCTGGGCGTCCGAGAAGAACGCGCCGTGGTCGGCGTCGCAGTGCATCCGGACGCCGAGGATCTTGCCGTCCCGGCGCAGCGCCATCTCGCCGTCGAGGTAGATGTCGCGGGCGAACCCGGTGGAGATCAGGTTGCCGGTCTTGTCCTCGATCCACTTCACCGGGCGCTCGAGCAGGATCGAGGCCAGGATCGAGCAGACGTAGCCGGGGTAGACCGGCACCTTGTTGCCGAACCCGCCGCCGATGTCCGGGGAGATGATCCGGATCATGTGCTCGGGCAGCTCCGCGACCAGCGCCACCGCAGCGCGGATGATGTGCGGCGCCTGCGTGGTCATGTACACGGTGAGCTTCGAGGTGGCGCGGTTGAAGTCCGCGATCGACCCGCAGCACTCGATCGGGCTCGGGTGCGAGCGCGGGTAGTGCAGCTTCAGCTTGGAGATCACGTCGGCCTGCTCGAAGGCCCGGTCGGTGCCGGCCGCGTCGCCGACCTCCCAGTGGTAGATGACGTTGTCGGCCTGGTTCTCCTTGTCGTCGCGGATCACCGGGGCGCCGTCGGCGACGGCCTGCGCCGGGTTGACGATCACCGGCAGGGGCTCGTAATCGACGTCGATGGCCTCGCAGGCGTCCTTGGCGATGTACGGGTCGTCGGCGATGACGCACGCCACCTCCTGGCCCTGGAACCGCACCTTGTCGGTGGCCAGGACCGCCTGGGTGTCGTAGGACAGGGTCGGCATCCAGGCCAGGTTCCTGGTCGCCATCATGTCGCCGGTGAGCACCAGGTGGACGCCGGGTATCTCCCACGCCTTGCTGGCGTCGATCGACTTGATCCGCGCGTGCGCCAGCGGGCTGCGCAGGATCTCCATGTGCAGCATGCCGGGCAGCGCGATGTCGTCGGTGTAGTTGCCCTTGCCCCGGATGAACCGGTCGTCTTCCACGCGCTTGCGGCTCGCGCCCAGCCCGCCGATCTTGATCTCGTCCAGCGCCTGTGTCACGGCTGACTCCCGTCTTCGCTCGCCGGAGCCTGCGCCCTGAGCTTGGCCGCGGCCCACAGCACCGACTTGACGATGTTCTGGTAGCCGGTGCAGCGGCACAGGTTGCCGGACAGCGCCCAGCGCACGTCTTCCTCGGTCGGGTCCGGGTTCTCGTCGAGCAGGGCCTTGGCGGCCATCATCATGCCCGGCGTGCAGAACCCGCACTGCAGGCCGTGCTCCTCCTTGAAGCCCTCCTGCAGCGGGTGCAACTCCCCGCCCCCCTCCCCTGCCCCCTTCATGGCCAGGCCCTCGACCGTGCTGATCTCGCGCCCGTCGACCTGGACGGCCAGCATCGTGCAGGACTTCACCGGGCGGCCCGCACCCGCCTCCCCGGCCCCCTTCACCAGCACCGTGCACGCGCCGCAGTTCGTGGTGTCGCAGCCCATGTGCGTGCCGGTCAGCCCGAGCCCGCGGCGGATCAGGTGCGAGAGCAGCAGCCGCGGCTCCACCTCGGCGATCTTCTTCTGGCCGTTCACCGTGAACCTGATCCGGCGCATCGGGACGTCGCTCGCCCCGGCCCCTGCCTCGTCGCCGAGGTCCTCGTAAACGATGGTCATGGCTCAGGCCGCCCTTTCGGTTGCGGGCTCTGTCGGCTGTGCGCGGCCGAGGATGCGCGTGACGAACGTGCGCACCATGTGCCGCTTGTACTCGGCGCTGCCGCGATGGTCGGTCCGCGGCTGCGCCGCCTCGGCCGCGAAGTCGGCCGCTAGGCCGATGCGGTCGGCGGTCAGCGGCCCGCCAACGAGGGCGGCGGCCGCCGCCGCGGCCGCGATGGTGGACCCGCCGACCCCGGTCAGCGCGATCCCCGCCCTGGTCACGGTCTCGCCGGAGGTCTCGAGGGCCACGGCCACGCCGACCGTGGCGAAGTCGCCGACCCGGCGCTCGAGCTTGAGGTAGCCGCCCGCCCGGGTGCCCTGGGCGGGCGGGATGACCGCCTCGACCGCGATCTCGTCGGGGTCGAGCACGTTCTGGAACGGCCCGGTGACGAAGTCCGCGATCGGTATGGTGCGGCGGCCGCCCGGCCCGCGCGCCACGATCGAGCCGCCGAGGGCCATGACCACCGAGGCCCAGTCGCCCTGCGGGTCGGCGTGGCAGAGCGAGCCGACGAGCGTGCCCCGGTTGCGCACGATGGGGTCGGCGATCACCGGCGCCGCCGCGGCCATCGTGGGCTGGGAGCTCTTGAGCAGGGCCGAGCGCTCGAGGTCGGCGTGCCGGCACAGCGCGCCGACGCGCAGGGTGCCGTCGGCGTCGGCCCGGTGGTAGTCCAGGCCGGGCACGTTGTTGATGTCGACGATCAGGTCCGGCGAGGCGAACCGGAGCTTCATCAGCGGGACCAGGCTCTGGCCGCCGGCCAGCACCTTCGCGTAATCGCCGCCGGTGTGCAGCAGGCCGATCGCCTCGTCGAGCGAACTCGGTGCCTCATAGCGGAACCGGGATGGGTACATGGGTCCTCCGGGTGAACCGCGGGGTCAGCGGGGGTCGCGAGGGTCGGATTCGGTGAGCGGCGGGGCCTGCGCAGCCGGCTGTTCCCCCGCAGCCCCGGCCCCCCCGGCAACCTCGGCCCCCCCGGCAACCTCGGCCCCCCCGGCAGCTTCCGGCCCTCCCGCACGCCTCGGCGAGGATTCCGGGTCCGGCACCGCCACCGGGCCGGAGTCATACTCGGGGTCCGGCCGCGGCTCCTGGTGCGGCGGCCACGGCCCGGCCACGGGCTGACCCGCGATCTTGAGGTAGTCGATCAGCTCGGGCCAGGCCCACACGGTGGGGCTCTTGCCGGTCTTCGGTGCGTGCTCGACCAGTTCGTACAGGCGGGGATTGCCCCGGCTGTGCCCGCTGGACTCTATACGCATGCTGCACGCTCCCTGCTCCAGCCGGGTCACAAGTGTACGGTCATTTATGCCGGCACTTCTGCCCGCGAATTATTGACAGGATCCGCCCCTGCCGGACGGCGCCGCAAGGCGCGAATAAGCTCTTGCTTAAGTGGCCGCCTGCGCAGGCCGGTGCGGGTCAGCTCCAGATCGTCACGTACACCGGCGGGCGGAACCGCGACGGGGGGACCCCGGCGGTCGGCGCGCGCATCAGGTGCATGGCCTCCGGGGTGCCGAGGAAGCGGCGCAGCGAGCTGGCCGCCACGCTGCGGCTCTGCCGCTCCAGCAAGGTGGCGTGCCAGCAGCCGGCGAACGGGGTGCCCGGCACCTCGGCCAGCGAGAGTTCCCCCCGGCGCAGCTGCTGGGCGACCAGGTGCTCGACGGCGGGCGCCACGCCCGCCCCGTCCGCGGCCGCCGCCCAGGCCGCGGTCTGGTTCGGGAACACCCCGATCCGGGTATCGGGTATGCGCAGCGCGGCGAGCAGCTGTCCGGTGTCGCTGCCCGGATCGGTGCCGGACGGGTCCACGAGCCACCGCCACTGGCGGGCGGTGCCCCTCAGCCTGGACTCGCCCGCGGTGACCACGACGAGGCGGTACCGGAAGATCGGCTCGCACACCACGGGCAGCGCCGGGTCAGGGCTCACGGCGGGGCCGATCGCCACGTCGGCCAGCCGGTTCGCGACCAGCACCCCCATCTCGTTGCTCACCGCCACCCCGGCCGACACGTCCACGGCGCCGGGGAACCGGCGGGTGAACGCCTCCATCAGCGGACCGACGACGAACTCCGCGATCGTGGACGTGGCCACCACCCGCAGTTGCTCCGGGGCGCCCTGCGCGGCTCGGACCGCGGCGTGAGCTTCCGCGCCCAGCACCACGATCTGCGACGCGGTGGCCAGCAGCCGGGAACCGCCCGCGGTCAGCGTCATGCCGTTCGGCCCGCGGGTGACCAGCTGGTCGCCCAGATGCATCCGCAGCGCGGACAGCGCCTGCGACACGGCGGGCTCGCTGACGCCGAGCGCGTTCGCGGCGGCTGTCACCGAGCCCAGGCGGGCCACCAGGACGAACGCGTTGAGTTGAGTGAGGGTCATGGCACCTTCAGTATTACGTAATGCGGCGCCTGCGCCGGACCAGCTCGCCCGGCCCTCGCCACCTGCTGCCCTGGTGGCCGGACCGTAAACTCATGGCACGAGGAGGGTGCGTGCAGGTTCCGGCGTATGTCGAGTACGAGAAGGCGACCAGCGTCGAGCACGCCATCGCCCTGCTCACCAGGTTCGGCCCCGAGGCCCGCATCCTGGCCGGGGGGCACAGCCTGATCCCGATGATGAAGCTCAGGCTGGCGCAGCCGGAGACCCTGGTCGACATCAACGGGCTCAGCGAGCTCTGCTACCTCAGCGTGATCGGCGGCGAGCTCCGGATCGGCGCGCTGGCCAGGCACGCGCAACTGCTTGACGCGGCGGTCGCGGGCGAGCACTTTGCGATCCTGCACGACGCCGAGCGGGTTATCGCCGACCCGATCGTGCGCAACTGGGGCACGGTGGGCGGCTCGCTCTGCCAGGCCGACCCGTCCGAGGACCTGTCCGCCGCCTTCGCGGCGCTGAAGGCGATCATGGTCATCCAGGGTCCCGGCGGCAGCCGGACGGTGTCCGCCCGGGAGTTCCACACCGGGCCCTACGAGACGGTCGTGGCCCCGGACGAGCTGCTGACCGAGATCAGGATCACGATCAGGCCGGGCGGCGGCAGCGCCTACGAGAAGGTGGGCCGGCGGGTCGGCGACTGGCCGGTCGGCGCGGCCGGGGCGGCCATCTGGCTGGACGGCGAGATCGTCGCCGAGGCGGGGATCGGCCTCACCGCGGTCGGCGCGCAGCATTTCGCCGCGGCCGAGGCAGAGGAGTTCCTGAACGGCGCGCCCGCCACCGAGGCCAGCTTCGAGCAGGCGGGCCGGATCGCGGCCGAGCACTGCCGGCCCGCCTCGGACCAGCGCGGGCCCGCCGACTACAAGCGGCACCTGGCCCAGGAGCTCACCACGCGCGCGCTGCGCCGGGCGTGGCGCCGCGCGCGGCCGCCGGGCGCCGCCGGGCGGGACGCCTGACATGCAGATCACCGTCAACGTCAACGGCGTCGACTACGCGCGCGAGGTCGAGGCACGGCTGCTGCTGATCCACTTCCTGCGGGACGACCTGGGCCTGACCGGCTCACACTGGGGCTGCGACACGTCGAACTGCGGGGCCTGCGTGGTGTGGCTGGACGACACCCCGGTGAAATCGTGCACGGTGCTCGCGGCCATGGCGGACGGGCACCAGGTGCGGACCGTGGAAGGCCTCGCCGTCGGCGGGGAGCTCGACCCGGTCCAGCAGGGCTTCGCCGAATGCCACGGGCTGCAGTGCGGGTTCTGCACGCCCGGCATGATGCTGACCGCCCGGTGGCTGCTGGACCGCAACCCGGACCCGTCCCCGGAACAGATCCGCGAGGCCCTGTCCGGCCAGGTCTGCCGGTGCACCGGCTACGAGAACATCGTCCGGTCCGTGCTCTGGGCGAGCAAGCACGAGGCAGCCGGGCGCGGGGAC
>Ga0335073_10005675_pt1 | contig 17511 bp, 13 predicted proteins | sample Lox_Sample_22_FD_207093 | JGI IMG/M metagenome (GOLD analysis project Ga0335073, IMG submission 207093) | Soil microbial communities from Loxahatchee National Wildlife Refuge, Florida, United States - Lox_Sample_2.2 | ecosystem: Environmental > Terrestrial > Soil > Wetlands | place: USA...
GGACTGCATTCGAGACCTGGGGCATCCCTGCTCGAGGCTGGTACAAGACCGATTCCCGTTTCAACAACTTTGTGCGGCTTGGGCGGAATCTTTGCGGGCGGCTGGGGGAATCCATAGCACCGCATCGCGCCAGCGAGGTGAATAAGATCAAGCAGGCGGTTCCGGCGCCGGGGGTTTTGCCGGTGATCCATTAGACCGTGGAGCGAGCGGTGGAGCACACGGCGTTTGCCAATCGGGATGTGGCACAGGAAGACCTGCAGCGGGTGTTCGAGGCGGCGCGGTGGGCGCCTTCGAGCTCGAACGAGCAGCCGTGGCGCTACGTTGTGGGCAGGCGCGGCGCAGAGACGCACCAGAAGATCTTTGAGTCGCTGGTGGGGTTCAACCAGCAGTGGGCGGTTTCAGATACCGCTCGAAGTGCGCGAGCATGCGCCTGTATAAATGCGTTCGCACATCGGGGCCGTTGATGGAGTGCGTCTTGCGGGGATAGATCTGCAGGTCGTAAGGCAGATCGGCTTCGATCAGCTGCTGAATAAACTGAACCGTGTTTTCGATGTGCACGTTGTCGTCGCCGGTGCCATGTGCGAGCAGCAGATGGCCTTTCAGCTGCGCGGCGGAGTTCACCACCGAATCGTCCCGGTAGCCGTCTGCGTTCTGCGATGGCAGGCCCATATACCGCTCGGTGTAGATGGAGTCGTAGTCGCGCCAGTCGGTTACGGGCGCAACCGAAACGCCGGCGCGGAAGCGGTCGGAGTGGGTGAGGGCGTAGAGCGTGAAGCTGCCGCCCCAGCTCCATCCCCACCAGCCAAGGCGCTTGGGATCGAGCTCCGGATGTTGGGCCAGCACAGCGTCCACCACGGTGAGCTGGTCTTCAAGCTGGACGGGTCCGAAGTTGTGATAGGCCGCCTGGGCAAAGGCGCGGCCGCGCATGCCGGTGCCGCGATTATCGGCGTGCAGAACGGCAAAGCCGTGCTCGGCGAGGACCTCGTCGAAGAGCAGGGCATCGGCCCAGCGGTTGGCCACGGTCTGCGGGCCCGGGCCGCCGTAAGGGTTCACGATGAGAGGCACGCTCGCCGGAGCCGGGGTTCCTGCCGGCAGCAGCAGCGTGGCGTAGAGCGTGGTGCCATCGTGGGCCTTCACTTCCAACTGTTCCGGCGGACGCAGGCCGTATGGTTCCAGTGCGCGGGTCTGCCAGAAGACACTACATTTGCCCGCGGACTGGCATAGCTCGAAATCTGCCGGCGTCATGCGCGTGGAATGCTTATCGACAAAACCGCTGCCTGCAGGAGCGAACGTCCCCTCGTGCGATCCGGCATCGGAGGTCAACCGGTGACGGTCCCCATCAAAGCTCACCTGCCACAGCTGCTGCTCAAGAACGTTGCCTTCGTTCGAGGCGTAGTCGACGAACTTGTTTTCGAAGTCGACGCGATCGACCTCACTCACCTCAAAGTCGCCGCTGGTGAGTTGTTTCTCCAGCTTGGCCGGCGCCTCCATGGGATGGCGCTCGTTGTAGCTGTAGAGGTAGAGATGATTGTGCCCGTCGGTCCAGTCGGTGAGAACGATGCCGCCCTTGCCGACGGCGACGTTGTAGTTTTCGTCGAGGAATTTATCGTCTTTGATCTCGAGGGCGAGGTGTGCGTCGCCGCTGCCGGGATCGGCGAAGAAGACGGCGCGCCGCTTTTGATCGCGCGAGAGCACCTCGATCCACAGCGTCTTATCGTCGACCCATCCGAAGCGCGGAATGTAATCCTGCCCGGGCTCGACCGGCAGCCTGATCCACGAGGCTCGTCCGCCCTTGGCGCTGACCACGCCTACACGCACATCGGGGTTGGCGTCGCCCGGCTGCGGATAATGCTGCCCGTCTACATTGGCGTGCACGGGAATCCAGTCAGTGAGCGGATAGACCGGAACCTGCGACTCATTCATCTGCAGGAAGGCGATGTTTTTCGAGTCAGGCGACCAGAAGTAGTTGCTGCGCACGTCCAGCTCTTCTTCATACACCCAGTCCACCTGGCCGCAGTAGGTGACGGGATTGGGCGCGGGGGCCACCATCTGCGTTGGCGTGCCCTGCTCATGAAGGTGGATCACCGCCAGGCCGTGATCGCGGATGAAAGAGATTGCGTTGCCATCGGGAGAAAACTTGGGATCATCGCCCGATGCCGCGCCGGAAAAGCCCATCTGCACCCCGACGCCGTTGTGCAGGTCGTACAGCCAGATATGTCCATCCGAATCGAAGAGCAGGTGGTTGGAGTCGGGCGCCCAGATGTAGCTGGCCATGTCGTAGCGGGTGCGATGATCGCGATCCTGCTCTGTTCCGCCTTCGGTCATGAGGGGAGCCAATTTGGCTCTGCTGACCAGCACGTGGGAGCGGCCCGTGCCTGGATCGAGATCCACCAACTCTCCACCGTCGAGATACGACACGTGCTTTGCGTCTGGAGACCATGCCAGCTGATCGGGGGGATTGCCGAGCAATGATCCTTGCGCGTAGATCGCGTCTACAGTCAACGGCCGAGGAGGAGTTTGCGCGGCAAGAGAGCTGCAGACGAAGGCGGGAGCCGTGAGGCTCAAAAGAAGCACGGTGGCTGCACGTGTCAAAGAGAATCCCTCCATGGGCCGTGGAATGCCCGCATCCGGACCGAGTGCGTTGGAGCCACGAAAGAGCGACGTGTTTCTCGCGATTCGCCGGCGGACGCGAGAACTGAGCCATGCGGCCCGGTGGCTCTTTTCCCCATGAAACAGCCACGTTTGTCCGAGCAGCGATGAATCGAACTGGAGAACCGTCGTAGCAAAAGTGTAAACCAGCAGATTTGGCCTTTGCGCGGACGGGGTGGACCGTATTATGGTCCGCTTATGTCATGGACCTCTCCGCAGGAGCGGCGCAGATTCGGTCAGACGCGGCGCAAGCAGCTCGGCCGGCAGCAGCACAATCTGCTGAACGTGAAAGCGAGACCGGCTTCGGCGCTGGAACTTTTGGAGCGTTCGATGCGCGGCCGCGTTGCTGCGCTGGTGAAGCTGAAATACGAGCTGATGGCGGAGACGCCCTTTGCCTATTTTCGCGGCGCCGCGCCGGTGATGGCCGCGGATTTGGCGGTGGTTCCCAATACCGGCATCGTCAGCCAGATTTGCGGCGATGCCCATGTGCGCAACCTGGGCGCCTATGCCGCGCCGGATGGCAGGCTGGTCTTCGACATCAACGATTTCGACGAGACGATCCGCGGTCCGTTCGAGTGGGACCTGAAGAGGATGGCGGCTTCGCTGGCGTTGGCCGGGCGCGCCTCCGGCCACAAGGACAGCGCGGCACGCCGGGCCGTGGAGACGTGCATGGAGCGCTACGCGGCGCAGATGCGTGCGTTTGCGCGCATGCCGTATCTCGAAGTGGGCCGTTTCCAGGTGCATCGGCTCGGGCTGGCGAAGCCCGTCCACACCGCTCTGTTGAAGGCCGAGCGGGCAACGCCGCAGCACACGCTGGAGCAGCTTACCGAGCCAGTGTCGACAAACGCCCTGGAGCCACGGCACTTCAAAGAGTCGCGGCCCATGCTGACTCGGGTGAGCGCGGCGCAGTCGCGGGCCGTGCTGGCCGCGCTGGTGCCGTATCGTACGATGCTCGAGCCGCAGCGCCAGCATCTTCTCTCGTTCTACCGCCCCATCGATGTGGCCTTCAAAGTGGTTGGCACCGGCTCGGTTGGATTGCGCGACTACTGCGTTTATCTGGAAGGCAACGGGCCGGGCGATCCGCTGTTTCTGCAGATCAAGGAAGAGACAGCGTCAGCCTACGCGCCGTATTTACCCGATGCGCAGCCTGCGCATCACAACGGCCAGCGCGTGGCCGACGGACAACGCGCCATGCAGCTGCAGACCGATCCGTTCCTGGGCTGGACGCATATCGGAACGAGAACTTTCCTGGTGCGGCAGTTGAACGATCACAAGGGCTCGATTGAATTGGAAGACCTGGCGGGAGGAGCATTAGAGGCTTATGGCGAAGTCTGCGGTGAGCTGCTGGCGCGCGGGCATGCGCGATCGGGCGATCCGCTGGTGATCGCAGGTTACCTGGGCTCGGGCGATGGGTTCGCGGAGGCGCTGGGAAAATTCGGCACGCTCTACGCCGACCAGACCGAGAAAGACTGGGAGGATCTGTGCCGGTCGCGCAAGAAGACAAAGGGCAAAGCATGAGGGCGGGGATGGGGCTGCATCGGGCAAGCGTGAAATTCGCCTTCCGGAGGCACGCCAGGCGCTGGATGGCATCTACCGGGGTGCTGTTAGCTCTGGCCTCCCTTCCGCTCGGGGCGCAGAACACAGGGGTCATGGGCGAGTGGCGCGATCCCACGGGATCGGTGATCCATATCGGCTCGTGCGGTGCGGAGGTTTGCCTGTGGATCTCATTTTTGAGCCGATCGGCGCCTTCTACAAGCGATATTCACAATCCGGAAGAGAGTGAACGCAGCCGCGCGCTCTGCGGCCTGAAGATCGGCAGCGGCTTTACGCTGCACGGCGCTGACCGCGCGACGGGCGGGACCCTGTACGATCCGAAAACGGGCAAAACCTACCGCGGCGGCATGACGGCCGAAGGCTCGAAGCTGGAACTGCGCGGATACGTCGGCATCCCGCTCTTTGGCGAGTCGCAGACCTGGACACGAACAACCGAGCCGGAGAAGGCTTGCGCCGGCGCGGGTCAACAGCAATAAGCGCCGAAAAATAAGACCCGCGCCGCAAGCCTGCCGCGATCTCCTTTCTATGCCTTTCAGCGGGTTGCCGTAGCCATGCGGTGGTGCATAGCCCGTTTGAGCCGCTGTTTTCCGCTGAAGACCCTCGACTTGACGGTAATCACACTCACGTTCAGCGCGTTGGCCGCGGCGCGATGGGAGAACTCCTCCAGCACGCAGAGCTGAATGGCGCGCCTGGAAATCGTGCTCAGCTTTCCGATCTCCGTCCGCATAAGCCACTCCATCTCCTCACGCTCGCAGCGCTGTTCAGGATCTTCAGCGGGATGAGGAAAGTCCATCGGCATAGTGCTGCCATCAGCCGAATTGACTGGCTCGAGCGGCAGGTAGACACGGCCCTTTTGATTGCGCAGCCAGTCGCGGGCGGTGTTCTGGACGATGGCGCGGAGCCAGGTGCTCATCTTCGCGTCGCCGCGAAACTGGGCCAGATTGCGGAGGGCCTTCAACAGCGCCTCCTGCACGATGTCCTCGGCTTCTTCGCGATGGGGTGTGATGCGCTGCGCCAGCCAAAGCAGCTGGCCGCGTTGCTGTTCTGCAGCTTCCACGAACGTATCGAGTTTGTCTCCCGAAACGGCTTCCAGGGAATACATGGTGTGCTCCTCCACAGGGAACGGCTTCTTGAGCAGGGTGCATTTGTGGAGCACGCGGAAACGCGCCAACAGGACGCGGGACCGCAATGCCGGACTATGCCAGGGAGAAGCGGTGTGGCGGGGAACGCAGCGGAAGACGCGAACCGAAACCTACCGGCCGGGGAGCGGGTTGCGGCGGCAGGTAGGCAAGACCGAGATCGACACGGGGAAACTCTCGACGCGCTACCGGGAGTGTGGGTAATGCGGTGAGGAAGCACAGCGTAGCCGTGGGCCGGGCAGCCGCCACGAGGGAGGAGTTCCGCGGCTCCACGCACATCTTGGCACCGGCAGCGCTCGCCGTTGAGGATGGATGGAGGTTGTACGTCGAAAGCCGGTAGCCATATCCCCACAGGGTAATGGCGACCGCCAAGCCGATCAGCGCCAGGGCGTTGGGACCGAAGTCGCGGCACGTGCTTCGAAAGGCGGCCACCCAGCTTTTTCTACCGACGGAGCCTACTGCCGCACTCGTCTCCCGGGAGCTGGCTACCTTCGAAAATGGGCTTAGGGCGAACACTTTCTAACCGCGTGCAGATCGTCAAGGCTATTAGACGCTCAACCCTGAAGAAAGGCAACATGACTTTCCGGTGACGGTCTTCGACATGCCCTGCGGAGCGCGCAAATACCAATTCTCCCTTAAATGGCCTTTTCGCAGAGCTCCATTTCGCCCTACAGTGGACATGTGAAAACCAACACCAAGCGGCTGGTGGATGCCCTGAGCGCCTGGTCTGCGCGGCCGGGCGTGCTGCATGGGCGGCTGACGGCGGCGATACAGGATGCAGTCCGTCACGGGAGCATCTATCCCGGCATGCGGCTGCCCTCGGAACGGCACCTGGCGCGGATGCTCGGCGTCAGCCGCACGACGGTGGTCGCGTCCTACAACGACCTGCGCGCCGGCGGCTGGCTGGAGAGCCGCGTAGGCAGCGGCACGTGGCTGGCAAAGCGCAAGGCGAGCCAGGTGCGTGCCTCGATCCATGCCGCCATGGTGGCGCGCAGCCCGGTCTTCAACATGCTGCAGGCTTCCGAGTCGGGCGCGATCGATTTCGCCACTACGACGCCCTATCCGCTGCGGGAACTGATCGAACCGGTGCTGCCGTCGATCACGGGCCACGCCGCCGCACTGCTGGACGAGCGAGCGTACATGTCGTTCGGTCTGCAGACACTGTGCGAAACCATTGCCCGTTACTTCACGGCGAACGGCACGCCCACAACGGCCGAGGAGGTGGTGGTTACGACGGGTGGCCAGCAGGCGATCTCGCTCGCCTGCGCGTTACTGCTGCAGCCGGGCGATTATGCGCTGGTGGAGAGCCCCAGCTTTTACGGAGCGCTTGAGGCGTTCCGCGTTGCCGGCGCGAGGCTGGCCGCGTTGCCCGTGGAGAAAGACCATGTGTCGCCGCGGGTGCTGGAACAGCGCGTATCGACGGTGAGCCCGCGGCTGATCTACCTCACGCCAACCGGGCAGAATCCGACCGGCGCCGTAATGCCCGACCCCGTTAAGGCCGAGATTGCCCGAGGAAGCCTGGAACACGGCGTGACCATCGTCGAGGACGAGGTGCTGGCCGATTTGTTCTTTGCCGGACAAAGGCCGCGGTCCATCGCCTCCTTCGTACCCAATGCGAATGTGCTCACCATAGGGTCGCTCTCCAAGATGTTCTGGCCGAGTTTGCGCGTGGGATGGATTCGCGGTCCGCGGCCGCTCATCGGACGCCTCGCGCGGCTCAAGACCGCGCACGATCTGGGCAGCGCGCTGTTGCCGCAGAGCCTGGCGACGGAACTGCTCGAATTGATGCCGGAGGCGCGGCGGCTGCGCCGCAAGGAGTTCGTGCGCAAGCGCGACCTGGCCGTAAGGCTGTTGCGGGAGCTGCTTCCCGGCGCTTCCTTCACGCTGCCCCAGGCAGGACTCTGTTTGTGGATCACCTTGCCGGACGCGGACACACAACTGCTGGCACAAACGGCATTGCGTCATGGGCTGGTGCTGAGCCACGGCAATCTGTTCTCAGTCGACGAGTCGCACGGCGCGTGTCTGCGGCTGCCATTTGTGCTGGAAGACGAGGCCCTGGAGCAAGGCATTCGCATCCTGGCGCGGGCCTGCGACGAGTTGTCCTCCTCAGCGGTGAGCTCTCATGAACCTGTCAGCGCGCTGACGTAGACTGCCGGCACTGCCCGCGCGCTCGGCAATACCACTCCAGCGGCAAATGGACCTTTTCACGGGACCAATTCGACTACAGAATCAGGATATGAGGCAGCACTGGAACGCCGCCGCAGGGAGCGTAACCGTGAGACTCGAACTGGTCAACACAGCACTCGCAACAGCAGTCGCAGAGCAGATGCAACCAGCCGACGAGCAGCCGAGCTCGGCAGCGCAGCGCGGATTCGAGCCCGGCCGCGAACTGCCGCACCTCGTGCCTCATGCTCCTGCAGCGGGCCGTATGCTGCTGCCGAAGGCCAGGCAGCCGGAGGCCCCGCAGCCAATCCGTGTCGGCATCCGGATGAACCGGAAGATTCTCTTTCTCGACTGCGCCGAGATTCTGGCTCTTGAGGCCGAGGGAAATTACGTCATGGTGCGGCACTTCAAGGCTTCCTACATGGCACGGGAGCGGATCTCTGAGCTTGCCAACCGGCTCGAGAGCTACGGCTTTCTTCGCATTCATCGCTCCGTGCTGGTGAACATTGCGCACGTCGGCAGCATTGAGCCGTTGCCCAACGGCGATTGCAAGGTGCAGATGCGGGGCGGCCAATCCTACGCCATCGGCCGGTCGTACAAGAAAAATCTGCGGCGGATTGCCGAGCTGTGGGTCGGCATGTGACATTGCCGATTCCGCCGCAGATGCTCCACCCTCCTCTACAAAACTATCCAGCGCCTGCCTGATGAGCCAGAAACACGTTGCCTAGAAACACGTTGCAAGGAATGGACGTGCACTTTATGCTGCTCTCAGGCAAACCGGGGCACGGGCGTTGGTTCGCGCAGCGCCAAGGTGCCTGGTTTGTTAACCGAAGACATCGAACGAAACAGTATGGCTTCGGATGCATCCTTTCGGTGTAGCGGCAAAAGTTGAATTCATTCCACGCACCTGACTGACCCCGGTTCAGCTGAACCCCCAGCACACGACGCAATCGATCTCTCCTATGGCCAAGGTTTCAGGATTCATCCTGTTCGCCGCGCTCGTTTTAACCGATTGCGTAGTGGTGCGCGCGCAGAGCGCTCCCGCGTCTCCGGACAAGATCTCGCATTCGAAGGCGGAGCAGAACCTTGACCGTCAGCTGGGCGCCTATCCCGAGACGAAATATTCCGTTGATGCGGAAAAGAAATACACACTCGCCGGACTGATCGATCTGGCCCAAGAGCACAATCCGGAGACGCGCGTCGCGTGGGAAGAGGCAAAGACCCGAGCCGCGGAGCTGGGCATCGCGCGCAGTGCGCTATATCCCACGATTGCTGCCATGGCCCTCGGAGGAACCGAACGCATCGCCTCTCTGATCGGTGAATACTTTCACCGGCAAACGATCGGCGTGTTCCAGCCCTATCTGCATGTGGAGTATCTCGTCTTCGACTTCGGCGGGCGGATGGGGCAGATCGACATTGCAAAGGCCAATCTGCTGGCCGCCGACCTGAACTTCAATGACACGCATCGCAAGATCATCTTTGCGGTGGCCTCGGCCTACTATCGCCTGCTGAATGCCAGGGGCCAGCGGCTGGCTGCAGAAGCGAGCCTCAAGAATGCGCAGAGCGTGGAAGAAGACGCGCAGAATCGCCTGAACAACGGGTTGGCGACCAAACCGGATCTGCTGGAAGCAACGGCGGCGCGCGCACAGGCCGATTACGATCTGCAGGCGGCGATCGGCGCAGAAGACATTACGCACGGCGAACTGGCAACCGCGATGGGGCTGCCGCCTGACACTGCCTTTCAGGTGCAGAGCATCGATGAGCTTCCGCTGCCGAAGGATCTGGCCGACTCTGTGGATCAGGAGATCGACCGCGCCTTCGCGCAGCGGCCGGAGCTGATGGAGCAGTTGACCCGTCTGCGCGCCGCGAACGCTTCGATCAAACAGGCGCGGTCCACTTACTTTCCCTCGCTGAGCTTCAGCGGAGACGGAGGGTGGGCGCGAGCCTACGGACAGCAGGACCTGTTGCCCGGCAGTTATGCGGCGGGCGAGGTTTGGAATGTGGGACTGCAGCTGAAATGGACACTGTTTGACGGAACGCGGCGCGAACACCAGGTTGCCGAAGCCGAGGCGGAGAAAAAGACGGCGCAAGCCGGTATCGATGCGCTGCGCGATCAGATAGCGCAGGAGGTATGGACCTCGTATACCAACATGAGGACGGCACTTCGGCAACAGCAGGCGGCAGCGGCACTGCTGGACGCATCGGAGCAGTCTTACGAGGCGGCGCGGGAGTCCTACAGTTACGGGGTACGCAATATTCTCGATGTGGTGCAGGCGCAGAAGGTGCTGGCGCAGGCGCGATCAGAAGATACGCTAGCCCGCACGCAACTGCTGCTGCAGGTGGCGGACCTCGCCTTCCGTACCGGCGACCTGATCCAGACGCAGCCACCAAAGGTGGGACCATGAAGCAGCAGAAGGCATCCTGCAGTCTCGCACATATGCTGAAGCCGCCCGCGCGGTTTCTTGTGCTGGTAAGCCCGGCACTGCTGGCCGGTTGTTCTCGCGCACCTTCTTTCAGCATTCTCGGTTCTTACTTTCCGGCGTGGCTTCTGTGCATCGTGGCCGGCGTGACGATGTCGGCCATTGCGAACTGGGTTCTCGCGCGCTTAAAGCTGGAAAAGCTCATCGCGTGGCCGGTTCTGGTGTATCCCTGCCTGGCGGCATTCTTCGCCTGTACGCTCTGGCTGGTGTTCTTCAACTAGGGGGAAGCTGTGGCACTCGATCCGTCGACCGAAAACAACACCCTCGGACGCGCAATCAGCGTTGCCATCCTGGTGGCCACCGCGATTGCCGGCCTGCTGGTGGCGCGCGACGTGACGGCGAGCCCTCGCACGGACGATGCCGAGGTGTTTGCCAATTTCATCGGCATGGCGCCGCTGGTGAACGGCCCGATAACCCGCCTGTACGTCGCGGATAATCAGCTGGTGAAAGAAGGCGATCCGCTCTTCGAGATCGACGCGCGGCCCTACGCCTATGCGCTGGCCCACGCCAAATCCGACCAGAAGGCACTTCTTGGCGAGATCAACGACGAGCGGCGCATCATTGCCGGCAAAGTCAGCGGCGTCGATGTCGCCAAAGCCGGCGCGCTCAGCGCCCAGGCCAGCCTCGAGCGGGCCAGCGCTTCCATCAACCAGGCAAAAGCCGACGTGGCCAATGCCAAAGCTGCGGTGGACCGCGCCGACGCGGAGCTGAGCTACGCGAGCAATAATCTGCACCGCATTGAGCCGCTGCTGGCCAAGCAGTTTGTCACCGTCGACCAGGTGGACCAGGCGCGCACGCTGCAGATTTCGCGCTCGCAGGCGGCGCAGCAGGCACGCTCGCAACTCGCATTGGCCGAAGCGGCGCTGGCGGCCGCCGAGGCGCAGTACAAACAGGGCCAGGCGACGGTTGTCGAAAGCAACCAGCAGGTACAGCAGGCGACGCACAACGTCACCACGCTGGAGCCGCTGGTGGGGCAGCTGACCGGCAAGCAGGCCGCGATCGACACGGCTCAGTACAACTTCGACAACTGCAAAATTGTCGCGCCGTTTGACGCGCGCGTGACGAATCTGACGATTTCGCAGGGAGAGTACGCGAACGCGGGGCAGCATATCTTTACGCTCATCGACACCCGCGTCTGGTGGGCGATCGCGAACTTTCGCGAGACGCAGCTCGAACATATCCGGCCGGGCATGTCGGCTGACGTCTACGTGATGTCCCGGCCCAGCGTGCGCTTCAAAGGAGTGGTTGACAGTGTGGGCTTTGGCGTAACCCCGGACGAGGATCTCGTGGGACGCTTGAGCACGCCCGGCCTGCCCGACGTGCAGCGCACGCTGAACTGGGTCCACCTGGCGTCGCGTTTCCCGGTCCGCGTGCGCATCGAGACACAGCCCAATGAGATTTTCCGGCTCGGCGAATCAGCCGTGGTGGTCATCCGCGGAGAAACTTCGCTGGTGTCGCGCAGATAGCCATGGCGACGACCAGGATTCAGTTTCCCCACGAAGAACGCTTCGTCGCGTGGTTTCCTGATTTCCTGCGGAAAGAGCTGGCCCCGTATCCGGGCCGAGGCGCCATTGTGGCGCGCACCGTCATCTCCGCAACCTTAACCGCTGTCCTCGTCGTGACCTTTAAGATTCCTGGCGGAGCGATTGGGGCGCTCTGTGCATTTCTGCTTTCGCGCGAGGATCTTCTCGCGACGGCAAAATCGGCGGTCAATCTTCTGTTCGCCTTTGCGATCGGCGGATTGATCATTCCTATCGGCGCACGCTTCTTTGCTTCGATACCGTTCACCCACTTTCTGTGGGAAGCGGTAAGTCTTTTTGTCCTGTTCTTCCTGCTTCGCACGCTGACAAATTTTGCGATCGCCACGGGCCTTATTGTGCTCGGAACCAACATTCTTTCCATCTGGTACCTGCCCGGACCCGCGCAGAGAAACGTCGAATTGACGCTGTGGCAGGTTGCCTCAACGCTCGTGGGTGTAGCGGTCACGGTCGCAGTGGAGGCCGTGTTCCACGCCATCGATCGCCGCGACGAACTGGTTGAGGGCATCGATGTACGGCTGAAGCAGATTGAAGACCTGATGCGCAGCTATGCCGCCGGGCAGCCGATCGCTGAAGAGAATGCCCAGTTGCTGGCGCAGTACGCGGTGGTAGGCGTTGGCATGCTCCGCCGCCACATCGCCCGCGTAGCCGATGATCCGGTGCACCGGGCGCGCACCAGCGCGCTGGTTTCGATCACCGGCCGCTCCGTTGATTTCGCCGCTGCGCTTGCGACCACTATCCCGGTCTGTGATGTTGTCCTGCGGCCACGGGCGGCGGTGCTTGCGGACCGGCTCGCGAAGCTGCGCACGGCTGTGCGTACGAATAGCCAGGTAGCACCGTGGGAGCCGGAAGAAAGCGAGGCGATGCCGCTGTTTTCGGGGCTGGAATCGACGCTGGCTCTGGTGCCCTCGGTTTTCTCGAATGACAGCTCGGTCGACCCCCGGTATCAGATTCTCGACGCTCCGCAGGCGCAGGCGCGCATCTTCGTCGTGGATGCATTTACGAATCCGGAGCATTTGCGTTTTGTGCTGGGTGGAACGCTGGCGGCGATGCTGTGCTACATGCTCTACGTCGGCCTGGCGTGGCCGGGCCTGTCGACTTCGGTGACCACCTGTGTGTTTACCGCACTGAGCAACGTGGGCGCCTCCCGGCAAAAGCAGGTGTTGCGCCTGGCCGGCGCCACGCTGGGCGGCTTTGTCTTCGGCATGGGGTCGCAGATCTTCGTGCTACCGTACATTGACTCGATTACGGGCTTTGCTTTGCTCTTTGCAACCGTGACGGGTATTGCCGCGTGGATCAGCACCTCCAGTTCGCGCCTTTCCTATGCGGGGTTGCAGCTCGCCCTGGCGTTCTACCTCATCAATCTAAGCGAGTTCACCATCCAGACTTCGCTCACGACAGCGCGCGACCGGTCGATCGGCGTGCTGCTCGGCACGTTCATGATGTGGCTGGTCTTCGAGCGGTTTTATCCGCGGCCTGCCGCCGATCAGATGGTGCGCATCTTTGTCCGCAATATGCGGCTGTTCGTGGAGCTCTTGCAGTATTCGCCGGCAGAAGACGACACATCCGCAATCCTCAAGATCCGCAGGCAGAGAGAGCAGATCTATCGCTATTTCGGTGACGTCAACGCTCAGGCCGATGCCGTGCCCTTCGAAACCGGTTCTGCGCGAGCCGGCCACATGGCGGCGCGCGACCGGATCCGCCGCTGGCAGACCGCGATGCGCACGTTCTATCTGCTGCAGGCGCCGCTGCTGCAATTTCGCGCGTATGCGACGGCCAGCCAGAGGGCCAGCCTCTTTGCGGCGATCGACAACAACTTTCGCGAGGAGTGCGCCCGGGCCTTCCAGCATGTAGCCGATTGTCTCGAAAGCCAGCTCCAACACCAGGCCTACGCAGGTGTCGCGCCCTGCAGCCTTCGCTCGCTGCTCTCTGCCTCGCTTCCTGAGGAAAGCGCGAATCTATCGGAGCGCGAGCTTGCGCTGCTCCGGATGTTGCAGAACATGGCGTCGATCGTCGACCGGATGCAGCAGGAAGTCGCAGCGGAGGCGCTCTACGCGACGGAGTGATTGCGTGCGAAGGCAACGCGCCAAAGACGGTGTTCCAACTACGGGCGAATTTCAATTTAGGATTTGGAGGCGCGGGCCGGGATCGAACCGGCGCATAAAGGTTTTGCAGACCTCTCCCTTACCACTTGGGTACCGCGCCTTGGCAGGGTCGCCTTGTCCTGCGGGTCGGTCCAATCCACTTTCCTTTCCGCAGCGAACTTTGGCTGCGGCGGTGCGGATTGGAGCGGGAGACGAGATTTGAACTCGCGACCCTCGCCTTGGCAAGGCGATGCTCTACCACTGAGCTACTCCCGCTTTAAGCGGCTCTCCGGTTTCGGCGAACTGCCCGCACCCTGGCCGATTTTCGATTTCGAAAAGGTGGCCGGGACGCGGTCAAAATCTCCGTCCCGCAAGGGCTGGAAACCGCTGTAACGCAAGTTCGAGTATACCGGGCGGCCCAGACCGGGTCAAACCGGCGAAGCGCGATTCCTCGGCTGTGCCCTGCCTCCAACCGGCCCGGAACCTGGCAGGCCTGCTCTCAGTTGGCCGACGGCTTCTCCACATGGTCTATGACGTAATACGGCACCGGTCCCTTCGCCGGCTTAAGGACCAGGCCGAGTTGGTCCTCAAGTGCATCGCGCAGCACCGGCCGGTTTCGCATCTCAGGCGGAAGATTGTCGGGGGGCGCGCCCGGCGGCAGATCCGGGCTGTAGCTGAGCTCGAAGTCGTATACGTCCTTGAGCCCGGTCTGATCGATTACGGGGCGCATATCGTTGGGCGCGATCTGGCCCAGAAAAAAGCAGAGGTAATCCATGGGCACCTTCGTGCCTGTCCATTGGCCGGGACCAGTGGGAAGAACGGGAATGCTGAGGCCGGCGTGAGATCCTTCGGGCTTCATCTTTAGGCCGCCTTTGGCTACCGTGAGGAGGTAAACCGGCCCCTCTCGAGTCTCAACGTGAATTGTCAGCCCTAACCGGTCTTTGAGCAGGTTTTTGAACATGGTGTGCAGCTCATCGATCGAGTAGCCGCCATGATCAGCTCGAGCCTCCACGTTAAACCGTTCCGTACCAAACCACTCCGGACCGCCCTCGATTTGCCGTTCAGGGATGCGGTACATGGCGGCCATCATGATCTTCGCCGTCATGTTCTGGGCGGTATAGCCACTCCCGTTGGGTAGAGGCTTGATGATGCCACCCGTCGCGTCAGGGGGTGAAGGATGAATGGCAACCACATCGAAGGCGAGGTGTGGTTGCGCATCTGGTTGCGCATCCTGGGCGCGCGTGGATTGCCTGACGGCCGCCACCATCATGATCGAGGCAATCAGGATCAGCAGTTTTTGCCTCACAATGCGCCTCCCTTTGAGCGACGTGCGGCTTGGACGCCGCCTACACTCGAGCGATAGCGCCCGCTCCCGCCTCTTCCTTCACAATCTGCCCGTCACGCATCGTAAGGATGCGGCCGGCAACGGCGGCGGCCTCGGGGTTGTGGGTAATCATCAGCGTGGTCTGGGCTAGCTCGCGATTGGAGCGGACGAGCATCGCCAGCACTGCGTCAGAGTTCTTCGTATCGAGGTTGCCGGTGGGCTCGTCGGCGAGCACGATGGCAGGCCGCGTGATGAGCGCGCGGGCAATGGCTACGCGTTGCTGCTCGCCGCCGCTCAGCTCCGACGGGCGGTGCTTGAGCCGGCCGCGGATCGAGAGCAGCTCGCTGAGGTGATCGAGATACTGGAGGTCCATTGGCTCCTTTCGGCCACTGACCGCGTAGGCAATTTCGATGTTGCCCATGGCCGAGAGCGTGGGCAGCAGATTGAACTTCTGGAAGACGAAGCCAATGCGGTGCTTGCGCAGGCGTGTACGCTCGCCGTCGTTGAGCGACGCGAAGTCCACGCCATCGATCACGACGCGGCCGGTGGTGGCGCGGGTGAGCCCGCCGAGCAGATAGAAGAGCGTGGATTTGCCGGAGCCGGAGGGGCCGACGATGGCCACGAATTCTCCCGGCTGAATGGCGAGCGAGACGCCGCGGACCGCGGTGACCTCAATGCGGCCTGCCACGTAGGTCTTGGTCAGGTTTTCCGTAAGGATGATGGGCGACGTGGCTTCGGGCGGCACATGGGTCATTGTAAACGGCACGCTCAGCTCGGACCGCCAAGGGGGTATGTTCAGGCTGCTTATCTTTGCTGGTTGGGGTCAAGCCCAAAACCTTCAGGCTGGCCCAGCGACTCCCGCTCGGACGGCCGCTCCCGTAAAATGGTTGTGCATCGACTTCAAGGCAGGATTTGCGCGCATGGCCGCTGATTTGAAAACCTCTCTCGTCTCCTCTATTGAAGCGGCCGCCGCACAGGCCGGTCTGGTTCTGGTTTCCGTCACACAGGCCAGCAACTCGAATGGCCGCAGCACCGCGGTATTTCAGCTGGGGCTGCCCGAAGCCCAGGCTCCCGGCAGAACTCTCAAGCTGGAGCTCACCGACGGCTTTGACTTTGACAAGCCCGATTTGCTGCCGGAGATGACAGCGCATCTTGCGGGCGAGGCGAAGCGGCTGCGCAATCCGAGGCCAGAGTGCTACGTGACGCTGGGCGGGCTGCCGGTGGCCTTTGGCGAGTTCCAGTGGCCGTTTCACCGCTCCACCTCCGGCGCGGATACGTTCATCGTGCACGGCGAGATCCGGCTGGCCGACGGCGGAACGCACAATCTGCACGCCAAGATCGCGGCATCCGTGACGCAGACCTTCGCGGAGATTGTGCCGGCCATGGAGCAACCCTATGCCGAGAGCTTCGTCTACAACGCCGTGCGCAAGACCATCGATTTCGGGCAGCTCGAATTTCTGAAGTCCGGCAACCGTCAGCCGGTGCCGGTGACCACGCGCTTTTACAGCCGCTGGCAAAAGAAGTTTGTGTTTACTGACACCGATGACAACGAGCGGCTGCGCTACCTGCTTAGCAAGGTGTACTGGCTCTCGGGCGTGCTAGGCGAAAACAAGCCGGTGTGGATCGCCGATCCGCGGGACGCGCAGTATCTGAACACTACCGAGCAGGACCTGCTGCGCATGGCGGGCCATGAAGCCGGTGAGGGGCTGATGAAGCTGGACGGCGAGTTTGCTGCGGCTACGCCCGCGTTGATGGCACGAGCCGCGGAATATCAGAAGACTCTCGAAGCCGCGCTGGATTTCACCAAGCCCAAGTTCAACGAAGCGATGCGGTCGGGCCATGCGAATATGTAGGAAATTCGAGCTTCTGTGGCGAGTTGCGCGCCCGTCAGTCTCTGGTACTCACAAGGATGATGATGGGCACGATGATTAACCCCGCGATCACCCCGAGAAGGACATAGTGCGTCACTCCGCGATGGGGGTGAAATACAACCCTGTTCGGCGAAACCGAAGCGGCCCTGACTGCGTGCGCGACGTCAGAATAGGCGTAAGTCGTCGGAACGTGGGAGTGATGATCCAGCAGCTCGAACGATTCGGGCGACAGGGCTCCCAAATCTCCAAATCGGGTCGTGTGATCACGCAACTCAATCTGAATCGTTGTTCCGGCAGGATAAGAGGCCAGAGTTTTCTGGATTCGTCTCGCGTGCCGATCCAATTGCGGCGAACTTTGCTGTGACGGCGTTGGAGCGGATTGCGGAACCTGGCAGACGGTGATTGCGGGGAGGAGGATCCAAGTTGCGAGTGCACGAAGCCAGGATCGAAACATAACTTGCATGTCATCCCACCTGTAAATGCCCTGCTCGAATTTCAGCCATACATCCTTCTAGGAACTCTCTATCCCTCGGGCACGGCGTTCGAATTATAGCGGCGCGCCGCAGGAGCCGCAGAAACGCGCGCCCGGCGGATTGGTCTGCTGGCAACGCGGGCAGGCGATGAGCGTGCCCGGTTGAGGCTGGACTGCTGCGCTGGGGGCAGGCGGCACCGCGCCTGCGGCTGGCGGAATATTAACCGCCACATTGAT
>Ga0335073_10005676_pt1 | contig 17510 bp, 12 predicted proteins | sample Lox_Sample_22_FD_207093 | JGI IMG/M metagenome (GOLD analysis project Ga0335073, IMG submission 207093) | Soil microbial communities from Loxahatchee National Wildlife Refuge, Florida, United States - Lox_Sample_2.2 | ecosystem: Environmental > Terrestrial > Soil > Wetlands | place: USA...
CGCCTACAATAGCATCTGGTCGTGGTACAGCAACGAACCCGCCAACGTCTCATCCAGCGCGACGAACGCCAACCTGATCCGCTGCGCGCTCCTCGACACCACCCTCGGCGGGCGGTGGCGCGTGGCTGACTGCACGGAGAAGCACTTCGCGGCGTGCCGGGCGCTCAGCGAGCCGTACGTGTGGCACCTGTCGTCGAGCCGGGCGATCTACAGCTCGAGCGGGGACAGCTGCCCATCGGGGACGGCGTTCGCGGCGCCGCGGACCGGCCTCGAGAACGCGTACCTGGCGGCGGCGGCGGCGGCGGCCACGCGCGCGGCCGCCGCCCCCGACGCCGCCTTCTGGGTCGACTTCAACAGCCTCGATATGCAGGGCTGTTGGGTGGTCGGCGTCAACGCGTCGTGCCCGTATACCGAGTCTGACAGCATGACGCGCCGCACCGTCATCGTGCCCACCGTCGCCGCAGTCATCGTCTTCGTCATCGCTGCCCTCACCTTGTTTGTCAAGTGCGCTGCCAATCGCCAGAACTCTAGGCGTGGCAGAAGGAGGCGGAGAGGTGCGGATGGCTGGGATTACGAAGGTGTGCCGAGCTGAGCGTGTCGAGACGCGTCTAGCTCTGGGGATAGGAGTGGTATTGTAATGCTTCGAGTTAATGATGGTTCAGCAACACTGGCGGCTTTTGATGTACACCCAGCGCCCGACGAGCACTACCTTGTTACATTATATCCAGATCAGCGAAGCATGGTAGGCGTTACTACTAAATGCGTGGTTTCTTTAACACGCACAAAACCGGAGCGGTGTGAAATATGAGATATCGTATACCTGAAGCTATGTCTCGATGCTACGAGACCAAACTTCTTCATCGAAGCGCACTGAAAGCAAACTACTTACACGTATTTCGTGAGAGCAACAAGCTGAGACTTATGAATTGGGTGCCGTAGAAGTTACAAGTGAAGCTACGCAGTCCGAGATGATAGAAGTACTCAGAAGTAGCATCTCCATGGATTCAAAATTCAGCTATCTTTTACGCTTACTCCGTCTCGATCCTGAAGCTGCCTTTTGTTTCTTCGAGGCCTTCGTCGCTTCCCGAGCCGGAGGCGATTCAGCCGGTGTACTCTCCTCATCCTCATCTTCGTCTTCTTCGTCTTCGTCCTCTTCAGGTTCTTGAACCGGAGATGCCCTAGCGCCCTTCCCTTTCACCTTGGTAGAAGGCGTAGCTGGTTTCTTGCCCTTGCTCTTGACCTCCGCGACATCATCAGCCTCAGCAGCCTCAATATGTACACCGGGATACGGCCTCGTTTTGTTTAGCCCCTCAATCAACTCTGGAGAGCTGTCCCGTCTGCTGCTGTCGCCCTCTAAGCGCCGCTCCCACATAAGATCGCCAAACTTGTCCTCGTCTAGCGAATATTCGCGCCAGCCAGCCTCGTTGTCTGAGTCTTCCTCCTCGTCCATCTCCTCATCCATAGGAGATGGCTCTGGTGTAATGTTGCCTGCGTGTCTGTTCTCTCGTTCGTCCAGCGCCTCAAGGTCATAGAGTGAGCGCAGTTTCGCCCATATGCCAGGGATTCGAGTGTGTGGGCCAGAGGAAGCATTATAGGAGTAGCCGTGAGACTGGAGGGTATTGGATATGGAAATCATACGGAAGTGCTTATGCATGCCTGGTCTCTAGTCAATATGCGAGGACGAACTTGATGAAGCAGCGCGAATCTCAAGGTCAGACGCTGCCACCACCCAACGAAGGTTCTTAGCTTGTGTGGGAAGTGTTGGAATGACACACCTGTTGGTTTCCATCGTATCATGGCTTTGAACAGCTCAGTGTATTCGTCGTCCGTCCATGGATCGTTCAAGACATCGTCAACTGGTGCCACGGTAGATTTCTCGATGGAGGCTGGCTCCGCTGATGTTGTGTCTTGTGGTGTTGAGGCAGCGCTCACTTTTGCACGTTTTCTGGGCGGCATTTGCTCTTAAATGGTGATTCACGCGTCAAGTGCTTGTTGTTTCGTTCAAGCTTTGGTTGGGAACGGTTGAAGACACGACGGCGTGAAGATACAGTTGGTAGATTTCAGCAAGCGATCAACACCATCGGCGAGCCGCACATCAACGACAATGGACGACAAGGCTCAACGACACGAAAGTCAAGTGACACACTCAAGCAAGCCTACTATTTGCTAACTATCTATTTAATGGAAATCTACGAACAGCGAGAGGCCCGCAACGCAGTGTCGTTGACACCTTCAACAGTCCTCCAACCTTCAGGCTTCACGATCAACAAAGTCTCAACGTCTAACCGATGTCAAATTCTCTTCTCCAAACTCCCGCTCAAGGCGAGATGAGTGATGAAAAGAGTATTCGCGTCATCTCGAGGTAGTGCAAATACGAGAGACACAGTGGGCAAATACATGCGCAAGCACAGAGGTAAATGCCCTAGGTACAAAAATTAGATTAATCTTGAATGCTTCCGTAGAAGCGTTTCAGAGATTAAACTGAAAAGAACAGATACTACACTTGATCTAAGCCAAAAGGCAAAGCTACAGCGCTGTTAGCGTACGAATACCACTATGGGGGGTGGGGAGGTACGAACAGAGCTGAGTTTTCAAAATTCTGGACGGAGCGAAAGAATTTATAGGCGGGCAATGAGGCCCGTGCGTATAGATGAGTCAGCACCGCTTCAACCCAACCGCACATTTTACCCAGTGTGATCCACTGTGGAGGCTGGGCACATCGTTAAGAAGGCTGCCGTGATGCTGCCTGCGTCGTTCGGAGCGTATTTAGGGGCTGATACCTTGTTCCTTTCCCTATTTGGCTGTTTTGCGCATTCCAGCTATAATGCCATCCACATCCGCACTGCAATTTTAGCCTAGAACGAGGCTTGTAAGTCGAAGGAGAGGAGCAGGACCGATAGATCCATTAGTATGTATTAAATAATTCATTCATTGGGTATCAGATTAAGGTATACGCAGATGCATCAGAACGTCTCATCAAGTTCACGATTCCGCTGCACAATACTCGGGCTGTCCTCCTCAAGCTCTTCCGTGATATCACCTCCCGCTGTGAGTAGCAGGTCTTCCATAATGCGTTTACTGGCTTCTTGTGCTATGAATGAGTCAGCCACCGTTCGCAGGACCAGTTCACAGGCTGCCATCTTACCTGGGGTTCGCAGGAGCTGGCTTTGCGGGATATTAAAATGGATCGTCTTTGGAGGACTTATCTCTAGCTCCTCGTCATCCTCGTCCCATTGAGCCCGCAGTGACATTGTCATCTCTTCAGCCTTGCTTATGGTTTTGTCCTTGCTATTTGCCACTCTCGCCTCCGGCTTCGCAAAGTCTGCAAAGCGTTTCTTCGCGGCCGGCGTCACCACGCTTACGCCTGGAGTCCTTGGACCCTTCAATGGAGACGAAAAGATTTCCGTACGCAGCTGTGGAGATGGCTCGTTTGGACTGCTGAGTGATTCATCGATCCAAGCTCTTCGAGTTCGATTCGCTGTGGCAGGAGTGGCGCCAAGAGTGACATTCTTAGTCTTGCGTGCAGTATGTGGTGTGGCTGCCACCCGATAAGTCTTGTTTAGAATCCCTTGGTGAAGGATCGCATCAGCATTCTTTTGCGCCGTCGAAGGCTCTCCATTCCTGTGAATGACAAACGGCGATGTGTCAGGCGTCATAGACATGTCTGGCAGAACCTGTCCTTTGCCAGGAGTGACTGGTTGAGTTCTGCTTGCCACTTCTCCCGATTTGCCTTCTATTTCACGCCTGAGTTGTTCATATGGTGACGGATACTCAGCGAACTGGGGCTGAGCTGGCACCGACGTTGGTTTTGGTCTTGTCTGCTTGGCTGTTGACGGCATCCTTGGTGTGCTGTGCGCATGCGCTATGGATGGTGATGATAGTATCTCCTCATTGTCAGACGCCGATTCGTGCTCAGGCTTGCCGGGAGAAGTGATCGTCTCGTCGCCTTCTTTCATTGGACTGTTGTAAAGTTGCGATGCGCCAGTTGTTTCCGTCTCTTCTGGAGGTAGAGTCGAGTCTTCGAAAGTAGCTTCTTCGTAACCGGAAAGTGATACATTGGCACTTGCCTCGAAGAATTGCTTCCAAAACTAAATAGAAGGTGAGCAAAGGCGACCATTCGTCGGTCATCCTGATGGAGCTCACCTTAGAACCCTCCCACACGGCTTCTGAATGTTTAGCATATTGCTCGACGATGGGTAGGATACTAGTGGTGACGATACGATGAGCGCGACTGAAGTTGTGGTCGATTTCTACAACTTCGTTAGCATTTGCGCCGCTATTCTGATGTGCGCAAAACCTGCCCTGAAGCGTGAGTGTTATCGACTGCTCTAACTTTTCCAACTCCTCTGTCAAAGTCAGGTTCCGAGGTGCAACGGTACTGGGACGCGCCATTGTGTACAAATGAAGAACATCAATGGGTTGCTCAAAGTTGAAGTTCAAAGATGTAAACGCCCTTCCAAATCAAGGAGACGCGACTTGACTCGAAACGCGGCGCCGAGCGCCACAATGCTATATAAGCCGACGACACCAGCCACGTCTGTAAACACTACAGATTATTTTCCATCACAGAATCTCACCTAGCAATACCTTGTGCGTCAATTGAGATTTCAGGTTCCATTGTACGAAGGTATGTACGTGGAGGCTTAACTTTTTAGTCTCGAAGACTAAAGGACTCATCCTCAGCATTCATTGCATCTGCCAATTCCCCCTACGACTCTATTAAATGATGCTGATTTGCTGCCACTCCATTGTTCGAGGTCTCGGGTGGCTCTCTTCGGGGAGTCGTACGATAGAGAGCGATACACAGCGTCCCACTCGTCTCCAAGTATTCGTACCCTTCTCTTTGATGATTACAAGACCAAAGAGGTTTCTTATCTTTCTCGGATCTGCGCGTGACCTCGTGGTACATATCCAGATGCATGCGACCGTCTTTTCTCGCCTTGCCAATTGCGTAGATTCCACATGGCAGTCCGATTCGTACGGCTGCCAGCATTGGAACGGCTCGCTCTTGTATATAAATTCCCCTCCGAAAAGCAAGTAGTTAAGGCTGAAATTGTTCTCTGGGTCGATCTGGATAGTACCTGAACTCATCCACCCTTCAATCTTAAGCAACCCTGACTTGACGCGGCCAAACGGATTAAGCGCATTTTCGGGCAAGCTCTCGATCTTGAGAATCCGTGCGACATAATCATTGGGCTTGAGGCCATCGAAGCCAGACGAGTCGTTGGGAAACGAAACCCGCCCAAGCACCGAAGCCCATGACCAAGATGGTGCTACATATGAACTTGGGCGTCGATCTTTCTCAGGGCTGCTTGAAGTCCAAAGCAAACTTTGAATCAGGTATTCGGTAGAACTTCCAGCCTCGAAGATCCCAGCATGGTAAGCCTGCATTCCGTAGTGCTGAAACCTTTTGGCCAATCCAGCTAAGGCCGGAAGCTTGTCGGCATCGAAAGTGAGATATTTCGCGCTGTAGGATTCAACCACATCCTGCCATATATGTGGAAGCGGTACCGAGGGTTGAGGCATATTTAGGAAGTGGGTGGATTCTGGAGAAGCACTCATGGCTCTTCGAGGGATGATCGCATCGTCCAACTGCCAGTTTTCCAAGGCTCCACATTCGCAATTGGTTCCCGTGAGACACTCGTACACCAACTCAGTATCTGCATAATGCAAGATCCTTACCCCAAGTAGTCTTTCCTGATGACACCAAGCCCGTTGAAAAACTGGAGCGGGAAGCATTGGCACTTCTGATCTGTAGTCTTCTCCTGTCCTAACAATCTTGCGCGCTCCCTTTTCCCCGAAAGCTGAGTGATCGTGGGCTTGCCGTATACAGAGTAACGCAGGTTCTCCTAATTCATTCTCGTATTCCCATTGAATAGCTCGTAGGGATTCATGAAAGCAACCTCCGCTGCTATCGTAGGATGCTGTTGCTGAGATCGTTAGGAGGGCGGAAGCATATACTGCTGACATTTGCTCGCATTGCTCAGCCCAGTCGTTCGCCGAATCTTGAATGATGCAGAGAGAGTCAATCCAAAGATAACGTATACCTAAAAGCCGGGTTATGTGGATTGCATTTTGGAAGGTTTTTGGTAGTCGTTCCCAAGCAATCCATCTTTTGAACTCTTGTATTGTTGCTTTGGTGCATTTTAGGATATTTTTATCCCCTCGAGCACCCCAACAATGGCTCAAAGCAATATATGTAGCTTGTTCACCGTGGCTTTCGTAGATGCAGACGGGGTCACAGCGATCGTACACCGAACCGGGATCACTGTCATACCGTCCAACATCCAAGACGCGTTTGGGTAAACGCTGGCCACGAGATTGTCTTGCCGCATTGCAAGCAGGATGAAATCGCATGCATTCCTGGAGCCACTTCTTCATTGATTGGTATGAACCTTTGCTGGAATATGCAGCGAGACTGACGACTTTCGCTTGGCCACCAGGGATGTTAGAATCAGGGTATTCTGGATAAAGCTTTGTCATATTTGAGCCGATTACGGGAAACATTCTTGGTTGGCCTGTTGATTGTAAGCTTTTGCAAGTTTATGTACGCTACAGCGAGTAGAAAGTTGCTCTTATGTCGGTCTAAATGAACGGCATAATCATTGCCCTCAAATTTTGGAATCTTACCTGGTGCAGAGTAATATTCAAGCATCGGTAATGCGAAGAAGCTCATGCCAGGAGACTCTACCGCGCATCCGGTAGATCTTCTGCTCAAATAGAGCCTTAAAACATTGTCTCTCTTGAAAATGATGGTAACTTCAATGTCCTCGTCGTCGTAATCAATTGCGGCGGGCGCATTCTCGATGTCCATATCAGGCACATCATACAAGCTGCGGATTCCCGCATGAATTGCTATGCAAGATCGGCAATCTGTTTCTCTTTTTGATCTCATGACAGTGGGAAGCGTGGCCATTATCTGGCATGCACCGTCAATGGATACAAAAGCATTCCTTGGGCTAGCTTTCTTTGCAGCATCGTCTGGAAACTGAAATAGTAGAAGAGCCTTTTGAGGGTCAAATTCAGCGCATACCCTGCAAAAGTCGAAGGTTGCTCCAGTCGGCCTTGGATCCGAGACAGGCGATAGTGAAGCGGAGTGTCCTCCACGCCCGTCGTAGTCGTCACCCGTGGATCCATGAATAAACGCATGAGCCGATCTTGTCTGCCCTTTTGTCGATAGTCGCTGCGATGTTCGTTGTTCTGCATAGGTAAGGCACTGCTCCAACTCCTTCTCGAAATCAGCTTCATTCTTTGATGAAGAAATGACAGCAAGCTCGCGCAAACGCTTGATTAGAAGGAGATCCATCTATAGATAAAGAAGCAACAGTAATTGCACAAAAGAAAGCTATTTGGAGCCGCGAGCTCAACGAAAAGAGCGGGTAGTTGTGAACGACAAGACTCAAATTGCACGACGCCACAGGTGCGCCGTAAACAAAAGTACTCTAGGCAAATGTGTACGCAGCCTCCACATCCTGAACTCTTGTGTGCTGCCGCTTCCTCAACCTTACCTCCGTCCCTGTGGGCGGAAAACTCACGGTGCCGGAAATACTTAGACTAATCAACATCTCATATCTAGCTCCTTTCAATTGTAAATGTAAAATCAATGATCTTCTATTCTTCAGTCTTTATTCAAAACTATTCTTGCAACGACAAAAATACGTGTGTCTTGGCCATCTGCTCGGCCGGCTCTTTTCTAGAGCCTTTTCTTATGCCTCTTCTGGTATCGTACCTCTTCTGGTGCCTTTTTCTGGTGCCCTTTGGGGATGCCCCGATTTGCTGAAGCGAACTGGTTCGAATACACTTTACGTCCGTATACGCGCACAATAGGCACTGCAGCTTCAAACGTGGCCAAACTGTTCGTATCATAATATTTTCTCCACCACGAGAGCATTCCAAGCTCACCAATAGATGTTGCAAAATTCTTAATTAATTCAACTTCACTAAAGCTTCCTTTCGGGACAACAAATGAGAGCCGAAGCTTCTTCTTTTTAAGAGGTGGCGAAGATATCGGCCATACATATCGTTTCTATACGACGCTACCTTGCTTTAATTACCCCGTATCATGTCTAGAGTCCCAAAGCTGTCTTGGATTCCCGCGGATACGGACATTTCTGGTCTTTCTCTTTGAATATTTCTGCTGGTAAGAATTGCCTGACTTGTCAAATTGGTTCTTATCGGTCCACTGCTCAAGGGCTCTGACAACGTCCCAGTGCTCTCTATCATAGGCCCAGTCCAGTGCTGTATGTCTCCCGCTATCTTCTTGCTCCAAATGTGCGCCATTCTCCAACAGCAATGTCGCTACACCTAGATGACCATTCCTGGCTGCCCAGTGGAGTGCGGACCAGCCGTCAACTTCGAATTTGTTTGGGTCCGCGCCTGCATCAAGTAGCATCTCGACGCTCTCCGTACTGCCCATCTCTGAAGCCCAGATCAAGGGTGTGTCATTCATACAGCCCACAATATGTATAACAGATATCCCACTTTGTAAAATGTACGACTCTACAAGCCAGGGAATGTTGAAATATGCCGCAAGATGAATAGGTGAAGGAGGTTTCCGCACTCTCCAAACCAGGTGTTTGCTAATGAATCCCGTAAGTGTCTTAATGCCATCTCGGTGCATGGGAGACGACAAAAGTTTGCTGACCATTGCATGGATTGCGGTCGATGGTGTGCCTGCTGCTTGGATATGAGCAGCCCAGCTCTCGATTGCGTAGCGAAGGAATGGATTTCGGTGAAGAAAGTCTGTTAGCGATTTGAAATTGCGCACAGAACAATCTCTGATCTGTACTAAGAGTCGGCTTAGCTCCAAGAATTCGTCTTGTCTGAGGAGGTACTGAACGCATATTGTTGCCAGATGTTCGTTAGCCGCGTGGGCATCCATATCGAGTCCGACGACGTCTGCAGTGCTTGGGTTCCCAATGAAAGTCTCGAAGAAACCCCTTGCTGTTTGATGGACAAATTTAATTTCTTGCCGTGGACCATCAAATCGGATGAGTGATCCGCAAAGAAACTTCACATCTCCATCAAGATCGTGCCAGCTCGAAACGCCAGTCTCCAAGCACAACCCTGTCTCCAATTCTGTGAGTGTAACGCCACGAGTGCCAAAAATCAGCCAGCGCATGATTCTCCAAAAGTCATCTTTCCGAGTTGGGCAGATATTAAGAAGAATTGCTTCATAGGTATCAACGAGTGTCCGCGGCATTCGTGATAGCTTGGATGCAATTGTTTCGTCGCTAAGGCGTTCATCCCGCTTTTCCAACTCTTTCAAGACCAAAACAACCCATAGAAACATGCCATGAGCATTTTCCTCCAGAAATACAGCGATTCTCCTGGTGATATCACGGTTGAGATGACGCTGACGGGCTAATTCATCCATTCGACTGTGTATTAGCGCTCGCATATCGTCTGCTGTGTCGACATTCGTTATTGCTAGTGTTGGTAAACGCGAAAGGCAGTCCGGGATATTGCCATCTGGTCTACTCGTTACCAGGACTTTCAGAACTGGCCTGTAACTCATCGAAACTGTAGATGCCGCATCGTCATCAAGTCCTTTGACCCAGTCTAAGATTAGTGTTCGAGATTTCGCCTCGCACTCATCGACGGCGTCAAGGATGATATAGATCCGCAAACTGGGCGGCATCTGTGCCATCATTTCAGTCAATACGCTTAGAAGATTCTTCCAGGACCATTCGAAGTCGCCTCTGACGGACAACTTTTCATGTCGTTTCAGGAGGATCGGAAGGACTCGAGGCTCTTGACGAACTAATTGACTGGTAATAGTTCTCAGAGCCGCAATAGCTGAATTTTCGGCAGCTTGGTTAGACTTCTGAAAAAAGAAGAGTAGCACCATTGGCATAGTCTCGTCTTGCCGTAGAGCTGATGCACCAGGAGGTTGACTTTTAGAGACTATTTGGGAGATATGAGCGGCTAGTGTAGTCTTGCCACAACCGGCATTCGCTGTAATCCAGAGCAAAGAGGACTTGTTGCTCCCCTGCCAAGATATGTATTTCTGGTTCTTCAAAATCCAGTCGCAAGAGTGTTTAGAACGACTTAGCGTTTGCGAGAGCAATCGCGTTTGATCTGTCGCCGCAAGATTCGACAGACACGCATCAATTTTCTCTTCCGACGAAGCATCCGTCAGTTGAGGAGAGTGTCGCTGTTAATACATTAATGTTAGCATGTTCAGGTTCTAATTGACATGTTCAGAATAACAAAGGAGCAATACAGGCGTCCATACGGGAATTGTAATGCCTGTGCAAGTCAGATGCAACTCATCTTTATCAATTTGAACAACTCACTACCGGATGTTGGGATTTCTTTTCGAAGCCGACGGAACGCATTTTCCATACCTTCACCATAAATAAGCGGCAGGTGTACATCGAAAATCCCCATCAGACAGTAAGCCTGATCCTCTTCAATAGTGGTCTTACGTTTTGCAGCCCATGCCATTCGTTCAGCAACACTGAATTGGCATAGGGGCCTTCCTTGAAGTGCTAGGAGCGAGATACCAGTTATCTCGTGAATTTGGAGTTGCAACGACGTTTTATCACCTAAGAGCGTTCCCTCTCTAGAGAAAAACTGCAGTGATGGCGGAGCGAGAAGTTCCTGGAGCGTCCAGCCTCTGGTAAACCATCTACTTCGTTGGAAAGCCAATTCAATTTGGGCCTGAGAATGCTGGGTGATTTGGTTAGGGCCGCTCGTGGCCACGTCTGTTAAATATACGTAGCATTTAGCCGCACTTCGATACCAGCGATACATAGAGTTGATAGCCTCCGAGAGCTCGACACTACTTGATTTGTCGATGCAACAACTGTCAACCCAGAAGAATTGCAAGTTGTCCCTACTGGCTTGTTCTGCACAGAAACGGATCTTTCCGTAGCCAGCTTTGATGCGCCCTACGCCATTTATTATATCCTCAAAAGTGACTTCTTGATTGTCCACCTCCCACGTGTGTGAAAGTATGGCATAGCTAGGGGTGTTGTTGCCCATAAACTTGGTCTGGTGAAGGCCACCCTGGCTGTCGACATGTAAGAGATGCATATTGGCGGATGGGTTCCGGAATGTAGAAAACAATAAAGGGATTAAGAAGACGCCAGTGTACTAATGCGCTTCCATGATTAAGAATGATAGAATCAAATTGATAAGGCCTTTGTGCTGTTCCCTCGAGAGGAGACTTTGATGGCTGTGGATAAGACGTCGTGTCTAGGCTGCACGATACCTGTGAGGCTGTGATCGGCTAGAGGTACTCCGTACACGTGCCCTAGCTCCGATGTTCGTATTTCGTAAGGCTGAAGTCACGCTTAAAAGACTGGGGCAGTAGGTATCGTAGTGTAGTAAGTCGTGTATTGCGAGCTAAGCCTCTGAAGGGACTCTACCCAAATAAACAGGTCCTGGTATCCTATTGGCTCCTTAAGGTTGTGGGAACTGTAGTCTAGATAATACCGCAGCGGATTAATAATTGGTGTAGTTGTTCTCCTACAGGCTTCTCAAAGCGCTACTTTCATGTTGGACAGCTGAAGCTCTCCAGAGTCGTAATGATTACTTTAGTCATCGGACGCTTTGCGCAATTCTAGCGATTGGAGAATGCTCCAAAGTTAATCTTCTAAAATTTATCCTTGCTCGCATTGAAAACGAATTCGGGAGCATCGACAGATTGTCACAGGTTGTAATGAATTTGACGTCTTCTGAAGTTGGCAGAATCGCAAGGCTACTGGAGCCGGTTCAAACTTTGTCTTGATGGAGAGAATGAATAGTGAAGGCTCGAGTATGCAGCAGAACTTGCCAATGGCTACAAATTCATGAATATCTAATGCCATTGCTGGCGCGCTGGAAGTTGCAAAGAGTTTGTACAGACCATAGTCTCCATCCAGCATAGCACTCGAAGTACTCTATAGCGCGGGAAATAAATGTATGCAAAGCAACACTAAGTCGAAACATAACACACTCCCAAGGTCATCACTCTCATCTCTCCATTTCTTTAATTTGCCATCTCGCAGAGAACTTGTTGAAGCAGTTGTCATCAGCCCCTAAAACTTCGCCCTCAGCCCTTAAAGCTTGGCCTTAGGAGCTTCGAGCGTAGGCATCAAGAGATCTCTGATCTCGCTTGCGGCTTCACTAAGATAGAAGCTCATTCGCTCGCAACCAAGGCGTTTGCTGACAATGTTGAATTGGATGTTATTCTCGTTGATCATGTAAGCGATGCTGCGATTGCAAGTTAGCACACGTTAGGGCAAAGAAGAGCAATTGAAGGAAAAGCTCACCCATAACCGGCATCGACCACTTCTGACCAACCGTAGCCGTTGAAGTACTCTGATGATAACTGTGACGTAGAGAGGAACCAAGTCGACGAATAACCGAATACTGGATCGTTGAAGATGGCAGGCACGGGCTCTCCCTTCTCCAGACACATCTTGAGACCGAAAAGATGTCTGTCGACACCGCGACCATCGGAAGCATCAGATATGTACTTGACGTGAGCGTCGAGAGCAGCGCGGAAGAGCTTGACGGTCTCTTCTGGAGTGGCATCAGGGCTTGCCATGGCGTTGCAGAAAGCGACGCTTTCGTCACTGACGGAACGGCAGGTCTCGGTACGACCTTGCTGGAAGCGTCGGGTCGTGGCGCTTTCGTACGTTGGACGATTTTTGCCATACATCTTGTGGTAAGCCAGCTGAATGGTCATCTGCACGTACGCGTCGGGCGAGCACTTGAACTTCTTGATCAATCCTTTACCATAGCCTTGGTACGCTTGCACTCGCAGCTCATGCGCACCGATCTGCCGTTCGAAGTGGCGCGTAGCGGCTTCGAGATCTTGCTGTACTTGTGCATTGAGCGCCCATCGCAAGACTTGCGGTTCCGGCAGGTCCGATCGGACGCTGGGATCGCTGAAATCTAGCTTGTTAGTGAAGATCAGCATGTTGGCGTAATCGTTCAGGCGATGAGTTGGTGTGCCATCCATCATGCTGTGTTCGCCCTGGAAGCCGGCCGTACCGTTGTCGTTGATGATGAACTGAAGCGGCTTGTCGAACCATCTATTGCTACCATCGCCATGCCAGTACTGACGTGCTCTCTCTTCCAGAGTCACAGGAGCCGCGTCGTCAAGACAAACGATGAAGGATGACGCTTCGATGGTGTCAAGGACAATTTTGTTGCCGGGAGATGCGGCAAGGAGGTGCTCGCGAGCGTCGGCCCAGGCGTCGCGATGCTGAGAGGTGAAAGTACCGACGGGTGGCGCCTTTTCGGCAAGCGAGTAGATACGGCGGAACTGTTGCTCCAACTCGTTGGTGTTGAGCTGTTTGCCGCCGACGTCATGATAAACTTTAAAGAATTGGTTTTTGCGAATGACGACAAAGTATGGGTGTTGTTTATAGTTGAACTTTACGGGGTAATCGGCCGGTTTGGCAGGCACGCGACAAGCGTTGAACATCCATTCGTAGCTTGACATTGCAATAGGAAGCTTCTTCATGTACTCGGGCTCGAGCGTCTTTTCGTCGACTTGCCTCTTGAACTCGAGGGCTGCCGTAGTGATGGCTGCCGCGCGCTTGGCGGGATCTCGCCGCCGTCGGTCATCGCGAAACGAGTAGAAGTAGGAGACGTAGGGAACGACTGGATCGCGGTAGCCGAGATATGCAGCGTGATTCCACCAGTCATATATCCAGTTTGTGATGTTTGGATCTTCTCCCCGTGCAACCAGTCTCTTCTGAAGTGTCTCTCCAGCTCCTCCGGGCTTAAGGAACTCCTCGACAGCCTTTGTAGTGGTTGCGAATTCGGATTTGCTGAGAAGAGGATGCACAGACTTCAGGTATCGTTTCGCAGTCTCTTCGAGGGTTGGGACGGGTAGTTTGGGCAAGGAGTCTTCGAAGCGGAGCATGCGTCCCTTGCTGAGGTCTTCTTTGTAGCCTTTGGCGCTGTCAGTGGTGATAGTCTCCAAAAGAGGCACGCGAGCTCTGATATACCTGCAGGCAGACTGGATTGGCTGCGCTTCTGAGGAGCCATAGCTGGGAGCTAGCAATGATACGAGGGTTAGCGTTGGATACGGGTGTTTGTCTCAGAATGTAGATATGGCATTCAGTAACGGGTTGGGCTCAGTACTCACCTGAGGAAGCGTAGCAGCAAAGACTCGACGGGTGATGAAGTGGGATGAGGGAGCACGGGCTGCTCGGGCTAAGCCATTGAGCAACATACCCTTCCTGATATGCACCGGGGTGAAGAGAAGAAAGCGATTGTCTGCCGTCGAACTAATAAAGATATTTTCCTGACGAGTGATGTTTGGCCCTCGGCAGAAACGGGATCGGCCAGCAGTAGTCGGTTGGCAACGATGCAGCGATCCTGGAGGTCGAGTAGCGTACGTAGGGCAGGCCAAGGCCAATTGGACCACCGTACGGCTCAGGCCAGCGAAAAGTGCCGAGGATGCATGAAAAAGTGCTTGAGCCCGCAGCCCGCAGCCTACTTTTCCCGAACCCACTGCCTGCCGTGCCTGCTTCAGCTTCCGTGAGCCGCGACCAAATCACCGAGCCTTTACCGTCGGTGTGCTATTCGAAGGATGCGTTCGAAAATTAGACATTCTCATTGCCAGGCACGACGCCCCGCCTTCGTAGTACAAAGCGTATTCGCACGCGAGAAAAAGTACTAGCTACGTACGTTATGTTACGGACGAGCTTTGCCGGCTAGGCGATGTATACCTTCAACATCCCGCTCGGCCGTTGCAGTAGTCCGTATTCAGTATTCCTGGGTCTCAGCTTCACAGATGCTTGACTCTGGACCGTCGCCATCTACTACCTAAGATTTCAGGCCGCAACTCTATCATCTTACGCTTCCTGTCTCTGAAGTGGTTGAAATTGGATGGAACACGCGATCAACTACCTGCTCGCGCCGTTACGCTATCGGATGTGCTCTTGATTTATCCAAGGTGCGCGGCTCCAACAAGAACACCACTATCGCCTTGTCAGTATCAGCTGCGACGGAGGCGGAAACCCTCCGTATATAGAGTAGTTCGCTGAAGCACTTCCTGATCACTGTGCCATTCATTGCCTACTCTGTACTCGATCCAACTGGACATGCAGAATATCCTCCTTGCTGTAACAGAAATACAACCTCGTCTCAAAGCTAATATCCAATGAACTAACGTAGACCCGGCATGGTGCTCGTTCAATGCCTGTCCGAAATACGTTTTGCGGTCAGATCGTGAAAGGCGTAGAGAAATAAGGTGGTGTTCGTTTTGGCTGAGCAGGGCGTCGGGGATTCGTCCTCGTTGTCCGCCCAACCAAAAAGCTCAAACCTTTTTCCTCCATCTCACAAGCTCTCCACTTTTGCTTCATTCATCCTCTCCAGATACCCAATTCCGCTCACAATGTTCGCCGCACGCTCAATGTTCAATACCGCCCAGCGGAGATGCTTCTCTGCATCGGCACGCCAAGTGAGTGCTCCAATTGAGAGCTCACCTTCCGCTTGGCCCGAGCACGGAAACGATACTGATTGATGATGTCTAGAACTCTAAGGTAGCCGTCCTAGGAGCTGCCGGCGGTATTGGTCAGGTTTGTAACGGCCAGTTATCATTGCGATGATGATGAAACTGACAATCGATCGTCCAGCCTCTGTCTCTGCTGCTAAAGCTCAATCCCCGCGTTAGCGAGCTCGCCCTCTACGATATCCGTCTCGCACCAGGTACCACACAATAGAATGGAGTGATACTGGAATACCGCTTACAGTAAATCACAGGTGTTGCTACTGACATCAGCCATATCAACACTAAGAGCTCAGTACGTTGATTGCGCTGGGTTAATGAAACCGGTTCGCTAACTGCGAAAATCATAGGTCAAGGGCTACGACCCAACTCCATCCGCACTTCGAGAATGCTTGACTGGTGCGGAAATTATCCTCATCCCAGCCGGTGTTCCACGCAAACCTGGCATGACCCGTGATGGTAAGCTCGTCTGTACTTCTCGGTCATGTGCATCCGTTCCTAATCCTTTTCTCAGACCTTTTCAACACCAATGCCTCCATTGTCCGAGACCTTGCCAAAGCCGCTGCAGAGCACGCACCTGAAGCTAACCTTCTTGTCATCTCGAATCCCGTCAACAGCACCGTTCCAATCACAGCCGAGGTATACAAGAGCAGAGGCGTTTACAACCCAAAGCGCCTCTTCGGTGTGACGACCCTGGATGTCGTCCGCGCGTCACGATTCATCTCTGAGATCAAGAATACCGATCCAGCCAACGAGAATATCACTGTTGTCGGTGGCCACTCCGGTGCAACCATCGTGCCACTGCTCAGCCAGTCCGGATATAACCTCGACGGTACAGCACTTGACGACTACGTCCGCCGGGTGCAATTTGGTGGTGATGAGGTCGTCCAAGCCAAGGGTGGTGCAGGTAGCGCCACGCTCTCCATGGCCATGGCCGGTGCCCGCTTCGCTGAGTCTCTCCTGAAGGCCACCCAAGGCCAGAAAGGCGTCATTGAGCCTACCTTCGTCGATTCTCCGCTCTACAAGGATAAAGGATGCGACTTCTTCGCCTCCAACGTGGAATTGGGTCCATCTGGTGTTGAGAAGATTCATCCGGTTGGAAAGATCACAGATTATGAGCAGAAGTTGCTGGATGTCTGCCTCAGCGACCTCTCCAAGAACATCTCAAAAGGCGCATCTTGGTTCAAGGAGAACCCTGGCAACTAAGCGTAAGAACATCAGGTACTAGCTACTTCGGTGAGTCAGTCAGTGAGCGGAATTTGTAGGGTGCATGTTTGATAGGTGCGATTCTTCGACAGCTTAAAACTTTGGGCATTGCCGTTTGGAGTCGTAATCTAGATCTCTTTTAGTCCAAGCAAAACTCTCTTTCACAGCAGATCGCGTTAGATTTCTTGCTTTTCACTCAAGATCGCTCGATCTGTCCGTCTCATCACTTCAGAAAGAAAGCTAATAGTATCTCGTAAATCGGCACGTGACTTAACCACTCTTACGCAAGTCTTGCTGCCTCACTGTATACAAAGCCATCCAGCACGAAGTCGACATCCAGCCGCAATCGAACCTAACTTTCCCTCACACGAGCACTCTACGCTCTCACCAAGCTCGCCATCCTACCAGCTCCCACCGCCGCGCAACCACTCCCAATCCCCACCAACCCGCAACACCACCCAGCACAGGCATGCCGGTCCTCGAGCTCGCACTCCTCACGCTCCTGCCGCCGGCGCCGCCCCTCGCGCCCTCAACACGCGCGGCGCTCCTCCGCGCCAAAGCCGCCATGCAAGCGCACAGCGGCGCGGCGTTCGCGTTCCTGGGCAGCGGCGCCGCGCCGCACCACGTCTTTGTGCTGGGGGCGTGGGCCAGCGTCGACGACCACATGCGGCGCTTTGTGCCCGGCGCCGCGAACCAGGCTGTTTTGCGGGACGTCGAAGGGAAGGTTGCGGTGGAGTGGCTGGCGCATGTTGATGTGCCGCTGGGGGAGGTCTTGGGGGTTGTGAGCAGGGGTGGGTGCGTGATTGAGAGGGTGGCGGTGCGGAGGCAGGCGAGGAGTGCATTT